>Ga0116204_1002218_pt1 | contig 10549 bp, 10 predicted proteins | sample LakKivwa52mmetaG_FD_94481 | JGI IMG/M metagenome (GOLD analysis project Ga0116204, IMG submission 94481) | Anoxic lake water microbial communities from Lake Kivu, Rwanda to study Microbial Dark Matter (Phase II) - Lake Kivu water 52m metaG | ecosystem: Environmental > Aquatic > Freshwater > Lake... | reverse complement strand
GGCCTGTGCAGGTCAGCATCAGGAAAGCGCCAATCACCGCCACTGTGCCCGATGTCCATTGCCACCATGCGAATCGTTCGCCGTAGATGAGCGCGCTGGCGACACCGACGAAAAACGGTTGCAATTGCAGCACACCGCTGGTGATGACGATGCCGATACGTGCGATGCTGATGTAGTACAGGATGTGTCCAAGCGCGATGCCGATGATCGCGCTGATGAAGAGTTGCAGCAGCACAGTGACCGGCAGATCGGGAACACCACGACCGCCCGCATCGCCGAAGAGCAGCATGAGTGCGATCAAACCAATTGCCGTGATCTGGCAGATCGCCGCGAATGCCGTGATCGGGTGGTACGAGCCCATGCACCGACGGACGCCCAGTCCATACATGCCGTAACTGAACGCACAAATGATGCTGAGTGTGGTTCCCCATGGGTTGAACCCGCCGAGTGATGCGTCGCCTCCGAGCAGCACGGGGAAAAGTCCGCCAAGCAAGATCGCCGCACCAATCAGGTAGCGCGTACTGCGGATGATGGACCGCTCGCTCGGCACGAGCATGTATGCGCCGATCGCGACCCAAATCAGTTGGGTACGAAGGCCAAAGGTCACGAGTCCAGGGTTCATCTCATGGAATGCTGCAGTGAATGCCGCCTGTCCAGCGATGTTGAACAGCGACGGAACGAGCGCGTCACGCCAGATCCGCAGAGGCAGTCGTCCGCGCCGCCACGCGAGCACGAGGGCAGGTAGCCAGATCACCGCGCTGACTCCGTAGCGCCAACCGTTGTTGCTCCAGAAATCGACCTCCGAAGCAAGATCACGCAGGAAGAGTGGAACGGTCGACCAACATAGGAGCGTCAGCAGCAGGCAAGTGATGCCGAGTGTCGCCTTCGATGGCGGCGCGGCGGGCGTGGCGTTCGGCCTGTCGATCGGCGCCGTGCGCTTGGGACCGCTTTGTTGTGAGGCCTGGCTCATGTGCTGCCGGCCATCAAGGCGCGCACAAGCAGAACGCCGCCCGCGACGAGAGCGCCGAGCGAAGCAACGGCGATCACGGTGAGTACTGCATCTTGGCGCTGCGATTTGGCGAGAGCATCGGCGTAGGGAATCGTGTCGAAACTCACCATGTCGTAGCGAGGCGTGAAGAGCGCAGGGACAAATCGGTGCAGCAAGTGCTCGATCGACTTGCGCGCAAGGAAGATCCGCGACGCGGTGTGGTCGCGCATCTCGATGAAGTTCTGCAGCGCCATCTCAGCGATGGCATCTGCGTTTGGTTTGCGCGCGGTTTCGTAGTCACGGATGGCCCTCGTGACATCCGTCGGATGGCGTTCCAGCGAATCCGCCAGCGCTTCACAATCCTCGAAACTGGCGTTCGCCCCCTGACCGAAGAACGGCACGATCGCATGTGCCGCATCACCCACAAGCACTGCGCGTCCACCCGAGGACCACGGACGGCAGCGAATCGTGAGCATCCAGCCAACGCGATTCGCCGCGAAGTCAGCGTCGAATGTCGGCATCATCGCAAGCGCATCGGCGTACTCGCGCTCGAAGTGGTGGCGCCCGACGGCGGGATCGGCAATCGCATCAAATCCATTCGCGGCACCATCGGCACTTCGGTGCGGCCAGAACAGCGTGCAGGTGAACGACCCATCAGGGTTCGGGAGCGCGATCATCATCGAACTCCCGCGCGGCCAGATATGCAGCGCATTCGGTTCCATCGCGAAGGGCGCATGCGGACCTGACGCCACGGGCGCGATCGTCATCTCCTTGTAGCCGTGCCCAAGCCATGACTGGTCAAAGTCGAATCCCTCGCGCCGCTGCATCGCGCTGCGGACGGCGCTGTATGCGCCATCCGCTCCGACAATGAGATCCGCCTCGACCTGCTCTTCGGCACCGCTTGCCGTGTTCACGAATGTAGCGCGTCCTCGATCGCCATCGAGATCGCTGCAACGCTGATCAAACGAGATGTGGACATTCGACTCCGCGGCGGCGGCGTTCAACAGCACCAGATTGAGCGCACTGCGAGAGATGCTCAGGATTGCATGCTCAGGATTGCTGCTGTACTGCTGAAAGGTGAGCGCACCCGACCTCGCATGCATCATGCGGCCTGGCATTCGTATCGCATCACGCAGGATGTGAGACTCCAGCCCCGCGCGCCGCAACGCCTTGATCCCACGCGCACTGATTGCCAAGTTGATCGATCGCCCTTGAACGAAGTTGCGGCTGCGCGGATCGCCGCGGCGTTCACGCAGATCGACCGTCCAACCTGCGCGAGCGAGATACACAGCGAGCAGCGAACCCGCGAGCCCTGCGCCAGCAATGACAACTCGCTTCGCCACTGCCAAAGTGTACGACTGCTCGGCCGTGGCGGCGCGGTGGAACAGCCACAGCGTTCACGCGTGCAGCGCTTCAACCAGTCGCCAGCAGTCGGCGAAAGAACAATAGAGCGGAGCAGGCGCCGTGCGAATGACGCGCGGGTGCCGAAAGTCGCAGACCACGCCCTGCGGAAGGAGCCGATCGAAGCGCGCACGCGCCTGCGCCGTCGTTCCCTGCACCTCGATCGACAGCTGACAGCCGCGCTGACCCGTCGCGCTCGGGGTGATGATGCGCAGATCGCTCTCGCGCACGCGAAGCGACATCTCGATGAAGGCGGTCATGACGCGTGCCTTCGCGGCGAGCCGTTCGATGCCCGCTTCAGCAAACAGCTCGAAACTCGCAAGCAGCGGCGCAAGCGAAAGCACGGGCGGGTTCGACAATTGCCAAGCATCCACTCCTGGCCCTGCCGCAAAGTCCGGCCCCATCGCGAAACGAGTTGCCGGATCCGTGCCCCACCAACCTTCCAGACGCGGTGGCGGATTCGCATGGTGGCGTTCATGCACGAACGCGCCCGCCACGGCGCCTGGACCACCATTCAGATACTTGTAGGAGCACCAGCATGCGAAATCGACGCCCCAGTCGTGGAGCGACAGCGGCACATTGCCAATCGCGTGCGCAAGATCCCAGCCGCAGTGGGCGCCCACAGCATGTGCGGCACGCGTGATGCGCGGCATGTCAAGCACTTGCCCCGTGTAGTACTGAACGCCGCCGAGCATCACCAGCGCGAGCGAATCGCCTGCGTCGGCGATTGCACGCTCGATGTCCTCTCTATGCAGGCAGGACTCGCCGCTACGCGGACCGATCTCGATCACATCGTGATCCGCATCGCCTCCTGTTGCCGTAACGAAGGATCGAACGGCGAATCGGTCGCTTGGGAACGCGCCGCGTTCGATCAGCACCTTGCGGCGAACGCCTCCGAGCCGCGCGGCGGGCAGAAAACTTGTCAGCAGAAGATGCAGATTCACCGTCAGCGTGTTCATTGCGACCACTTCTGACGGCAGTCCGCCCGTCAAGAGCGACAACCCTCCGCGAAAGTGTTGGTGGTAATCGATCCACGGGCGACGCCCTTGCGTGTGCCCCTCCGCGCCAAGGCGTGCCCAGTCATCCAACTCCTCTTGCACTCGCGTGCGCGCAGCCTTCGGCATCAGCCCGAGCGAATTGCCAACGAGGTACGCCAGCTCGCGTCCCGCTGCATCCTTTGGAATCTCGAAGCGATCACGCAGTGCGGCAAGCGGATCGTTTGCATCCGCCCATGCCGCAAAAGCAGCGGAGGGCTCGATGTCGCTCGCAGAGATATCAAGGATGCTCCGTGTCACTGTCATGCGTTCACCTGAGAGAGACCGAGAAACTCGAGCGCAGTACCCCGGAGCATGCGCGTGCGCTGCGCATCGGTCAGCCATGCGGCGGCGCGCACAAGCCGACCGGGCGGGATTTCGCCGAGTGGAAATGGATAGTCGGAGCCGAGCGCGATGCGTGATGCACCGACGGTTTCGACCAGATATCGCAGCGCGCCCATATCGTGGACGATGCTGTCGAAGTACAGACGTTTGAGATGCTCACGCGGCGGCGTGACCGAGTGCGTCGCGCAGAGATCGGGCCGCGCCGCGAAACCATGTTCGATGCGACCGAGCGTGTAGGGAAACGCGCCGCCACCATGCGCAAAGCAGATGCGAAGGCGTGGGTGCCGATCCAGCACGCCACCAAACGCCAGCGCACAGAATGCACGCGCACTCTCCGCAGGCATCCCAACCAACCACGGCATCCAGAAGCGCGGGATCTCCGTGCGCCCAAACATCTCCCACGGATGCACGAATATTGCGGCGCCAAGTTCCTCTGCTGCGGCGAAGAAGGGCGCCGTTGCAGGATCGTCCAGATCGTTTCCCGCCACATTCGTGCCGATCTGCACACCCGCCAACCCAAGATCGCGAACGCAGCGCTCCAGTTCGCGCGATGCACGCGCGGCATCCTGCAGCGGGACACTCCCCAGCCCGATAAAGCGTGATGGATTGCTGCGCACGACTCCCGCGAGATGGTCATTCAACAGTTGGGCAAGATCATGCGCGTGCTCGGCGCGCGCCCCATAGGCGAACATCACTGGCACGGTGGAGAGCACCTGCACGCCAATGCCATCGCGGTCGCAGTCCGCCATGCGCCGCTGCGCATCCCAGAGATCGGACTCGACTTCACGAAAGAGCGCGCCATCGATCATCATGCGCGCGCGGCACTGCCCACAGTGCTCCATCGACACCCACCCACCACACCCATAACGCTCGCGCAGATCAGGCCAGCGTTCAGGCAAGATATGGGTGTGCAGGTCGATCGCGCCAGGCGCCAGCATCACGAAGTCCGCGTGGTGGGCTTGGGAACGCGGGTGCCGCACTTGGGGCACAGGCTTGCCGCGGGATCAGCCCAGAACTCCTCCATCCGCTCGCGAAAATGCTTCACGATATCGATGCAGTTGAACTCGATGTCGCGCACAAGCGTGTCGCACGCATCGCAGAAGAACATGATGTGCTCTGTTTCAGTTGGAGGTCGGCGCCGTTCCACCACAAGTCCGAGCGTGTTCGGCCCGCGCTGCGGTCGATGCGGTACGCCGCCCGGCACAAACAGCACCTCACCCTCGCGCAGCGGGATATCGCGTACCCCGTGCGCGTCGCGCACGCGAATGCTGACATCGCCTTGCAGCTGCATGAAGAACTCCTCGGAGTTGGTCATGTGAAAGTCATTGCGGGCATTCGGTCCGGCAATCAACATCACAAAGAAGTCTTGCCCGCTGTAGAGGTACTTGTTGGAAACGGGAGGCACCATCAGATGCTTGTTCTGCTTCGCCCATTCCGCGAGATGCACAGTGTTGGCGACACCACCGATGCCATCCCAGCCCGTGGGATCGCCGAGCGCGTCATGCGCCGGTTTCGGAGCGGCAACGACTGCATTGGTCTTGAAAGTCGTCATGCGAGCAGTCTATGGCGTACGCAGGCGCTTTCGAGGACGCGCGGCACTCTCTAGGCTGCTCGGTCGATGGCAGTGATCGCCGAGCGCACATGGTCCTCGCACCCCGCGCGGGAGCGACCGCTTGCCGCATGCGCTGCTCTTGCGACAGTGGCGGCGATGGCATTTCTGGTTTCGCGCATCGCGGGGGACTGGATGTGGGGCGCACTTGCTGCCATCGGACTCCTGATCGCGATTCTGCGGTTCCTGTTGCCGACCCGCTGTGGCATCGACTCGTGCGGTGTCGTGATTCACCAGCCGCTGTCATCGCAGCGCGCCGTATGGACGGAGATCGCGGGCATCGATGGGAGAACCGATGCGACCTCGATCACGCTTCGGCGCACGAGCGCTCGTGGGCGTTCCATTTCTGTGCCGCTGAGCGGCCTCACGACTGAGCAGCGACAGTGCGTACGCGACGAGATCACCGCCGCCGTGGAACGCGCCACCACGGAGTTGCGGGTACGCCAAACTATGGCGAGGGTGAAGTGACCATGGAATCGGGCTCGCCGTGGAAGCGCATTCGGTCCGCGCTGCGGCATGCGTTCCATGTGCAACCGCCCGGACCTGCAACGCCATCGCCCGAAGAGGCGGCGGTAGTGGAGCGCATCGTTCAAGAGATCGTGCGCAGACGGATGTCAGGTGCTGCGCTTGTGTTCTTGGAGTCAAGTCGCCCGCTCTCTGGCGTGGGTGCTGCTGCGATGCATTTTCTCCAGCCCTTCGCGACGGCAGTCATCAAACCAGAGTTGTGGTCGCTGCTCACACGCTTTCTTGAGCGCGCTGGGTCGGTCGAGTATCTCTGCCTGCGTATCGAGGATCTCGAACGCCAAGCCAACGAGGATGGCTCCGCGTCCGTGTCCGCGTCGTCAGCCAATCCAGCGGGCGACGACAGGCCAGAGCACCGCAGTCCAGACGGCGGCTGAAATCACGAGCGAAAGCAGTACGGCGGCGCTGCCCATGTCCTTCGCACGCTGCGCCAGCGGATGCTCATCCATCGTGATGTGATCGGTGTTCGCCTCGATCGCGGAGTTGATCAGTTCAACGATGAGGATGACCTGCAGCACGGCGAAGAGCAGCGCGCGCTCGAGCAGCGGTACAGGAACGAACCACGCCACGATCGATAGCGGCACAACGAGCATCAGTTCCTGGCGGAATGCCGCCTCGTGCTGCGCTGCGGCGCGAAGGCCGTACCAGCTGTACTGCAACGCACGCAGCAGGCGCGTCAGCCCTGGCTTCGACTTCATCGACTTTCCGAAGGAATCGCCTCCCATGGAGCGGGGGAGTTTAGGGCGCGGAGGTTGTTGTTGCGTTCGTTCGCGATCCTCGCACTCAAGTGCGTGCTGATGCGGATGGCGTAGGCTTTCGGATCCCCATGAGGATCGTGGCCACTGACTGCGGTAGCACGACCACCAAGGCGATTCTCATCGAAGAGATCGACGGTGTGTTTCGCCAGACATTTCGCGCGGAGGCGCCGACGACGGTGGAGGAGCCGCTTGCCGATGTGACCATCGGCGTCACGAACTCGGTCACGGAATTGCAGGAGCTCTCTGGTTACACATTGATCGCGGATGATGGCACGATCATTCGGCGGGCGGCAGGTTCCAAGGGCGATGGCTGCGATGTGTACATCTCCACATCGAGCGCCGGTGGCGGACTGCAAATGATGGTTGCTGGAGTCGTGCGCGAGATGACCGCGGAGAGTGCCAAGCGAGCGGCGCTCGGTGCTGGTGCGATCGTCATGGACACCATCGCTAGCAATGACCGCCGTCGACCGCATGAGCAGATCCAGCGCATCCGCGAACTGCGACCTGACATGGTGCTCATTTCGGGCGGCACCGACGGCGGTGATGGGAAGAAGGTTGTCGAACTCGCGGAACTGATTGCGCCCGCGCGCCCGCGTCCGCGCTTCGGCGGCGAGTACCGCCTGCCACTGATCTTTGCGGGAAACAAAGCGGTTCGTGGCGACATCGAACGCATTTTCTCTGCGGAGGGATTTGCGTTGTCCATTGTCGACAATCTGCGGCCCACGCTCGAACAGGAGAACCTCGGCCCGGCCCGCGAGCGGATTCATGATGTGTTTCTTGAACATGTCATGGCGCACGCGCCGGGCTACGACAAGCTGATCGAGTGGACGAACGCGCCGATCATGCCGACACCTGGTGCAGTTGGCGACATCCTGCAGACCATCGCGCGCGAACGCAAGATCAATGTCGTGGGCGTTGACATCGGCGGGGCGACCACGGATCTCTTCAGCGTGTTCGGTGGCGTCTTCAACCGAACGGTGAGTGCCAACCTCGGCATGAGTTACTCCGTTTCCAATGTCTGCGCGGAAGCGGGGATGGAACAGGTTCTGCGGTGGGTTCACTTGGATATGGATGAACGCGAACTTCGGAATCGCGTGAAAAACAAGATGATTCGGCCGACGACGATCCCGCAGACACACGAAGCTCTGGTCTTCGAACAGGCGGTCGCGCGCGAAGCCCTGCGACTTGCCTATGCGCAGCACCGCGCGTTCGCGACCAAGCTGAAGGGCGTGCAGCAGCAGCGCACGGTGGGCGACACATTCCGCCAAGATGAAGGTGCGGGTTCGATCGTTGATCCGATGCTGCTCGACCTGCTCGTTGCATCGGGTGGTGTGCTTAGCCATGCGCCGCGCTACGAGCAGACATTCCTGCTGATGATCGACTCATTCGAGCCAACGGGATTCACGGCGATCGCCAAGGATTCGATCTTCATGATGCCGCATCTCGGTGTGCTTGCATCGATCAATCCGCGCGCAGCGATGGAGGTGTTCGAACGCGACTGCCTCGTCCCGCTCGGTTGGTGTGCGGCGCCAAAGGGCGAAGTACGCATCGGAAAGCCTGCACTCTCCTTCGAGTTGCGCGGTGAAAGCGGCGTGATCGCGCAGGGCGCGCTCAGCGGCGGCCAGATCCGTCTCGTTCGACTTGCCGTGGGTGAACGGGCCACGCTTGAAGTGCGACCCGAGCGTGGACTCGATATGGGTGCAGGAGCGGGGAAGCCCGCGAGCCGCATGATCGAGGGCGGGCAGGTTGGCGTGCTCATTGATGCGCGCGGTCGTCCGCTGCAGTTCCCCACGGATCGCGCGGAACGACGCACGGCGATCGCGTCATGGGTTCAGGCGGCGGAGGTTTACGACGGCACATGACCAAGGCGTACACACCAGGTCTGAAGGTCGCCGCGTCGACCACCTACCGCGTGCGGCGATTACTGCCCGTGCCGGGTGATGTGCGCGTGCAGGTTGGTACGCGTGTGCAGGCGGACGCCGTGATCGCTGAGACATTCCTCGATGGCGATGTCTTTCCGGTCAAGGCGGCATCCTTGCTTGGCGTTCAGCCGAGCGAACTGCCGTCGCTGATGCTGAAGCAGATGGGCGATGCGGTGCAGATCGGAGAAGTGATCGCACAGTCCAAGGGCATCTTTGGCATGATGCGAACGCAGGCGAAGTCAACTGCGGCGGGCACGATCGAGAGCATCAGTGGAACGACGGGCATGGTGCTGCTGCGCGGACCGCAGACTCCCGTGCAAGTCCGCGCTTTCGTGTGTGGTGAGGTGGTCGAGGTGATGCCACGTGAAGGCGCGGTGATCGAAACGCCGGCGGCGTTCATTCAGGGCATCTTCGGCGTGGGCGGCGAATCATGGGGACCACTGGTTGCCGCATCGGAGCAGCCGGCCGAGGATCTGAGTGCGCAGCGGATCACGCCCGCCATGAAGGGTGCGGTGGTCTTTGCTGGCGGACGAATGACGGCGGAAGCGATTGCAGCGGCGCGCGCGGCGGGCGTGGCGGCACTCGTGTGCGGCGGCATCGATGATGCGGATCTGAAGGATGTGCTCGGGCATGATCTTGGCGTGGCGGTCACGGGCAACGAGCGCATCGGCATCACGCTCATCGTGACGGAAGGATTCGGCAGCATCGCTATGGCGCGGCGCACGTTTGATCTTCTGATTTCACTCGTCGGAAAGCAGGCAAGTGTGAATGGCGCCACGCAGATTCGCGCGGGTGTCATTCGGCCTGAGATCACGGTGCCTCTCGCGGCGTGTTCAAGCGCATCAGTGGCGTCGCGCGGTGCGACTGCAGGACTCCTGCATGTTGGAACGCCCGTGCGCATCATTCGCGACCCCTACTTTGGCCTCATCGGGTCGGTGTCTCGGTTGCCGGAAAGACCAGAGGCGCTCGCGTCAGGGTCGCTCGCTCGTGTTCTTGAGGTGGAACTTGAAGGCGGCACGCGCGTGACGGTGCCCCGTGCAAATGTGGAACTGATGGAAGCGTGATCAAGGCAATGCGATAACCTTCCATTCATGAACTCATTCAACCTCTCCTCCCGAACGACTGTGATGACCACGCTTGCCACGCTCACTTGCTGTGTTCTGTTACCCGCATCAAGCGGTTGTGCAGCGCGCGTTGTTGCGATGCAGGCTGCGCGCAAGCATGCGGCGCAGGAAACCCCCGCGCATGTGACGACATTCGCGACGATGGCTGATGCCAACAAGGGCTTCTACGCGGCGCTGAACGAGATGTGCAAGGGCAATGAGGTGCCGATGGAGAGCGTGTGGGCACACACGACTGATGTGTCGGACTTTGGCCCCGATGGAAAGATGCATATCGGTTGGGATGCGGTTCGTGCGCAGTTCCAGAAGGAAGCTGCGATGAAGCTCAGTGGAACAGTGACCTGCGAAAGCATGCACTCCATCATGGGCGACACGTTTGGCGTGGTGACATGCACCGAAGTGGGCAAGGGGATGATGGTCGATGGCAAGCCAGCTGACCTGCGTTTCCGTGCGACCAATGTCTACCGCAAGGATTCGCATGGCTGGAAGATGGTGCACCATCACACCGATCAGTCTGCGCCGATGGAGGCGTCGGCATCGGGTGCTACAGCCGCTGACGCGAAGTGATCGGGCGTTTGTACCGAGCCCTCGGCGCGTACAGTCTGTTGAATGAGTGACGACGCTGCGGCGCAGAGCGATGAGCGTTACCACCGTCAGCAGCTGATCCCCTGGATCGGCGCGGTCGGGCAGCGTTCCATTGGTCAGGCGCATGCAGTCGTTGTGGGTTGCGGTGCACTCGGCTGCACCGCAACCCACAACGACTGCATGCGCCTGATCAATGGAACGCTGCCCGACCGCGCCGATCCAGGGGATCAGCTGCTGACGGTGGTAACGCTCATCGCTCTGCGC
>Ga0116204_1002217_pt1 | contig 10551 bp, 10 predicted proteins | sample LakKivwa52mmetaG_FD_94481 | JGI IMG/M metagenome (GOLD analysis project Ga0116204, IMG submission 94481) | Anoxic lake water microbial communities from Lake Kivu, Rwanda to study Microbial Dark Matter (Phase II) - Lake Kivu water 52m metaG | ecosystem: Environmental > Aquatic > Freshwater > Lake... | reverse complement strand
TGCTTGTTGCTTGACCTCGGCACTGGTCGTAAACGGAATCCGGGTATGATATCCGGCTTTGGAAGCGACAATCATCTTGGTCGGCCATGAGAAGATATCGCTGTTCCATTTTAAGACGGTGTCGTTATACACTTCGCGAGCCGCGGTGATTTCACGTTGCAAGTAGCTGTTTTGCTGCATCGCATCGGCGAGGGAGCGGTGGGCTTTCAAATCGGGGTAAGCTTCAAACGCGATATTGATTTTGCGCATCGCGGAATCGACTTCGCCTGCCATTTGGTTACGAGTTTCTTCACTAGGATGGACGCCTCCGCGCAAGGCGGCGACGGTTTTCATCACGTCTTTGTCCAGATCGATTGATTTCTCAACGATGCCAACGACGTTTTGTAAAATGACGACACGCTGTTCGATATAGTTATCGATTTGCGAGGCGTTGCTTTGCAGCCGTTGCTGCAGTTTTCTGAAGTAGTTGCGGGCATTGATCTTCATGAATAGGAACACAAGTCCGGGGATGATGCCCAGCACCCATAAAGCGATTTCGAAAATGAGCGAGCCAACGCCGACCTTCGCCGGGAGCTGCTTTTCGATGACGTTGATGTCGCGTCCTTCTTTGTTGACTGGTCCAGTCACTTCGTCTAATTCGTTTGCCATTGATTTTCCTCCAATTATTTATTATAGGCCATTTTCGGCTCTATTAACCATTGATATATGCGATGAATCCCGCCATCATGAATAACGATTTTTCATCACCTTGGCCTTTGCGCATTTGCTCGACCATCTCTTTGACCTTATCGGCGCGCGTCTTCTCTTTCTCCTCGGGCACGACGTGGACGTTCATGCTCGATTCCTTGGTGACGGGAATGTATTCGACCCAGTGGACCGGGACCATGTGCGTGCGACCATCGCCACCTAGACGGGCAATATAGTCGGTACGATTAATCGTTTTATAACCATATGAGGTCACGGTTACCGTATCGCAAAAATCGCCGCTTTTGACGACTGACGTCTTCAAGATGTTGCGTGTACCCGAAAGCGGATGAATGAAGGCGCTGGCGTTCATGGAGTTAGCGACGCGTTCGTGTTCATAGAAACACACATAACTGTCGTATAAGTCTTTGTAAATGTATTCATGCGGTTTTTGCTGTTGATATAGCGGGATCGCCAGTAGTGGCGCTAGCGCAAAATACATATCTTTCAAGAACCGGTCGTTATAAGCGACGAACTTGATGCGCATCGCTTCAAGGTCGTAACCATAAAAGTATCCGGCGACATCGTTTAAATTGGCGACTAATAGATGTTCGGGAATCACGGTGTTAATCATCTTGTATTTGATAAAGTCGAAATTGTCACCGTAACCGATTGTTTTGTCTTTCATTAAGTGGAGTAATTGTTTTTGCGCAAGCGGGGTAAATAGCAACCTAAACTGCGTTTCGTGATTGCGGTCGCGCGCGCCAAACAGCACTTCAAATTCAGAGTTGGCCATGACGGTGTAGTTGGTGCCTTTGGCAATGCTCTTTTCAGCTTTGCGGTTAAGTTTTTTGATGTCGCGGTCAACCTTGCGTTCGATTTGTTTTTCACTCATTTTCTCGGCATCGGAGTCCTGCCGGTGGAAAATCAAATCAGGGGCCGCTTCGTTTCCATAAACGACATAAGGCTGTTCATGATAATACGGGCATGGTTTTTCAAGCGATGCCGTCAAGACTTGGCTATGGTATTGGGTCACCCATTGTCCGTTGACGCGGCGCTGGGTCGTCCACGTGATGGTAATCGAACCGGTATAAACTTTCGTGCCCAAACGATGAACCAAATCGCGGCCGACGTAAAACGGGTTGCCGTTAATTTCACCCGATTTAATGAATAGCGCCGACCGGTTAATATCGTTATTATTGCCCAAGCCGAACTTTCCGACTAGATAGTCGTATCGTTTGCTATCAAACATCGGATCGATTCTAATCAGCGGTATTGTCTTACGCATCAATTCAACGGCCATACCATCGTAAAACAAATTGTTAAGGGGCGCCATTTGGGCGTAAGCAATTCGTATCTGCTTGTTGATTTCAGTTTCCAGTACACGTATTTCTTCCGCCAACCGCTTGATGTGGGGGTTGACGACTTTGATTAATAGGACAATCGCCAGTATTAAGAAGATGACGCCACCGGCCATCATCAGGATTTGATAAAGCTCTAAAAGACCACCGCTGATGGCAAGATAAAGGCCAACTCCTAATGAAGCGCTTGAAAGCACGATTAGAAGAATGAGAAATACTTTTTGTGTTTGATATTTGGTCTTTTGCTTATTTGATGCGGCTTTTTTCGCTTCGAGCTTTTTTATTTCGGTAACCGTTTTTTTATTCGCTTCTATATCTACTTGCGATTTAACGACTAATTCGTCAAAAAACTCTTCGGCGTTTTTGTGATGGGCGTCTTTATACCGACGCGCATACTCGTCAAGCGGTTCATAGATGTGTTCGGGTTCGGTGTCGATGGTCGCCGTAATCGTGTTGTTATCCAAAGGCAGTCGCTCCTATCTTTCAATAATTATCGCGTACGCGTGTTAAGCATTTTTATATTAGCACTAACGTATGTAAAAATATCACATTGCCGGTGATTTTATGACTAACAATCGAGATTACAAGTAATCGTAAAACATAAATCATTTCAGTCTTTGGTTATCGGCTTCTTAATTCCCAAGGTATTTAAAAGTTGCGAGTATTTGTCTTGTCCGGTTAAGCATGTATCAAGCAAATATCCACGTTGCTCTGGCCATTTATTCAGACCTCGATAATAAAACAACTTTAAATCTTCATCAATCGTGAATGGAATGTATCCGTGACGCAAACATTCTTTGAAAGCAATCAGTCGACCTACGCGACCGTTGCCGTCTTGGAATGGGTGAATGCTTTCGAACTGGTAATGGAAGGCGATGATATCTTCAAATGATTGGAATCGGTTATTTTCGTATTTAGCAATGAGGTCCGCCATTGTTTTAGCAACGTTGTTTGGCTGGGTGGTTTCATTGCCGCCGACGGAATTTGGTAGTTTTTTATAATCCCCGACTGCAAACCAATCTAACTTAGCATCGCTTGTTCCTGTTTTTAAGATTTTGTGGAGATCTTTAATTAGCATTTCGCTCAATGGTTCGAGCGCGGTCTTTATCATGTAATCGATGCAACGAAAATGATTTGTTGCCTCGACGATATCATCAATGTTAACAACAGATTTCTCGTCGCCACTGATTGTGTTGGTTTCAAAAATGTATCTTGTTTGATCATAACTTAACCGGCTGCCTTCAATATGATTCGAATTAAAAGTAAGTAAAATCTGTGTTTCGTGATAGAGACCGCCTTTAATGCGATGGTTCATCTCTTCGAGCAAACGCGCGTATAAATAAAAAGGAGGTTTAGCGCTTTTAAATTTAATGATTTCGTCAATTGTTACATTAAAATGACGACTAATAGCTTCAATCGTTTTTAAAGATACGTATTCACCTCGGCTAAACTTCGCCACCGTGGCAGTAGAAAGCCGTAACTCTTTGGTCATTTGAGATAAACTCAATTTTCTCGACTCGAGAAGTTTGTATAATCCCGAATAATCAATCGCCACTATCATCACCTCAAGAATATTATACTACACATCTTTAGTTATCTAAAGTTTTTTAATAATATGCCTTTAGTTATCTAAAGTTTTTCATATCTTATCTTTAGTTTTATAAAACAATGTCAAAGAAAAATGAACGAATGCCATTCGTCCGTCTTGATATATTTTGGGGTCAAGATTAAATGTTTGGTTCCCATTTACAGCGAACTTTGGAAACGATCTTTTCCTCACGCTTGAGCGCTTTAAACGCTTTGTCAACTTCCTTAGCATCAAGTTTTGTTACAGCTTCGACTTCCTTTTGCGACAGTGGGCGTCCCGCTTCTTTTAGTGCCTTCAGTACCAACTCATGGTTATCCATCATATATCCTCCTTTTTAATGCTAATCTTTTTTAGCCAGGTAGCGCCAGTCCTTCTTTGATACGTTCGACCGACCTAGCAATGCGTTTTTGTTTGGTGGTCTCGGTTTTGGCGCTCGCAATAAATCCAAGATATGCTCGTTTTGACGAATTGCCCATCGCCTTGAATTTTGCTAGCAATCCGTGTTTTTCAAGCGTTTGAAAGAGCTCGTCTTCGATTTCTTTGCTGATAACACTAGAGTCATCGTCTTGATAACGACCATTTTTCTTTGCCCGGTCAATCGCTTCGTAGCCGAGTTTGGTGATTTTGCCTTCTTGTTCGAGTTTCTCGATGATGCCACGGTTTTTTGCCGAGAAAAAACTAGTGGCCACCCTTGGTGCGAAATAGCGAATATAAATATCTTCATCGATACTTTTTACGATGCCATCGATCCAACCAAAGCAAAGCGCTTCTTCGAGCGCCTCGGCATAGCTTATTGATGGACGTTTGCTCTTCTTATGTCCAATAATCCAAATGCCCTCGTGTTCCTGCGCGTGTTTTGTTAACCACTCGCGAAACTCTAGCAGCGAAGAGAAGTCGAGCTTTTTGGCGTAATCGATTTTACTCATGCCGAATTATCTCCAAAACTTTTCATAGCCTCGTTTGTCTTCGATATTATATTCAATTAGTTTGCTTAGTAATCGATAATCGACGGTATCTGTGAAGTTGATGCGAAATAACATGCTTGAGGCGCTATAACCCGAGGCCTTGATATCTTCCATATGCAAATCGAGGCATTTTTTCTCAACAGCGATGGAAAAATGCGCTTTGCTGACGGAGAATGCTATGATGAATGTTCCTTGATGGGTGAACATCGGCTGGTTCCATTTGTATTCGAGTTTCAGTTGCTGATATTTGCTTTTAATGTATTCTAAAACATTGCTTATCGTTTGACGATGTGCGCTATTTTCGATGCCGTTTAGAAATGATTCGATTTCTTTCATGGTTAGTCTCCTATTAAAATCATTATATTTTGGTTATGCGTTATTGTCGGCTTTTCTGCTTACGCTTGGCGAATAAATCATTGTACTAAGTTGTGATTGAAGCACTTACATGGCGGTGCAATAATTAGTATCGCATGATAAACGGCTTTTGAAGATAATCGATACTGTGAACTTTCACATCCATTGATTGCTATTTGACGTTTCCCACATTGCCTACAGTATCATCTTGCTTAGTTTAACTGCTTTGTATTTTTGACTACCGTCAAAGGTGTTTACGGCGCAACCATACAAAGATGTCTATTTGAAGTTTTGGGCTTGGGCGACGTTTTTATTACACATTTTGCCGCTTTGGATTGAGTTTTTAAAGGGGAATCAAGCTGTTGCCGCCAATAACATGCTATTCCCCATCTACTTCTGCAAGTTGTCGATGTACTTGCTCGTTATTGTAGCTATTTGGGGCAACAAAAAATCCAAAGGCTTCAATTATTTGGCGACGATGACCGGCTACGTTAGCGCCCTCGGTGCCTTGATTTCGCTATTATATCCTGAATATTATATTCATGGTGGGCGGTTACTTTAAGATTCAAAAACAAAACACGATCGTGTATTTTGTTGGTTTACTCATTTTCTGTTTGATCGGGATTGGCGTCAATCAAACGTTTGCGCTTGCTAGTTTAAACGCTCCTAACGCCATGTTCTTGCAACATCCTCCGATTGAAGACGTGCCGTTTCTAAACGTTTTTGTCATCGCTTAAATGATGGTTGTGCTGATTTTTGGGTTTTCAAGTTTTGTCGAACACCAACGAGCGCAGCGCCTTCACGAAACGCCGTCACTCGTACCAACTCCCAATAATTAATAAATTAGCTGGAACGCCGTAATGACGTTCCTTTTTATTACTTAAAAAATCAAACAATTAAGTCAATGATAAATGAGTAGCCAAGGTCGCTGATTCCAATGAAAGAAACTTCTTCTTGAAGGAAATCCCATTCGAAAATCATATATGGGGTTGAGCCAAACAACATCGCATTAAACAAAAAACCTTCGGCGCATTTAAAGCCTAGATAATACTTACCTTTGTCGCTACTGGCATCGATAAACCGCGGCGTGCTGGTCAGGTCTTGCTCTTCTAGCAAATTGACTATCGTTTGACCGCGCGCGGATAGTCTCATAAAGTCAGTGAATGTAACCGAAAGGAACGATTGTTCGTTTTTTGTTATATCAAGCGTTTCATTGTTAATAATGAGTTCATAAGTGTCGGCACCATCAATCACCCGCAGTTCGTGATGAACTTCGCGGACATGACGGAAACTAGCACTCGTGGGCGTGCCATTTATAAAATCATAAGCATCGATGACATAGGTGTCACTCGTTTCGCGGTAACGATAAAAAACACCATCGCTAGCGATGACTTGGTAAAAGTCATCAATGGCAGTAAATGTTGTTGTATCAACCGTTTCCAAATCATGATAGTCAAGTTGTAAAAGCGTATAGGTGTCGTTTCGATATATTAAGACATGATCGCTATCGGCAAAGATACGCGGATAGTGTTCGTTATCAATCGGATCAATGTGTAATAAATACGCCGCATCCATACTCAATAAATCGATTTTTAATAAATGAAAGCCAGTCATCGCCGCACTGATGGTTTCGGCAAACATAACGAATAGCGTGTTTTCGATATACACAAGTTCGGGATATACCGAGCCATCGGCGGGCACGACATCATTAGCGACGAGCTGTGCTCCCAATAGGGACTTAATATCATAGGGCTGCTTGTTAATCATGATTTTGTTGTCTGAGGTTATGAATGCATAGCCGGTTTTTTCAACGGGGAGTTCCGCAAGCGTTTGGTTGAAATCGGCATAGCGGTTCTCACAACTCGATAGCAAAGTTAGCGAGGCTAAAGCAATTAAGCCAAATAAGCGCGTCTTTTTAACGATTTTGTTTGCCATTTCACTCTTGCTCCAAATATTGCTTTAATGGTTGCATCATGGCGATAGTGCCCGCTTTGAATACCGCTTCGTCACGGGCGATTCCATCAGCGAACTCAAACGTTACATCCATGTCATAAATTGTGCTTCCCTCTAATTCGCGGAATCGATAGACACATGTATTGATGACGCCGGGAACTTCATATACTAGGGTGATGGTTTCCGGCAGATTGCTTGATGGAACCGATACTTTGAGTTTCGATTTAAAACCTGCGCCATCATATATTTGATAGCCGCTTGATCCTTGATTGAACAATTGTCCGATGGTTGCTTCGACCTTTAATAACGTCGGTTGCCACTTTTTCAAATGCTCAATTCCAATCAGCGCTTCAATCACGTCTTTGCGTGGTCTATTGATGGTATCGGAAATCAAATATTTCATGATTGAACCTCTTGTATGTGCTCATTATAAAATAGTAGGGGCGCCGATGCTATCTTCCGTTGCAACAACAGAAGATGAGTATTGATTACGAGTCGTACCAATGATTGGCACCAACACGAATCAGTGACAAAGATTGTTTGAATTGGTCAAAGAAGGATGTCACAGCTGGATCCGGTCCTTCAATGCCCAATAACTTTATTTGGTCGTGATATATACGGTAGTAGCCATCTGAGACGAAAACAATCGTCACCTCGTCTAAATCAATGTCTGACAAACTTACATAATTGGGATATATTTTTATTTCGGTATCATTACTGGGATAATACACCGATTGCCAAATATGCGGTTTGGTTTTCAGTAGCGGATGTTCGGGGGTCGAAAGCTTTTTTAAACTCCCATAGTTTTCCCCATAAAACGAAAACTTCGAATCGACTTCCGTCCTGTCTATTTCAAATACATAAATAAAGTAGCCATTGTCTTCCTGTTGATTGAACTCGATGTTTTCGATGCCAGATTTGAATTGGGAAAAATTTGTATAAACATAGTTGATGGGGAATCGTTGCCGCAAGTCGCAACTTGAAAGCAGCGCGGCCACCAAAAAAATGCCGGTCAGTGTTTTTACAGTTTTACGAAATTGTTTCATTAGTTAAACATAGTTAAAAAATAATACATACTAACTGGAACGTAATCACGATAACGGCCAGGGCAATCGGATAAGTGGCCGCATAAGAGGTGGCCACGTCATCGGTTTCGGCCACGCGAATCAATGTGCCAAGCGCCGGGGTGCTTGTCATGCCCCCACAAATCGAGCCGAGGCTATTAAACATACTTAACTTCATGACTTTCAGTGCGAAGAATAACCCAACGAACATCGGAAGTAGCGTCATAATCGCCCCATATACGAACAGCATGACTCCATGATCTTGCAGCACCTGGATAAAACCGGAGCCGGCTTTAGTTCCCGCGCCAATCAAAAACAGCATCAAGCCTAATTCGCGAAGCGGTACGAGCGTTTCCTTTTTGACTTTAAAGTCAATGCGGGCAATCGTGCCAAAGTGGCCGAATAGTAAACCGGCGATAAGTGGTCCGCCCGAATTACCAAGCGAAAAAGCTATGCCGCCTGGTAGTGGAATCGTCACTTTGCCCAGTAATACGCCAAGCACGACGGCCAGCGCAAACGCAAAGTAACCAAGTGGATCAAAACTTAATGTTTTCTTTTTTGAATCGACATTGACGCCATTGGCCACTTTTTGATATTGTTCACGCTCTTTGACCATATCGGTTTTAAAGATGCGGGGCACTAGTTGAACAAACAACACGACGCCGATGACGCCAAACGGATAGGCGATGCCATAACCAATCGACGCTAATGGCGAGCCCGTCGCTTCGATAGCGACGCCAAGCCCCGGCGTGGTCGTTAACGCTCCGGCCAGTAAACCAATCGCCAAATCAATGCCAATCGGTGTAATCAGCACCAAGGCAATCACGGCGATAACACCGACTAAAACGATAATGACGCCTAAAATAACATACGCAATCGCGTTACTTCGAAAATTTCGGAAAAATTTCGGACCGGCGATAAACCCGACCGCCGTCACGAAAACGACAAGTCCGATATCTTGGACGATTGATGAAATCGTAATCCCGAAATGACCAAACGCCAACGCCACGAGCAAGACCGCGGCCGTGCCTAAACTCATGCCCTTAATGCTGATGCGGCCAAAACCGTATCCAATCAGGGCAATTAGGAATATTGAGAAGATGGGGTTAGCGATTAGGAAATCTTTCATATGCTCTACCTTACGATTATAGTTTGATGCCGGCACAAATCAATGCGTCCAGCAGTGTTTCCCCAATAACATCGGGCGTTAGCGCAATCTTGACTCCGGCATTTCTAAGTGCGGATATCTTACCTTCGGCCGTGCCCTTGCCACCCATGACAATCGCTCCAGCGTGACCCATGCGTTTACCTTTGGGCGATGATTGTCCTCCGATAAAAGCAACGACGGGTTTACTCATATGTTTGGCAATGAATTGCGCGGCTTCTTCTTCGCCGCTACCGCCGATTTCGCCATTGATGACGACGGCGTATGTATCTGGGTCATCTTCAAATGCTTGCAGGGCATCAACGAAGCTCGTTCCTTTGATGGGATCTCCCCCGATACCAATAACCGTGGACTGACCGATGCCCCGGTCGGTTAGCTGCTTGACCGCTTCATAAGTTAAGGTGCCTGAACGCGAGATAATACCAACATGACCTTTTTTATGGATATAGCCAGGCATAATGCCGATTTTGCATTCATCGGGCGTGATGATACCCGGGCAATTTGGCCCAATCAACCTTGTCCTTGTTGCTTTTAAATGATGAATTACTCGCGCCATATCAAGCATGGGAATTCCTTCGGTGATGCAAACGACGAGCTCGATGCCGGCATCCGCAGCTTCAATGATTGAGGCGGCGGCAAACTTAGGAGGCACGAAAATAACCGAAGCGTTAGCGCTTGTCGCGTCCATCGCTTCCTTGACGGTATTGAATACCGGTACGCCTAAAATCGTTTGTCCGGCTTTGCCTGGGGTCACTCCGGCGACGACGTTAGTGCCATACTCAAGCATCTTTTGGGCATGGAAAGAGCCGGCATTGCCGGTGATGCCCTGAACGATTAATTTTGTGTTTTTATTGATGTAGATGCTCATTGAACGGCCCTTATCACTTTGCGAGCGCCATCAGCCATATCTGTAGCCGAAATTATTGCTAATCCCGATTCGGTCAGGATTTGACGTCCTAATTCGACGTTCGTTCCCTCAAGGCGTACAATCAGCGGGATATTTAAACCAATTGCTTTCGCCACGGATACAACGCCCGTGGCAATCACGTCGCATTTCATGATACCGCCGAATATGTTGATGAAGATAGCTTTGACATTGGGGTCCGATAACAAAATCTCAAATGCGATTTTGACGCGTTCGGCGCTGGCTCCACCGCCGACATCCAAAAAGTTAGCGGGTTGCCCGCCGTAATGTTGAATGATGTCCATCGTCGCCATGGCCAGACCAGCGCCATTGACAAGACAACCGATATTTCCATCGAGCGTGACATAACTTAAATCGTTTTGCGACGCCCAATACTCTTTGGGATCTTCTTCATCGACATCGCGTAGCTGTTTGATATCGGGATGACGAAATAAGGCGTTATCGTCAAAGCTGACTTTCGCGTCCAAACATAATAAGTGGTCATCTTGAGTA
>Ga0116204_1002215_pt1 | contig 10554 bp, 9 predicted proteins | sample LakKivwa52mmetaG_FD_94481 | JGI IMG/M metagenome (GOLD analysis project Ga0116204, IMG submission 94481) | Anoxic lake water microbial communities from Lake Kivu, Rwanda to study Microbial Dark Matter (Phase II) - Lake Kivu water 52m metaG | ecosystem: Environmental > Aquatic > Freshwater > Lake ... | reverse complement strand
GTCCACCGTTTTAGAGAACATCTCCGGCGCGTTGGATGGATTCGCTTGTTACCAGCGGCGCGACGAGGCCATTCGGCGGGTCATTCCCGAATACGAACCATCCCTATGGGGCGCAAAAATCGTCCTACCCTCTAACCTGCTCGAGCAGCAAACCCTCAACGTCTACCGCCTAGTCGTGACTGGCCCCGATGGGCAGGAAATCAGCAAACGCCTGCCATTGGCAGAATACCAGCAGATTGTGGCCGCATCCAATTTCAAGCAGCGCTGCCGCATGAGCATGTTGTATTATCACGCTGAGAAGCGCAACTACGCCGTGCTTGGCACGGCCAACAAAAACGAACACGAACTGGGATTTTTCGTCAAATGGGGCGACGGCGGGGTGGATATTGGCCTCATCAAACACCTGTTCAAGACCCAGGTTTTCCAACTGGCCGAATACCTGGGCATCCCCGAAGAAATTCGCAGCCGCGTCCCCACCACCGACACGTACCCCGGTGGCAGCACCCAGGAAGAATTTTTCTATCGCATCCCCTTCGACCTGCTCGACGCCATCTGGCTGGGGTACGAAAAAGAAATTGCCCCGGCGGAAATCGCCGAGGCGTTGGGCTTGCAGCCGGAGCAGGTGACGCGCGTCATCGCCGACATCGAAAGCAAAAAACGCGGCACCAACTACCTGCGCATGATGCCGGTCTGATTTTTATCAAACCCTCCCACGACAAAACATTTTTGGCGCACGTTGGCAGCGTAAAATGTCATTTTGTGCTGTGGCTTTAGGGTTTTGATTACAACAAAACCGGGTGGAATATAACCGCAGCTAAAAATTATTGAAATTACCGGGGTCAATCAAAAATGGAATGACACCCAGCATCGGTAGGAATACCAGGAAACACAGCATTGCGCAGAGCAGCAGGATGCCAATCAGCGCAATAATGCCGTTCAGCATGAAAAAGGTTTTGACATTGGCCAGGGCCGAACTGAGCGCGTAGGCATCGCCGGTGGCGCGGGCTTGTTCGGCGGAACTGGCAGCCTGGAACAGCAAAATACCCATCCAGATTTGCAGCCCCCCAGAAATCAGCCCAAAAATGCTCAAGACCTGTGAAACCCCGGCCAAAATCGAAAGCACGCCGAGGAATTTCATCCATCCGGCGCCATCGGCCAGTGGCTGGCTGATGCCTCGCACAACTTTTTGTTCCATGTTTTGTTCAGAAAACATCGTCCCCACCTTTCTATATAGAGACAGCGCGCGGAATGAATTCGACTAAACAGAGGACGGAATAAATTCCGCGTTACGATTTACTGAGTTCCTTCTTGAGCGACTCTATCAGTTTCTTCTTCTCTCCATCCGGCAGGAAGGAGGCCTGGGCTGCCGCCAGGATGCGCTCTTTAAGCGTGTCGCGCGGAATTTTCAGGTCTTCGACCGCCACGCGATATTCGTTCGAGAGCGTTATCTGCGAGATGGATGGATCGTCGGTGTTGAGCGTGACGTTGAGTTTTTTCTCAATCATCTGCGGAATGGGATGTTTGGGGAGCGCCTTGACCGCCCCGGTCTGGTAATTGCTGGTGATGCAAACCTCGAATGCGGTGCCGCGTTCGCGCGCCAGGGCGGTGGTAAAGTCATCTTCCAGCACGCGCACGCCATGCCCGATGCGGTCGGTGGAGAATTTCTCGATGGCCTCGCGCACGTTCCCTGCCCCGGCCCATTCACCGGCGTGCATCGTGATTTTCAGCCCGGACTGGCGGGCTTCGTTGAAGAGCGGGATGAACGGTTTGGCCGGGTATTCGGCTTCGTTCCCGGCCAGGTCGAGGCCGACGATGTTCTCGCGCCCTTTTTCGACCGCAATCCAGGCCACCTGTTCGGCCAGTTCGAGCGGCTCGTGACGGTTGACCGATGCAATCAGGCGCACCATCACTTTGTATTTTTTCTCGGCGTCCTTGGCGGCCTTACAGACCCAATCGGTCACGTTTTCGAGCGGGAAACGCTCGGCGCGGCTGAGCGCCACCGGGGTGAATCGCAGTTCCAGGTAGCGGACGTTGTCTTTGGCGGCATCTTCCACCGCTTCGTAGGTGATGCGCTCGATGACTTCGGGCGAGCGGTAGAACATGCGCAGGGTATTGAATTTGGACAGGAAATTGTCGAAGGTGAAATTGTCTTCGTCTTGCACTTGCACCAGCCGCGAAAGGCGTACCACGTTGGCCGGCATAGTCATGCCGTGCTTGCGCGCCACATCGAGCATGGTTTGCAAACGCAGCGAACCTTCCAGGTGGCGGTGCAGTTCCACTTTGGGAAGCCGGCGGAATTCATCGGGCGCGGGAGTGAACATGTTTGACATAAAATACCTTCAATCGGGTGTGCAAACACGCAAGCGGAAAGTCGCGTGAGCGTGTCTTGCAACAAGGACTACGGAATAAATTCCGCGTTACCGTTTTTTGTGGCGTTTGCGTCCGGCCCGGGCCATTACTTCGGGGACCGGCGTGGATGCCTGTGAAGCGAGTTCACCCGGCGAATCGGCCGCTGCCACCGGGCGCGGCAGGTAGCGGAAGGCGCGGTCGATGACACCCGAACGCACCTCACCCAACAGGTTCCGGAACATATCGGACGCTTTCATCTTATATTGTACCAACGGGTCACGCTGTCCGTAAGCCTCCAGGCCTATCGAAACCCTTAAGGCTTCCACGCGGGTCAGGTAATCAACCCACAATTCGGTAATGACTCCCAACAGGGTCGAGCGGTAGATTTCGGTCATGCGGCGGCCGCCCAGTTCCGCTTTCAGGGAAGCGCGCTGTTCTTCGGCCAGCGAAGCCAGCGGGGCGTCTGGGTCGATGTCAATTTCTTCCACGTCGAAGCCAAAATCGCTTAATCGGGATGCGTTTTGCGAGAGACGGACATACTCCGTCTCACCCCATCCCTTTGCCAGCGTTGCGGCGGCATTTTCCAGGTGTTCCAGCACATCCAGATCGACCGTCTCGGCTTTGCGTTCTGCCAGAATCTGCGCGGCGGCGTGGAAGTAGTTGACGCGCTGGTATTCGATTGCCTCCGCCTTGCGGGTTTTTAGATTCATGCCCATGCGGCGGCCCGTTGCCAGGGTGGAAAGGATGCGGATGAGGGTGGTTTCATCCCGGTCGCGCGGCGCGTGCCGGGCAAGCAGCGCATCCAACTCTCGGGCAACCTGGCCCTCGGCTCCGATGAGCCTTTCTCGCCGCTTGGAGAGCAGGTTTTCGGCTGCCTGGTTGATTTTCGCGGCAGCATCGACCCAATCCATGCGCGCCAGGTCGTCGGCTTTTAGGCCGAGCGGCTCGAACAGGCGAAATTCGATGCCCGCCAGCAAGCGGCTGAGGGCGGTGGAGGTGAGCGCCAGGTCGATTTGTTCCTTGAGCGGTTCTTCGATCTTTGTGCTGAGCGTAGTTGAAGCAGCGGCGGGATTGCTGGCCAGCAGTTTGAGTTGTTCACCGTTCAGGCGCGGCTCAATGTGGATGGCCGCTTTCAGTTCGGACAGCAGTTCGGCTGCGCGTTTCGGTTCCTCGCTCTCGCGCAGGCCATCCAGGAAGGCGTCGAGGGCTTCGAAGCGTTCTTCGATTTGCGTATCCAGGCTTTCGGAAGTGCGCTGGATGTTTTGCGCAATGGCCTTCAGCAGGTGGACTTCGTCGGCTTCGACGGCGCGCTCGGTCAGGGACAGGATGTCGCCACGTGGGTCGTCTTCGTCGATTTCGTCAAGCAGCAGGCGATACGTAAACGAGGGGAAAACGCGGTTGTCGCCATACATGAAGGTCGGTTGGATTTGTTCAAGCCAGGCCAGAAGTTTCCACAAGCCTTCTTCGGGGTCGCCCAGGGCAGCCGGCACGCGGGCAGCAATTTCGTCTTTCAAGAGCGTGGCCACGTCATCGGTCAAGTCATCCTTGGTCATGACTTTGTCGCGCTGGGCATAGATGATGGTGCGCTGTTTGTTGAGTACGTCATCGTACTCAAGCAAGTGCTTGCGGACATCGAAGTTCGAGCCCTCGACGCGGTGCTGCGAGCCTTCGATGAGGTTACTGACCATCTTATTTTCGAGTGGGAGGTCATCATCCAGCCGGAAGCGGGTCATCAGGCCCTCGACCTGTTCCCCGCCGAACAGGCGCATCAGGTCATCTTGCAGCGAGAGATAGAAACGCGATGAGCCGGGGTCGCCCTGGCGGGCGGAACGACCGCGCAGTTGGTTGTCAATGCGGCGAGCTTCATGGCGTTCCGAACCGATAACGTGCAGGCCGCCCAGGCGGCGCACCTGTTCCATGTCCTCGAAATATTTCAGGAAGAATTTGACCTCGGCGTCATAAATGCCATAGTCTTCGGGGGAGAGCTTCAAGATGGCCTGGCGCTGCTCCTCGAGGCGCATGTTGTACGGGTCGTACCCGGCCCGGCGCAGCACGCGGCTAATGACGGCGATGATTTCTTCGGCCAGTTCACCGCCCAGTTTGATATCGACGCCGCGTCCGGCCATGTTGGTGGCGATGGTCACGGCCCCGAACGCGCCTGCCCCGGCGATAATCTGGCTTTCTTCGGTGTGCTTGCGGGCATTCAAGACTTCATGCGGCACACCGCCCTGAGTGACGGCCTTGAGCCGCTCAGCGTAATCGGAGTCGAGCCGCAAAACATCAAGCAGTTTTTTCAGGTTGGCGGGTTCTTCGAGGTTGATGGAAGCATCGAGCGGTTTGGCGAAGCCGCGCAGGAAGGTCGGCTCCAGCTGGTCGAGCGGTTTGTAGAGCGATTCCAGTTCGGAATACAGGCGGCCATCTTCTTCGCGGTTGTTTTGCTCGAACCAGACCTGGCGTAGCAGTTTGACTTGCAACAATCGGCGCACCGGTTCGGCGCGCAAGCGGCCAGAGAGTCGCTCGGATAATTCGACCGAGGTGGTGCCGAGCAGCACCGGGCGTCCCAAAACGTTATCGCGGATGATTTCGGTCACGATGGCGCGCAGTTTGGCCTCTACGGTGCGATAGACCGAATCGGGGTAATCGGTGCGACGCCAGTAGACAGGCTTTTTCTCTGAATCGCCGCGCCGCGCAAACCAGGCAATGTCGTAGCCGTCTTCGTCTTTGCCCTTGACCTCGACCAGCGGCGAATCCTTCCCGGCCAGGGTGGCCTGGTATTCGAGGTTGGTGGGGATGGGCAGGACTTCCAGTTTGTAGATTTTGTGGAATTCTTCCGACTCTGTCAGGGCGGTGCCGGTCATCCCGGCCAATTTCTGGTACATGCGGAAATAGTTCTGGAGGGTGATGGTGGCGTAGGTCACGTTTTCCGGTTCGACCTTGACGCCCTCCTTGGCCTCGACGGCCTGGTGCAGGCCATCGCTCCAGCGGCGGCCCGGCATCAATCGCCCGGTAAACTCGTCTACGATGACGACTTTGCCGCCCTGCACGAGGTAATCTTTGTTGCGGTGGAACAGGTATTGGGCGCGCAAGGCCTGTTCGATGAAGCCGAACAGGCGCGCCTGTTCGGGGGTCACGTCTTCGGGGCGGTCGGGGTCGCGCAGCGGTTGGCCGAGAATTTGCTCGACGTGCGCCGTGCCGAGGTCGTTCAGCGAGATGGAGCGGTCTTTTTCGTTGATATCGTAATCTTCGGGATTCAGCTGTTTGACGACTTGCGCCATCTGGTAGTAGGTGTCCAACTCGCCAGAAGCCGGGCCAGAAATGATGAGCGGGGTGCGCGCTTCGTCAATCAGTACATTGTCCACTTCGTCCACAATGGCGTAGTAATGCCCGCGCTGGACTTTCTCCTCCAGCCGGTAGACCATGTTATCGCGCAGGTAGTCGAAGCCGAATTCGGCGTTGGTGCCGTAGGTAATGTCGGCGGCGTAGGCTTCGCTGCGGTCGACCAGCCGCAGCTGGTGCTGGTCTTCGCGCGGTGATTCTTTTTCTGGGTCGTACAGGAAGGCTTTTTTGCCGTTTTCGGTGCTGGCGGCCATTTGTAGCACGCCGACCGACAGGCCGAGTTTGTGATAGATGTGACCCATCCAGCGCGCGTCGCGCCGGGCCAGGTAATCGTTGACGGTGATAAGATGCACGCCTCGCCCGGTGAGCGCATTTAGGTAGATTGGGAGGGTTGCCACGAGCGTTTTGCCCTCGCCGGTGCGCATCTCGGTGATGGTGGCTTTGTGCAGGGCCGCCCCACCGATGAGCTGCACGTCATAATGGCGCATTCCCAGCGTGCGCTTGGATGCTTCGCGCACAGCGGCAAAGGCTTCGGGCAGGATTTCCGCCAGGGCGGCTTGTTCAACCTCGTGGCGTTCTTTCTCGTCCTCGATGCTGTCCAATTCAGAGGCGATTTTGGCGCGGAATTCATCCGTTTTGGTGCGCAAGGCTTCGTCAGGGAGTTTTTCATACTCCGCTTCGAGGGAGTTAATCTGACGCGCGGTGACGGCATATTTTTCGACTTCGCGTTGGTGGGGGTTGCCCCCGACAAGTTTAATAAATTTTGAGAGCATAGGCAGCCTTTCAGACTGGAAATTATAGCATAGCCCCTCTTGCGTTGAGCGCAGACGAAGCATTGGAGGAATATAAGAAAAAATCCCGGCGCGAGACCGGGATGATTGGAGCATGGCAGGTGAATTACCCCAACCCGTCACGGAAAAAGCGCAGGGCAGCCTCGGCGAACATGGCGGAGCCGAGCGGCAGGGCATTTTCGTCGAGGTTAAAGGTCGGGCTGTGGAGAAAGTCTTCGGGGTCGAGCCGCACCCCAAGCAGGAACATCGCCCCGGGCGCGCGTCGCATAAAGTAGCCGAAATCCTCCGCGCCCATCGTGCGCTGGGGCTCGCGCAAGTTTTCTGCGCCTGCCATTTCGGAGGCAATCCTGTGGAGGAATTTGACCACCCGACCATTGTTGCGCCCCGGCGGATAGCCCACATCGATGCGCAGGTCACATTCCCCACCCAGGGCGCGGACGACGTTGACTGCCTTTTCGACCTCGGCGTGAATGATTTTCTGCACTTCATCGCTCATGTAGCGGATGGTGCCGCTCAATTCAACCCTGGTGGGGATGACATTGGAGGCGTTCCCGGCGTGGATGGCGCCAACCGTCAGCACTGCCGGTTCGAAGGCGTTAACGCGCCGCGAAACGATGCCGTTCAGCGCCAAAATTAGGTGACCGCTCAGGAAAATCGGGTCGATGGTAGCGTCGGGGTGCGCGCCATGCCCACCCCTGGATTTGATTGTGATGGTGAATGTATCGGCTCCAGCGGCGGTGCAATCCTCGCTGACCACCAGCGTCCCGGCGGGGATGTGCGGGTCAACATGCAGGGCGACGATTGAATCCACGCCATCGATGGCGCCGTCCTGGATCATGCGCGGCGCGCCGCTCAGGCCTTGCTCGTCCTCGTTTTCCTCGGCGGGTTGGAAAATGAAGCGCACCGTTCCGGCGAATTTTTCATGGGCGAGCAGGGTTGCCGCGCCGAGCGCCATCGTCGTATGCGAATCGTGCCCACAGGCGTGCATGACGCCGGGGTTCCGGGATGCATATTCGACGCCGGTTTGCTCCTTGATCGGTAACGCATCCATATCGGCGCGGATGGCAAAGACCGGGCCGCCGCTGCCAATTTCAGCGACTACACCGGTCTTGCCGACCCCGGTGCGGACGCGGTAGCCGAGCGCGGTCAAAATTTCCGCCACTTTGGCAGCCGTGCGAAATTCCTGGAAGGATAGTTCGGGGTGGGTGTGAAAATCCCGCCGCCAGGCAACGAGGTGGTGCTTGATTTCTTGGGCTTTTTCGAGCATGGTGGGACTCCTTTGCCCAAATCATACCCTAAAAATGGGGGCAGGAGGCGTTTTGCCCGATCACCTGCGCCAGTCCCGGCGAATTTTTGTTCATTCGTTTTTCCTGACTCTGCCGGAATTTGTGGTTAACGACTGATCCCGGACATGGAAGTCGAAATCATCAGATTGTGCAACCAATTGTCATGATAAACGAAGTCATTGATCTTATGCGCCGGTGAAGAATAGGTCTGTCGGGTTTTGGCTCGATGGCAATAAGGCCCAAAATTATGCAGCAAAGCCCAGGCTCGGATGGAACGTTCGGCAGAAGTCCAATGCCCGTGGAAAAAGCGTGAACTGAACAGCCAACGATCCATCAAATTCATGTGTCGGTCAAGCATGTTGCTGGTTTCGACAAGCTCAACCCGGCGGGTTCGATGGGCCAAAGGATGGTCGTAGGCCAGAACAAAGCGGTCGACCTTTGCATAGAGTTTTCGCACCGCCTCCAAAACATAACCGGTGGTATTACTCTCGGACCAGGTCAGTAATTCAGCGGCTTGTGAGCGAAAAGCAGCGGCATCGATGGCATGATAGACTTCCCAAACTTTTTGGGAAAGCTGCCGGAAGGTCTCTTTGAGGTGTTTGCCACGCTCACGGATTTTGATAAAAGCGTGCAAGAAGCATTCGAGGATGATAATCAGCGGGAACAAGCTGCGCCAGGCTTTTTGAGTGGCTTCCCAGCCATCGGTGTTGACGGTTTCTGGCTGATATTCCGGGTCGAGTTGTAGCGATTCATCCTTGAAATGTTGGTAGGCTGCGGTCAAATTGGGAGTATCGATGCCCAACGCCACAGAAGCGCCCAGAACACAGTCATCACCGACCGTGGTTGCGATCACGACTTCTTCACCATTCAACCAGGTTACTTTTTCATCCGCCAATAAGTGCTTGGGAAGCTTCTCTGGGTCTTTGATAGTGGTTTGAACCAGGTTGTAGCGCCCAAAATGGTTGTCGAGCTTGTCGAAACATGGTTCTCCAGCCGATACCAAAACTGGTCATCCCGCCCAAAAACATAGGCCAGTGCCCAAAAGGGCACATCAAAACGGCGCAAGAACAGGGCTTTCTCAATTTCATCGGTCATGCCAACAAAGTATGGCATGATTCCACTTGGTGCAATCGTGAACACTTGCTCTTTGCCCTCGGTGTCGCGCGCTTTCAGACAAATGCGGCGCAGCCGAACCTTTTCCAATTTGGCAGAACTGCGTTCATCATGCAAAAGATAACCAGCACTGATGTTTTCGGGAAACAATTCTGGATATTTGCTAATCATCTCATCCAGCCATTCGCGATAGGCTTGGCAATCCTTCACAATTTCGTCATAACCCTCCATTTCAATTGGCTGTGTGATTCTTTTATGCGGTCTTGTAACTTCCGTCTGGTCTTTGGTACACTTTCGTTGAGGCATGTTGGCTATCCTCTGGGCAGAGTTTTAGCCTATTACGCCTCATTTATTTCTTACCTTATTTTTGCGCAAACAGACGGCATTTCTATTTTTTAGCGTAGTTTTTGTGCAATCAGATACCGAATCGTAAAAAGCGGCACAAAAGTGTAAAAAACGGACCTTACCAGTTGAATACGGGTCCTGTAATCTCAAGCCATTCGAGCAGTGCGAGGAATGGCAATGGGAAAGAATGAAGAGCAAATACAAGTTACGCAACATGCGTTTTTAGTGGCCTGGGGCCAATTTGCCCAGGAAAAGGGGCTGGTTGAGCGGCTTGCATCTGTGAAACTGCGGCAAAAGACCCGCCAGCACCGGCCCCAGACCAAGGTTCTGGAATTCCTTGTAGCGGTTCTGGGTGGCACCCGGCAGTTACAGGATATCAGCCTGGCAGCTCACCCGCTGGACCAAAATCAGGCAGTCGCTGAAGCCTGAGGACAGACCGCCTGGGCAGACTATAGTGGTGTCAGCCGGACGTTGAGCGGTCTGAGTTGGGAAGAAGCCGATACGAGAAAGAGCTACCCGAACGCGGCCTACGGGCATATGGATAACGAGATTCGGTTAGGCTACCAGGCCGGGGTGGTCAGTTTGGTGAGCGAGAGTTACGGACGGTTGTGGCTTTCGGGAACGCATCACTCGGTCGATACGGTTTCGAGCACCCAGGCCGAGACTTTGATATCAGAAGCAGAAACCCGGCTCGGTCTACGCCCCTGGCATCGCACCGAGCTACTCGAAAAACGGATTGCTGACTATGGGCCGATCCAGGAAAGCATCCAGCAGCGCTTGCAGACCCAGCAAAACGACAGGCAAACGGCTCTGGAGCCGCCTGGCTTTGCTGCGCAAACGTGTCCAGGCGGACAGGAAACGTTGCGAAAGCCGGAAAAAGGCCATCCTGGTGGCCGAAGCCAAATTCGGAAAAACCCAGGTCCGTGTCCGGGAATTGCTGGCCGAAATCGATGGATTGCGCTTTCATACATGAGCCGCCGTTTTTTATCGAATCTCTTCTGATTGCACAACCGTTACGCTATGGAAATGCTGCGCTTGTAAAAACCACAAGAAAGTTTTCCTTTCAGCGTCATATTGCTCATGTGAAACCCAATCCCAAAAAGATACTTCCTGTATTTTTGCTTGGTATGATGCGGTCAATTATGTTTAGAGAGCAAGTAGAACAACAAGTAAGAGGTGTCGCACAAAAGACCCTGAACTTGGGAGAATTACAGGAAATCAAAATATTCGTCCCACCGCAGAACCTGCAAGCAGAGTTTGCGGGCGTGGTGGCGCGGGTCGAGTCGCTGTGGGGGAGGATGTCCGAAAGCGAGGGGCAGGTCGAGGGGTAGTTT
>Ga0116204_1002213_pt1 | contig 10562 bp, 9 predicted proteins | sample LakKivwa52mmetaG_FD_94481 | JGI IMG/M metagenome (GOLD analysis project Ga0116204, IMG submission 94481) | Anoxic lake water microbial communities from Lake Kivu, Rwanda to study Microbial Dark Matter (Phase II) - Lake Kivu water 52m metaG | ecosystem: Environmental > Aquatic > Freshwater > Lake ... | reverse complement strand
GATTTATTGGATTGGCACCAACTCTTTAGCTGTGAGTGGTGAGATTGTGATGGAAGGTGCAAAAACTGGAAATGAAATCCATAACTGCATTATCGATTGCATAGTTGGACAGCGCTTTGCTTTAGAATTTGCCAGGAAAAATGGGCTGGACCCAGATAAACCTACCGGTCTAAGCAAAGTGACAATGACTAATTAGAACACTGCTTACGGTTGCTACTTTGTCGGAATCAAGATCTTAATACTCGCTAGCAGATCAGCACTGCCTAACTTATTTACCTCGTGCGAAAAAGGGGTGAGATTGTTGCAGCCATGATTGATGGTGAGGCAACGGTTAAGACCTGGTCTAAAAAGGATGGACATTACTGGTTGCTACCGGCAAATGATGATTACGCACCAATTCCAGCAGATGATGCCCAGATACTAGGTAAGGTAACTGCAGTTCTAAGATCTGTTTAAGCTGGTTTAAATACCTCTTGTTTGAATGAGTTTTTTATTAACTCTCTTCCATGATCTAATGAGGTAATTACCCCATCTGCCTGCATCTGAGTAATGATATTACCCAACACAGTTGCCTCCACCGGACCTGCGTAAACAGTTTTTCCAGTTGCATTAGCGGTTAGTTGATTTAATAATTTATTTGCACTACCACCGCCAACAATATTAATTGAATTTATCTTCACATTTGCCGCCTGCCGTAATTGATCAATTACCTTCACATAAGCATCCGCTAAGGAGTCAAAAATACATCTAGCAAATTCAGCTGGAGTAGTTGGCACTGCTTGATTACTCTCTTGGCATAAAGCAGCTATACGCTCTGGCATCGCTCCTGGCTTTTCAAATCTAGGATCATTTGCATCAATTACCGCACCCCTTGGTAGTAATGCTGCCTCGGCGGCAAGTTGGGCTGCGGTGTATTTCTCACCCTTTGCCGCCCAGTAATCTAATGACTCCTCTAGTAACCACATTCCAGCAACATTCTTAATAAATCTAATTCGACTCTCAACCCCCATCTCATTTGTAATATTAAAATCCATAGCAGTCTTATCAGTTACCGGCTTATCTAACTCCAAACCAACTAATGACCAGGTGCCGCTTGAGATATATGCCGAATCATTTTGGGTTGAAAGTGGTGTGCCGGCAACCGCACTTGCAGTGTCATGGGAGCCAACTGAGATCACCTTGATGCCATCTAATTGCCCATGGCCAGTAATAACTCCCATTTGTTTACCTGGTTTGTTTATCTTTGGAAATAGATCCTTTTTAATTCCTAACTTTTCAATCATCTCCCAGTCCCAGTCATGGCTTCTGACATTAAGTAATTGAGTAGTTGAGGCATTGGTGATCTCAGTGCTGATAGATCCACAAAGTAGATAATTAACTAAATCTGGCACCATTAAAAACTTATCAGCCTGGCTATATATATTTGAACTTTTCTCGGCAAATAATTGATACATAGTGTTAAAGAAAATAAATTGAATTCCAGTGCGGCTATAGATGTAATCAACGCCCAAATCATTTTTCAACTTTGCCATTAAGCCATCAGTTCTACCATCTCGATAACAATGTGGTTGGCCAATGACCTCACCATTTGCATTTATTAAGCCATAATCCACTGCCCAGCTATCAACGCCTACACTTATAATTTCACCTAATTTTTTAGCTGCACCAAGCCCGGAGATAATTTGTTCAACGATAAAAGGCCAATCCCAAAATAAACCAGCATCACTTTGTACTGGCTCGTGTTTAAATCTATGAACCTCAGTAAGTGAGATTTTGTTATCAACTAACTTACCCACTGTAACTCGACCAGAGGAGCCGCCAAGATCAACCGCTGCGTAAAGCAAAGGTGTGCCTATCTAAGAAATGCTGCAGCCACGCCACCATCAACTGGAATATGTAATCCAGTAGTTAGTGTTAGATCTCCACCTAAAATTACAAATACGGCAGCTGCAATATGTTCTGGTAGCACCTCTTTTTTCAAGATGGTGCGCTGTGCGTAATACTCACCCAGCTTTGACTCCTCCACACCATATTGTTTAGCCCGGTTTGCCCCCCAACCGCCAGCAAATATGCCAGAGCCCTTAACTACACCATCTGGATTAATACCATTAACCCGGATACCAAACTCACCTAACTCAACTGCCAGCAGACGAACTTGATGAGATTGCGCAGCCTTGGTTGCCCCATAAGCAACATTGTTAGCACCGGAAAATACTGAGTTTTTAGATGAAATGTAGACAATGTCCCCACCCATTTTTTGCGCGATTAATGCTTTAGCAGCCTCGCGGGAGACTAAGAATGATCCTCTAGCCATAATATCTAATTGCAAATCCCAATCTGCGATTGTGGTTTGGGTAATTGGTTTTGCAATTGAGATACCGGCATTATTAATTACGATAACAATACCACCAAAGGCGAGCATGGTGGCCGCCATTGCTGAAGCAATTGCCTCTTCGCTAGTAACATCCATAGCCACGGCAATTGCTTTGTCGCTGCCGCCAAGTTCAGCAGCAAACTTACTTGCCCCCTCTAAATCACGATCTGCTACCACAACACAGGCGCCCTCATCAGCTAAGCGTTCTGCGGTAGCTTTGCCAAGTCCTGAGGCTGCTCCAGTTACCAATGCAATTTTGCCAGCCAGTGGCTTTGGCTTTGGCATTCGTTTTAACTTTGCCTCCTCCAAATCCCAATACTCAATTCTAAATTTTTCACTTTCAGCAATTGGTGCATATGTAGAGATCGCCTCCGCCCCGCGCATAACATTGATGGCATTTATGTAAAACTCACCAGCTACGCGAGCAGTTTGCTTATCTTTACCGTAACTAAACATGCCAATTCCTGGAACTAAAATAATTAGTGGATCTGCCCCTCGCATTGCCGGTGAATCAGCTTTAGCATGGCGCTGGTAATAAGCAGCGTAATTTTTACGATACGCCTCATGCAGCTCATTTGCGCGCTTAACTACATCCTCAAGTGGTGCATCAGGGTTGGTATCTAACACCATAGGTGAGATCTTGGTACGCAAAAAGTGATCTGGACATGATGTGCCCAGAGCTGCTAATTGCATCAACTTGCTACCTTGTAGGAAATCTAAGACCACATCATTATCGGTAAAGTGGCCCAGCATGCGCATATCTTTGGATGCAATACCACGCAGATATGGGGCAAGCTCTGCTGCCCGAGCCTTTCTCGCCGTTGAATCTAGTGGTGCGTACTTACTCTCCTTTTTACCAAATGGATCTGATTTACCCTTAGCTTTAATAAACTCCTCAGCTTTAGTAATTGCCCAAACAGATCGCTCTTCACACTCTTTACTACTACTACCCCAAGTAGTTAAGCCATGACCGCCTAGGACACAGCCCTTTGCCTTTGGATTTTCAGCGGCAATCTTTGCCATATCAAGTCCTAATTGAAAACCAGGTCGGCGCCAATCCACCCATAAAATTTCTTCACCAAAACACTCTGCGGTTAATTTTTGGCCATCTTTGGCGGTGGCAAGTGAAATAATTGAATCCGGGTGTAGGTGATCAACATGATCAAACTCAACTAAACCATGCATTGAGGTATCAATACTTGGCGCAGCTCCACCTTTACCAAATGAGCAGTAATCAAAGAGTGCAACCATCTCATCCTCGCGCTCAACACCAGGATAAACATTTTTTAGATCTCTAAATTTTTCTAAATCTAGCGCAGCAAGTCCTGACTCCTTTAAGGTCCCAAGATCCCCACCTGAGCCTTTAACCCAAAGCACAGTTGTATCTTTGCCAGTTGCTGGATTTTTAACCTGACCCTTAGCTGAAGTGTTACCGCCCGCGTAATTAGTAAATCTAGGCTCTGAACCTAGGCGATTACTGCGCGCTAGTAATTCACTTACCACCTTTGGTGTCGACATTAAGCTCCCCATCCAGCTTGTGCACCGCCGACTCGCTCGGCAGCAATCTTTTCAGCGTATCCACTCTTAGCATAAGCACTCTTTGGATCTGGTGCTAATCCTTTCTCACTTCGCAACTGGCCAAGTAAATCTCTGACATCGGTGTTGTAGGCATTCATTAATACATCATTAGCACCTAATACATCGCCAGCTAATTGTGCTTTCTTGAGTGCATCGGCATCAACTAATAATGCCTTTGCCACCGCCTCTTGCACATTTGTTATAGAGCGAATCTGTGCTGGAATCTTAGGCTCAATGTTGTGGCATTGATCTAGGACATAAGAAACCGTAGTTCCCTTATCAAAGCCGCCACCTTGATTTACCTCATGCATGATTCTAAATAATTGGAATGGATCGGCTGCGCCAACTATTAAATCATCATCGGCATAAAACCTTGAGTTAAAATCAAATGCGCCCAAACGTTTACGACGAAGTAAGAAAGCAACTATGTACTCAATATTTGTACCAGGTGCGTGGTGTCCAGTATCCACACAAACACTCGCCTTTGGACCTAACTCTAGGCAGTGTACATAAGAGGTGCCCCAATCCGGCACATCAGTTGAGTAGAAAGCTGGTTCGAAAAACTTATACTCCAACAACATTCTCTGGTGATCGCCAATGCGATCATAAACTTTTTGTAGGCATTCAAATAGGCGATCTTGTCGGCCAGCTAGATCATCTTGGCCTGGATAATTAGTACCATCGGCAAACCAAAGTTTTAGATCCTTAGCCCCGGTAATATCCATAATATCTACACACTCAAGTAGATGATCTACCGCTTTCTGCCGGATCTTCTTATCAAAGTGACATACAGAACCAAATTTATAATCATCATCTTGGAAGGTATTGGAGTTTATTGTGCCCAGGTAGACACCATTATCCTTGGCATGTTTTGCAAGCTTTGCGTAATCATCAACCTTATCCCAGGGGATATGCATTGCAACTGCTGGCGCAGCACCGGTGTACTTATGTACTTGAGCCGCATCTGAAATCTTTTCATACGGGTCCCGTGGCACACCAGGTTGAGCAAAGACTTTAAAACGCGTACCGGAGTTGCCATACGCCCAGGATGGAGTCTCAATATAGAAGCGCTTAAGTACTTCCTTTGCCTCTTTTGCTGATGCCATTTTTTATACTCTCCCTTTTTGTTTGTTTGTGGAAAAAACTTTATTAATTTAAGTGAAACACCTCTTCTAATTGCAAAAAGCCTTCATCTGGTCGCTTGCCCTCTAATGCCACAAAAAACTCAGCCATCTCCGCTTGCCACTTGGCATTAATCTCAGTTTTCTCCATCCCAGCTTTTGCCGCAGCAAGTGATGGTGTCTCTAAGTAGCCAATTAAGGTGCCATCATTTCGATCTAAATATAATGAGTAGTTGTGCCAGCCGGTCTGACTTAAGGCAGCTAGCATCTCTGGCCATACTTGAGCATGACGCCTAACATACTCATCCATTTTCTCTTTGCGAACTTGTAATCTAAAACAAACACGCTCCATTAATTAATACCTGGCCTTCATAAAATCTAGGGATTTTTTGGCTAAATCATCGGAATCACTCCATAAATTTCGCCAAACACATAAAGTATTTGATAGCGATGGATCTACTACTGCAGATGAGAAGGATTCAAAGGTGATTGGACCTTTGTAGTTAATCTGCTTAAGGGCAGCAAAAAATGAGTCAAAATCCACATTTCCCGTACCTAGGTATCCACGATGGCTCTCACCAATATGAACATAACCTAAGCGATCTTTGGCAGCTAAGACAGATTTTTGCATGCCATCCTCTTCAATATTCATATGATAGGTATCAAGGTGTAAAAAGGCATTTGGTCGGTTTACCTCATCTAGAAAAGCTAAGCCCTCAATACCAGTATTCATAATATTGGTCTCATACCGATTAACTACCTCTAAATCAATGTTAATACCCTTATCAGCTGCGTAATCTGCCAGCCGTTGCATCGCTTTAATTGAATTGTTTCTATTCTCTTTACTTGCCGGTGTTGGATATTTTGCTAATGCAGAAAAAATAACCCCACAAAGCTCAGTGCCACCAATATCATGTAATACATCAGTTACCTTGCGAAGTAACTCATCTCCCTTGGCCACAATTGATGGATCAGTACTTGTTACATCTGTTTTTGCAGATAAACCCAGAGAGGCATGTGCTCTAAGTCCGTACTCCTGCAATAAATCCTTAGTTAACTTGGTATCAAAGTTCCATGGATCAAATATTGCCAGCTCTATGTAGTCATACCTATTACGAGCCGCAGAGCTGATTGCAGCTCGGGCACTAGTTGGCGACCAATCCCCTACCCAAACTAATGCGTGACCACCAAATTCAATTTGCTTTGCTGCTGGCATAAATCACTCCTGACTGGCTGATGAAATGCTGGGAATACTGAGCATTCTTTCACTCTTTTGGAAGGGTGTCCAACTTTTTTTGTTTTAATATCATTATCTAAACAAATAAAAATAAAATTAGGGCGGCCTATTTCTAGGCCGCCCTAATTAGAGACGAATTAAACTTCTAAATTAGAAGTTGAATTGATCTACGTTCTCCTTAGTGAACACAGTTGCAGGTCCTAGGATAACTTCGTTTCCTACTGCACCCTTGATAACTGTACGAGACTTAAGTCCCTTATCGCCAGGGCCCGACTTGATTTTAGCTCCGACCTTAACGCTTTGCTTCTTGTTCACGATTGAGTTAGCAACCTGAACAGAAACATATCCGAAGTTTTCAACATCCCATAGAGATGCTTGAGCTCCAGAGCCATCCTTGATGTAAGTCTTCATATCATTTGGAAGACCTAGACCAGTTACGAATACCTTGCCCTTTGAAGCTGAGCCAGAAACATACTTAGCTGCAGCAACAATACCTACTGAAGTAGGAGCAACGATTGCCTTGATGGTTGGATACTTCTGAATTAGACCTTGGGTCTCAGTTGTTGACTCTTCTGGCTTATCTAGACCATAAGCAGTTGCTACAACCTTAATATTTGGATACTTAGCAGCAAGCTCCTTCTTCATGAAATCAATCCATACATTCTGGTTGGTTGCATCTGGAGTTGTTGAAAGGATCGCGATATCACCTGATCCACCAGCAAGATCAGAAGCAGACTTAGCAAGAGCTTGTCCGATACCCTCTGATGAAGCTTGGTTTACGAATACTGAGCGACCAGCTTGTGCAACATCTGAATCGTAAGTAACAACTGTTACCTTCTTCTTCATCGCTGCCTTAAGTGCTGGAACTAGCGCATCTTTGTCATTAGCAGCAACGATTAATACGTTGAATCCGCTTTGTACAGCTGCGTTAATTTCTTTTACCTGTGCTGCTGCAGTAATTTCAGTTGGGCCCTTGTATGAACAAGAAGCTTTCAACTCTTTACATGCACGCTGTACACCCTTGTGGGCAGCTTGGAAATATCCAATTGTTCCTAATTTAGGAATGTGAGCGATTTTTAACTTGGTAGCAGCCTGAGCTGGTGCTGCAACAAAAGCTGTTGCGGCAAGAGCGGCGATACCAATTGCTGAGAGTACTTTCTTCAAAGTAGTTCCTTCCGATTGGGATTACAAGACCTTAATTGGTCTTGCAAGTAGGCCTAGGAAAGTAGCTACGACTCCTAGGACTGCTGGACAAACTTAGTTGCCAAGGTTGATTACCTGCAAGTCGTATTTATAACATTTAGGTTGCAGTACCGCAGATAAGCGGGGTAATTTGAGCCTAGCCCATCACCAATCCGCCATTTACATTGATGGCTGCCCCAGTTACATAAGAGGCTTTCTCAGATACTAAGAAAGCGATCATGCTAGCTATCTCCTCAGCTTTTCCTAAGCGCCCCATTGGAGTTTGCTTTAACCATTCATCCATTCTTCCCTTAGATCTGTCAGAGATCATATTAGTTTCAATTCTTCCAGGCAGAACTGCATTAACCGTTACACCACTTGCACCAAACTCTTTTGCCGCCGAATATGTTAAGCCAAGTAATCCAGCCTTGGCAGCGGCGTAATGAGCATGATTAGCCGAACCGGTTAATGCTACCTGTGAAGAAACATTGATAATTCTTCCCCATTTATTTAATTGCATTTGATTAGCTGTTGCTCTAATTAATTTAAATGCAACAGATAGGTTTAGATTTATCGCCCCATCCCATAATTCATCACTCATCTTAGTAATACCTTCATCACTCATGAGCCCGGCGTTATTTACTAAGATATCAATCGCCCCCAGCTTGCTGGTGACATTTTTAACTAAATCCTCAGTACTACCCTTTTGGGTCAAATCTGCATGAAAGACTTCAACTTTTGCCCCATTACTCTTCAAGTTATCAGCCAATTTAATCGCTGCATCTTTACTACTTGAGTAATGCAAGGCAACCTTTAAATTATCAGCTGCTAGGGCAGAGACGGTGGCTGCGCCAATTCCTGTAGCCCCACCGGTTACTAATGCAACTCTCAATTTAAACCACCCTTTTTAATAAACGCATCCATAACTTTGGGATTTGCAACTCTACTTGGAATTTTACCTGCTTTAATTAACAATAGATCATCAACCACCATCTTTGAATGATGCTTTACCACCCCAGATGTGGCGCCAGCTAAATGTGGGCTAAGCACTACATTTGAAAGCTTTCTTAATGGCGAATCACTTGGCAAGGGCTCAGTTGGATAAACATCCAACGCAGCGCCAGCAATTTTGTTTTCAACTAATGCTTTGTAAAGGGCTTCATAATCCACTAAGGCAGCTCGGGCGGTATTTATAAAGTAGGCACTTTTTTTCATTTGAGCAAAGGCTTTGGCTGAAAATACCCTAGTACTTTCAGGCGTAACTTTTGCTGCCATAACCACAAAATCACTTTCTTGAGCTAACTTATTCAAATCAACTAATCCAATATTTAATCTGGCTAATTGGTCCGCAGTTGCATAAGGATCAAAGGCAATTAAATTCATGCCTAGCCCAGCAGCTCGCTTAGCAATCTCTTGACCGATAAAACCAGCACCAACTAAGCCCACGGTTTTTCCCATTAGCTCCTCGCCTTGAAATCTTTGAAATGGTGCATCCAGGTCCATGCTCCACTCTGATGTGACCGACTTACGATCACCGGCTTTGTCGCTATATGAAACTGAGGTTAGCTCATCGGTATATCTAAGTAGGTGGTGAGTGGTAGCAATACTTCTGGCAATTGAGAGCATTAAACCTATGGTGTACTCAGCCACAGCTACCGCGTTTCTGCCTGGGGTAAATAAAACTGGAATATTTAACTTTGACGCGGCCTCAATATCTGTACTTGCAGCTGGCTCATTTCGAAGGCAAGCCATAATTTTTAATCTTTTTCCAGAATTTAAGATATCTTCAGTAATATTTTCAAACTCAATAATGGCAACATCTATATCTTTAAACTTTTCCATTAACTGCGCCTGATCTAACTTAACGCCAGTTAAACCAAAGCCGCCCAGCTCTACCTCAAAGCCATTAATGGTTAAACGATTGACTTGATCTGGATCAATTCGAGCGGTAATAAATACCTTCACTTATTTCCTCCAAATTTAGCTGAGGCAGCAGAGGCATCAAATTCGCTCTTTAAACTTTCATATAGATTTCTAAATCTGGCATACCGCTCTTGGTAGTAATCATGATGAGCTTTGTTTGGTAGGTAGCGATTTTCAATGCTCACATTTGAGTTTATTACATCTTTAATATTTGAAAAAACTCCTGCGCCAGCTCCGGCTAAATAAGCATCTCCAACCGCTGCCCCACTTGAGTCTTTCAAGATGGCAATGGGTAGCCCTAAAACATCAGCTTTGATTTGATTCCAAAGCTCACTCTTGCTGCCGCCGCCAATACTTCTGATTTCATCGATCTTTATGCCAGATTTTTTTCCAATCTCAACATTGTGAGCTAAGGCAAATGCAGTTCCCTCTAACACAGCTCGAAACATCATCTCCGGGGTGGTGGTTAAAGTTAATCCAAAGAAAACTCCCCTAGCATTTGTATTCCAAATTGGACTTCGCTCTCCCATCATATAGGGCAGAAAAATTAAACCTTCACTTCCTGGAGCTACCGTATTTGCTTTCTGAGTTAACTCTGCCATCGAGTACTGATCTTTTAAAATATTACTCATTAACCAGGCAACACTTGCCCCGGCAGCAACCATCGCCCCAAGACGTAGTTGTCTATTTACAATTGCATGATCAATGGCCACAAAGGCATCATTAAAATTATTGCCATCAGTTGGCATAATTAATACTGTTGAAGTGCCAGTCATCTCCGCAACTACTCCCGGGTCAATCACACCAGTTTCAACTGCAGCTGAGCAACCATCCACAGTGCCAAAGTAAACTGGCGTACCAACTGGAATCTTTGCCTCAGTTTCTTGGATTACCTCCCCTAATAAATCACTTGCTAAGCCAATTGGTGGAAACTTTGATTGATCTATACCGATAAAATCTAAAACCTCAGTTGCCCAATTTTTGTTATAGGCATTTCTAAGTTGTAAGAGCGAGGCATGGGCTGAATCCAAACTAAATTTGCCAGTTAATTTATAATTTAAGTAACCTGGAATCTGTAAGAAAAACTTACTCTTGGCATAGCTTTCTGGCTCATTTTGCTTAAGCCACATTATCTTGGCCGCTACAT
>Ga0116204_1002212_pt1 | contig 10567 bp, 9 predicted proteins | sample LakKivwa52mmetaG_FD_94481 | JGI IMG/M metagenome (GOLD analysis project Ga0116204, IMG submission 94481) | Anoxic lake water microbial communities from Lake Kivu, Rwanda to study Microbial Dark Matter (Phase II) - Lake Kivu water 52m metaG | ecosystem: Environmental > Aquatic > Freshwater > Lake ... | reverse complement strand
TATTGGTTTACTTTCTTCACCAATTGTGTTTGTTACAAGTGTAATTCTTGCGGTTGCTTTCCCCAATCTTCTTGAAAAACAAAGCGTAAAAACGTACGGAATCCGTGCGCTTGGCATGCTACTTATCATCTATGCCGCATGGAATATTATGATAAGAAGATAAATAAATTAAGTGAGCGGGTAAAGGGAATCCTCCTTCGTCCTCCGATTCGGAGGACTTCGGAAGGACTAAGGTTGAACCGTAATTTGAGCGGTGGAAGGGATTTGAACCCTCAACCTTCTCCTTGGGAAGGAGACATTCTACCGTTGAACTACCACCGCATCTACCCGCGATAGATGAAGTATAGCAAAACGGAGTTGATATTAGGGCACAATGAGCTTCTGACCCTCAGTTACTTCGTATGGATAGGGAATATTATTTGCATCAATAAGTTTGCTCATTTGATTACCATCGCCGTATATTTTTTCAGCAATCATCCAAAGATAGTCACCCGACTGAACAACGTACGATGATACTTTTTTTGTTGATACTGCGGTTCCGGTTATATCTCCCTGCGTTGGGCTTTTTGACTTAACGTTAGGAATGATAAGAATTTGGTTTTCGATAAGGGTGTACGGCTCTTGCAATTTATTTGCTTGAGCGATATCAAACGCATTGTGCCCTGACCCATACACTTTTTCGGCAATTTTCCACAAATCGTCACCCGCTTTAACGGTATAAATCTCAACAGATGTATCTACAGACACAGAACGTACATCATTTACTTTATTACCTTGCCGATTGGCAAGTAGAGGAATAAATGGAGTAGTTACCATTAAAAATAACGTAACTCCTGCAATAAAATAATGAGTCTTCTCCCTAAGAAGTAGCTGTACTGCTTTTTTATAATCGAAAGTTCGAATTGTAATTTCCATAATAGAGCTTCAGAATATGCTATACGTATAATAACAGATTAATTTTAAATTTCAAATTCGCAAAAGTTATTATTTGTAATTTGTCATTTATGATTATCTATAGTGGTATAATGTTAGCAATACAAATGGGATGGTTACTAGTTACCCATCGTATACTAAAAATATGAGCACAGGAATAGTTATAATCGGAGCAGCAGTAGTAGTCGGTTTATTTCTCATCAGTACATACAACACACTCGTTGTATTACGCACTCGCATAAAGGAAGCTTTATCGGGTATTGATGTGCAACTAAAACGTCGTGCTGATTTAATCCCAAATCTTGTAGAAACAGTCAAGGGATACGCAAAACATGAAAAAGAAGTCTTTGAAAATGTTACCAAAGCACGGTCATCCCTCATGTCTGCTGGGTCACTGAGTGAAAAAGCTGAAGCGGATAATATGCTCACAGGTGCACTGAAGTCGCTATTTGCAGTAGCTGAAGCATATCCAGAGCTTAAAGCAAATACGAACTTTCAAGACTTACAAAGACAGTTGGAGGACACAGAAGATAAAGTTTCGTATTCACGTCAGTTTTACAACAGCAATGTACTTGAGTTAAATACAAAAGTACAGATGTTCCCAAGCAACCTCGTCGCAATGCTCTTTGCTTTCAAAGAAGAGCCATTCTTTGAGGCGTCAGAAGAAGAGCGGAAAAAGGTTGACGTAAAGTTCTAAACTATGACGATCTATTCTCAAATATCTGCAAATAGGCAGAAAACGTATCTTATTTTTGCGTTATTTATCGCATTGCTTACAGGCTTTTTTTACCTTATAGGTCTGTACTATGGCGATGGGAATGGATATCTTGTATTGGGGCTTGTCATCTCTACTGTGACAACTTTTTTTAGTTATTTCTATTCAGATAAGCTAGTTTTGATGAGTGTAGGAGCAGTTCCTGCCAACAAGCGTGATCACTTTGATCTCTATACCGCAACAGAAAACATGGCGATGGCAGCGGGACTTCCTATGCCAAAAGTATATGTTATAAATGACCCAGCGCCAAATGCCTTTGCGACTGGTCGAGACCCAAAACATGCCGTAGTTTGTGCAACAACAGGGCTCCTTTCCATGATGGATCGAGGAGAGCTTGAGGGGGTGGTCGCACACGAAGTCTCACATATTAAAAACTTCGATATTTTGGTCATGACCATTACAAGTGTTTTGGTTGGTACTATTTCACTTGTTGCTGATTGGATCTTGAGATCATTGTGGTGGGGAGGTAGAAGAGATAGCAGCGATAGGGATTCTGGTCGAAACCCGCTCACTCTCATTCTGCTCCTTCTCGCACTCATTATTGCTCCTCTTACCGCAACTCTTATACAACTTGCAATATCTCGTAAAAGAGAATATCTCGCAGATGCAAGTGCTGCATTGCTCACGCGTCGTCCCGTAGCTTTAGCCTCAGCGCTTGAAAAAATAAGTGGATATCCACGACCAATGAGGTCAGCTAACACTGCAACTGCTCACATGTTTATCAGTAATCCTCTCCGTAAACACACAAAAGGAGATTGGTTCGCTGGCTTATTTAGCACTCATCCGCCCGTTGCAGAAAGAATTCGCATTTTGAGATCATTATAACGTCTTAATTTTTAGTTTTAATTGAATTTGTAATTCAATTTAAATTTAAAATTAACAGTTAAAAATTGTATTTCTTCGTGTTTTATATTGCGCTTGCTGTTGCGAAATGTGTAGATTTATGTATAAAAGCACTCCGACTTGGTGCTGGATCGACCTGGCCGGGAGAAGTGGCACTTCGTATTGATCCACATTTTATACGAAACGCTCTAACACTAAATAAGCTGCCATCACTCATCATAGCGGGAACCAATGGAAAAACTACAACATCACTTTTAGTTGCACATGGGTTACGAAAAAAAGATAAAAAAGTGATTACTAATCCGGAAGGAGCAAATCTGCTAAATGGAGTTGCATCAACGCTTGTAAAAAATAGCACAGTTTCTGGTAGGATTGATGCAGATTATGCATTATTTGAAAGCGATGAGAATGCACTTGTAGGAATACTTTCGGAAGTCATTAACCCAAAAGTAGTTGCAGTTCTCAATTTGTTTCGTGATCAATTAGATCGGTACGGTGAAGTACATGTTATCGCAAAAAAATGGAAAGATACACTTTCTCATTTGTCAAATTCGACACAGCTTATTTGTAATGGTGACGATCCAATTCTTGCTCACCTTGGAAGCTTAGCGCCTTCGGTGAGTTATTTTGGAGCATCAAAAGAAGAAAAAACATCTCAAGATCTGACTCACGACGTAGACTCAATTCATTGTCCACAATGTGGATCACCCCTTGTTTATACCGCTATTTCATACTCCCATTTGGGTGATTTTACGTGCAGATCTTGTAATTTTATTACACCACAAAACAAACACGCAGAGACATATAAGGACCTCCCCCATTTTAAAGGAACCTACAACAAATACAATCTTCGTGCTGCAATTGAGGTTTTGTCCTGTGTACTTTCAATTGATCGAAACGATGTATATCAACTATTAACCGATACCTTGCCTGCATTTGGGAGACAAGAAAAAATCATGTATAAAGGTAAACAATGGATAATAATACTTTCTAAAAATCCAGCAGGTTTCAATCAATCAATCGCAGCATTAAGCGAAATACTAAACAACACTCCCACTTCGATTCTTATCGTTTTGAATGATCGAATTCCCGATGGAACAGATGTGTCATGGATTTGGGATGTAGAGTTTGATCGACTTTATAAAAATGCTGAGAAAATATTTATTTCAGGCGATAGAACTTTTGACATGGCGATACGAATGGAAACAGCAAGCGGAGTCGAAAGTCAAAAGTCGAAAGCTGTTCGGCTTCATACAGAAGAAAGCCTCGTTAAAATGGTCGAGCATATTAGTATAAATCACGCTACACAGAGTCCAATTGTGGTACTTGCAACATATACCGGAGTTTTGGAAGTAAGAAAGATTTTGACGGGACGTGCATTATTATAAATTTATAATTCAAAATTTGAAATTCAAAATTACCATCGGTTGGTTATATCCAAAGCTTATGAGTACCTATGGAGATAGAGGTAATATCCTTTATTTCAGTAGACGTGCACTGCTTCGAGACATTGATACCAACATAGTGGCAATTGATCAGAGTGTAGATGCAGAAAAGATGAAGGAAATAGATTTTTTCTTTGGTGGAGGGAGTCAGGATATTGAACAAGAAATTGTTATGCGCGATCTGATGGGAAAAAAAGCCGAAAAATTAAAGCTAAAAATAGAAGAGGGAACCCCTGCACTTTTTGTGTGTGGGTCACCACAAATTATGGGAAATTCCTACGAACCTGGCATGGGAAAAAAGATTAAAGGGATAGGCATTTTTGATATAGAGTCGGTTCACCCGGGTTTACATGTTTCTCGATGTATTGGTAATACGGTGGGAGAAATAATAACTCAGAATATTGGAGCACATCTTTCTGATTCTCTAATAGTTGGTTTTGAAAATCATGGAGGTAGATCATATTTGGGTAATCGAGTTAAGCCTTTTGCGAAAGTTATAAAGGGGTACGGGAATAATGGGAATGATGGATACGAAGGGATGGTATATAAAAACGCGATCGGATGTTACTATCATGGGCCATTTTTACCCAAAAATCCAGAAATTGCGGACTTTCTCATAACACGAATAATCGAGGTAAAGTATAAACAAAAAATAACTCTACAATCTCTTGAGGATGTATACGAAAAGAAGGCACGCGATTTTCTTTTTAAAAGATTTAAGATTTAACCACACATTTTTTAGTAATTTTTGTGACCGAATACTCTGTCTATGAGCAAGTCGAGTAGTAAGCGCTTCAAATAGCGACATACGCAGATCTTGCGAAGGGATAGAGTATGAGGGACAAGTATCGTATAATCTAACACATGAGTACCAAATCAATTTCCAAAGACGAGGTTCTTCACCTCGCTAAACTGGCAAGCCTCACCCTCAACGAGGCAGAGATTGAAAAACTCACAAGCCAATTCGGCCAAACACTCGACTATATCCAAAATCTTGACGAGCTTAACACAAAACAAACCAAACCTACAAACTCAGTTGTAGACTTGTCTAATGTTACGTTTGAGGACGGCACTCCAAATGAGAGAAAACTATCTCACGAAGCGGTATTCTCAAATGCAAAAAATGTCAAGAAGGATGGGTTTGTCGTTGGTCGTATAGCGAACCAATAATTATTTCATTTTAAACGTAAAAATATGTTATTAGGGAAAACAATTACAGAGATAAAAAAACTTATTTCTGATAAAAAAATAACCAAAGATGAGGTGTTTGCATACTTTGCTGAGAGAATTGCAAACCATAATAAGACATTAAATGCATATCTCACTGTTCAGCAAAACGTGTCGAATCAAGTAGATGGCTTGTTGTCTGGAATACCACTTGCTATTAAAGACAATTTTTGTACCAGAGGAGTACGTACAACAGCATCTGCAAAGGTTTTAGATAATTTCATTCCTCCCTACGAGTCGACAGTTACGGCTCGACTTCTCAAAGAGGGATATGTGCTTTTGGGGAAAACAAACATGGACGCATGGGCACATGGTTCATCCACAGAAACCTCAGATTACGGCCCTACAAAGAACCCATGGGATATCACACGAAGTCCAGGTGGATCGTCAGGAGGAACTGCGGCCGCGGTAAGTGCTTATTTGGCCCCTGCTGGTTTAGGATCAGAAACAGCGGGATCTATTCGTCAACCTGCATCATGGAGTGGTGTCGTCGGACTGAAACCAACGTATGGGAGAGTTCCTCGTTATGGTGTAATTGCAATGGGATCATCCCTTGATTGTCCTGGTCCGCTTACGCTTTCAACCGAAGATGCCGCATTAATTTTACAAGTAATAGCAGGGAAGGATCCATTTGATGCTACTAGTGCGCCACAACAGACTGAAAATTACGTTGAACTCATGAAAGAAAAAAAGACATATACGATTGGCATTGCTGAAGAGTATATGAAAGGGTTAGATGAGGATGTTTATAAAGCACTTTTGGACTCAATACACGTCTTCGAGAAAATGGGTTTCAAGACTAAGAAAGTATCTCTTTTGTCCCCACAATACGCGATATCAGTTTATACCATTATTCAACGTGCCGAAGTAATGTCTAATCTTGCCCGATATGATGGAATAAGATATGGCAATGCTCGTACTGCTTTTGGCACTGAGGCAAAGAGACGTAGTATGTTGGGGACTTATACATTGTCTTATGGATACTATGATGCATTTTTCAAAAAAGCACAAAAAGTTCGCACGCTTATCATAGAGGACTTTAAAAGGGTATTTAAAGAAGTCGATTTTGTTATTGGTACTCCAACTCCTATAACGGCCTTGCAATTGGGTGAGTTTGAAAAGTATCCTTTCTTTGGAGAGCTTATGGACCAGTTTAATGAACCGGGAGCAATGGCAGGTATTCCCGGGATAAGTTTACCAACGGGTCTCGATCGTAACGGGCTTCCTATGAGTTTACACTTAATGGCAAATTATTTCCGTGAGTCCGACCTTTTAAATGCCGCATTTCAGTTTGAAAAAGAAACAGATTTTATGGGAGTAATTAAAAAAGGAATACATAATTTTAAATAACAAACCAATGAAAAACGATACATCGCCAATGATTAACAAATATGAACCAGTTATCGGCCTCGAAATACACGTTGAGTTAAAAACAAAATCAAAAATGTTTTGTCAGTGCAGTGCGGACTATTTTGGTAGTCCTCCCAATACTAATGTATGCCCTGTGTGTATGGGGATGCCCGGTGCACTTCCCGTCCCTAATGCAACAGCAATCGCCTGGATGCAGCGAATTGGCGCAGCATTACATTGCGAACTTGTAACTCATTCAAAATTTGACCGCAAGCATTATTCATATCCAGACCTGCCAAAGGGATATCAGATAAGTCAGTATGATGAACCATTTGCAGTAAAGGGAAGTATAACTGTTGCTAGTCCCTATTTGAAGGATAGAGAAAAGACTTTTCGTATACATCGTGTCCACATGGAAGAAGATACTGCAAAACTTATTCACGTAGGTGATGATACTATTGTTGATTTTAATCGCTCTAGTGTTCCCCTTGTTGAGATTGTTACTGAACCAGATTTCCGCAGTGCAGAAGAGGTAAAGGTATTTTTAGAAGAGCTCCACACAATTATCCGCTATCTTGGTGTTTCGGACGCTGACCTTGAAAAAGGGAGTATGCGGATGGAGCCGAACATATCGGTCAGAGTCGTAAGTCAAAAGTCGAAGGTCGAAGGTACACATGACCAACTACCAAAGTATAAGGTTGAGGTAAAGAATATTAACTCATTTAACTTTGTAAAACGTGCAATCGAGTATGAAGTAAGGCGCCATATTGAGATATTGGAGTCAGGCAAGCTACCAGCACAAGAAACGCGAGGTTGGGATAGCGAAAAAGGTAAGACCTATTCCCAGCGCACTAAAGAAGAGGCACATGATTATCGTTACTTTCCTGAGCCAGATATTCCCCCATTTCACTTTAGTGAGGAATATTTAAAAAATATAATATCGGATCTTCCTGAATTGCCATCAGAGCGAGTAGACCGTTTTGTAAAGGCGGGAGTAAAAGAGATGGATGCGTTTATATTGACTCGGGATGTTGAATCCTCAACGTATTTTGAATCTGTTGTAGCAATAGCGTCACAAGGAGGTAAAAAAGAGGACGTTATGGGAAAGATTGCTAGTATGATAGTAAATAAACGTATTCCAATAAGCCTATCACCAGAACAGTTTGTAAATGAATATCACAAGCTTACCAAACCGGTTGAGACGGATACAGCACTATTACGTTCTGTTATCAAAGACGTAATTGCTGTAAATCAAAAAGCAGTTACAGAATATAAGGCTGGCAAACTAAACTCGATAATGTTTTTAGTAGGTCAAGTGATGAAGCAGATGAAAGGCAAGGCAGATGCACAAACAGTAAGAAAGGCATTGGAAGGGCAACTAAAGGTCTGAAAATTTATAAAGTCATACAGTCTTTAAGAAAGTAAGAGTTTTATTTTATGAGTAATAGTACATTATCAACTGAGGAACAAAATACTATTGATTCGTATAACGCGAATGCTCATGCTTTTGCAAGTTCTCGTAGTGACGAGTCTTCCTGGTTAGTTGAAAAGCAAAAACTGATTACCTTCCACCCAAAGGGTAGTGTGATTGATATTGGTTCGGGCGGTGGGCGTGATGCTAAATTTTTTATCCAAAATGGGTACGAATACGTTGGTATTGACTACTCAAACGGACTATTACATGAGGCAAGAAAAACTAATCCTGGGGTGCGGTTTTTAAAGCAAAGTGTATATCAGCTTGATTTTCCACAAAATTCATTTGATTTATTTTGGGCTTGTGCGGTACTTCTTCATGTTCCCAAGCAGAAAATGGATAGTGCACTTCAGAGCATTTGTCGTGTCATTAAACCGGGTGCAGTTGGTTGTATAACTTTAAAAAAAGGAGAAGGTGAACGATTTGTCGAAGGTGACCATAAAGGATTGACCTATTCACGTTTTTTCTCTTTTTACGAAAAAGATGAATTTGCCCAGATACTGCAACGAAATCGTTTTACCATTAAAGAATCATATGTGACTAATCATTCAAATAAAAAATGGTTGGTTTATTTTGTGACGTTGTAACTTTATTCGACTAGAGATATACTTAGGCATTTATTATGGCATTTACGCATCTACATGTTCATACCGAGTATTCACTTCTTGACGGTATGTGTAGAATTCCTGAGGTAATACAAAAAGCTAAAGACTTGGGTATGACCGCTCTTGCAATTACAGATCATGGCGCGCTATATGGAGCATTTAAATTTTATATTAAAGCAAAAGACGCGGGCATAAAACCAATTATTGGAGTGGAAGTTTACAAAGCTAAAAACTCACGATTCGATAAAGATACCGAACAAGATAATGATCGCTCTCATCTAGTGTTGTTGGCAAAAAACCTTGCCGGATATAAAAATTTGATGAAGCTTGTAAGTCTCGCTCATCTTGAGGGTATGCATGTTAAACCAAAAGTAGATTTCGAACTTTTGGAAAAGTATAGCGAAGGAATAATTGCTCTCTCCGGATGTTTGGATGGTGAGTTGTCGCGCGCAATCCTAGATGGACAAATGAAAGAAGCTGAAGAAACTCTTAAAAAATATGTATCTATATTTAAAGATGATTTTTATATAGAACTCACACGACACCCTAATGTTCCTCAGCTTGATAAGGTTAATACTGAACTAATCTCTTTAAGTAGAAAACATGCGGTGCCTGTTGTGGCAACAAACGATGTTCACTACCTCACTGAAGCAGATGCATACGCACAAGAAGTGCTACTTTGCATTCAAACCCAACGGACAATTTTCGAAAAAAACAGACCTCTATCGATGATTGATACGCCAGACTATTATTTTAAAACAGAAAATGAAATGCGCACAGCATTTGCAGACATACCCGAAGCTGTCGATAATACGCAAATCATTGTCGATAAATGTAATTTAGAAATTCCCTATGGAAAGTGGGTGCTACCTGAGTATAAAACTCCTGACAATCTCACTCCTGAAGATTATTTACGAAAACTTACCCATGAACGAAAAGGAAGAATTGTAGGATACGATACGGAAATTGTTGAAAAGCGATTGGAATATGAATTGAAGATAATTAGTAGCAAGGGGTATGCAACTTACTTTTTAATTGTGCAAGATTTTGTCAATTGGGGAAAAATAAATGGAGTTGGAGTGGGTCCAGGAAGAGGTTCGGTTGCAGGTTCACTGGTAGCGTATGCACTGGGCATTACAGATATTAATCCACTTGAACACGGACTTCCATTCGAGCGTTTTCTCAATCCTGAACGACCCACACCACCCGATATTGATATTGATTTTGCAGACGTTCAACGCGACGAGGTACTTGCATATGTTACAAAAAAGTATGGAAAAGAGAAAGTAGCTCAAATCATTACCTTTGGGACGATGGAAGCGCGGCTCGTAGTGCGTGACGTAGGACGTGCTTTAGGTATGTCATACTCACAATGTGATCGTATTGCCAAGATGATTCCGCAGGGTAAACAAGGCTTTCAGATGAGACTGTCTCAAGCACTTGTTGAGTCAGCTCAGTTAAAATATGCATATGATAATGAGCAAGATACCAAGCGACTCATTGACGTAGCACAAAGACTTGAGAGTTTGCCTCGACATTCTTCAGTACATGCAGCAGGAGTTATTATAGCGGCAGATGATCTAACCGATTTCGTACCTATTCAAACAGAAGCAAAACAAGGGAGGGTTATTACGCAGTATGACATGTACTGTCTCGATCTTAATGCAGTGTCAAACAACAAAGCTGTTGGTTTACTCAAAGTTGATTTTTTAGGTCTGCGCAACCTTTCAATTTTGGACATGGCTATACGGTTAGCTATGAAAAAAACAGGTGAAAAAATTGATATTCACGATGTTCGTATAGATGATAAAAAAACATATGATCTCATCTCAGAAGGCCACACAGTAGGTGTATTTCAACTTGAGTCAGCCGGGATGCGGAGACTTGCGAAAGACCTAAAACCATCGCGTATGAG
>Ga0116204_1002208_pt1 | contig 10575 bp, 20 predicted proteins | sample LakKivwa52mmetaG_FD_94481 | JGI IMG/M metagenome (GOLD analysis project Ga0116204, IMG submission 94481) | Anoxic lake water microbial communities from Lake Kivu, Rwanda to study Microbial Dark Matter (Phase II) - Lake Kivu water 52m metaG | ecosystem: Environmental > Aquatic > Freshwater > Lake... | reverse complement strand
TTTATATGAATCCACAATTAACCAACCCCACTGAATTAATTGACAGGTTTAACAAAACGTTAGACATACTAATTCCTACTTTGAATTATGTAGATACATTAGATGAGGCTGAACGAGATTTTTGCGAAGAAACTTTCTATCAGATTGCTCCATGTTATTTGTTTATGTACTCAGTAGTAGTTAAAGATAAACTGCCGGATGCTTACCAAAAAACAGAAGCACAGTTAGAAATATTCGAACAAATTAAATTGGTTGCCCAAATTAGTGCAGCTACTTATAAATCGATGCGCTCTACGATAGACAATGCAGACCAATACAAAAAAGGATTCTATGCATTGTTAGAGACATATTTGTTGCTGTATTATGCGTACCTAAACGGTTTACCAAAATAGTTGACATTTGGGCAAAGGTGCAGTATCATAACACCATGTCTACATACTTTACAAGCGATCAGCACTACGGGCACAGAAATGTTATAAAATATTGTAATCGACCGTTTGCAGATGAGCATGAAATGGACGAAGAGCTCATATCTCGCCATAACAATACAGTAAAGCACGGCGACACCGTTTACATGCTCGGCGACTTTACATTTAAAGATCCAAGCAACTATCTGCGTAGACTTAACGGAAATCTGATTCTTATCCCAGGCAATCACGACAATCTAAATAAGTGGATGCACAATTCGTCTGGTAAAGTAGTACACATTGCACCACAACTGCACGAAGTAAGTGTAAACGGGCAGTTAATTGTTCTATGCCACTATGCAATGCGGGTATGGAACCAATCACACTACAATGCATGGATGCTATACGGGCACTCACATGGTAGTTTGCCAGATGACCCAAATGCACTTTCGGTGGATGTAGGAGTTGACAAGTGGAACTATACTCCTGTATCATTCGAACAACTTAAAGAAGTAATGAAAAAGAAAACCCATAAACCAATTGATCATCACGGAGCACAATAAATGACTTTTTATCTTAAGAACGGCGCAAATTTTAAACCAGCAGACGAAGAGGCTCTTAACCTACACGAACATCTACCTGCTGGTAACTACGTCATTAAAGTAGATCCGTTTGAAAATCTATACTTTGAGCAAATCGACGACTTTGATCTTCCATCCCGAATCTACGGCGACACTATTCGAAATGCAGAGCGCATTATCAACACTTTCCAAGATCGCCCTGCAACAACTGGCGTTCTTTTAAGCGGCGAAAAAGGCAGCGGTAAAACTATGCTGGCAAAAATGCTTTCTGCACGTTGCGCTGAAGCAGGTATGCCGACTATCGTTATTAACTCTGCTTGGGTTGGTGACAAATTTAACACCCTTATGCAAAACATTGAGCAGCCTTGCGTTGTCCTGTTTGACGAGTTTGAAAAAACATACGACCGCGATGAACAAACTCAAATTCTTACGTTGCTTGATGGTGTATTTCCAAGTAAGAAACTGTTTATTCTAACTTGCAATGATCAATGGCGAATTGACAATCATATGCGTAATCGTCCAGGTCGCATTTACTACGCACTTGACTTTGTTGGTCTCGACCAAGACTTCATTACTGAATACTGCAACGAAAATCTGATCAACAAACAGCATACTTCGTCTGTCTGTAAACTTGCAACACTGTTTGCTGAATTTAACTTTGATATGCTAAAAGCACTGGTTGAAGAAATGAATCGTTACGGCGAGTCTCCGCAAGACGCCCTTGAGATGCTTAACGCTAAACCAACTACTGACAAGAGTGGCAAGTATCATGTTACTCTTACTCGTAACGGAACTTCTGTAAAAGTTGAAAGCGACAGCGAGTTTTGGCACGGTAACCCAATTGCACACAAAGATGGCATTACTGTGTATGAGGACGAACCACCGGAAGGTGAAGATTACACCCACGTCTTCAGTCTGAACGACATCACCGAAGTTAATCCAGTTGAAGGCTCGTTTATCTTTAAGAACAAAAAAGGCATGATTGTAAAGTTTACCAAAGTAGTTAACAAAGAATTTAATTATTGGGCTTTTTAATCAATGACTTACTTGTACTAAAATTTGGTTGACTTTTACCCCAAATTCCGGTATAATACATACATCATAAACAAGCAGGAGTAGAAAATGATCAAGTTTGTTGCTGGTTTTGTTACTGGTCTTGTTATTGCTACCGTTGGCTTCAGCGGTGTTGCTAAGTTGGGCGATCAAGTAGTTAGTGAAGCTAAGGTGCAGCTCGAACAGCAAGTTAAGAAGTGAAAGTTAAACAGTTAAAATCTCGATTCTGAATCGAGATTTTTCCGCCAAGCGGTTCTTACTGGCGAAAAAGAGATGCTGTTAGGGTCTTAGCCAGAGAATTTTGCAAGGAAAAATTCGGTAAAACATTATATATCCGGCCGATTGAAGAATTGCGGTGGTATGTTCCGTTTAATCGGCAAGGAGTCTACGTTTACTTTAGGAACGAAGCTGATGCTACTTACTTTCTCATGGCATTTAACCTCAATGAAATCAATGACTTACAACAGTCATAATTTTGGTTGACAAATAGGCCAAATTCCGGTATAATAACATCATACGCTAACAAAACAGGAGCAGCAAATGGGCACTTACCAAGTTCGTTTCCAATACGTTACAACTGGACATACATTTTTCCGTAACTTGTGGGCTGCTAGTTTGGACCACCTGTACGAACAGTTTAATGACTATGCGCCTTACTGCCGTGTGGTCGGTGCTGATGCAATCACTCGCATTGCTTAATAAGGAGAACAACAATGCTCGACAAAAACACCGTTGCCCAAATCCGTAAGGATGTTGATGCTGCCCTTGCTGCTGTTGCTGCCAAGCATGGGATCACTTTTAACATGGGCACCATCCGTTTTAATAGCGAGTCTATGCGCGGCACGTTGACTGCAACTGCTAACAATGCTTCTACTGGCCTTGCTGAACCGTTGGAGCTTAAGGAACTCAAGATCAAAGGCATCCGCATCCTGGGCATCGTCGAAAACGATCTGACACTGACTTACACTTCGCCCACGCTGGGCAAGGTCAAGTTCGTTGGCTACCACGCTCGCAAGCCGAAGTATCCGTTCATTATTGAAAAGGTTGGTAGCAAGAAGCGGTTTAAAATTTCGACCACTGCTGCAATGTCGATGATGAAGACGGGGGTTTAATGATGAAAACTTATCGGGAAACTGTAGAGCATCTAGGTATGCAAGTTTGGCATTCGTACATGAGCGGGAGCCTCAAATACTGGGATTGCGTGGATCTGGAGCTGGTTGCCTTCATTTATGAACGCAATTCCGATGACGTTTTTGATGATGTTGATGCTGCATTTAAAAAGCAGATCGAAATCAGTTACGACAAGACCAAGGAAGTTGGTAAGGAGGGTTAAATGATGAAATTTAACGCAATCTTTGCAACATTTATTCCATGGATAGTGTTGTTTGTTGGGTATGTGTCTGATCGGTTCTACGATGCTGCATTGGTTATGGCTGCGTTTGCTCCGGTGTTGATTGCTGCATCTATGCTTGTTGCGTACCGTGAAGGTCAATGGAGTCGAGATAATGGCTGAAGCATTCCGCGAAACTACGCAATGGAAAGATGGTACTAGGAATGGTACCTATCTCCTGGAAGGTGACAAGTGCCTTGCGTTCCGGAACTACAAAGGTGAAACAACTTACCTCACTAAGCCGTTGCAAATTGACAAGCGTGGACGCAAGTTCGAGAAACTGAGTAAGATCCCGTTTAAGGTTGAGAAGGATCCTACACTTGTAGAAGTTAAAGGTAGTAAGGGCGAAACATATTACGTTAACGTAGCAGAGAAAACGTGTTCTTGCCCGGGCTTTAAGTTCCGCGGGAAGTGTAAGCACGTTGAAGGGGTATAAAATGCTTAAAGGTATGTTCTTTGGTGCTGCAATGACTCTTGCAGTGTTTTGGCCTACAATTGAGAGCGGTTTCCGATACGAGCACCGTGAGGAACCGCCGATTGTAGCAATGCACATTCCACCGATTCCGCATGTTATGTCCAGTTTGGACAACCAAGATTCAAAATAATGGTTGACTTCAATTCCGAAGTTAGCTATTATATTGATATGCTGCTAATTGGGTAGTAGCAAACTGTAGTAAAACTTTTAATCAAGGAGAAGTATATGTCTTTTAAAGTCGCCGGTGTTTCGAAGTTCAATGATGGTATTAAGGTTCGCTTTGCTAACGACCTGGCTCGTGTTAAGATTCTTGCTAAGAACGGGCACACCGAAATTGAGCTAGTCGAGCTTCCGAACGAAATGGAGAAGCCCGAGGTTGTCAAGTATTTGATGACCACATCTCTGATGGATAATGCAAGCTATCGCGCAGCAATCGAAGAAGCCGATGCGAAGTACAATGGCGAAAAGACCGTTAAGGTCAAGGCCACTAAGGTCAAGCAGACTGTTGAGGCTGTCGAGCCGGAAGTTGCTGCCTGATAGCAACATGAACAACAATGGTGATTATCCTAAGAAAGTGGTAATCACCATTGTCGGTGATACGCTGGGGGATATTTTCTTATTCTCAAGAAAGAATTATACAATCGGAGTGATCAATACAGTATCATATAGTGTATCTGAGGCAACCGATTTAAAAAATAAAACTATTACCGAAACATATTCGTTTAAATCAGCAGACGAATATCAAGAATTTTTAGAGACATCAACAGTGTATAATGTTGATTGCAAGAGAAATATGGAAGTGTTTGCTTCAGAAAAAGCAAAGGAAGATTTTACTAATCTTCGCCAAAAATTAAACATAGAGGTTACATATGAATACTAAACCGTGGGAAATCCTAGCTAAACTTGCAGCCACAGACAGCAAGAACGAAAAACAGGCTATCATTGAGCAAGAAGCACTCGCAGGTAACGACGATTTCTTTAAAGGATTGCGTCTTGCTTATGATCCAATGATTACATTTGGTGTTAAGAAAGTTGAAGCAAAGTCACCAAAGCGTCCAAGTGAAGCAGAACCAAAAGGTATTACTGCTGACAAGTTTTTTGACCTTGCAAAGCGTCTGGCTGATCGAGCACTGACTGGCGATGCAGCACAAAACGCAATTGCATTCCTGCGTAACCAAGCTACTAAAGAGCAGTGGGATGGATGGTATCGTCTTATCCTTATGAAGGATTTGAAGTCTGGATTTAGCGAAAGCACAATTAACAAAGCAGTTGAGAAGAACCACCCGAAGTATGCGATTCCAGTGTTTGAATGCCAGCTTGCTAAAGATTGCGTTGACGACGAAGGCAACGTAGACGAATCATTGCTGCACGGCAAGAAGCTGATTGATGTTAAACTCGACGGTATGCGAGTTATCACTATTGTTTATCCAAACGGGCAAGTTGACCAGTACAGTCGCAACGGCAAAGAACTAACTAACTTTGAGCTGATCAAGAAGCAGATTGCAAAGCACGCCGTATTCTTTGCTGAACCAGTTGTGCTTGACGGCGAAGTTATGTCTGCATCGTTCCAAGATTTGATGAAGCAGGCTCGTCGTAAGACTGATGTGCAAGCAGATGACAGCGTTCTGCACTTGTTTGACATTCTTACACTCCGTGAGTTCCAACGTGGTGTTGGTGATCATCGCCAGTTTGATCGCACATACAGTCTAAATGCTTGGTATGAAACGATTAAGGACCATATGCCTAACGTTGAGGTTGTTGGGACTGAACTAGTTGACCTTGACACCCCAGAAGGTGTTGCACGACTCGAAGCAATTAACAAGATCGCACTTGCTGCAAAAGTAGAAGGGATTATGTTAAAAGACCCCGAAGCACTGTATGAGTGTAAGCGAAGCAAGAACTGGCTGAAGATGAAGCCGTTTATTACTGTTGATCTTAAAGTAGTCGGTGTAGAAGAAGGAAAACCTGATAGCAAGTTTGTGGGTACTATGGGAGCATTGGTTTGTGAAGGAACTGACCAAGGACGCAACATTCGGGTTAATGTTGGTGGCGGATATAGTATTCAGCTACGTGCTCAAATTTGGGCAGACTTTACTGGGTCCCCGGTTACTTGGGAGAAGAAAGAAAAAGGTAGATGGGTTACTTATACTGAACACCCGTCTGGAACCATAGTACTTAACCAAACCGTCGAAGTTAAAGCTGATGCTGTAACTAAATCCGACGATAAAGCAGAGTACAGTCTACGTTTTCCGCGATTCCTACGATTTAGAGACGACAAGTAACCAGCATAATACCTTCATAGGAATAAATAACTATGGAGGTATCAACATGGATCATGTTTGTGAGTGTGGACAGGTCGCAAATTATCTAAACAAAAGCGGGATCTGGAGATGTGCTAAAAGTTCAAATTCTTGTCCCGCTGTAAAAGAGAAAAAGAAGCAAGCTTGTTTAGAAAAATATGGGGTAGGTAACATCAGTCAATCTCTGGAGGTGTTAGCTAAGAAGAAAGAAACCTGGATGACTAAATACGGGGTAGACAATCCATCGAAAGCAAAAGTAAATATTGATAAGATTAAAGAGGCTTGGCCTGAGATAGATCGTAAACGCAAAGACACTATGCTTAAAAAGTACGGAGTGGAAAGTTATAATAGTACATCCGAATTTCAAGAACGTAGAAAAGCTACGTGGTTACAGATTTACGGGGTAGACAATCCAGTAAAAAATGCAGAGGTGCTGCACAAAGTAGTAATGTCAAATTCTGAGTCAGAGTATCTAACTAAAACAATGACACTTCCGAGTGGTAAAGTGATACGTTACCAAGGATACGAAAATTTAGTAATACAAGAGTTATTAGATTCGGGATTGTCTGAGGAAGAAATAGTGACGGGTCCAGGGAATGTTCCTCATATTAACTACGAGTTCGAAGGTAAGATTCATAGATATTATCCAGACATATACATACCAAAAAAGAATTTGCTAATTGAGGTTAAATCACAGTATACCTGGAACAAGTATAAAGAAAAGAATTTAGCAAAGAAAGAAGCGTGTATAAAGGCCGGGTACGAAATTAAGATAGAGATTCGACAAAGCAGGCGAACTCGTAAAACATAAATACTATATTAACTAATATGGTATTAACGTGTACATTTCAGAACTAGACTTTATCGAACGAAACATAAAATATAATGCAGTATTAAACCCAGCAGCATGGGAAGGCACCTCTCTTAAACCAGAGGTGCGTTCTGCTTTATTAGACATCGCCAAATCGTTTATTAAGTTTTTAGGAATCAACATCAACGTTAAACATATCGTCCTTACTGGTTCTAATGCTAATTTTAACTGGACTAAATTCAGCGACTTTGACGTTCACGTTGTTGTAGATTTTAAAGATTTAACCTGTGACAATTTAGCAGAAGAATTGTTTCGTGCAAAGAAAGAACTGTGGAGTAGAAAGCACGACATTACTATTAAAGGGTACAATGTAGAACTATACGTAGAAGATTCTAATCAGCCACCGGTGAGTCAAGGTGTTTACGATTTAACCAATGATCGTTGGATTAAAAAACCTGTTCGCAAAGAACCTGAGTTTAACGACAATGCAGTTGAAGCAAAAGCAATCGATTTAATGATGATGATTGATACTCTACTTGATAGTGGTAGTACTGACTTAGAAGAATATAACAAGTATAAAGATAAGATACGCAAAATGCGTAAGGCCGGATTAGAGAACGGCGGCGAATATGCGACTGAGAACTTAGCTTTTAAAATCCTTCGCAATGAAGGATACTTAGAACGATTAAGCGATGCTGCCCGCCGAGTACACGACGAGCAGCTAACGATTGAACAAATATATTAAGGTTCTAAATTAGCTAAAATACGATCAGCACGTTTTGGCGCAAGCAATCCGATTTGCGTTAAAAACATAACTCCAGCTGTAACCGCAGGTGAACCTAACTCAACTACAGATGACAATTCCATGTCTTTCTGGAATGTAAAGACTGCTGCTTTTACAGCACCTGGTACTTTATCACTATATTGAAGGTTGTCGATCTGAACACGCTCTGCAAAAGTGAAGAGTTGTCTAAATTGAAATTTAGTTAGTTGTAAAGCTACCTTTGTTGGTGCTGTGTACTTTAAGTTTTCGATTACCTGTAATGCTTCTGGGGTTGGGGTAGCAACTGTGATTGCTGGTTTTTGGATAACTCGCGAACTCATTTTTATACTCCTGTTATCGATATTTATGTTATACTTTATTTTAATACATCTGGAGGTTTTATGAAAACATACACTACAACGGTTGAAGAAGATCCAAATAACCCAGACGAGGTTATCATTACATTCCCCGACGAGATGATGGTCGAACTTGGATGGTTTGAGGGAGATACTATTTCTTGGAATGTAAACGAAAATGGACAGGTAATTCTTAAGAAAGTAGAAAACGGTAAAACTGAAGGTTGATATTACTATAATTTATATGTAATATTAACATACTTTGTTGAGTAATGATCAACAATACTACTTTAAGGAGACATTTATGTCATTTACTAATCTATCAACTACTCAAAATGAGTTCCTCGAGCAATACCTTCGTGGCACCGGCCGTGAGATGACTGTTGCACAAGCCAAGGCTACTTTTGGGATTCAACGGTTACCGGCTCGCGTTCATGAACTTCGTAAAGCTGGACTAAACGTTTATACACGAAAGAACTATCAAGGACGAGCAGCTTATCGAATTGTAGCACGAGATGTTAATGGATCGCGGGCAAAGTTGTTCAGTTAACACAACGGCAGTCACAAAAGAAAGCTACATTATGTAGCTTTCTTTTTGGCTTTAGCATCTTTAATGGTTTGACTCACCTTTTTCTTATACTCTGGATCAGCCCATCTTTTTTGTTAGATTCGGTTGCCCTTTGAGATCGAATCTGTCTTTCTTCGTCAGTTATTGGTTTTCTGTTTTTTAACATATTTTCTCGCTTTACGGGATCTTGCCATGCAGCGATCTTAGATACTCCCCCAACTGCGATTGAGTTAGCACCAGTGTAAATTACCAAAATCTGCTAAATACTAAACAAATTGGGAGCAACCTATGTTTAGTATTTTAGCAGATAAGTTTGTAACATTACTCGGAAAAATTAACTGGGTTTTTCTAAAAAAGTTTCTTACTGGTAGAGAATTTGATTTAACAGATGACGATCACAATAAGATTCGTGATTTACTAGCATCTGATTATTACATTATTCTGACCAGGCGCAATCCTCATTTATCAACATACGCAATTTGTTTCGCACACGTTTTCTTAACATTCCGCAGAGGATATTATTCTCATGCGTTAATGAATTTAGAAGGCGAAGTTGCTACTGACACCGATTTTAGATTAGTCGAAGCCACAACCAAGTACGGGGTTGCTTTTACTGATTTTATGCATGTGTTTAACTGCGATTCGGTTGCGGTGTTAAAGCCGAAAAACATGACTATCGACGAGTGGACTTCTGCCCTCGATAAAGCAAAACAGCAAATTGGTAAAGGATATGACACACTATACAATTTAGCAGATGAAGAACAGATGAGTTGTGTTGAATTAGTTCGCATTGCATTAAAAGGTAATCCAAACTACGAAACTGACTTTGCAAATTTTGAAGCTATGATTGCAAAATATAAAAACCTTACTCCACAGATGTTTTACGAATGTGAGGATTTTGAAGTAGTATACGAAGCTAGACGATAAAATTTTAGTTGCATTCTGTTAAAAGGTTAGCTACAATAATTGTAGCTAACCTTTTATTATGACATGGCTACTAATACACTCTCAACTTTAACATTATCACAACCGAACGGTATTAATACGATCTCAGCATCGTCCGGACTGTATACCTTATCAACTTCTGCTAATCACAATTCATTACATGTTACCGGCGATGCTGACATAGAAGGGACTCTTAAAGTGAACGGATTTGATGTTGCTCAAACTTTAAGAGCTATACAGGATAGATTAGCAATTTTGGTTCCCGATCCAAAAAATTAGAACAATTTGTAGCACTAAAAGCAGCATACGACCATTATCGTATGTTAGAGCAACTAATAGGTAACGATACAAAATGAGCGCAGATCTAAACAAATTTTACAAATATTATGACATCACCGTGTTAGATACTTCGAAAAAATCAGTATCATATCGCCGTCCGGTTAATTTTACAGTAGCAGAAGATAAAGACATGTTCTCGACAACCACTGATTATAAAACAGAACCACTATACACTATTACTATTCCGGAAAGTAAACTTAGTCGTTTAGCAGAAATGGACCGGATGTTTTTTAATAACAGGAGCGATCAACACTACCGGGATATGTTTGCTACATTAATGAGTCAGAAACAAGAAGAAAGGTATCTCCGTGATCAGCACGAAGCAGTTAAAGCAGCATTCGAGCATTATTCAATGTTACTACATTTGGTGAAAAATGGAAATCATACAGGAAATCAAAACACCTAACTATATAAAAGTTGAATTTGCTAGGAATACCGCCGATTACCATAAAACAACAGAAGAAATGCGAAAATGGTGTCACCAAACACAGTGTGGCAAACAAGTCACACCACGGACTTTTGCGTTCAAAACCGAAGCAGAACGCATGATGTTTAAGCTAAAATGGGGTATTTAAAATGGTTGACAA
>Ga0116204_1002206_pt1 | contig 10581 bp, 9 predicted proteins | sample LakKivwa52mmetaG_FD_94481 | JGI IMG/M metagenome (GOLD analysis project Ga0116204, IMG submission 94481) | Anoxic lake water microbial communities from Lake Kivu, Rwanda to study Microbial Dark Matter (Phase II) - Lake Kivu water 52m metaG | ecosystem: Environmental > Aquatic > Freshwater > Lake ... | reverse complement strand
ATCTACACGATATGAAGCATGGGTGCTAAAAATCTACACGATATGACACTAGGGTGCTAAAATATTTACACGATTTGAAAGTCGGGGTTCTAAAATTGTATTAAACCTCACAACCACAGACATTAGACAAGAATTGGTCTGATACGATTTGTATCGGACTTTTTTTGTCTTTGTTAAGCTGTTTATATTTTTGGACACGTGCTAAAGTATGTAACTATATTGATCCAACCAATAAAGGTCTGATATATGAATCAGGCCTTTTTTTATGGACCATCGTTCCCTAGGAACCAGTTTTCATGAGAATATCTCCATGATTGATGGAGATATCGGTAAATTAGTATATAAAACTCACACAGTAATATTTGTGATGTCCATGGCGTAATAAACGCACTACATAGATGATTCTACGCAGCATTCAGTTTTTCAAAACTTAAGTGAATTTAAATGGTACCATGGTAATGGTTCTTATTGACATTTATAGTTGAAACTTATAATAGAGGAAACTGAACTAGGTTTGGTTTAGAGGAATGAATACCAGATTTAAATACTGTTCAATCCAAGAATGGATGCGATTGTGGCTTGATCATTGATAACTGTTAACAAAGCAATCTAAATGATAACCAAACATTTACTACTAAATAACGACAAAAGAGAAGCAAGATAGGCACCTAAAATGCTTTGTATACCGCAATATATTTAACCCCAAAAAAAATAGACGTGTTAGAATATTGGTGTTGATCAACAATTAAGGAGTGGATATCATGGATGAAGTATTGAACAAAATACTAGATTATATTGAAGACCATTTGTATGAAGTGATTAAACTGGAAGAACTCTCGGCGTTGGCATACTATTCCAAGTCGCATTTAAGTCGGGAGTTTAATCATGTATTAGGAATATCGATTCCTGATTATGTGACAAGACGAAGATTATCAAACGCTGCTATAATGATTTTTGAAACAGAAAAGAAAATCAATTATATAGCCAATGCTCATGGATTTAATTCGGACAAGTATTTCAGTTTTCTTTTTAAGAAACATTTTGGTATTCCTCCGAGTAAGTACCGTAATAACAGGAGTTATATTTATTTGTATCCAAAAAAACGTTTGAAAGGAGATCAAACTAAAATGAAGAAGTTAGCAGATTTAACATGTGACATCATTGTTAACGGTTCAAGTAATAATGAGTATACCATCACATTAGAAAATCTTGAAATCAAAGGTCAGGAAGTCAAATCGACTATTGAGTTACAAGAGAATGGAAATGTAAAAGTTGTTTTTCATGAAGATTTAGAGTAAGTGGGTAGAATAAACCCTACTTTCGAGTGCCTGTAGTACGAGAATACATGGATAGGATAAGATGCTAGTAGACACATAATCAATGGTGTTTACTCACATCTTTTTATTTTATCAATCTGTATCATTTAAAAAAACTTACTTATATCATAAAAAATGATTTATATATCATAAAAAATGATATAATATGATTTGAGGTGATGATAATGCAAGACAAGAATAAGTTTCTAAACTATCTTCAAGAGAGATTGAACATTCATTCTGATGACTTGGCTGATTTTTTGTTCATCGATATCAAGACACTGTACAACTACAAAAATCACACGATTAACACTCTTCCCAGCAAAGTGAAGGAAAAACTACTGATTTTTTTTCAAGGGTATGAAGAGTTTTTCCAAGAAGACTTATCTCTTGATGATATTTACCTGAAATTAAAGAGTGCTGATTCACAAGTGATCAGTTTCATTCGAACCAAGTTCTTAGAAGTTGCTGCTATTCGAAAGAAAACCTATATTATCACCAATACAAAAGAACTTTTGAAAAAAACAGAAGTCAAAAGGGACGTCAACTCACTAGATGAGTTTCTCATAGATTTTAGAATTCTAGTTGAGTATTCAAATTTGTCGAAGGGATACTTGTACACGCTATTTGAAATCATCATATCCAAGATAAACTCCGAAAATGATTACCAGTTTTTAGACTATATCCATCAGTATAAGAAAGTGGACTAACTATGATTGAGATTAAAAATAACTTAGTAGAATACTATCAGTTGTTCAGGTCGTATGAAGTATTTCAAAATTATATTAAATATGCAATAAGGGATCTATCTCCACAAATATTTGTGGAGAAAGAGGAAAATCCACAATGCATTGTATTCTATTCATATCCAGCTTTTTTTATCTTTGGAGAACCTTCCAAGCAGTATAACGAGAATGTGTTTTCCCTGTTTACGAAGGATTCTTGGATTATTGCATCTTCGAATGCTTGGAAACAAGCAATTCAAGACCATTTCAAAGATGATGTCCAAATTCACCCCAGAGTTCAATTCAGTTCAAGTTCTTTAAAATTGGATTATATTAGAAGTCAAAGAAGGAATATACCAACAGGACTATCCATCGTACCGATTGAGGCGAAACATCTCACAAAAGGCATGATTTATGATGATGTCATCACCAAATTCTATACACAAAGTGACTTCTTATCCAATGGATTTGGTTTCGCATTGATTAACGATCAAGGGGTTTGTCATGGTTTTTCGCTTACCAATTATCCGATTGTAGGTCATGAAATCGAACTATATGTTAGAGTCGGTTATGAATCTTATCAACATAACCGGCTTCAAGGCATGGGAACGACATTATGCACCTATTTTATTGAAGAGGCCCTTAAGAGAGGATATGTTCCAATTTGGGATTCAGCCAACGATATCTCAACACATATCGCGAAGAAGCTGGGTTATAAAGAAGAAAAAGTATGGTTCATGTATCATCATTTATAAAAAAGCGCAAAAAAGTGTACAAGCAGAAGTACCCCATAAATAGATCCGACTTTTAATAGAGTTAAATGATAAACCTAACCAAAAAATGGTAAGAAAGTTTGAATGGATGTAGAGTTATGGGGGTGTATTTCTTTGAAACCCAGACAAAAAAACTCATGTCTTGTAAAGTATGAGAGTATCAGTTTTTAACTTATAATTTTTTATGAATTCAGTCAATCAAGTACTGAAGCCAACCACGATTCTAACTAATCAAGAACTCGATAGTCAGTGATATCGATATAGTTGTTTTTAAAAGCAATTGTAAGATTCTTTTCAATCGTTTTTTTACATCGGATATTCTAATACTATTAGGCCAGTGGTTTATACTGAGGTGTTGAACGTTGTCGAGAACACTGAAAGAAATATCCCATACCCACTGACGTAAGAGTTTTCACATCACGATCTAGGTTTTATAATCATGAAAAGCATGAAAAAAGAGGCGTTTGCCTCTTCGCATTTCACATTTTAAATATAATCTCAAGTTATCTCGATATGCATTCAAACCATTGATAGAGTTCCAGTCTGATTCTAATTCATTTCAAAAACTGGTCAAGTGCAGTTTGAAGAACTGGATCAACACCGAGACGATAATCTTCTAAGGTTATTGAAACATCAATATCGGGAGAGGTTCCCCGTCCAAAAGGAAGCCCTTCTACTGCAACTGCCCAAGATATCCTTGAAGATTGAAAGTTAATTCTCGTATTCCTTAATTGATTTTCAACAGAACCGTCTGTACAAATGAATCCACCATGTGTTTCTTCACCGATGAATGTGCCTATTGAGTGATAACGTAATAATGCAGCAAAATGGCCACAAGTCGAAAAACAGAAAGCATCAATCAAAACAAGTAAAGTGCCCTCATAATGAGGTTCTGATAACGGTACAGCACTCTTAAGACCAGGGTAATAATCCAGCGTTGAACTTGAAAAATACGGTTGTGGGGAAGACACCAAATACGATAACAAACGACTCGCAACCCGCGGATCACCCCCACCATTGTCACGCAAGTCTAATATTATTTTAGTGATTTTTAAGGTCTCAACTTGATTAAAAAAAGTTTCAAAAAAGTTAAAAAAAGCAGTCATCGAATACACTCCGTACGGATAAAAAGTACGTAGTGTCATTATCGCATAATCATCTCCATATTGTGCTTCAAAAGCTGGTTCTTCTTCATAACCTTGATATTCAGGACCATTGCGATATAATAATTCAGAATGGGTTGTGCCTAACGTATAATCGATGTACTCAATTTCAAGTGTTTGATTTGAGCCTAAAAATAAATTATAGTAAGAGAAATAGAATTCGCTCAAAAGCTGGGTTTTAAAGGTAAAACCTTCCCCATCTGACGATAAATAGCGCATCATTTCAAGTGTCAAATCGGAAACATTTTGACCATTAATTGAAATGATGATATCGCCAAATTCAAGATTAGTTGTACCATTTACTTTGATAACAACCAATTGGTTGTCAATCAAACGAACATCCACAGAGTAAGTATTTGAGTAGAAGATTTCTGAAATAATGCTATAAGGTACTTGAATATTTGTGTGACCACAACGTATAGTAGCATTCACAACCGCAAGAACGCGGTAGAACTCTAATTGTGTCATACCTTCAAAGAGTAACTCGCGTTGTGAAAGTATTATTTCAGCTAACTCCTCTTTGTCTGTGAATATCTGGGGATTAAACTGGATTAAGCTTACAAATTGGTCATAGTCAGCTTGTAATGCCGATAGTGTATAAGTAGCTGGTCCTGTTGTATTGGTTGTGTTTGGTATTGTGGAACTGATTGTGGTTGTTGCAGTAGTAGAACCTATTGTCGTGGAGGAAGTCGCAGAAGTTGTTAGTGAAGTAGTCGCTGATGTTGTCATTGAAGTAGTCGCAGAAGTAGTGGTTGTGTTAGTACTACAACTTAGAATTCCAAACAATAAGAAGAAAAAAAGTACTAGTGTAAAGATTTGAAATTTCATATGAATCCCCTTTCTCCTATTTTACGGGCTCGGACAAAATTATTCCATACCCATAACTGGTTTCATTATACAAAAAACAACTTGACACTCAATGGTTGATTGAAAAAATAAGGATACGTTCTCATCCGATGAATCAGTTTCGCAGTCAATTACTTTCGAAACAAGTTCAAACCCATGCTTTAAGTCCCATCCATTTTTCTGATCGTGGCTGAAATTGGATCATTATTAAAAAAATTGCACGTAGTTTTACCACTCAGAATCGATTATGATTCATACCAGATGTTCATCACACTTCAAGACTACAAATGTAGTCAATAATTATTATACTTTTATCCAAATCGGTTGTCAAGGATAAAAAAACATCCATTATCTAAAGAATAAGCTAGATGGTTTCGCCATATGCAAACATTTACATTAGTCAATCTTGATTAATTTGGGCTTATATTAACGTTAATAACATGAAATAACAATAGACTGAAGTATAGTGTTTGGGACTTATTCATTCTTGTTTGTGGAGTTAACAAAAAACAATCATTCCAACGATTGTCTCTTCGATGTCAAGGGATGTAATTGTTTCCACTGATGATTGAATCAAGGGCTTCCTAAATCGTACAGAGGAACCAATGGATAAAAGAGATAATGATATTCAAGTAAAAACGTAGTGACCGACCTCAAGTATATAAACTGCAAGGATTACGGTTTTTTCGGAGAAAATACATCTTGCGCTATTTTATTCACCATTTTCTTATGAAAGACTATCTTTTACTCATGAGTACAAAACAAATGAGTACGTCATGACGGAAATTGTCTACATATGTCAGGAGAACTATTTAATCCAGACCAATTTGAGTATTAACAACATAGACTGTAATGGAACAAAATGATATTCGCATATGTGAATGCAAGAAACGATATTTGGTGAGTGAGTAACGGCTTATTGGTTATGGCGTCAAGGATTTTTTCAATTAACCAATCCTTTCTTAAGGAACATATCAAGAGGAATCAGCATGATCGAGAAAATGAACGGGTGATTCTCAAGAGTCTGATTCCTATATGTTCAAAGGAATCCTTGGTTTACTACCAAGTTAAGCTATGAGAAGGCAAGTATAGTGGCCTACCATGAACCATCTCGACACAAAAAATTCTTTGTGTCATTTCTAGACAAAACGATATTAGTTTTTCGAGATATTGATCTGTAAACCATAATCCACTCGATTGTATTACGACAATCGAGCATAATATCAATTTCTGCTTTACACTGTACATTTTGTATTGTATAATAATTTCACTTATAACTACATATGTAGTCGATGGAATGGGGAAAGATGATGAATCATAACATAATTGAAATGATGGAAATGTGTGGTCTTACAGCGTTTTCCGGAGCGCTAATTGTAGATTATAAGATTAAAGATTTGTTTTATTATGGACAAGTTTCGATTAGTAATCATACTGCCGTTTCAGAATCTACCACGTTTCAAGCTGCTTCGCTATCTAAATCCATTACTGCGACAGCTGTTTTAAAACTTGTAGAAAGAAAGATGGTTGATCTGGACACCGATGTAAATGTATATTTAAAAAACTTCGTTCTTGATCAACCAATTACACTTAGACAACTACTCTCTCATACCGCTGGAGTTAATGTTGAAGGGTTTAAAGGTTATTTGCTTCACAAACGAGTTCCAAGTCTTTTGGAAGTAATCCAAGGAAAAGGTAATTCACCGAAGATTAGAATAATTTCTACTCCTGGATTAGTTTATCAATACTCAGGTGGAGGGTATACACTCATACAACAAATTCTTACTGAGGTAACACAACTTAGTTTTCAAGAATTGATGCATTCGCTTGTGTTTGAACCCTTGAACATGACAGAATCAACTTTTGACTCAAACAAGACGGGTGTTACTGGATATTATAGGAAGGGTAAGAAAGTGCAGTTAAACTACCGCGTGTATCCAGAACTAGCTGCTGCAGGTCTCGTGACTACTCCACGTGATTATGCTAAATGGATAATTGAACTACAAAAATGTCTGATTGGTAAGAGTTCATATTTATCTCAAGCAACGGTTGAGATGATGTTAACACCTGTAGCTAATGCAAGGAACCAGGTCAAGATGTGCTTGGGAGTCTTTCAAGTTACGCCCATGGTCTATTCTCATCAAGGAGGAAATGCTGGGTTTGCCAGTCGGTATATTATGACAAAAGCGGGAACAGGATTGATACTCATGGGCAATTGTTCAACGAGTTCATTAGTTATGAACTATGTGATAAATGAATCTCTTAAGAAAGAAAACTATTAAGGTCATAGACTGTATTACTTGAAGTTGCAATCGCTATAAAACAGAGAGGTGAACAAAAAGTGAATTCGGAAGAAAAATTAAGAGGATTATATACTGTTTGGTCTGAGATTAAACATTATTATCCCTATAAAGAAAAACTAGAGAACATAGATTGGGAACATTTAGTGGATCAGTTTGTTGCGCCTGTTTTGAGTGCTCAGTCGATTCAAAATTACTATTTTGAATTGATGAAATTCATATCATTTGTGAATGATGGGCACACAAGCGTTATACCTCCGTGGAAATACATCGTACCTGGATATTCTAAACCAGCCATTGAGGTAGAGATTACGGATAATGTTTTTAAAATTGTTCGTGTTGGTAGGAATGAGGACTTACGACTAAATGACATTCAAATCAATGACCACATTGTTTCGGTTGATGATGTCGAAGTGAACGAATATTTCAATCGCATCAATCGAATGTATGCTCGAGGTTCGAAACAGGCAAACGATAACATCAATGCTTATTATCTATTAAGTGGACCAAAGGAAGCAAACATTAAACTTGGAATCTTTCGAGATGGTAAAGTCAGAAGTGTTAGTTTAAAACGAGATTGCACGGACAATGGACAATTTTTTATGGATTCAAAACTTGATGTGAATCCATCCTATCGAATAAGTCTTTCAAATGGAGTGTTAAATGTTATCATTAAGATGTTTTCTGATGAAAATCTTGTGACTGATTTTGCGGCAGCAATAAAAGACAATCAAATCAATGAAATCCATTTCGACTTACGGAACAGTCGAGGAGGAAGGGATGAACTAGCATATCGTCTAATTGAACAAATAATCACAGAACCTTTGAGGGGAGTTAAATACAAATACCTAGTCAGTTCGAAAGCATTGAATAATTGGGGCGTTGCTGATGAATGGAGGATTTTTGATCGGACAATAAAACCTCATAATACAACCAATTTTATGGGAAAAGTAACCATTTCTTATGATGGCGCTACCGGTAGTAGTGGAGAAGATTTTATTGTAGCATTAAGTAATCGCCCAAATACTTTTTTCCAAGGAGCTTTAACAGCTGGAAGTTCTGGTAATCCATACTCTGTAGAATTACCCTATGGTGGACAATTGCGTGTTTCGACTTTTATTGGATTGGATTCTAATGGAAATGAGTATGTAGGGATAGGCTTCGATCCGAATAAAAAGGCAACAGCTCCCGAATCAAACCTATGACCATTGTTTCATCGATTACCAAAGAGAGACTTCTATATGAGATGATTTTCATTTAGGAGACAAGATTATGAATAAAATGACAATGATAATTTTGGAGGCAAGAATATGGGTATAAATGTGATTTCTAATTCTGAATGGGAAATTATGCGGATTGTTTGGACAAAAGCTCCGATCACTTCCACTGTGATTATCGACGACTTGGAAGCATCAAAGGGTTGGAAGCCTACCACAGTGAAGACGTTTTTATCACGACTTGTTAAAAAAGAGATGCTCAAATATGAGATAAATGGTAGAAATTATTTCTACTCCCCCTTGGTGTCAGAAGAAGAATGTGTTCAAGATGAACTACAATCCGTCATTTCAAAAGTATATGGTGGGATTATTTATGAACAAACGAAGCATTTTGAATTAAGAGGTAATCCGGATATCCTCTATATGAAGCGAATCGCAGAAGCGTTGGAGAATAGTTATAATCGAATGACTACAATCCTCGAAGTGAGCCTAGACCATCCGATTCAAGTCTATGTGCATACCGCTCAAAGAAGACTACACTCCGCTCTTGGGTTATTGGAAGGGCCGAAATGGCTTCGAACTGGTCATATGTGGGGAATGATTCATCTGGCACCCGAGGAGTGTTTTGATGACATTTCTGCCGAAAACGCATCAGTACATACTTTTATAATACTTTTGATTCAAATGATTAATCCATCAATACCTTATTGGTTACAACAAGCCGTTTCAACCTATTATTCGGGATGGATGACAAAAGAAAAAATCATTGCTCTCAACTATGATTTTCTAGATTTTCCCACTCTCACCAAGAGACATGGAATGTTAGCTTCATACGTTTCGTTTAAAGAAATCCATGGCTATGAATGGGGTTATACTGTGACAAACTACGTTATCAACAGATACGGAGTGAAACAACTAGCAGACTTTTTGCGTAAGCCCTTTGATTTCGTAGGTGTATTTGGAGTAACAGAAGAACACTTTTGGAAAGAGTGGCGGGATTCATTGACGTACTAAATACTGTCAGGAAGAAGGGGAACATTATGAAAAAATGGCTAGGTTGCTTTGTAATAATCTTAGGATTAGGATTATTGTATGCATGTGATAATGTTAGCACAACAGTGACGGATGTCACTGATACTTCAAACACAACAGTGACGGATGTCACTGATACTTCAAACACAACAATAACGGATGTCACTGATACCTCAAACACGACACTAACAGATGTCACTGATATCCCAGATTCTAAAGTGCCAGAGCTTACCTATACGTTTGTTCCTAGTTACAATAGCGGACATATGTTTGACATCTATGAAGTGAATCAAGATGGTAGTCAACATAAGTTGCTCTTGGAGGCAACGTATGTAGGATTCAATCAGGCTGACTGGTCTGCGGACGGAACGGTGATGGCAATGTGGGGTTGGCATAGTCATTCGACTATATCTATCTATACTTATGATACCAAAACGGAAAAGTTGACGCGACTAACAAATCGAGTCGGTGTTTATGATATGTTTCCCCATTGGAGCGCAAACAACGATAAAATCGTTTTTACAAGACAGTATATCTATGAAAATGACAGAAATGAAATTTGGACCATGAATCCAGATGGTAGTGATTCTAAGAAAATCGTCGATGGTTATGCTGCGAGTTGGTCACCAGACGGACAAAAGTTAGTATTCAGCCAAGTAACCAATGGCAATGAAGATTTATACACTTGCAATAGCGATGGTACTAATATCGTGAAATTGCTTGATTCTCCAAGCAATGAATCTTTTCCGATGTGGTCGCCCAATGGACAATTCATTATGTTTGAACGGTTTGATTCATCGGAAGGCGTAAAAGACATCAGTAGTTATGAAATATGTGTTCTCAATCTTCTGACGGGTGAGGTTAACGCATTAACCAACAATAACCATCTAGATATCGCTGCAAGATGGTCTCCGGATGGTTCAAAAATTGCCTTTTTATCTCAGGCAAATGGTGGCAGTGAAATCTATGTAATGAATGCTGATGGGTCAGAGATCAAAAAAGTGACTACTACTGCAGATGGTTCCTTTGCAACTTTTCCTTCGTGGCGACCTTCGTAAAAACAATAAAATTGAATTGTATACGACATATTAAACAATCAACTCAGAAGGTTCCATTTGTAATACCTCAATATAAAGGTGCTAAAGATTATACGATACCCGAAACAAAAGTCATAGTAGTTGAATAGGTTTGACAATTGTGTCAAGCCTT
>Ga0116204_1002204_pt1 | contig 10585 bp, 13 predicted proteins | sample LakKivwa52mmetaG_FD_94481 | JGI IMG/M metagenome (GOLD analysis project Ga0116204, IMG submission 94481) | Anoxic lake water microbial communities from Lake Kivu, Rwanda to study Microbial Dark Matter (Phase II) - Lake Kivu water 52m metaG | ecosystem: Environmental > Aquatic > Freshwater > Lake... | reverse complement strand
CCCAATATCGGTGGGATTCACCCCACAAACCTCAAAACCGGCAACTTTTACCAGGGCCAACTAAAGAAACAATATGGGTTCATTTATTATCGGCGGTAACAATGATTTATGCAAAATCTTATTATTACAGCAACCACAGCTAATTCATGGATTCATCCCGAGATTAAAAACTGGGCAGAGACAGATGATGACCTGATACAGGATGCAGTCGAATGCGCAGAAGCAGGTGCGGCAATCCTTCATGTTCATCTGCCGAGAAGTTCCCGGGCAACTTACATCGTCGATAAAATCCGCTCGAAAACCGATGCAATAGTTCAGGCCGGCATGTCAAGCTTCCCCCTGGAAGAGCGCCAGACCGACTTTGACTGTGCGCCAGACATGCTCTCAATAATTCTCAATCATCATGCAGAAGAGTTTACCTCGGTTACAGTTGATAGGATTCATCCATTGAGTGAACTTGAAGCCTATGCAAAAAAATGCGCCGAATATGGCATTAAGCCCGAGTGGGAAGTGTGGCACACAGGCTCATACTGGAATCTCAACTGCATGATCGGAAAAGGACTTCTAAAACCGCCCCATATTATTACAATGTTTTTTGGATGGCCAGGAGGAACTTGGTGCCCGCCTGAGGTTGAGAGTTACCTGTATTTAAAGCGCTTCATGCCGGAAGGATGCCTGCACACTGTGAGCACAATGGGAGAAGAGCAGACTAAGATGGCTGCTCTTGCAATATGTACGGGGGGAAATATCCGTATAGGTACTGAAGACAACCCTTTTATTGAGGGAAAACAGCCTGCAAAATGCAATGCAGAACTCATCGAAAGGGCCGTGTGGCTTTCTAAGAAGATGGGACGAGGTGTTGCCGGTCCTGCTGAAGCCAAGAAATTAACAGGGATTCACAAATGAAGCTGAAGGACAAGGTTGCGATAATCACAGGTGCGGGTGCGGGAATCGGTGAGGCAGCTGCAAGGCTTTTTGCAAGCGAAGGGGCAAAGGTTGTTTTGAGCGACATCGTGGAATGCAGGGCTGTAGAAGAAATCAAAGGTTCAGGAGGAGAAGCCCTTTTCATGAAGACCGATGTAACCATTGAAGAAGATGTAAAGAATTTAATGAATGAAACCCTGAAAAGGTTCGGCAGACTCGATATCCTATATAACAATGCAGGGATAGTGGTATCAGGAAGTATAGATGTCTGCACCATCGAAGACTTTGAAAGGACTATGGCAGTAAACGTAAAAGGTGTATGGCTTTGCTCGAGATATGCCGTCCCGCATCTAAAGAAATCGAGAGGTGTAATCATAAACTGTTCATCCTCTGTTGCAATTAAAGGTGTAATAAACCGGGCAGCATATTCTGCTTCAAAAGGGGCGGTCCTGGCCCTGACAAAGGCAATGGCAATGGATCATGTTGCAGATGGCGTCCGTGTAAACGCAATCCTGCCGGGCACAACTGAAACACCGTCGCTTGAAATGCGTTTAGAGCAGACAGGAGATGCTAAGAGGGCAAGAGAACAGATTACAGCAAGGCAGCCCCTGGGAAGGCTGGGCAATCCGGAGGAGATAGCAGAAGGAATTCTTCTTCTGGCCGCCAATCAGTTCTGTACGGGCACATGCTTGTCCATAGACGGAGGGATGACAATATGAAAGGAGAGAGTAGTCAATGAGAGCGAAAGGAAAGATTACCATTCTTACAGGGGCGGGTTCAGGGATTGGCCGTTCGACAGCCATGCTGTTTGCAAGAGAAGGCGCTGTTGTCCATGCATCAGACATTGATGAGCCTGGCCTTGAGGAAACACTTGAGCTATGCAGAAAGGGCAGAGACAATGTTTTCATATCAAAAGTCGATGTAACAAAATATGAACAGGTCAAAAAGCACACAGACTATGTAGCGGAAAAACATGGCAGGATCGATGTCCTGATAGCGAATGCCGGCGTGGTCCGCGTTGGACAGGTGGAAGATTTCCCTGAAGACGAGTATGACCTGCTTTTAAATGTAAACATGAAGGGGACTTTCTTTTCATGCAAGGCGGCAATCCCTTATTTTAAACGGCAGAAGGCTGGATCAATCATCACACTCACATCTGTCGCGTCGCACATAGGCCAGAACAACCATGCGAACTACTGTTCAACAAAACACGGGGTGCTCGGATTTACCAAGGCCCTTGCTCTTGATCTGGCAAGGTATAATGTGAGGGTCAACAGCGTATCACCCGGCGCAACCGATACCCCCATGCTCAGGAGTGATGTGGCAAAGGAGGCTTTGCAGAGAGGGATGGCCTTTGAGGAGATAAAAAAGGAGTTTGAAGAACAGGGCGTGCTGACGCGATGGGCAGACCCGAAAGAAATTGCTGCAGGGATACTTTTCCTGGCAACTGAGGATGCCTCCTATATGACTGGATCTGATTTAAGAATAGATGGAGGCTGGACGACAAGATAATAGAAAAAGGAAATCAATTCGTCATGATTCAGTCTATGAGCAGGAAAGGTAATTGATATGATAACGCTCCCATGGAGAGTTTCTGGGGCACGCTCAAGATGGAGCTTGTTTATCACAGGCGTTATGAATCTAGGTCACAGGCCATTCGTGAAATCACCGAATTCATAGAATAATTTTTTTCCGGGTAATTATTGATAAAGGCCTTTTGCTTTATGATCGCTAATTTCCTGAAGCTCTCTTTTCAGCCCTATGATTCCAGCATGCATGTCATATCAGTAAATGAATCATATAAAAATTTATTGACATACAGGCAATGTAATATTACAAACCAACCAGACGGTCCTTAAACCGACTGATTGGATTATTTATAAATGCTATGAAAACAAAAAAGAAACCCACAGTCAGGCACCTGAATGATTTGGAGACGATCAGGAAAAATCAGATACTTTTCGCAACTCTGAAAAAAATATCTGAAACCGGGAGCTCCATCGTGACCCTCAGTGATATCGCACGTGAAGCGGGCCTTTCCAAGGGCGGGCTCATCCACTATTTCCCATCAAAGGAGGCTCTGTGCAAAGAGGCCTTCAAGAGCTTTTTCGAAAGGATTTTCCAGCGGAGCCTAGAGACGATGGATGGCTGCAAAGACCCCATGCAGAAGCTCCTTTCCTTTGGGTGGCTCTACAACTGGGAGGACCCGGATGTTAACCTGGGGTATCCTCTCCTGTTCGACAGCATGGCGATGGCATCGCGCGACGGCGACTACCGTGCAATGTTCCATGAAGGGATCAGGAACTGGATCGACATGCTGCGCGGCGCGATCGAGGAATGCCAGGGCCAGGGTAGATTCAAGGGCTGCGATCCGGAATGCATGGCGAAGACGATCTCCGCAATCTATCACGGCATCGCTGTTCGCTGGTATCTTGATAAAAAGTCTCATCCCACTGACTGGGCGGTGAAGTCAGCAAAAAACGTTATTACCAGCTTGCTAAACTCCTACGACTGAACTTGTAACGTATATGAGATAAGAAACCGGTTCTGCCGGCTGCTTATACAATACACATATATTTATACAAGGGAGGTAACAATGGCTGTCTTTGAAAGTACGGAAAAGATGTATGAGGTGCTGGGGACATTGTTCAGGAAGCTTCTGAAAGACCCGGTTGCAGGGCCCAAGTTCATCGAGTCCGACATAGTCATTAAGTTCGACATCTCGGAACCGAGCGGAGTCATCTGGCTCAGCAGGGAGAACGGTGGAGAAGTGATCTGCGGGAATGCAGCCCTCAAGCCCACTATCGAGATGACGCTCTCTGGCGATTCCTGCCACAGGTTCTGGCTTCAGGAGCTCTCTATGCCCGTAGCGCTTGCCAAGGGGCTCATCAGGGCCAAGGGTCCCATGCCAAAGGTGATCAAGCTCCTGCCGCTGCTGAAACCTGCCTATGCGGCCTATCCTGACATCGCCAAAAACTACGGACTAACAAAATAAGGGAGGCCTCCCATGAGCATCGAAAGGAGCATGAAACAGTATCTCGACGACAGAATGGAATCGGTGAGGATAGCGGCCCGGCTACTGCTTGCTTCAGCTACGACCTCGCCGAGGGTCGGAGGAGTGGGAGAGTGCACGATCCACATCGTTGACGACGAGTGCGCCATAGAGGACCTGTGCCAGCTTATGGAGCGTATGGCAAGGGACAACGAAAGCTGGGACTTCTTCAAGAGGGATGCAGTGATGCTGCGTGATGCCGACGCTATCCTTGTCATCACATCGCTCAGGTGCAAGACAGACCCCGCTGACACCAACTGCAACATGTGCGGCAAGCTTACCTGTGAATACCTCAAGGAGGCCGAGACCCTGCCTGCCGAGCCTGGCATAGCCTATCCGGGGCCACTGTGCGTCTTCAGGGCAAACAACATATCCTATGCTGTTGACGCCATTGTACAGCAGTCAAGATTGCTCGGCATAGACTACGGCGTATTCTGGTCGGCCGGCGCTGCGGCGATGAGGTCCGGGATTGTGCCGAAAAACACCGGGTTCGCACTTGCTGTCGGGATATCGGTCACGGAAAAAAGCCCCTTCCGCGACATCCCAAAGAAGTATGATGAGATAAACGAGCAGACCATGAACGACCGCATCATCAAGCGGCTATGGCCGCAGTTCAGGTCCATTTACAGCTAGGAGGCGACAGATGGCTGCGAGAGGCATGAAAGATCTTATAGAAAACGGACTGGACAGGGCTGTGGAGCTAATGGCAGTGGCTGCCCATAACAGCTTCAGGTTCGGCAACAGGAACACGATCAAGATGGTGAGCCTGTCCAAGGACGACATGATTGAGATTGCGGAATTCTGCTATTCCCTTGGCGATATGTCGCCCCTGGCTGCCCGAGATGGGCGGTTTCTCATGGAACTGGTAAAGGAGCCATGCGGACTGATTCTCATCGGGGATAAGAGGAAATCCGACCTCAATTACAACTGCGGTGCATGCGGGTATCGCACCTGCGCCGAGATGAACAGGGCAGAAGAAATGGAGTCGCTGACAGCCCGCGGGCCTAGCTGTCAGTTCAAGAACATCAACCTGAATATAGCAGCCAACGCTGCCGCATCAGCGGCCTGGAGGCTCGGTCTGCACTGCAGAGTATTCTCCACCCTTGCCATGGCGGCCTTCGCTTTGAACAAGCTTGAAGGAGTTGACCTGGCAGTGAGTGTATCGGTAAGCGTCGCCAAAATCGATCCCTATTTCGACAGGCACCAATACTGGACGCAGGATCACTGGGATGAGACCTTCAGAAAGGAATTCCCCTCGTTCATGCGCGGCTTCATCGGCGCGATAGAGGAATAGGAGGCGGCCATGTCGTCAAAAGCACACCTGAATCAGGTGATTGCATCACATCTCGTTGAGATCAGGGCCGACGAAGTCCCTGACAGGAAAGTATATATCTTCGAGAGGGGCGAGTTGGGCGAGGACGTCTGTACTTATGCCGACCTCCATGAAAAGTCCAACAAGCTGGCCAGATTCCTCCTCGACAATGGCATAGATAAGGGCGACAGCTTCGCGGTGTACATGAGGAACTACCCGGAATTCGTGTATGCGCTTCTGGCAGGCACGACCATAGGCGCGGTGATGGTGCCGCTGGACCCGCGCAACAGAGGCGACAGGCTGAAGTTCCTGCTCAACAACTGCGGAGCCAAGGCGGTCATAACCATGGACGAGAGTCTTGAAGCGCTCGAGGACGTGATAAAGGGCGTGCCGTCCCTAAAGCTTGTCGCAGTCGCATCCAGGTCCGAGCACGGCCTGCCGGATTCTGGCAGGTACCCTTCGGTGAACGAGGCACTAGAGAAGGACTCATGGCAGAGAGTGGACCAGTCGATCATGGATGTACGCCACCCAATGCAGATCATCTACACCTCGGGTACCACGGGTGATCCGAAGGGGGTTCTCATCAGGAATAACAGGACTGGCCTGTTCAACATCCTCAACAGCCTAGTGTGGAAGTACAGCAAAGAAGATATACTCTATAATGGCCTATCGCTCACCCATGGAAATGCACAATCTGTGACGCTATTTCCGGCCCTGTCCATGGGGATTCCTGCAGTGTTCAGCCCAAGGTTCACCAAGAGCAGGATATGGGACATCTGCAGAAGATACGGATGCACATCCTTCTCCCTTCTGGGCGGGATGATGGCAGGAATATTCAATGAGACTGAAAAGGGAAACGACAAGGACAATCCCGTGAAGGTCGTCATAAGTGCAGGTACGCCCCTGCCCATATGGGACGCTTTCGAAAAGCGTTTCGATGTGAAGATACTTGAATGGTATGGTTCTGTCGAAGGAGGCTTCGCATATAAGCCGATCGGTAAAGGCCCGGTGGGATCATTCGGAAAGCCAGTTCCCGGGGTCATGGAGTTCAAGATAGTAGACGAGAATGATGGTGATGTGCCAGTAGGGCAGACAGGCGAGCTCATCTGCCGCCTCACCAAGGGCGACACCAAGGTTGACTATCTGGGGCTTCCTGACGAGTCAAAGGACAAGACCAAGGGCGGCTGGCTTCGTACCGGTGACATGGTGCACAGGGATGCCGAGGGGTGGTATTTCTTCGATTTCAGGAAGGGCTCGGAATTGAGGCGCGCAGGCGACTTCATCCAGCCCGAGTATGTCGAGTCCGTGATAGGAAGGCATCCCGAAATATCTGAGGTGTGTGTGTACGGTGTGCCGGCAGCGTCTGGTGCACCGGGTGAGAGCGACCTCGTGGCCGCAGTGTCGCCCTTTGAGGGCAAGACGATTGACCCCTCGTCCTTCTACGAGTTCTGCAGGAAAAACCTGGAGGCCAATTTTATCCCCTCCTATCTGCAGGTTATCGACCAGATTCCGAAGACTGTCACTGAAAAGGCCCTGTCCCGTGTTTTAAAGGATGCCTTTATGAAGAAGGAGGGAGCAATCTATGAGCAAGACAACTATAAATGACAAGCACATGAGCTTGCTGGAGGTATTATGGCATACAAAGAATTGAACCTTGAACTTACGGAAGAGCATATCCATCTGAAGGAACAGGTGCACCGTTTCGCTGTTGAGGTGCTCAGGCCAGCATCAATAGAGCTTGATAAGATGAGCGCGGAGGATGTTGTAAAAAAGGGATCGCTATACTGGGACGTGATGGCCAAGCTCTACCAGAACAGCTACCACACGATCTACATTTCCGATGAGTATGGCGGCATGATGCTGGATCCGCTATCAGTACACATCGTATGGGAGGAGCTCGCCTATGGCAGCGTCGGTTTCACTGTGTCGCTGGGGTGCAGCATGTTCAGCCCCTTTTTCGCCGAGATGATGACCGACGACAGGCTGAACGAGCGATTCATTTATCCCTTTGTCGAGTGCAGGGATGCTCGAGTCATGAGCTGCTGGGGCATCACCGAGCCGGACCACGGCTCTGATGTGCTGATGCCAGGCACGACATTCTTCCGCGATCCCAGGGTAACCCAGCAGGTCAAGGCCGTGAAGAAGTCCGACAGGTGGGTTATTAACGGCCAGAAATCTGCCTGGATCTCGAATGGGCCGGTCGCCTCAAACATATGCCTGTTCCTCAACATGAAGCAGACGATGGGGATAGCGGGAGGGGGCATATGCCTGCTCGACCTCAACCAGAAGGGGATTACAAGAGGCAAACCCCTTGAAAAGATGGGACAGCGGGAGCTCCCGCAGGGGGAGATTTTTTTCGACAATGTCGAGGTTCCTGAAGAGCATATGATAATCGATCAGGAGAGCTATGAAGCCATGACCGAGCTGACGCTTGCGCACGCTAACGCGGGCATGGGGGCCTATTTCACAGGCCTGGCGCAGGCAGCCTATGATCTGACCATTCAGTACGCAACTGAGAGGGTGCAGGGCGGTAAAAGGCTGTGCGACCACCAGTGGGTCCAGAAGAAGCTCTTCGACATGTTCGTCAAGATCGAGACGTCGAGGTCCTTCTCGCGCAGCGCGCTCATGTTTAACATGCACACGACGCCACCCGATGTGAAATACTCCATCGCATCCAAGGTGTACTGCACGCAGGCAGCGTTCGAGGTGGCCAGTGACGCGATTCAGATCTTCGGCGGATACGGCTTGACCAAGGAGCTGCCGATAGAGAAGCTCTTCCGTGATGCACGCGCAGGCATGATAGAGGACGGATCCAACGACTCTCTTTCCATCAGCGCAGGAATATCACTGGTAAAGGAGAAGACTGGAGAATGAGCAACGCATACATTATCGGCTCAGGCATGATCCGGTTCAACAAGTATCCGGATGAGACCGTACGCACCATGGCTGAAAAAGCAATGCAGCTCGCCCTTGCAGACGCTGCCATAGACAAAAAGGACATTCAGGCAGGATATTTTTCCAATACCTTCTGGGGTATGTTCGCTAACCAGCATTCAATCCGCGGCCAGGTAATCTTCAGGGGCTTCGGCATAGACAAGATCCCTGTGGTGAATGTGGAAAACGCCTGCGCCGGCGGATCCACAGCGCTCCATCTCGCATGCATTGGTGTATGGGCAGGCATGTTTGATGTAGCCATTGCTGTTGGGTCAGAAAAGATCACCAATCCGAACAAGATGCTCTCGCTGTCGGCATATGCGACCTGCATGGATGTGGAGAACTTCCAGAGGCACATTAACATGATCATGGATGTGGGAAAGACCTTCAAGCTTGCCATCCCCTCGGACGAATCAGCGCCCGGAGAGGGCCGCAGCATTTTCATGGACGCCTACGCCATGGGGGCGCGCTGGCACATGGACCGATTTGGATCCACACAGCGTCAGCTAGCTGTGATCTGCTCAAAGAATCACTTTCATGGTTCCCTCAATCCCCTGTCACAATACCAGCACAATATGACTGCGGAGGAGGTCCTGGCAGACAAGCTCGTTGCCTGGCCTCTCACCAGGTCAATGTGTGCTCCTGTTGGAGACGGGGCAGCAGCGTCAATCGTCTGCTCGGGGAATTTCTTAAAAAAACTGAAAAAAGCAAGGCCGGTGAAGGTCCTTGCGTCTGTGCTCGGTCAGGGGGCAGACCGCGGCCTCGACGAGACCGATATCGGAGAGCGACTATCCCGGGAGGCCTATGAAAAAGCCAGCATTGGGCCTGATGACATCTCTCTTGCAGAACTCCATGATGCAACATCCTGGGGAGAGCTTCACCAGAGCGAGGTGATGGGTTTCTGTCCACTCGGAGAGGGAGGTCAATTTGCAGAATCCGGTGCCACAAAGATTGGAGGTAAAAAACCACTAAATACAAGCGGCGGGCTCGAGTGCCGAGGGCATCCAATCGGAGCGTCCGGCCTGGCCCAGATCCATGAGATTGTATTGCAGCTTAGGGGAGATGCCGGCGCAAGGCAGGTGGAAGGCGCCAGGATCGGGCTAGCCGAGAACGGCGGTGGCAATATAGGTGTAGAAGAGGCAGCAATGTGCGTGCACATTCTGGAAAGGGTTGAATGACAATGGCACAGAAGACTTTTGCCGATGCCAACACGCTGATCACCGGCGCCTCTTCGGGTATTGGGAAAGAACTATCCCTGCTCTTTGCAAAGGAGGGGGCGACGCTCCTGCTTGGCAGTCATCCCCTTGAACAGGATTCCCTGGAAAAATGGTCAGAAGAGCTTAGGCAAAGATACGGTGTTACTGTAAAGACCTATCCAGTGGACCTTGCAGAAAATAATGGCCCTGAACTTCTATATCTCCAGGTGATGAAAGATGTGCCACATCTCGATGTACTGGTGAATAACGCAGGCGTCATTGCCTTTGGAAAACTCCACAAACTTTCATTGGACAGGATGGAGACAATGGTTCGCCTTAACGCTGTCGCGTATATGAAGCTGATAATGCTTTTTCTGCCCGGAATGCTTGAGCGGAAAAGTGGAAGGATATTGAACATTTCATCGGTTGCGGCCTGTCAGCCAGTGCCCTATCAGGCGATTTACGGGGCTACAAAAGCATTCGTTCAGAGCATGAGCGAAGCTGTGAGGCAGGAAATTCACGGGAGCAGGATTGCTATATGCACGGTAAACCCTACCTATACTGATACTGCCATGCTCCGGAGCGAGGGCTTTCCAAAAAGGCTCTACTGGTACAGGATCAGTGGTCTCTGGAGTCCGGAAAGAGTAGCAGAAGCAGCTATGAAAGCCCTGAAAAAAGGCAAAGCTCGATACATTCCAGGGCTTCTGAACTTCATTATTCATGAGATCTTGAACAGGATTCTGCCTCGAAGCCTTGGGGCCTTCATATCGCGAGTAGCGCTCCGCCGGGAAACCGAACGGTGAAGCATATTCTTGTGACAGGGATTTCAGGCTATATCGGGGGTAAGGTTGCTTCCGCTCTGGCAGCTGAAAAGAGAGTGAAAAAGATCGTTGGCATCGATATCAAAGAGCCAGAGATGAGCGATAAGCTCGTGTTTTACAGGCAGGATATCAGGGAGCCGATCGATGGAATACTTCACAGGCATGATAAGGAAAACACTGGGACTGCAGTTTGTTCATGAAGACGACCTTCTGGATATACTCATGATTGATAAGGTATTGCTTCTGACGGCTCGGAGTATAGGAGGGCTGTTTTCTCGTGTCAAGAAATATTTCCCATCGAAAATCAGGGGTGGCGATGCGGTTGGGAACGGAAGGTGAGACATCT
>Ga0116204_1002203_pt1 | contig 10595 bp, 8 predicted proteins | sample LakKivwa52mmetaG_FD_94481 | JGI IMG/M metagenome (GOLD analysis project Ga0116204, IMG submission 94481) | Anoxic lake water microbial communities from Lake Kivu, Rwanda to study Microbial Dark Matter (Phase II) - Lake Kivu water 52m metaG | ecosystem: Environmental > Aquatic > Freshwater > Lake ... | reverse complement strand
CCCGCTTGCATCTCGAGCAGGCCGAGTTCGTTCCGCGGCGCGCTCCACGCAGGTTCGCGCCGCGCAGCCTCCGCCAGCACGTCCGCCGCCTCGCGGTACTGGCGCGCCAGCGCAAGGAATCGTCCCACCACCATCCACGCGCTTCCACTCCCCGGCGCCAGCGCATCCGCTGCTGCGAGCGCAGCACGCATCGAATCGAAGTCATAGGTCAGTGCCTTCGCCGCCGCCTCGAGAGCCAAGCCCTCCATCCACTGAGGCACCGCAACCCGCGCCGCAGCGAGCGCATCGAGCGCCGCCGCCGAATCGAAGCGGCAGCACGCGGACTCCGCACGAAGCCGCGCTCGCAGCAGCGGATGCGCTGGCGCCGGGGAGTGGGAGCGCGTGGATGGTGGTGGGACGATTCCTTGCGCTGGCTCGCCAGTACCGCGAGGCGGCGGACGTGCTGGCGGAGGCTGCGCGGCGCGAACCTGCGTGGAGCGCGCCGCGGAACGAACTCGGCCTGCTCGAGATGCAAGCGGGACGCGACCGTGAGGCGCTTGATGCGCTCAGCGAGGCGCAGCGGCTCGATCCCTACGACAAGCGGGTGCGTTTCAGCAAGATGCTTGTTGAAGAGATGATGGGTTGGCGTGTGTGGGAGAGCGAGCACTTCCGTGTGCGGTGCAAGCCAGGGGTGGATGAGGTGCTTGCCGAGGACATGCCCGCGCAGTTGGAATCAATGCACGCCGAAGTGACGAAGCGATTCGATCATGTGCCGAAGGAGCGCACCACCATCGAGCTGATGCCTGACCACCGCCACTTTGGAGTGCGGATTACGGGCATGCCGCAGATCCACACGGTCGCCGCGAGCACTGGGCCCGTGATCGCGCTGGAGCCGCCGCGCGAGGGCGGGACAGGTGGATCCATCGGGCGCTTCGACTGGCTCGACACGCTGCGGCACGAGTTCGTTCATACGGTCACGCTTGACCGAACCGCCAATCGCATCCCGCACTGGTTCACGGAGGCTGTTGCAGTCGACACGGAACGCCGAGAGCGTGACTGGCCGACCTATGAGTTGCTCGCGCGCGCGCTGCAGCAGGATGCGTTGTTCGATTTGGACGAGATCAAGTGGGCATTCGTGCGGCCGAAGAAGCCGAGCGATCGTTCGCAGGCTTACGCGCAAGGACACTGGATGGTGCAGTTCATGCGTGAGGCGTATGGGCAGGCGACGATCACGCAGCTGCTCGATCGTGCCGCGCGCGGCGAGCGAGAGGCGGATGCGTTTGTCGCTGTGCTTGGCATTTCGCGCGAGCGGTTCATGGCGGACTTCAAGGCGTGGGCCGCCGCGCAGGTGGATTCGTGGGGACTTGCCGCGAAGCCACCGCTCATCGAACTGTTGAAGTCAGCGCGCGATGGAGAGGATGCCCTAGAGGGTGATGCCAGTGGCACACCGGTTTCGACGGAGCAGCTGGCGCAGTTGCTTTCGCAGCACCCGCTGCATCCTGACCTGCTTGAACTCGCTGCGCGTCGCGCGGTGCGCGAGGCGGATGAAGCACTGCCGGAGTCGGCCGTTGCACTGCTGCATCGGTATGCGCAGGCGCGCCCGCTCGATCCATGGCCGCGACGACGGCTCGCGGCCGTGGCCATCGATGCGGAGCGCTGGGACGAGGCGCGCGATCATCTCGCGTTTCTCGATGCGCGCGAGGATGCGGATCCTGCGTTCGCGCTTGAACTGGCTCGTATCGAGCGTTTGCGAAAGCAGCCGCGCGCGGCACTTCAAGCGGCGGAACGCGCGGCGCGCATCGATCCGTTCAGTGCGCCCACACGCGAACTTGCCGCGGCCTGTGCCGTGGAGGCTGGCGAACTGTCGGCAGCGCGCCGTCATGTGCTCGCACTGACGCGGATCGAACCAACGCGTGAACAGCACCGCCGCAGGCTGGAGCGGCTCGACGCGCTGATCGCAGAGCGCACGGCTCCCGCGAAATGAGTCGCCGCCCAGGGTTCTGCTCTACGGGTCTTGGAAGTCCAAGTCGCGTCCGAAGGGTTCGGGTAGCGCCCACAGCGCGGCGCCCGCGGCCGTGAAGCAACATGCGCCCGTGAGTGCGGTCGCCGTCACGGCGTTCATGTGATCGGTGAGCAGCATGAACAGGGCGGTCACAGGAACCGCGGAGACACGGATCAGATTTGGAACGGTCGTGGTCACGGTTGCACGCACATTGGTTCCGAAGAGTTCGCTGGCCATCGTGATGGTGACGATCCAGTACGCGCTGCAGAATCCTGTGACGATGCACATGGCGCCGTACCACCATGCGCTCTGCGCGCCAACGGTCAGCATCAGCACGGAGCCGACTGCCGTACCAGCCATGAAGATCGCCATCGCCTTGCGGCGGGAGCGCATCCACTGCGACAGCAGTCCGCTCGCGAGGTCGCCGAACACCGCGCCGCTGTAGTACAGCGCGACGAGCACGCCCGGTCGAGGCGGTGGATCCATGCCCATGTCTCTGGCGATTCGCGGTGCGAGCGCCACGAGCACGGCGAGTGTGAACCAGATGGGGGAGCCGGCGAGCACGACAAGCAACGCGCGCAGCAGCAGCCGCGGCGCGCGCAGCAGCGGCAGCAGCCCGCGGGATTGCAGCGGCGATGCGTTTTCAAGGCCGCGGAACATGTGGCTTTCGAGCACGCCAAAGCGCAGCCCGAGCAGTGCCAGTCCCATCACGCCACCGATGAGATACGCCATCCGCCAGCCCGCGAGTTCGCCGACGATGCCGGCAACGACTGCGCCGACAACGCCGACAGCACCGATGAGTGCGATGGCAAGTCCGCGTCCATGGCGTGATGAGAGTTCGGCGACGAGCGTGACGCCTGCGCCGAGTTCGCCCGCGAGACCGATTCCAGCCGCGAAACGAAGGACCGCGTACGCGGTGATGGCATCGAAGTGACCCATGAACGCGAGCGGGCCGCTGTTCGCGCCGACGCCGGCGTTCAAGAGATTCGCGATCGAGTAGAGAACGATGGAACCGAACAACACGGAGGCTCGGCCGCGAAGGTCGCCGAGCATGCCCCACGCGACGCCACCGACCACCATGCCGATCAGTTGGAGATCGAGAAGCCAGATACCAGTGGCGGTCGCGCGTTCGGCGGGCAGACCGAGATCGGCCAGACTGTCCCACCGCACCACATTGAAGAGGATCAGGTCGTAGACATCGACGAAGTAGCCCAGCGCAGCGACCAACACAGCAAGCGTGTGCGGTGAACGCCAGGCGGGGATGTTGGAGTCGCCGCGGGGCGTGCGACTTTCCATCACGGCAGGTCGTCTCCGGTGCTGCGGATCAGGTCAGGCAGGCGTATGAGATCGATGTTTCCGCCGCAGAGGATGACGCCAACACGCTTCAGTTCGCTGCGACTTCGCAGCGGGCCGAGGACGGCGGCAACCCCAACGGCTGAACTCGGTTCGATCACGATCTTCATCCGCTCAAGCACCAGGTGCAGTGCGCGGCGAATCTCATCTTCCGTCACCGTCACGACTTCGTCGACGCGCTCGCGGATGATCGGCCAGGTGAGCTCGCCCAGCGCCGTGCGGAGACCATCCGCGATCGTTGGCTGCTCGAACGCGGGCTGGCGCGAATCGGCATGCTTCGATGCGGCGGCATCACCCGCAGCGGATGGCTCCGCACCGATGATGCGCACGCGCGGTGCCCGTGCCTTCATGGCGGTCGCGATGCCCGACATCAAACCGCCTCCGCCGATGGGAACCACCAAGGCATCGAGGTCCGCGGTTTGCTCGAGAAGTTCGAGAGCTATGGTGCCTTGCCCGGCGATGACGGCGGGGTGGTCGTAGGGCGGGATGAGAGTGCCACCGGTCTGTTTCAACACTTCAGCGGCGGTTGCGGTTCGCGCCGCGAGCGTGGGTTCACACCAAACAATGTTGCCGCCGAATGCACGGACTGCAGCCGCCTTGGAGGCGGCGGAGTCGCGTGGCATCACGACATGCGCCGTGATGCCGCGAAGTGCGGCCGCCTTCGCGAGGGCCTGTGCATGATTGCCAGACGAGTGAGTGACAACACCCCGCCGAGCGGAAGCCTCATTGAGCAGCAATACCGCATTGCTGGCTCCGCGAAACTTGAACGATCCTGTGCGCTGGAAGTTCTCGCACTTGAAGAACAGCGAGCGTTCCGCGAGTCGATCAAGATGGCTGCTCGACATCATGGGCGTACGACGGATCCATGGTGCGATCCGCTCGGCTGCCGCGACGATGTCCTCGATTGCGATCGCGGGCGCCATCCGCGCGATCCTAATCGCGCAGCGCGTCCCCTGTTCGGTCGCACCACCAGTCCAGCAGATCGCTGTGGATCTCGAGGAGCAAATGAATGGAAACTTCTGAGCCCGCAAGCGCCTTTTGGATGTCGAGAGACTTCTGCTCGGCCGCAATCGGGGAGGCAAACGGGCACTCCGCGATGAGGCTCTCGCCTTCAAGGCACTGAAAGATCCACGCCTGAGGCAGCAGCTCACGCAAGACTGTCAAGCTGTCGTCGAGGGCGGCACGCGGGCGTACACGCAGTTGTGTCAGTATGGGCGTTCCCATGAAGTGAGGGTTCGCACACACCACGGTGGTGATGATGCGATGCTCAATCAATCGGTCGAGATTGGCTCGGGTGGCCGAGGGTGATGCGTGAATCTGCTCGCTGACTTGATTGAGACTCTTCCGCATATTGAACCGAACTGTCTGAAGGATCTTGGTTTGGATGTCCGCCTGTCGAAAACCACGCACCTGTTGGGGTGAAATGAAGCCATGTGGTGTGCGTCCAGGTGGAATGACTTGAAGGACTTCGCACATCCGTTCGAGGCGAAGAGCCGAGATTGTGGCAAGTGCCCTATCGATATGCCGCAGGTTGGACTTGGAGTCTGCCGAGAGGAGGAGAGCGGTCAGTTGCTGTCCGCCATCGATTCGTGCGACTCGGTGAAAACCTTTCTGTCGAGCGAGCGTGGCAGCGGCTCCTGGTGCGTCACCCTCCACGGAAAAGCGCGCAAAGGACATGGAGGCAAACCCGACGGAGACAGGTTGGATGAACCCGCGGACGACAAGTAGTTTCTCTTCTTCGAGGGCAGCGAGGCGCCGACTGACCGTTGCCTCTGAAACGCCGAGTCGCTGAGCGATATCGCGCCCCGACATTCGTCCGTCCTCCATCAAACAGTCCACGATCTGACGATCAAGATCGCTTGCCTTCCGCGCCGTTTCTGGCCATCCGGGCCGCATAGAGTGATCCATCGACTATTCCTTGGGGAAAGCGGCGAGACATGAAAGCAACGCACCACGAGCTAGCAAACAACTCTGAGTTGTTGAGCAAAGGTTCGATCCCGGAGCGAAGCAATCGCTCATTTGCAGAGTGCCGACCAAGGGGTGAGCACTTCCACTTCACAGGTAGCGCCATGACTATACTGATTCTGTATCGCTCGGGGCGTCTGTCGCGTGTGGCAGGCTGAGAAGTACCCGTCGAACCTGATTCGGTTCATACCGACGAAGGGAAGCGTGAGCGTCTTTGGAACGCTCCATTCACTCCTCGATGCGCCAGGTCAGCTGTCAGGAAGTACTGCTGCGCACGGTCGTTCGCAGTATTAGTTTTCAGGAGAGCGCGAGTGAAGACCAACAAAGTTGCCACCAGTCAAGTCATCAGTCAGGTCATCGGGCAGGTGCCAGGCCAAACCGTGGGTAGTGAACCATTCCTTCACGGAGCCCTGAATCCATCCTCGCTCGGCGAGGGCACCAACCGCGGCAGCTTTGCTCTTGCGCCGAATGTGGGCGGTCCTCTCGCATTCAGTTCGCCCGATACACCAGGCATGCCCGCGCCGAGTGTGCGTACTGCGTGGGACTTCCTTCCCCTTGACTGGCGCGTCGAGCCTGCGCCCGATCATGCGTCAGGTTGCGCAGGGCACTCGCTGAGTCATCTTGGGACCTTTGTGCGCTGTGTTCCGCCGAGTGGGTTCACTGCCGTGACGCAACTGGAGCATGCGAGGATGGGCGCCGTCACTCAGCAGATGAGACGGGTTGCGGAGCGCGAAACGCATCTGACAGCGGAGCAGGTACGCGATGAGGTTGCGGCGGGACGCATGGTGATTCCGGCGAACATCGAACATCTGCGCCATCGACTCGATCCGATGGCCATCGGTCGTGCTTCGCGCACCAAGATCAATGCGAACATGGGCGCAAGCCCAATCAGCAGCGGAACGGACGAAGAGGTGGAGAAGCTTCGTTGGGCAGAACGCTGGGGCGCCGATACGGTGATGGATCTTTCGACGGGCGGGGATTTGGACGCGTGCCGCGAGGCGATCATCCGTCACAGCACCGTGCCGATCGGAACGGTGCCGATCTACTCGATGATCATCGGCCGCAAGTTGGAGGCTTTGGACGAGGGCGTTGTGCTGGAGACCCTTGAGCATCAGGCGCGCCAAGGTGTCGACTACTTCACGATCCACGCTGGTGTCTTGCGCGAGCACTTGCCATTTGTGCGCGATCGACTCATCGGCATCGTGAGCCGTGGCGGAAGTCTGCTTGCAAAGTGGATGCTCGTGCACAATCGACAGAACCTGATGTACACGGGCTGGGAACGCATCTGCGATGTGATGCGGCGCTGGGACGTGACATTTTCGATTGGCGATGGACTGCGCCCAGGTGGCCTTGCCGATGCGACGGACCAGGCGCAGTTGGCGGAACTCTCGACGATCGCCGAACTGACTGAGCGTGCATGGCGAAAGGGCGTTCAAGTGATGGTGGAGGGCCCTGGTCATGTGCCGTTCGACCAGATCGAGTTCAACATGAAGTTGCAGCGCTCGCTTTGTCATGGCGCGCCCTTCTATGTGCTCGGCCCTCTGGTGACGGACATCTTCCCGGGGTATGACCACATCACCAGTTGCATAGGTGCAACCGCTGCGGGCTACCACGGCGCGAGCATGTTGTGTTATGTGACGCCGAAGGAGCATCTCGGTCTGCCGAAGAAGGATGATGTGAAGCAGGGCTGCATTGCTTACAAGATCGCGGCGCATGCGGCCGATGTCGCGCTCGGCATTCCTGGCACGCGCGACCGCGATGATGCGCTCACGAAGGCTCGAGCGGCACTGAACTGGGAGAAGCACTTCGAGTTGAGCTTTGACCCCGACACGGCGCGCGCGTATCACGATGAAGATCTCGATGTCGATACGGACTTCTGCGCCATGTGTGGGCATGATTGGTGCAGCGTGCGGATCAGCAAGGAGATTCAGGAGTTCGCGAGTGGAAAGGCGGACGGCTTCGAGCGCGGGAAGCCCGTGCGAAGTGCCGCGCTCACTGCCGAGCAGCAGGAGATTCTTGCCAAGCGCGGTGTGCTGCCCCCCGAGGAGATCCATCGGCTCGCGGCAAAAACTCGCAAGGCGGTCGATGCGGATGCTGCAAAGGCGTCATGCCACAGCGATTTCGTCGATCCCGATTCGGCGCGCCGCGTTCAAGAGGAACGGCTGGTGCAACTCAACACGGCGCCCGCGCACAATCTTCCATCGCACGATCCGGTGATTTGACCGGGAGGCGTGCAGCCTGGGCGAGGACAGCGCGCGCGATCTCATGCGCCGCATGGGGTCGCGCTGCGGATGCCGCCGCCACTCGCATCGCGGCGAGCGCCTGTTGATCCGACAGAAGGCTTTGCACCGCTTCGCCCGCACCCCGTGGATTGGTGAGCGATCTCGCCGCGCCCGCAGCGATCAGGATGCGGGCGTTGCGCTCTTCTTGACCAGGGATTGGATCGAGAACGAGAAGTGGAAGACCCGCGGCGCGGGCCTCGGCGGCAGTGAGACCGCCCGGCTTGCCGATCATCAGATCGGATGATGCCATCAGCGCAGGCATCTGATCGGTGAAACCGATCACGCGCAGAGTGGTTCGGCTTTCGGGCATCATGGGAACTTGGTTCAGCCGCTGCTGCAGCGCAGCATTGTGTCCACACACGATCGCAAGCGTGGCATCCACCTCGGCATCCACAAGCGAGCGAACGACCGCCTCCATTGGACCGAGTCCATGCCCTCCTCCGCAGATCAGGATTTGCGGCTGGCGAGTCGTGCGTTCGCCAGATTCTCGCGTTTGCGCGATGAGTTGTGCGACCCGAAGGTCGACAGGAATACCCGTCACTGCGAGTCGATGCGCGGGAATGCCATTGGCAATCGCGGCGGTGCGCGCCGCTTCGCTCGCGACGCAAATGAGATCGCTACCTGCGCTCAACCAGATCGCGTGCGGATGTTCATCGGTGACGACCGTGATGAGGCGCGCACGAAGGCGGCCGCGCAGCCGAAGTCGCCCCAGTGCACTCGATGTGAGAAAGTGCGTCGAGACGATCGCATCCGCGGATTGCACCGTTGCGTGGCGTCCAAGCGCCCGCAGCACGAGGTCTTCGGTGCGTGCCATCGGCCCCTTGCCTGGCTTGGAGAGGGGACGCTTGCGATCCGAGAGGTCGTAGAGGGCGCCGACGAGTCGAGGTGCAAGGCGGATCGCGCGAAGGTAGCCATCGCGATACACGCGGCGGAACCACGCGGGGGATGTTTCAAGTGCATCGATCACGGGGGATGCTTTGGCGCCCCATTCGGTCAGTGCCTCGCCCACTGCCGCCGCCGCGCGCATGTGGCCCGAACCGATGGATGCACTGACGAGTGCGACGGACATGCTTCCTCCGATGTCACGCGGCAACGGCGAAATCCTCATCAATTCCCAGCTCTTCGGGCACTTCCTTGGGATCCGGCTCCCAGCCCGCATCGCTCAGCAGTCGATCGACATCGATCAGTTCGAGTTGTCCATCCTCTTGCTCGACAAGGGCACTTGCGCGTTCAACCCAGTCGCCACAATTGGCGTAAAGAACGCGCCGCCCCTCCAGTTCGCGCCACTCCAGCCGCGGTTCGTGGATGTGCCCACAGACAACGCCATCCAATCCGCTTCGAGCCGCATGCGCGAGCAGAACTTCCTCGAATCGACTGATGAAGGTGCAGGCGCTCTTGACGCGCTTCTTGATCGACTGCGAGAAACTCCAGCGGCGGAGCCCGACCAGACGCCGCGCCGCATTGACGAATCGGTTGAGCGCGACGAGATGGTCATATGCCCACGCACCGATGAGTGACACAAGCCGTGAGTTCTGCACCACGAGGTCATACTCGTCCCCATGTGTCACCAGCAGCCGCCGACCGTCGGCAAGAAGATGTTCGGCTTGCGCTGCAACGACGATCCCGCCGAGTTCGAGACCGCGGTATGGGCGGAGTGATTCGTCATGGTTCCCGGGGATATAAACAATCTGCGTACCACGGCGCGCTAGTTTCAGCAGGCGCCGGATGACCTGGTTGTGCGATGCGGGCCAGTTCCATCGCTGCCGCAACACCCACATGTCCACGATGTCGCCAACGAGGTAGATGCGCTCACATCGCACGCGCTTGAGAAATGCGGCCAGTTCGTCCGCGCGGCACCCACGCATGCCCAGATGCACATCGCTGAGGAACACGGTGCGGTAGTGGAATCGCATCGATCTCCTTGGTTTCACTTTCAGCATCGTCCGAGCGCGTGCGACAGCGTGACTTCCTTGCGAAGGTTCACGAAAAATGAACAGAGTGGTTCTGTCGCTTACGATGAGGGTGGTTCAGACCATGGTCGAAAGGGCGCCAAGAACAACATCGGGTGAACGCAACCGAGAGTCGGTGGCGGGGGCGCATGCGCCGGCGTTCCTGTCAGTACCGGGGCTTCGCTTCCAAGAGGAGTACGTCTGGCTTCTCTTTTTGGCGTCGATGGATGTGATGCTGACTTGGTACATCCTTGAGAAGAAGGGTGGCGAAGAAGTCAATCCCATCGCGCGCGTGGTCATCGAGGCGTGGGGACTGTGGGGAGCGATTGCGTTCAAGTTCAGCCTCGTGCTCTTCGTGATCGTCGCCTGCGAGTGGGTGGTGCGCCGCCGCATCCGATCGGCCGTGTTTCTTGTCTGGTTTTCCCTGGTGGTGTCCGTCAGCCCCGTGCTCTACTCGGGGATCCTGCTCGCGTATCACTGGCTCGTGCCCGAGAGTGCCTTGTAGCAAGGCCTGTTCGAACTACTTCGGGATGTGGGCGGTGAGAACTCGTGGGGCACCGCGCGTGATGAGCACATCGTCCTCAATGCGAACCCCAATCGCCTCACTCTCGATGTAGATCCCGGGCTCGATCGTGATGACCATGCCGGGTTCGAGCGGCGATGCAGGATCCGCGTCATGCACTTCGAGTCCGAGATGATGCCCGATCCCATGAAGAAAGAAGTCGCCGAACCCGGCTGCTGTGATGATCTTGCGTGCGGCCTGATCAACGGAACCCATACGCGCGCCCGGTTTGCACGCTCGAATCGCGGCGGCCTGCGCCTTGAGAACGGTGTCATAGACCAGCCGTTGCCGTGCTGTGAAGCGACCTGAGACCGCGAGTGTTCGCGTGACATCTGACGCATAGCCGCCGAACGCCGCGCCCGAATCGATCACCAGAAGATCTCCATCCTTCAGGGGGCGATCGTTCGCGTGGTAATGCAGCACGGTGCCATTCACGCCACCACCTGCGATTGTGCGGAACGCGAGCGAGCGCGATCCGTTCGTGCGATACGCATGCTCGATTG
>Ga0116204_1002202_pt1 | contig 10596 bp, 10 predicted proteins | sample LakKivwa52mmetaG_FD_94481 | JGI IMG/M metagenome (GOLD analysis project Ga0116204, IMG submission 94481) | Anoxic lake water microbial communities from Lake Kivu, Rwanda to study Microbial Dark Matter (Phase II) - Lake Kivu water 52m metaG | ecosystem: Environmental > Aquatic > Freshwater > Lake... | reverse complement strand
CAGTGATACCTGTGGCGCTTGTCTTCAAATCAAAGAGGAAATGGCTACCTTTGGTGACACGTACACAGCCAAAGTCATTTACTTCTTCAATGCTTCGAAAGCAACCGATGCTCAAACCTATCAACAACTTTATCTCACTTACATTGGTCAAACCCAAGTTCAAACACCCGTTATGCTCATCGTGGTGGATAATACGTTTGATTCAACCAATCAATCGCTTTATTATTATGCTGGAGTCTCTGCGATACGAAATATCACCCGGGACTTACTAAACAATGCCTATCTCCCCTTCCAAGAATAACCGTTCGCGGTTATTCTTTTCTTAGATTATAATTTTTTATGTTAAAATACTACTGAGGTGATGACGTGCAACATTATTTTGTCGATTCCCAAAACTACTTTTTTGATCATGCAATCATCAAAGGATCGGATGTCCACCATATTACTCACGTTATGCGTCAAAAAGTGGGGGATTTTATCGTTGTGTTAAACAATCAAGGACAAGCACATAAAGCCAAAATTATCGAGATGTCAAAAGATCTGATTAAAGTCTTGTTTGTCTGTGAATGGCCACTGCACCACCCCAAAGCAAGGATTACTGTCGCTCAAGCATTAATCAAAAAAGACCATTTCGAAGAAGCTTGTATCAAAATGACGGAGTGTGGGGTCTTTGCCTTCATGCCGTTATTGACCGAACGCTGTGTCATCAAATGGGATGAAAAAGACATTCCTAAGAAGCTCGAACGAACCCAATTATTAATGAAAGAAGCGAGTGAGCAATCCGAGCGATTGTTCTTACCGAAATTGCACTCTTTATTCTCTATCACCAATCTGCCCTATGGGGAATATGACGTAGTCTTTGTTGCTCATGCAAGAGAAGAAACCAATCACTATGCAAAAATCCTTTCCACACTCGATTTACAACAAAGCATTTTACTGCTTGTTGGGCCTGAAGGAGGATTTACTGAAAAAGAAATCGACTTCTTAACATCCAAAGGTGCGATTTCTTTATCGTTTGGACACACCATTTTACGTTCTGAAACCGCTGCGTTAGCGTTTTTATCCGTCGTTCGGTTTTTACTAGAGGAGTAAGAATATGAAGATTTCATTTCACACATTAGGATGTAAAGTGAATGCCTATGAAAGTGAAGCCATTTGGGAGTTGTTTCAAAATCTAGGCTATGAACGAGTATCCTTTGGAGAAGTGGTGGATGTTTGTGTCATCAACACCTGTACCGTTACCAACCAAGGAGATGCGAAAAGTCGCAAGATTATTCGCCAAGCCATTCAACACAGTCCTGGTGCGATTGTGGTTGTCATGGGCTGTTTTACCCAATTAAAAGGCGATGAAGTGCTATCCATACCGGGTGTCAAGATTGTCTTAGGAACCAACAATCGTCACCTCATACCTGACTATATCCAAGAATACATGCAAACTCAAATCCCGCTCAATAAAGTGAAGCCTTTCGTGAAACATGAGGAGTTTGAACCTCTTCAAATCAAAGATTTTGCCAAGCACCAACGTGCTTTTTTGAAAATTCAGGATGGGTGTAATCATTTCTGTAGTTATTGTATTATCCCTTATGCGAGAGGAAGAGTTCGTTCCAAAGCGCCAAATGCTGTGCTGCAAGAAGCCAAAGCCTTACTCGAACATGACCACAAAGAACTCATTCTCACCGGCATTCATACCGGAGGGTATGGGGAAGATTTCGAGGGATATGATTTTGCGGATTTATTGAGAGACTTCGCTACTCTTGAAGGGGACTTTCGGATTCGTATCTCCTCGATTGAAATCAATGAACTGACCGATGAGGTTCTTTCGATTTTACAGAATCAACGATTTTGTCCTCACCTCCACATCCCTTTACAAAGCGGAAGTGAACGGATTTTAAAATTAATGAACCGAAAATATACCAAGGCGCAATATCTTGATAAGATTACACAAATTCGATCCCTGTTTCCGGATATTGCCATCACGACCGATGTGATTGTTGGGTTTCCTTCCGAAACCGAAGCAGATTTCGAAGAGATGATGGCCTTTATTGAAACCGTTGGTTTTAGTGAGTTACATGTCTTTCCCTACTCTAATCGCAGTGGCACTGTGGCGAGTAAAATGCCTCAGCAAATCGATCAAGCAGTAAAAAAGGCACGAGTATCGAGATTACTTTCGCTCAATGATGTGTTGGCCAAACGATATATTCAATCCCAAATTGGCCGTGACTTAGACGTTGTTGTCGAAACATATCAAGAGGGAACCTTGAAAGGGCATAGTGGGAATTATCTCACGGTTCTTTTTCCTGGCAATCCAAACGAAGTCGGTTCTAGACAGCGAGTTCGGCTCGTGGAAGAACATTACCCCGAGTCCCTTGCAATCCGAAACAAATGAAGGTTATTTTTTGATAATTGATTGTAATTTGTGCGTTTCTTTGACATAATGATAGTAACAAATCAATCTTTGCCATCGAGGTGATTGAAGATGACCATTTGCTTGTTCGGCTTTTCAGTAATCTCGCATCGCCCTTCCATCGACGAAGTGTTGCGTCCCTTGGTTTTTTTTACCCAAGGGCGTTTTTTATCGATATTTAGCGAAAATCAAACAGGGGTACTCATCGCTTTTTTTGGAAGTATCCTATTGGTCTTAGCCTTGATGTTGCTTTCATTCTCACTCTATCGAAAGGCGAAGGAAAGTGAACAAAAGGAACGTCGAATCGAATCCATATTAAAATCCGCAGAGTTAGCTTTGTGGGAATGGAATCTACAAACCAATCAAGTAAAAGTCAATGAACGATGGGCGGAATTGCGAGGGATTGCACCTAACGACCCCATTCTCAAACGACCAGACGTTTGGAAAGAATTCATTCATAAAGATGACTTTAGCGAATGTGAACGTCAAATGAACCAAGTGATGAATCATCGTGCCGCATTTTATAAAACAACATTCCGCGTGAATCGGAAGGATAACAAAGTAGTATGGATTCAAAATTATGGAAAAGTGATAGAATGGCAAGCAGACGGAAAACCAAAGCGTTTGATGGGAATTAACTGGGATGTGACTGATCAACAAGAAGCGTTAAAGCAATCTCATGATTATGAAACACTCCTGAGTTATGCCATTGAACATTCCAAAAGTGGGGTCGCCATTTTTGATAAAGAGATGCGTTATGTTTATGTAAGCCGACGCTTTCATCATATGTACGGCGTGTTTACCACCGATGTCATTGGGAAAAGCCACTATGAGATTTTCCCAGATCTACCGGAAAAATGGCGTATCGTTCACCAAAAAGCACTCCAAGGAATGATCTCTACCGGGGACCGTGACCCGTATCCTCGAGAAAATGGGACAGTTGATTATACGAGGTGGGAGTGTCGTCCTTGGTACGATTCCCACAATCAAATACAAGGGGTTATCGTTTATACTGAAGTGATTAGTGACGTGGTGAAACGAGAAGAAGAACTAGAACACTCCAAGCAATTCTTAGAAATGATTATCGACAATTTGCCGATTGGGATTGCGGTTCATGACCTTCATCCCTTTACTGGATTCTTCTACATCAATGACCATTACAAACAAATCTATGGACTGAAAGAAGAAGACTTGAAAAGTCCAGAAGCCTTTTGGAACGCTCTTTTCCCAGGAGATGAGCAACGACGTAAGGTATTTCAAGAACGTGTTGCGGCGTTGGGATTATCCAATCAGAAGAATCTTGTATTTGAAAATATCCCCTTGAAACGCGATGGATTAGACCCTCACTTTGTTTCTGCGATGGTGACGAAGCATCCGAATTCCCATATTTGGATCTCCACTGTGATGGATGTGACCGACCAAAATCTAAGGCAGAAAGATATTGAGTTCGCTTCGAATCATGATTATTTAACCGGACTTTATAACCGCCGATATTTCGCAGAGTATATCAATCACATCGAACTCCGGGCGGTGAAGTCCATCGCAATCGTGATTCTTGATGTGAATGGCTTAAAAATGGTGAATGATGCCCTGGGCTTTCGATTTGGCGATTTATTATTAAAAACAGTCGCAGATTCTTTAAAGGGGTCCTGCTGCAAAGAAGCAGTAATCTGCCGGATTGGCGGCGATGAATTCGCCATGATCATACTCAATCGGGAGGAAGAAGAGATTGCTGAAGTCAAACGTTGCTTACAAGAAATCTTGGCTGAAAAGACGATTTCAAACATCCAAATCTCGGTAGCTTTTGGATATGCATACAGTGAAGCGACCAAAGTTTCAAGCATCGATGATTTAATCAAAACAGCAGAAACAAGGATGTATAAACAAAAAGTTTTAGACTCCCGCAGTAGTAAAAATCAAGCGATTCATGGCATTTTACAAACCATTCATGAAAAATTTGAAACGGAACGAATTCATTCGTACCGCGTTAGTGAACTGTGTGAACAAATGGGTCAAGCTCTCGATTTATCCAAAGAAGAGTGTGATGAACTTAAATTAGCGGGGCTCATTCATGATGTGGGGAAAATCACGACCCCTGATTACATCTTATCGAAACCAGGAAAGCTCACGCCGGAAGAATATGAACTCATCAAACAACACCCTGAGCGCGGATATCATATCTTACGAACAGCGGATCAATATTCCGATTTAGCCCAATATGCTCTAACGCATCATGAACGCGTGGATGGAACAGGTTATCCGATGGGATTAAAAAAAGAAGAGATTCCCTTATTTTCAAGAATCATTGCGATTTGTGATGCTTTTGAAGCCATGACTGCTTCTCGACCATACCGCAAGGCAATGAAAGAAGAACTGGCCATTGCGGAATTACATCGTTGTAAAGGAACGCAGTTCGACGCAGAACTTGTGGAAATCTTTATTGCGAATATCCTAAATTCAAAAGAAAGAAGCTGACGAATCAGCTTCTTTTTATCGTTTATGCTTGGCTAACTTTAAATCCTTCTTGGCTTTAATCGCTTCAACTTTTGCCAGTGCTTTTAATTCCTTCTTGGATAATTTCTTTTCCTTAATCTTGGATTTAATCCGTCTTGCATTCTTAACAACTTCATAAGTAATGGTGAAATCATTATCATGGTTCGTGAAACGATAAGGAACATCCTCGTTGATATGAAGGGGAAGTTCAAATAGGAAAGCGACATAAGAAGTTAACATTTGGTATTTATTACAAGCTTTGATTAACCCATTCACTTTACGCGACTTATCCCAACGGTAAATCACTTTATCATATTCATTCAGAAGGACAATCACGAGTTGGTTTTTGTTTTTATCTGCGGAGATGAAAGATTTGAGTAAGACCAGTTCAGGTAAATTCTTTACATAGTAATCAAAGTATTTCTTAACTTTCCCTTTCCCTTTCCCGCGCATCGCTTTAAAGGTATTGGTTCGATCTGTCGCATATTGATTAATGATTGCTTCATTCAGTAAGTTTGCATTGTAGGATTTGGTAATCACTTTATCCATCTTTTTATAGAAAGCACGGTAGCGAGCTTGGGATCTGCCCTTATTAGCGACTACGACAAGTAGGATGATTACGACCAAAACAACCGCGGCTATAATGCCAATATTGACCCAGTTCACGTTGTTTATGGAGATTAATGTTAACATGCCATCACCTCAAAATATAGACTATCTTTATATTACCACAGATTGACCATTTGGTAGCATCTTCTTAAAAAAATTAGTGGACAATTCTATCAATATTTGTTATAATCGTAAACGGAAAAGAAAAGGGGTGAAGCAAATGGCAAAAACCGTCGTTAGAGAAAACGAAACCATCGAAGACGCATTACGTCGTTTTAAACGCGATGTTTCCCGTGCAGGTACCCTTGCTGAAGCCCGTAAACGCGAGTACTATCTAAAACCAAGTGTATCGAAGAAAATGAAACAAAAAGCAAACCAAGGACGTCGTGGGTAATCCAAAAGCACTTCATGCAAATGAAGTGTTTTTTTTCCTCTTTTCCTGTCCATTGGATAATCACCAAAGGTGTATGATATAATAAAGATAATAAGACTAGTGAGGTGAGTGTGTGAGCGAGATTACAAAATTAGCGGTTCAAATTGTGACGGTGTCCGATTTAATGGCGATTTTAGGAACCAACGATAAATACTTAAAATTACTAGGCAATCTCTATCATGTAGAATTGTATCAAATGGATCATGGCATTGGTGTAGCCTCAAAAGACCTTGAAGTGATTGAATCATTAAATCGCGTCTTTGGGATTTTAAAAGCCTTACAACATAAAAATATCCAGTTCAATGAGCGAGACATTGTCTATATTCATAACCTCATTAAAACTCAAGCCGATGAGACGGTTTTAGATTTGTTCTTCACCAGAAGAGAAGTCATTAAAACGTTTGCCGGGAAACCCATATACGCAAAAACTCTCACCCAAAAACGATATTTGGATTCGATTGAACAAAACACAGTGGTCTTATCGATTGGTCCTGCTGGGACTGGGAAAACATATCTTGCGGTCTTAGTCGGATTAAAGAAACTGAAAGAGGGGCTAGTCAAGCAAATCATTTTAACCCGTCCTGCGGTAGAAGCAGGAGAAAATCTTGGCTTCTTACCGGGGGACTTAAAAGAAAAAATTGATCCTTATCTTCGACCTCTTTACGATGCCATGTATGAGATATTGGGGAGTAAACAAACCGATGAATTAATCTCCAAAGGGATTATTGAAATCGCTCCTCTCGCTTACATGCGTGGGAGAACCTTAGAAAATGCATATGTCATCCTAGATGAAGCTCAAAATACAACGGTTGGTCAAATGAAATTGTTCCTCACTCGGTTAGGGTTTGGCTCAAAGATGGTTGTTACTGGGGATATCACTCAAAGTGACTTGCCAAAAAAAGTCGAATCGGGTTTAGTCAAGGCAAGTAAGATTTTAGGTCAAATTCCAGGCATTGATATCTTATACTTCGATGCGATTGATGTCGTTCGTCACCCATTAGTTCAAACAATTTTGAAGAGGTTTGAAGATGCTGAAGATTAATCTCATCAACGAGTATAACGACTCGTTAAAACCCTATAAAAAAACCATTCTCAAAGCCTTAAAAACGGCATTTCAAGTTGTAGAATATAAACAAAAAGCGATCATTAATATCATATTAGTCAATGATGAGCGCATCCGTGAGTTAAACCGACAATATCGGGGATTTGATAAACCAACCGATGTGATCAGCTTTGAAAATGACGCTGTTTTGGATGAACTTGGTGATGTGTTCCTATCGATTGACCGGACCATCGCACAAGCAGAAGAATATGGACATTCGTTTGAACGGGAATTAGCGTTCTTAACTGTTCATGGATTCTTACATTGTCTAGGATATGATCATCTCAATGAAGCGGATGAAAAAGAAATGTTTACCCTTCAAAATCAAATCTTAAATCAAGCGAAATTCACGAGGTAACTATGGAAAAATTGATCAAACTAGTCAAAGAAAATATCAAAAATAGTTATGCAAAATATTCGAACTTTCAAGTTTCAGCCTTATTAGAATGTAACAACGGCGAAACCATTCTTGGCGTCAATGTCGAAAACGCATCCTTTGGTCTAACGAATTGTGCGGAACGAAGTGCCCTCTTTAGTGCCTATTCCAAAGGCTACCGAAAACAGGATTTCAAACGCATTTTTGTCTATACTGATCACGATTATTTCGTCTCTCCTTGTGGGGCTTGTCGCCAAGTGATGCGAGAACTGCTAGAAGAGGATTGTGAGGTCATCTTAGTGAACAATAAAAATGAGACGAAAGTGATTAAGAACGTTGAATTATTACCATTTGGCTTCACAGAAGGGGACTTGTAATGTATCGATCCGGATTTATTACCATCATTGGCGAACCCAATGTAGGGAAATCAACATTCCTCAACCAAGTGCTTGGAACGAAAGTAGCTATCGTTTCTGATAAGCCGCAAACGACCCGTGATCTCATCACGGGGATTTTGACGAGAGAAGATTGTCAATTCTTATTCATCGACACGCCTGGAATTCATAAAGCCAAGACGAAGTTGGGTGAGTATATGACTACAGCGGCCCTTACCACCGTACGTAGCGTCGATTTGGTCTTATTCATGATCAATGCCTATGATGATGTTAAAGAGCAAAATCTGGCGATTTTAGACCAAATCAAATCTACGCAAACCCCTGTTATTCTACTCGTTAATAAGCTGGATACCATTAAAGACATCAAACGTTTAAAGGAAAATATTGAACAATATAAGGTCCACTTTCCATTCGCAGAAGTCTTAGCTATTTCAGCGAAAGAAGGAACAAACATCGAAGCTCTCCTTGAAGACATCCAAAAGTATTTACCAGAAGGTCCCAAATATTATCCCGATGGCGAACTCATGGATAAACCCGAAACGTTTTTAATCCGCGAGTTGATTCGGGAAAAAGTACTCCATTTAACTCGTGATGAGATTCCTCATTCCGTGATGATTTATCTCGAAAAAATGGCTTATGTAAAATCCTCAAAAACGACTCAAATATTCGCGACAATTATTGTCGAACGGGATACTCAAAAGGGGATCATCATTGGAAAACAAGGGTCGATGTTAAAGCAAATTGGCTCGTTAGCACGAACGGATTTGGAAGCCTTATTACAAACCAAGGTCTATCTAGAACTCTTCTGTAAAGTGGAACCTGATTGGAGAAATCGCGAGTATTATTTGAAGAGTTTTGGTTATAAACCTGAGCGCGAATAGCAATGGATGCCTATCAAGGCGTCATCTTACGCCAAATTGCGTATAAAGAATCCTCAAAAATCATTCATCTGTATACCAATCAAGGGCTCATTAGTCTTTTAGCCCATGGGGCAAAACGTTTGAAAAGTCCATTTCTTTCCAGCTTAGATCGCTTCAACATGGTTGAGGTTTTCGCGACCGGGAAAGACTTAAAAACGCTCAGTGACGTGAGTGTCATCGAATCATTTCCAAGCGTAAAGGCTGATCTGATGAAGTTAACGTTCGTGGAACACCTTGCGGAATTGGTTTATCACATCCAAGATTCTTCTGTGGATCACGAAAAACTTGCGCCTTTTTTCATCAAAATCTTACAGCGAATCGAATCTGTGGAAGATTATATTCCTTATGTGTTGATGTTTGAGATCAAATTACTCTATTTACTAGGAATCCAACCTTCCTTGCGAGAGTGCGTCATTTGTAAAGCAAAAACGGATTTATACTTGAGTGTTTCTGATGGGGGATTACGCTGTATGAATCACCTCGAACACAAGGAAATATGGTCTTCTGATGTCATTTTGTTTTTACAAATGCTCTATTATTTTGACTTGCAAAAACCACTACCCATCGAATATACAGTAACCTTACTCCAAGAGGCACGACGCTTTATCGACCAGTATTACTTTTACCATTTTCATTTTCAAACCAAATCAAGACAGGTTTTAATGGGTTTGCTCGGGTATTGAGTACTCCCATTTTCTCTTTTTAAATAGATATTTAAAACTACTTTGACTTTTCCCACTCAAATAGTATAATTATACTGAACTCGTATGCATTCATGAAAGAGGTTAACAGAATGGCTTATAACTTAGAACAATTAGTGACATATGCAAAACAATATGGTTTTATTTTTCAAGGCAGTGAAATCTATGGAGGTCTTGCGAATACATGGGATTATGGCCCTCTAGGTGTGGAATTAAAGAATAACATCAAGAAAGCTTGGTGGGATGCTTTTGTAAAAAAGAATCCCCTCAATGTGGGGTTAGACTCCGCAATTATTTTAAACCCAGAAACTTGGGTAGCCTCCGGACACGTGGGCTCATTCCAAGACCCTTTGATGGATTGTAAGCAATGTAAAACGAGACATCGGGCCGATAAATTGATTGATTCCTTCTCCAAAGGAAGTGTCGATGCCGACGGGTGGACAAAAGAAGCAATGATGGAATATATCGTTTCGAATGAGATTAAATGTCCGGCTTGTGGGTCCAAAAACTTTACCGAGATTCGGGAATTTAATCTCATGTTTAAAACCTTCCAAGGGGTTGTCGAAGACCAAAAATCAACCATTTACCTGCGCCCAGAAACCGCGCAAGGGATTTTTTTGAATTTTAAAAACGTGCAACGTTCGATGCGGAAGAAAATCCCGTTTGGAATTGGTCAAATCGGGAAATCGTTTAGGAATGAAATTACTCCAGGAAACTTTGTCTTCCGTACGAGAGAATTTGAGCAAATGGAAATGGAATTTTTCTGTAAGCCAGGAACCGAAATGGAATGGTTTGCTTATTGGAAGGACTTCTGCCAACAATTCCTTATGAACTTAGGTTTACACGAAGATCATTTAAAACTCTATGATCATCCCCAAGAAAAATTATCCTTCTATTCCAACGCTACGACCGATATCCTATACAAATACCCCTGGGGCTTTGACGAGTTATGGGGAATTGCCTCAAGAACAGACTATGACTTAACCCAACACGCAAAGCATTCCAAAGAATCGCTTGATTATCTCGATCCTGATACCAACGAGAAGTATATTCCCTATGTCATTGAACCGGCATTAGGCGTTGAACGATTACTATTAGCTATTCTTCACCAAGGACTAGAAGACGAAGTGCTTGAAAATGGAGAAACACGTACCGTTCTCCAT
>Ga0116204_1002201_pt1 | contig 10600 bp, 9 predicted proteins | sample LakKivwa52mmetaG_FD_94481 | JGI IMG/M metagenome (GOLD analysis project Ga0116204, IMG submission 94481) | Anoxic lake water microbial communities from Lake Kivu, Rwanda to study Microbial Dark Matter (Phase II) - Lake Kivu water 52m metaG | ecosystem: Environmental > Aquatic > Freshwater > Lake ... | reverse complement strand
TCGGAAGGGAAACAACAGAAATCAAGTATTAACGATAAGATAAAGAAGTTAACACTTTCTCAGGTCGTAAGTGCTATAAGTATATTTTTGTTTTTATGTACAGTAATGTCATTCATTTATACGTTAGGAATAAAGCAACAACAGATAAATGAACTTAAAAGTAAGTATGAGTCACAGGCAATAGAGATAGAGAAACTAAAGAGTACATTGAATGAACAGGTTAATGTTACAACGAGTATTAATAGTAAGCTTGATCTTCTTCTCGATCACTTTAACATCGCAGGACGTTAAGAAAGACAGTACTGATACTATATATAAGAGAGTAACAATACAGTCAAAGATGATGAAGAAGAATATGGGTAAATTGGATAGTGTATTGATAAAGTTAGATACAGTAAAACGTAAATGATATGAAAACAACAAAGTCAGACAAGATCTTTAGGTATATCTTAGCTATATTCATAACGATAGGATTCTTTGCGTTATTGATATTTCTTGTAAGGTGGAGCATACCTCTTGAGAATAAAGAACTTCTATATATCGTTGTGGGTGCACTTATAGGTGCATTTGGTACGATAATAAACTATGAATGGGGAACAAGTAGATCATCTTCTGAGAAGAATGATCTTATTATGACAAAAGAGGAAAATATAAAAAAAAATTATAATACATTAGAAGAGCCTAAAGTATGAAATTCGATTTAAAGCATCTGGCATTACTTATAGGAATACTTTACCTTGGAGTAGTATCAATTACTCAGTGTAGCAAGAAGGTGTCCTATAAGAGAGCTTATGAGCTTGCAGAGAAGAAATATCAGTCATGTATCAATGCTCCTGTAAGAATAGATACTGTACATGATACAATAGTGATCAGAGAAGGTAAGCCATATAAGCCTGTTCCTGCAAATAAACCTGTTGAGTATGGGAAGGTGGAAGAAGTTAAAGATATCTCAAAGTCAGTTGTGTCTACAGAAGAATGTGAAAACTGGTATGATGATGTATATAGTCAAGAGAGAGCAAGAATACATTGGAGGGCATACGTCAAAGGATGTCAGATTGAAGAGATCGAATTTAAAGAGATCGTCTGCCCTAAAGAGATCATCACAAAGACTATCACAGTTGATACATGCATTACTAAAGCACCTGCATATAAGCCTAAAAATCATCTAGGGATGTCATTTGGGTTTAGCGGCAATACAATAGATAAGTTTCCTAATATAGAAGCTGATTTATGGTGGTCTATAAAAGACAAATGGGGTATCTATGGAGGAGGAGAATATAACATGTATCATAAGGAGGCTTATCTTAAGGCTGGAGTAAAGATCTTTTTCAAATGAGTTTTCTATACCTACATAAAGGAGATGTCTTGTGTAAAGACGATGCATTCACCAGAGATGAAGTGATGCGTGTATATGGTAATGATAATACAGGTAAAGGTAAGATTAACTTTAATGAGATAATAACTGCATTATACTTTATCTATACACCAAGGGCTATATATTGGAATAAGTCAATAGAAGAGAGAATAAAGATTGTAAATAGTGATCATCTTAAGAAGAATACGTTTGATCGTATATTAAAGTTTGATGGAGTTCCAGAGTTAATAAAACTATACATATCTTTGTGTCAGACAATAAACGATAAGATGTATGATAAGCTTAAGAGTGATGCTGATGAGTTAATAGAGTTGTGTATCAATACTCCGATGACTATAAAGCATATGATAACTGCCGGAACTGTCGTAAAAGATAAAGACGGGGTAGATAGAGAGTTGTCAATGTCTCAGACTATAATAATACCCAATGTTGATGCAAAGAAGATTTATTATGATGCAGCACTCAAGTTAGCAGAGACGATGAAGAAGATACAAGACAATCTCAGGATAGAAGAAGAGGAGAGGGAAAAAGAGGCTGCTATACGAAGGATGTATGACGACAGGGGTAGTAATAAGATCGAGAAATGAGATTTAAGGATACCAAGAGATTCAGTCCTGTGATTTATGAGAACGACATTCCTCATGACAGGGATCTCTATTGGATATCACCAGAGGCTATACCTACAAAGGTAAGAGACCTTGAGAAGTTCATGAAGAAGTTCATCATAGACAGGACATGGTGGGATAGACAAAGGACAAGATGCGTTCATGGGTATATTGTAAGAGATGCTGTAGACTTTGAAGGTGGAGATGTACTTGTTGATGGGTTAAACGTAATCGTAAATGCCGATGGTACAAGATACATTCCTCATCTTGACTATACTATCAATGCAGATGGAGACATATGGATACCGGGAAGGATGTATACCTATCTTAACTTCTGGAAGATATCCAGAGAGGATAGGATGACACAGATGAAGACATTAGGTAATCCATACTTTACTGATCTCTCTTTTGAAAACTGGCTTATACGTGAACGTATGAGGAAAGAGTTCAAGGATAATGGTTGGTTTAAATGTAGACAAAAGGGGTTATCAGAAGAAGAGGCTTGTGATACTGGATGGTGTTTTTTGTTTCTTAATGATATACAGGTTGCAATAGTAGGGGGAGAAGACATCTATAATGATAACACGTTTAAGATGGTTAAGCGTGGGGTATATCAACTTTATAATACACAGTTTTATAAAGAGATTGCAATAGATAACTCCGATATGTTTAAGACATTGAATACTGGCGTAGAGATACATTCAAGGACTGCAAAGAATAACGCACAGATATTATCTGGTCTTAACTCATTATATAAGGCACATCTTGAAGAGATAGGCATCATGAGGGCGGGACTCTCAAGAGAGATAGCTTCATTTGTAAAGCCTTCAATACGTACTCTTGGTGGCAGAAGGACGGGTTACATAACGTATACTGGTACATCTGGTAAATATGAAGATGGAGTAGAGGATATAGAAAAGATGTTGTATGATCCTAATGCATATGACCTTCTTACTTTTAAAAATATATACAGTAAAGATGTTGATCCTGAAAGTATAACAGCCAACTTCATCCCTGCATGGAAGTTTAAGGTCATTGATGATGATGGCAACTCATTAAAGGCAGAATCATTAAAGCTGATAGAAGAAGAGAGAAAGCAGTTAAAGTCTTCAGAGAAGGCTATCAAGATAGCGTCTGAGCCAAATACTCCTGAAGAGATGTTTTCTATTACTGCTGGAGGGTTCTTTGGAGAAGTCATATCACATCAGTGTTCAGAGGCAAGAAGTCTTATCATAACGCATAAGAAGCTGCAAAGACTTGAAAGAGGGTTTCTTCATTTTAAGGATAGAAGAAAGCCATGGGAAGGCGTAGAGTGGGAGATTGATGAAGACAAAGGGGATGTTGTGATAGCAGAACATCCTTGCAGAGATGGCGAAGGTAAGGTCATAGATGATCTTTATGAACAAGGTACTGACTCTTATGACTTCAGTGAGGCGATGACATCATCATCTAAACTAGCATCATTAGTTTATAAGAAGTATAATAAAGATGTAAGATTAGAAGAGAATACTATATTTAATAACTTTGTTGCATTGTATCTTGATAGACCAACATTAGAACAAGGTGGAAGAGAGACGGCATATGAGAATGCTGCTAAGTTATCAATATATTATCATACATTAAACTTGATAGAGTATACTAAGATAGCTATCTTTGATTATTACGAGAAGTGGGGTCTTGAAGGATATCTTAAGTTACGGCCAGACTTTGTAATAGCACAGATGGTAGAGAGAACCGATGTGAGTAATAAGTATGGATTTCCGGGATCCCTTGTTCCTCATGCATTGATAAAGTTTAAAGATTGGCTTACCCCTGACAATATCTTTAATTGTCCTTTTGACGAGTTATTAAAGTTATGGGCTAAGTTTAAGATTGCAAAGAATTACAACTGCGATATTACTATTGCTTCTTCATTATGTGTCATATCTGTAGAGGATCAGCTTTTAAGCAATATGGGATCTTCTACTGACAGAAAGGTTAATGAAAGAACATTTAAAGGCTACAAGCAAATGAACGGAATGTTAATGCCTGTCTATAAATGATGATATGAATCTTGATATTACAACACTGTCTAAGAGTAAGACTGGACGAGAACAGATACTTAAAGATATAATAAACAATGCTAACTCGATAAATAGAGAGAATGAGTTGTCGTGTTGGGATATGTATAATAATAAGTTTAATGAATCAGACTATGATTATCTCCGTAAGTTTGGTGATTATGTAATACCAGCATATGTACGTCATATACCAAAACAAAGACCGTATGTTGAGTTTCTTACATCAAAGCAGACAGAGCGTACATTTCAGTTTTCAATTACTGCTATTGACAAGAGGTCATTAAAGAAGAAGCTTGAGAACAAAGCTAGTTTTTATCTTAAGCAGTATAAGCAGCGTTATGATGCTATATATAATAATCTGAGATCAAAGATTGAAGAGATAGATCTTCAGCGTCAGATGATCCAGCAGCAGTTACAGAAGCAGCCACAGACACAACAAGAACAAGAAGCATTGATGCAAGCACAGATGGCTATGCCACGTATCAATGCACAGATAGAGACTTTAAGAGGATCTTTTGAAGACGCTATAATATTTACCGAGAAAGACATAAAGAAGCTTGACAGGTATCAGAAATATAATAACAGAGAGTTTATAGAAGAGGTAGCACAGAAAGCTACAAAGGCATATAGACAGAAGCTTAACATAAAACAGAAGTCAATACAGAACTTCATAAGTCATATTGTAACTGGTAAACAATACTGGTATGTCAATTACAGACCGGGAGATGAGAATGTGACCATGAAGCCTATACCGTCACATTCTGTATTTTATCAGGCTGCTGACGATGTTTTATGGGTAGAGGAACTTGGATGGGCTGGATTTAAAGAGATGCTACCTCCTCATGCAGTGATAGCTGAGTTTGGTAATTCATTAACACAAGAACAGAAAGACTCTATCAACTCAGTAAATCATTATAGTGCTACTGATGTATCTGGACCTTTTGTGGCTACACAAGATGGGAAGGTTGTTGATATGGGTAATCTTCCTGTCTCTTCTGGATCTGGCAGATCTGAGGCAGGTGTTGAAGTTAAGCGTGTCTTTTGGGTATCTGAAAGAAGGATAAAGGCTACACAGAAGCCAAACAAATACAGAAAAGGAAAGTATTTCACTAACTTCTTTGATTCAGGTGTTAACATAATAGATGAGAAGGATTATTATTTTAATAACAAGATAGGGAAGTGGATCAATAAAGATGATAAGAATAAGTTATATCCTTCTGATGAAGTAAAGACATATGATTCAAGGAAGGGTGATCTTTATCATGAGAGGGTACTTTATGACAGGTATTATGGTGTTGTGATTAACAATAGCATATTTCTTAGCGGCCTTGATGAAGTACAACCAAGAGGGTATGATCACATGTCTGATGTATTACTTCCTATCATTGGACCTACGTTTAACAATATTACCTTTCAGCCTTATTCGTTGATATGGTCGTCAAAAGACATACAGAAGCTTATCAATCTTGTGAGTTATCATAGAGAAGTGATGTTAGCTGTAGCTGGTACTAAGGCAGTAATCATGGATAAGGTACAGAAGCCTGAAGGCATGAGTGATGATGAATGGAGATATAACCTGAAGATGGGTGATATGTGGATTGAGACACGTAAGAAAGGTGTTGGTCAGTTACAGCCTACTTATAATCAGTTTCAGGTTATGGACTTATCATTGTCTTCTTCAATACAGTACTTTGATAATATACTTGAGAACCTTGATAATCAGATGGGATTGATCATGGGTATAACACGTCAAGCCATGGGTCAGACGACAAAGACTGATCAGGTAGGTACATTTCAGTTATCTCAACAGAGTACGTTGCTTATAACAGAGGTATTATACTATAGGCATGATGAGATAGAGAGAAGGGCATTGAATATGATGCTTAATCTTGCAAGACAGTTTTTATGGGATAAAGAGACTATATTATCTTATATCAATGATGAAGGAGATAGTGAGATAATACAGATTCCATCTGGTGTGTTAAACATGGCAGATTATGAGATTGTTGCACAGCATAATACATTAGAAGAAAGGAAGCTTAATGAGTTAAAGGGATTTGCATTACAGAACTTCTCAAGAGGTCAGTTAAGCATGGATCAGTTCTTTTCTTTATATAACACAAACAGCTTGATGGAACTTGAGAAGAAAAGTTCTTATTTTGCAGAAGAGACGATAAGGTTACAGAATGAAGCAAGACAAGCAGAGGGAGCGCAATTAGAGGCAATAGAAGAGAAGAAGATAAGATTAAAGGCAGAGATGGATGCTATGTTACAGGATCATGGTAATAAGATGGCAGAGATCAATGCACAGATGGTAAAACAGAAACAGGATCTTGAAGGACAGTTAAAACAGATAGAGTTAGGGTTAGAAAACAAGAAGATTGAGCAGGAGAAATACTTAAAGGTACTTGAGCTTGTAAATGAGAAAGAGAGTGAAGATAATGCTATAATGTCTAATGAGAGGCAGATGAATATTGATGCAAGGATAAGACTTATACAGACTCAATTACAGGCAATACAGATGTCGTTAGATAAAGATTCTGCTGATAAAAAGATAAATGTTGATAAGGAGAAGGTCAATAAGCAGGTAAGAGAACATGTTAGTGACAGATGATATCAGTAGATGACAAGTATCTTGAGATGGTGATAGATATCCTTGATGGGAAGAAAGAAGTATCTTCTGAATGTATGAAGATATGTATAAAGCAGGGGAGAAGGTTAATATGGATAGAGAGGCAGAAGTTAAAGAGAAGGACAGCAGGATTGAAGGATGATTCATGTAAAGATGTAGTATTTTAAAAATATACTTGACAATGAGTATAATATTATATTAATTTTGTTAAATCATAAAAGAAGAGAACATGGCAGATGAAGTACAAGGTGTTATGACACCAGAGCAGATGACGGCAGCATTGGCCGATAAGCCTATTATTGCAAATGAGACCACTGTTACTACTTCTCAAGAGGGAGGTACTATGACACCACCTGAAGAGGGATCGCTTAACCAGCAAGCTCATAATGCGTCACAGGAGTATAAGATGGCTTATGCTGATGCATGGAGTCAACTTGAGAAAGAAGGGATAGCTATTCCTGAAGATTTTAAACAGGGTAAGTTTGGTGATCATGGGGATGAGTGGAAGGCTTTTATAAATACTATCATGGAGAACACCTCTATTCCCGGAGAAGATGATCCTTTTATACAGGGTTATCTTAAGACGGATCCAGAGAAGAGAGCTGACTTTATAAAGAACTTCACGCAACAGGAAGACTTTTATTCCCTGGATTCAGATAAAGGTATAAGGACTACGTATCAGATGTATAAGAATGAGAATGGAGAACGTAAATATACCGATGAAGCAATAGATGAATACATAACAAGTCTTAAGGCTATAGAGAAAGAGAATATATGGGATGGTATAAAAGCTCAAAAGAAAGAGACTGATAATGCCATACTAAAGGAAAGACAAGAAAACTTTGCAAAGAATAACACAGAGAGGATAACCAGGTTGAATGAGCAGAGATCTCAGATAGTAGATAAGTTATTTGAGCCGTTAAGTAAACAGACAGATATCAATGGCATACCTATCTCTGATGAGTTTAAGTCTAATGTAAAAGAACAGTTTAAATTATTAAATACAATAAATCCCAAAACGGGAAATGCATATCTGATGGATTACATTGGAAACAATGATAATCTGATGCGTATGGTAATTGCTGATGCATTACTTCACGAAAAATCAAATCCAATAGTGACCTTTCTTTCATCCTATAAGGAAGATTTCAAAGAAGAGTTACTGAACAAGTTGTCATTAAATCCGAGACCAAGCAGCTCAAGTGCGCCATTTGCCAGAGCATTAAAGACGGAGGATTTCAAGTAAACTCGTCTGGTCATAAACTAAAACTATTATCTTAAAAATCAAATTGAAATGAGACTATTACCGGGACAACCAGCCGACATCGTTGGTGAAAGCATCAGTAGCTATCAGCTTACTCGTCATCTTGTTAATGACGCAGATGTACTTACTAGGGTGTATCAGGCTTTTGCAGACGAGGAGTATTCTCCTATCTCTGCTATTCTTGCAGAACACGGACACATGACAAGAGGTCTTCGTGAAGGTACATGGAACAGTAAGTTTCGTACTGTTGGATCGAACCATATCATGTATCCTATTGCATCTTCTCAGAAACGTAAATCTCACTTTGGGCGTAACTCAAGTGGATTGACGTTTTATTCTCCTACCTATTCCACAAGACCTGGATATAGGGGTACTATGTTCTATATCTATCTTGATAACAACTGGCCCAGGCCGAAAGAGGTTATCGAGTTGAACGACAACAAGACTCAGCTTTACATCCTTGATGAGCCTACCGAGTTTGATGATGTCTATCGTTATGAAGTTAAGATCTATGGTAATGACATTGACGCTTATGTTGATGTTGATCTTATGATTGAAGGTGCAGAAGTAGGATGTGGTATGACATCTTATGAACATGACTTCTCTGAGACTGGAAGTGAGAAGTACGTGTTTGATGGATGGGGACATTCATATATGACACTTCAGCGTGTTAAGATGTCTTGGTCTGGAACTGCTGCTGCAATGTCAACGTCAAAGAACTGGTATCAGTTTAAGAACTCTGCCGGAAGTAAGGTCTATACCTTCATTGATCATGCAGAGCAGGTGATGTTACAGAGGGCTGCACAGTATCATGAATATCAGCTTGTCTTTGGACGTAGCACTGTAACTACTGATGGCAAGGTCTTCTTGTCTGATAAGAATGGTCGTGAGATCATGGGTGGCAGTGGACTTCTTTATGGTGGAGATGGTGCTGTAGAACGCCCTCTTACATCACAGGGGCTTACCCTTAAGTTCATCGAGTCTCTTCTTATGGATGTCGAGCTTCGTAGTGGTAAGGATGGCAAGAAACGTGTCATGGTAGCTGCTGGTCTTAACTTCATCCTTGACTTCTATCGTCTTATGAGAGATAGTGGCTTTGTGACATACAATAACAATGTCGTTGGAGAAGGAGAGAATAAAGGTGTCAACCTTGATTATGACTATTTTACTCTTGGTGGAGTACAGCTCATACCACGTAAATATGGATGGTTTACTTCACAGAGCAGACCTCAGAAGTATCTGTCTAACGGACAGGCAAGAGGGGGATGGGATGCTGTTGTATTCCCGATGGGATTGAACACTGAAGGAGACAACCTTGTAGAGCTTGTACAGCTTCGTCCTCCTGTCATGGGAACTATCAATGGTATGAATAAAGGTGGAGAAGACATGGCCTCTTCTGTTGATGGTGCTTCCAAGCATTATCTCTGGCAGACTGGTGTTATCAGTCGTACTACCTGTTACCGTATCTTCATGCCCTATGGTGCATGATAACAAATAGTGATTAATGATAAAAAGATAAGAGATGAAAGATCAGTTAGTAAAGGAGAAGAAGAAGATCATTGCAGTACATCCTAATTACAGGAGATCACCGTATCAGTATACTATTCCTATAAGTAATACTTCAAAGAAGTTTATTACTGGACAGGAAGATGTGTTGACGGAGGATAAGATGAGAGGGAAGGATAAGCTTACCGTACAGGATAAGAAGAAACTCCAGATGGGGGATAGTCCCTTCATCATCAATCCAGACATCATCCATCCATTGTTACATGGGAGGGTATACGATCTCAGTTATACTACCGATGGTGCAGACAAAGAGTATGTCAACCCAAGGGATTATGCTGAGTTTACGTGTTTCACCAAGGCGGAGATAGTAGCAAAGGACAAAGAGAGTGTTGTTAAAGATAAGCATTACTTTTATGTAGAAGACAAAGAGAAAGATGCACAGGTCAAGATTAATAAGATGGATCTTGCATGGGAAGCTGAGTCTTTTGCCAGAAGTGACATGGGTACAGGTAGATGGAAGGATCTTATATTACTTCTTAACCTTGAGATACCGGGATATAACTATGATCCAGATAACCTTAGCGATACTCGTATAAAGGAGATCGTCTTAGAGGCATGTAAGGAGAATCCTGATATCGTCCTGAAGTTGAAGAGGGAAGATTCTGCATTTACTATCTTTGCTTTGAAGTTGATCAAATATAAGATCATCTCAAAGAAGGATGGCCCTGATTATTATTACAATGACACTTATATTGGAGTCTCTATTGATGCTATAAAGGCATATGTACAGAATACAGATCATGAGTCACTTGTAACAAAATGGGGACGTATCATTGAATCAAAGGAAGGTAGAGGATGAACTTAGTGATATTGACTGCGGAAGATATGTATTACTTATTCCTTGACGGGATAAGGAAGATGTATAATACCACTGTTAAGCCTGATGTCTTTAATAGGATCATCAATGACAGTCAGCTTGATTGGGTCAAGGGTAAGCTTCCGCAGGCAGAGTTCAATCAGAAGAGGATAGATGACATTGAGGTATTACGTGTAGTGACTGATGGTGGATCCATGTATGCATCGTATGATATATTAAGTGATGTAGGGGACTATATCTTTGACATACCTACGTTGTATTCAACGATCACGTCAGGGTCG
>Ga0116204_1002198_pt1 | contig 10602 bp, 20 predicted proteins | sample LakKivwa52mmetaG_FD_94481 | JGI IMG/M metagenome (GOLD analysis project Ga0116204, IMG submission 94481) | Anoxic lake water microbial communities from Lake Kivu, Rwanda to study Microbial Dark Matter (Phase II) - Lake Kivu water 52m metaG | ecosystem: Environmental > Aquatic > Freshwater > Lake... | reverse complement strand
GTCGGTCGGTCGGTCGGTCGGTCGGTCGTCGGTCGGTCGGCTCGCGCTTGGTCGCGCCGGCGCATTATGCCCGCGCGCGTATGAGAGCATAAAAAAACCGCTCGGCGCATCGGGCGGTTTCTCGGTTTCAGAGTGGGTCGGCTTGCTTACTTGCTCGGCTCGGTCGGCGCGGTCGGCGCGGTCGGCGCGCTGTTCTGCGCGGCCGCCTTCGCATAATGCGCGTCGAGTTCGCGAGTAAACCACGCGATGACTGATGCGCGGTCGGCCTTCGGCGTTTTCAACGCTTCGAGTGAGGCCTTCTTCGCACGCAGCGCCTTCGCGTCGTCAACCGTGTTGACGGCCAGAGCCATCTTCACGATTTCTGCTTCTAAAGAAGCAATTGCTGCTTTGTCAATGGTGCTGGCTCGGTCGATAATCTTCTCGATGAGCGTCTTCTTCGGCGTATTGTCGGACGTGCCATCAATGCTCACGCCTTCGAGTGTCTGCACAGTGTATCCGCTGCGTTGCAGGAACGCTACAGCGTTACGGGCGTTCATGGGTGACGTCGCGTTGAGCGCTGTGCATGCCGCGTTGAGCGAGTTGAATTCTCGCGTCGCTCCATCGGCAATGGCGGTAATGATAATTTTTTTCACGTTGTCGTTGCTCCTTATGTGTGTGCGCTCATCCGGATGCTCCTACGCATAATGCGCTTACGTTGGCCGGTTATGGCGCTTCGACATCATCATTATGGACGAATTCAGAGCCAAAAAAAATTTTTTTTATCGTTCTACAATCCGTCGAGCCATTCGCCGCGCATGACGCATGATGCGCGTATGAGAGCCGGAATTTTTACGTTCTACAATCCGTCGAGCCATTCGCCGCGCATGACGTGCAGCACGTGACGCGCGTGCCCATGCATCGACGCATTAAAGGCGCGGCTATGTCTTAAAACTTGACTATAAAGGCGTCGGCTCGTCAATCCGCGCGAAAACTGCGCCACGCACGTTTTTTAGCGCTCGTAAAAGGCGCGCGGGTTGTATATCACAAGCGCGCGAACGTGAAAATGTCTTAACTGGTGCTAAATGTTGTTGTTTTTGGTGTTGTTTTATACTCTCATAACAGCGTAGCCCATGCGTGACACACTCTCTCGCCACTGTTACCATGGCTAATAGCCGTTACACTCATGCAACCGCCAACTAAAACAATGTGAAAAAAGCCACTGAAAACAACAGCAAATCGCACGTATTAAGACATGCGTATAAAAGGCGATAGAAAAGCAGAATGGCGAAAGGTGTAAAATGAAAACGAAGCAAAAAAAGGCGTCGGTCGCATGTATAATATGGGTATAAGAGCCGGAAACGGCGCGAGCCATATACTTTGTATATGGGAAGGGAGCAGAAAATGGCAGAAACGAAGCAGAAACTCGTGGCTCGAAGTGGCGAAGTTTTCTACGTAGAAAACGGCGTGCTTTTGGTATGCGAGAGCGAAGGGACGTATGAGCGGATGCTGCGCAAACGAGAATACATGGCGCAGACGTTCATAGTCGACTTCGGGAATGGGACGCGGAAGGGCGCGGCGCTATGGAACTTGGCGGCGCTCATGAGCATCATTCTGGAATTGCCGGACACGGCGAAACAATTAGAGTTGATGGACGAAGTGATAGCATTGAGAAAGAAAGGGGACGAAATCTAATGCCACTAACATCTACGGAATTCTTGGCGATTCTCGACACGCCAGAATGTGAGCGAGCGCTTGTTATCCTACAAGCACACGGAAGCACGTTCACGACATTTTCAGCAAGCCAGAACTTTATCAAAAAGGTCTTGGAACTGAACGACAAAGGCGACGTCAAAGGCGTAGCCGCACTCGCGAAAATCGCGAACGTCGCGAATAGCACAAAGCGCGACGTGGAAGAAGTGCTCTTCGAGAGCGAACAGCAAGCAATCGAAGGCGACGAAATAGAGAAATTTTTCAGAATGTTCGACAATGAGAATCATCGCGGGCGTCTGTTCATACTCGTCGGTGAAACCGGCGTTGGCAAAACGACAGCAGCCATCACGCGATACCCACATCTACCCGTGATTAACGGGAGCAAGTTGTATGACCCATATACGCTGTGCTATCACTTGGACGAGAGCACGAGCGGAAATCTCGCGCCACAAGTGACGCCTTTTCTGAATGCGATGATTAACGGCGGCGCGGTTATCCTTGACGAATTCACAGAATTCCCGACGGAAACGCTGATGTTCTTACAAGGTCTAACCGACGAAAAGCCGACGACAGTAATCGGCAAAGAAGTGGTCAGAATCTCGCCGACGTTCAAGATACTCGCGACTATGAATCCGCACAGCGAAACGGACGAGCGCCAAGCGCTCGGCGACGCTCTGCTCGGACGTGCTTATGGCTACGTCATGGAACTCACGGATGAAATCATCATGCAGCGCTTACACGTTAGCGCGAGGTGGCTCGAACACGTTCGCAAACTGTATACGTTCGTGGCCGCGTCCGGTATGGAAGACGTTCGCGACTTGAACTACCGGCATTATCAGCACTTCGCGGAAGAAGGCATCTGGCAAATGAAATTCGTATTCTGCGTCAATTCGAAAAACAATATCGCAGTATGGAAAAAAGTTCGTCAGACGGGCGAGTTCGATAACATCGTCAAAATCATCGAAGACGAAATGGCGACTGCTCGGAAGGTAGCACAATGAGTTATCAGCAATTAGCGGTTCAGTTGTTCCACCGCTTGAAACCGCAAACGCGGTTTATCGAGCAGTATTACAGCGACATATTCGGCCGCAAAATGCGCATCGTGCTCGACGAGCGAGCGAAGACGTCATCGTGCAGTTTACAGACGGGCACGATAAGCATCGCCGTATCTAACATCGTCGAGATGATGTATTGGGCACGTGGATTAGAATCCGCGACTTTTTACTCACTCGAACTTCACGAAATCGGACACGCGCTCTACAGTCCGGCTTTTAGCGAAATCTTTAACACGGAAGAAGGCGCTCGCATGTTAGCGGCGTCGCAAACAAAGGCGCGGAAACGTGCTCAACTAACTCCGCAAGTCGTGATTAACGCGCTCGAAGACAACCGAATAGAATATAACGTCGAGCGTTGGAACGCACGGACGCGGTTTTTAGTCATGCGATATACGCTACAAGACACACGCGTAAAGCCAAGCAACTGCACTCAAAATCCGTTGGCAACACTGCTCGCGTTAACGCGCGTCGTCGATAACCGCAAACACAAGGCGGTCATCGGATGCACACCAGAGCGAGCGCTGAAGGTCGCGGAAATCGAGCGTTATGTCGAGCAATACCGCGCACTGCTCGGCGACGCTCGCACGGACTACACTGTGCTGCGCTCAATGGCAATATTCGCCGAACTAACCTATAATGCGATGTTCGACCTTTTAGAAATGGAAATGCCGGAAGAAGACGAAGGCGACAAAGGCGAACGCGCTGACGCGGACGAAGGCGAGCAAGATTCTGACGCTGACGAAGGCGACGCGCCGGAAGATACTGATACCGACGAGCAAGACAAAGACGCTGATGACACGGGCGAAGGCGAGCAAGATTCTGACGCTGACGAAGGCGACGCGCCGGAAGATACTGATACCGACGAGCAAGACAAAGACGCTGATGACACGGGCGAAGGCGAAGACGACGAGCAAGACAAAGGCGAACGCGCTGACGCGGACGAAGGCGAGCAAGATTCTGACGCTGACGAAGGCGACACGCCGGAAGATACACAAGACCCGATGGACAAACTGATGGACGACATCAAGCGCACCGTTGAAACGTTGAAGTCAGAAAATAAGACAATTCGCGATAGCATTGAGGAAAACATTGGAATTTTAGAAAATCCGTTTCCTAACCGCAACCCATACGAACGTATACCCATAGAAGCGTTTACAACCGTTCGACGAATGGGCATTAAGGGCGCTGGCACACGTGGAGTTAGAAGTGGCTCAATTCGTGAGTTCTCATACAAGCGCTACGCACGACGCGACTTCATTGAAGGCGAAAAACTATTCTTGCGCAGCGACATGGACATGAAGGGCGGTCAATCGGCGACGATTGTTTTCTACCTTGACATTAGCGGTTCGATGTGCAATTATGGCAAAATCGAAAACGCAGTGCTTTATCTCAAATCGTTCTATGACGTGATGCACCGACTTATTAATATCAAAATCTATGCGTTCGGCGAGCACACATATCGCATTACACGCAACGAACTCGACGAAGGTTATCTGCGTCCGATATTAGAAGGTTCAACAAAGCCGCAAGCGATACCGCTAAAACCGAACGAAGAGTTAGTAATGGTCACCGACGGCGACTTCCACAATCTACCGGTCGAGTATTACAAACGCGCTAACTTCGTGTTAATTGATGGCTCTCCGGACAATCTGATTAGAAACGGCGCGACTAAAGTATTCGCGGTCGACAGCAAACATTTACGCGAAGGCCTTGACGCAGCAACGCGCGGTATCAAGCGCCTTCTGCAGAAATGAGCGTGATACACATGATGGTCACGTTCTTCACGCACACGAAAAAATATCAGCAATTACACTATTACTCTGTTTTCAATGCGCGCAGCGTATGGACGGCGCTGGCTCATGTCCAGCGGCATTTTTCGATGAAGAAAACCGATTCTAAAGGCAAAGTGTTCTACGTTGCGCGTTGGACGTATGACGAATTACGTAGCGCGATTAGGCGCGGAAAGGTATGGTTCGACCAATGGGGAGGGTAGACGTGCTGACGAGCATGAATGATTTAGTCAAAATCTCGCAGCAAAGCACGCTCACGCAAGAGCAGCGCGAGAAACTCGACTACTTCGCGGTCTTCATCATGAAGGCGTTATTGAAGAACACGAAATTAGAAGCCGAAGTCGAGAACGACTTTTACTTCAATCTGAAAGTAAAGGAGGGGATTGCAACATACTACAAAAAAGGCGACGAGTTGAAACTTTTGAACATTGTTATCTTCCGCATATACACACAGAAAGGCAACTGATTATGGACAAGAAGAAAATCTATAAGGCATGCAATACAATCGAGCGCGCAATCTCGATTTTAGCGTCGGCCGGAGTAAGCGCACAAAGGCGCGCCTATCTCGCGCTCGCGGAGGCACGCCTTGAAACGATGAAACTTTTAGTCGAAGAATACGCAAAGGAGAAAGGCGCAAAGTGAGAAAATACATACCGATTTTTATAGACCACTACGACACGATGCCGGCGTCACCGTTCATGCCCGTCGGGAAGGTTTTCGACGAATGGATAGACGCGGACAAATACGTCAAGCAAGTTTTAGACAACGACGCTCTAAAATATAATCTTGACTATCGTGTTCACGCTGCGCGACGCATGCTCTACGCGGTTGTCATCGACAAGCCGGACGGAACATATGACTTCGAACGCACCGGCCACATTTTTCAAATCGACTTATAACGCGCGTTACCTTATTAAAGACGCGCGCGCATGAGAAAGGCGGTTGATAAACCCCACCCCAAATCCCCCACTCATTGTTATCCAAAATTATCCAACTAAAAGGAGCAAAAATCTAATGGAAATTATTGTCAAACACAAAAACGAAGAACGCAGGTTTTCAGACGAACTATTGGCTTACTTATACGCAGCAAGCGCCATAAGAAAGCCAACTTTCGAGTTAGCGCTCAAATGCGCTCGCATGATGTTCGAAGCGATTATGAAAGACGACAATCCGACGCCAATTTTAGAACTCGTTGACTTCGTGAACGACTACGAGAATCTCGACGAACTTGACGCCGCGCCACCGCGCGAACTGTTGCGCAAGTTTTACGATTGGAAGAGTGGCCTCTAATGAAAATCAACGGAAAAGACATAGTGTCGGCAAATTATAACGACGCTAAAAAGCAATACGAATTCTATGACATGGGCGGCGGACAAGTCGCCGTAATTAAAAGCAAGCGCCTAAAACTGCCAATGAGCAACCACGGCAAAGCATGGGAAATTTTGGAGCGCACGTTCGGCGACCCCGTATGATTTGGCAAGACCAAGACAACTTTTTAGAAATACTGAAAAACGAGCAGCGTTTTGGAATTTTTCTCGACATGGGCGTCGGTAAAACGGCGCTCATGTTAGCGCTCGCGGACTATAAATTCTTTCAGCAAATCAGAAAGGTCTTAATCATTACGCCAAAGAAAGTATCTCTGTCCACTTGGCAGATGGAAATTGATAAGTGGAAAAATTTTAACTATATGAAACCGATTGTATCTCTTGTTGACGGCGACGATAGAAAAAGGCGGTCTATCTTGAAAGGCACAAACGATTTCTGCATCCACATAATCTCATCGGCACTCACAAGTTGGTTGGTTGGCGAACGCACACGCAAAGGCAAACGCATTTTTTTAGAGCCAAACATTGATACCCCCAAATATGACTTGATTGTCGTCGATGAATGTTCGCAGTTCAAAGACCCCACATCGCAAAGGTTTAAGGCGTTAAAGACGCTATCTTATGGAAAGGAATTATTCTTGTTGTCGGGCACAGCCATATCGAATATCGAGCGCGACAAAAAGACCGGACAATATCTAAAGGCCGACGAATTATACTATCTGTTCTTCTTGCTTGGTATCTACTTGCAATCGCTCACACAATTCCGAACCGACTTTTGCTATACGGTCAAGTGGGACGAATACAATTACAAAATGACGCCGGAAATCTACGACATGCTCATGTCGAAACTCAATCAGCACTCAATCCGCAAAAAACTTGTCCTCGACGTTCCCATGCAGCAAAGGCGCGTCTATTGCGGAATTGACAGTGCGCGGTTGCGACAGTTGAAAGACGATTATTACATAGAAACCGACGGATTCGCAAAGATTACGGCCGCGAACAAGGCCATTATGATTAACAAGACACTACAGTTGTCAAACGGTTTTGTTTATGACACAGAGCAAAAGGCCGTAAGATACAACACTTACAAATTCGAGAAATTAGTTCAGTTGCTGGCACATATAAAAGATAATGTTATTATCTTTTATAACTTCAAGGAAGACCGCGAGTTTTTGTTGGCAAATCTCAAAGGCGCGCGGTTATATGATGGCGATAACGTGAAGGGGGAATGGAACGAAGGTAAAATTCGATACTTAATCCTTTCCCCATTTTCAGAGAAGTATGGACTAAATCTTCAAGACGGCGGACACACTGTTATATGGTTCGGCTTGGTATGGAGCGCAGAGAGTTATGAGCAAGCAAACGCACGTATCTACCGGCGCGGACAAACAAAGGCGGTTGACGTCTATTACATTCTGGCACAAGACGGCTTTGACGACTACGTGTATAACAAACTCGTCGCCAAGACGTCAGTCATAGATGAATTCATAAATTACATAGAAAGGTAAAAGTGTAAAATCGTGCTATGAAAAAATCAAAAGGCAAAGCAAACGAGTATAATGTAAGTAGGTTTATAAATGATGTTATCAAGCGTGAAATTAAGGTCGGCCTTGTTCTCACAACGGACATGCGCGCGGTAATCTTAAATGAAGATACCAAAATCAACCTTAAAACGATGCAACAATTGGTCGGCGGTTATATCGAGCCGGTCGGGTATGCGTCGAACGAAGAGTATGACATCATTGTCGACGAAGAAGGCATCTGTAAAGGAAAAAAACTGAATATCACCGCGTTAGTCGCCACCGGATACCAATTCTACGGCGACGTGCTGATATTAAGAAAGGGATTGCTGAAATGAATAAAGAAGCGAAAGAATTAATCAACAATCTACGGCTCGAACGCAAAGACATCGAACAAGTGCGCGAGCAGCAAAAAAATTTTTTAGAACAAGCCGAAGCGGAAACGCCACCGGAAGAATACAAAAAAATACACGAAACTAACATGAAGATGATGGCTTTTGGACTTCGTCAAATGAATTCAGCCATCAACTTTATCAATCAAATTCTCGAAGAATTGTTAGAAAACGATGGAGAGGAGGAAATCACAAATGAACATCGTTGTTAATATCCCCGACGCCATGGGCGGAAGAAAGACGCTTTTCTATGACAAGACCGAAAATCAATACTACTTGGTTTTCACTTCGGCTTCGCCGCTTGTCAACAAGACGTCTGTCTATCGTTCAAACGGCAAAGGCAAAATCGTCGGGCGGAACGAAGTTTACGCGCTGATACCGAGCAATCACGACAAATTAGTCGACATGCTCAACAAAGGCGTCGTAACAACGGCTGACTTTTTGTTCTATTCGGGGACGCTGTCATGAAGACCGAACGGCAACATTTGAAGGACACGCCGGAAGTATGCATCGCGCTTCTCGAATTAGTGCGCACGCGGAAAAAGGCGAAGTTTCTCGTCCTTATGGAAAAAGATGCACACCACAAAATCATCTTTTGCGAAAACGCGCCTTTAACACACACGGAAATTAGTGAGTTAATCGGCGGAGTGGCGGTTTTGGAGCAAATAGCCGACGCGCCACACTTGCTTCTCGCTACGCGGTTTCGAGACAGAACAAGTCCATGGCTGCCGAACGAGCCACTACGTCTATTCTTCGGAGCACGCGTTCGTGGAACGTCGCTGATAATCCATAAAGGAAATCTATAGGCGTGAAGGCGTCATATGAGAACTTGTGCGCGCAAATCGCGCAAGCAAAGCGCCATTTAGATACGTTGCCATGCGGCTCATACGCATGGCGCGACTACAAAAAATTTTATGACAAATTACTTAAACAAAGAAAGGAATTCGAAACGTTAAGCAACTATGGAACGAAAAAATGACTTCATCTCCGTCCGTATCCCCGAAAACATGCGCCAAACCATTCGGGAACTCGCGGAATTAGAAGACCGAACAATTCAAATGGAAGTGGTGCACTTACTAAAAATCGGTTTATCGCGTAAGGCCGCCTATATGCGCCTTGCCAAAAGCAAAAAGGAGAATCCAAGTGGATAGAAAGAAATTATTGCGCACCGTTGTCGCAATCAAGAAAGAAGCCAAACTCGACTTCGCGTTGGGCGAAGCGCACTGCTGCCAAACTTGCACGTGGGCAGAAATCGAAAGCAAGCACGGCAAGGACTGCAAAGGCATTTTTCTGAAATGGTTTAGAACCGGAATGAACGCGTCGAAATGGAACAGTCATAAAGAGTTCTATATCGGACACAATATCACGAAAGCACAAGCCGAAATTGTTATTAGAATTCTTAAAGAGAACGGCTTCAATCCGGAGTGGTCTGGTGACGAAGCCGAATGCATTAAAATTTCGGAGGACTAAATATGGGCGAATCATACATTACAGCATTGTGCTTTCAGATAGAAAACTTGGCAGGCAACAAGTATGGGAAAAAACTTTGGAACATGACCGTCATCGACCTTGAAAGTTTGCTCGACCAAGAACGCGAACTTGCGAAAGAACGCACATGGGAACAATTAATAAAGACGCGCATGAGCCAACTCGACCAAGCCACAAAAAACGACCTTTCGGACGAAACCTATACTGTTTGCTGCCGATTTGCGTTTAATATTCTAAACGACATAATCAAGGAGAAGAAAAATGAAAAGAACCGAGATTAGCACTTTCTTACTCTTCATCATTAGTGTTGTCATCATGGCCATATATATCGTGGTCGGAATACTTATATAGAAAGGAGCATTTATGAAACGACAAAAATGCTGTATTTGTGGAAATTACTTTGAAGGATACGGAAACAATCCCGCACCCGTCAAGACCGAAGGTCGCTGCTGCAACTTCTGCGACGATACGGTCGTAATCCCCACGAGAATCGCACAGTATATCGAAAGCCGGAAAAAACAATGAACGATTGTGCGGTAAAGCAAAATGAAAAAACTGTCAAGAAATGATGCCGGTAAAAGATTGGTTAGCGAAATACTACCATACTGTTTACACGGGCACGCGCCGAGAACGTTTATGAACAAAAATGATTGGCGCGACATTAGTTCAAAAGTCAGAAGCGTAAACAAGTGCTGTATCTGCAATACCGCAACATCGGTTTTAGACACGCATGAACTTTACTCGTATGACACCGATACCAAGATAATCAAGTTGGAAAAGTTATTGCCGGTTTGCCATGATTGCCACAACACAATTCATATAGGTCGCATGCGCGTATTAATGGCACAAGGCCTTTTTTCTCCTTTGGAAATACCGCGCTTAAAAAAACGATGCATCAAATTGTTCGGCCAATACGAAGAAGACATTACTTTCTTTATGGAAGTCAATGACGTCGAAGGTTGGAAATTAGATATGAGTTTGCTCGGAAGAACCGACTTGATAGAACTGTAAGAATGACTACCAAGAGATTTAAGAAAAAAATTGCGGGCGTTCACCATACAAGGAAATTCGATACGCAACGCAGTAGAAAACACAAAAAAAAATGGAGAGGTGAAGTATGAAAAAAATCAAAACCTTTGGTCAGAACGTAATCGCGCCGACGCCGCAATCGTTTCAGTATGTATGGGTATGTGAGAAGCCATGAAAGTAATCACGAGCGACAGCAAGGAATTTCTGTCTAAATTCAAAGAATTCGAATTCGACATTGTATTTGTCGACCCTCCATATGCGCTTGGAAGCGAAGTAGTCATCCGCAAAGACGGAAAAGTAGATTACGCCAAAGC
>Ga0116204_1002196_pt1 | contig 10611 bp, 12 predicted proteins | sample LakKivwa52mmetaG_FD_94481 | JGI IMG/M metagenome (GOLD analysis project Ga0116204, IMG submission 94481) | Anoxic lake water microbial communities from Lake Kivu, Rwanda to study Microbial Dark Matter (Phase II) - Lake Kivu water 52m metaG | ecosystem: Environmental > Aquatic > Freshwater > Lake... | reverse complement strand
GTATTAATCCATCGATAATTCGAGGAATTGAGTGGTGAAATGAATTATGGAAGCGATTGATCGGTTTGAGCCAGCCTGGCTCGTACTTAAGAAAATTACGAGGTGCTTCGAGAAAATCAGGAACTAATCCGACAAATCCTCCCCAAATTGGTGCGAAGTTTTGAATCACTATTTCTGAATTTTGCATTGTAGGAAAGGAAGCTGGGTAAAATAAAAAGATTAAAATGCCAGCGAGTAATAAATCAAAAATTTCATGCGTGATGGCAGATTTGGGTGTTTTAAGGCCCTTGGAGAGCCCGGTGCCGACATCCCAATGGGCAATTGCATCTTCGAGATAGTGAGAAAGTAGAATCAGGGGTATGGCAAGAAATGGGTTACTTACTTTGACCGCAATAAAGGCTCCTGTGACGGCATGGCTGATCGATAGCATATTAATAGTTTAGTGTTAAAAGGTTATAAAGTCTATAAAGATAAATCATTGTATAATGAGATTATATGTTGCCAATCTTGATTAGTTTGGGGCCGGTAAAAATTTACTCATTTGGGGTCGTAATGGCGATCGGATTTTTCCTAGGTCTTTATTGGTGGTGGAAAATGGGGAGAGATGAGCATTGGGATGAAATTTCTTTGTTTGATGGTTTTTTCTTGACGACAATTATTTTTTTGGTAGTGGGAAGAGTGGGATATGTTTTGTTAAACATGGGGGAAGTAGGAACCCTCTATAGATCGCTCGCATTTTTGGCATTCCCGGGGATAAATCCTTTAATTGGGCTTTTGGCTGCTACCATATTTATGATTTTATTCGCACGCGCGCAAGATTGGCAGGTTTGGAAAGTAATGGACTCATATGTGGTGACACTGGCGATCTTGGTATCCTTAGGTGCCTTGGGAGGATTGTTGAATGGGAGTAATCCGGGTAAAGAAGTGAGTTGGGGAATGGTGTATCCAGGAGAAACGATGGCCAGAATACCTGTAGATCTCTGGATTTTTATTTGGTCGTTAGTTACTTTTGCAGTAGTCTCTAGAGTACGGAAGAATTTTCGTTTTTATGCTTGGTACAAAGGGGAGTCTAGTGTGGCTAAAGAAGGATTGGCGGCCTTAATCTTTGTAATTAGCGTGGGTGTGTATTATTTAGTAGCTGGATTTATCAATCAATTGGAGTGGAATCTCTTGATTTTCCCAGGTGAATCTCTCCTCGGGATGATGTTGATGGGAGTAGGGGGTTATCTGATAAGTCAAAGGATAGGTAGACGAGACGATACTTTGTGGGGTAAGCTGAAAGGGTCAATTTTAAATATTAAGCAAAAGTTGCGGAAAAGGAGTATTTGAGTATGTTATATCCGAGAAATGTGTTGCAATCAGTCTGGGAATATTTGAAAAAATTAGAAATTGATTTGCTCAAAAGAAAGAAGTCACTCGCGAAGGAAGACCCTTTTGCTGATTCCAGTAGATTAAACGATAACGCCAGTGATGATACCGAAGCTGCCGAGCAGTTCGGACATGTCCAATCAGAGACATTGGGTAATGAGACGCTAGATTCTCTGGGGAGAGTTAGGGCCGCAATGAAGCGGGTGGATGATGGCTCCTATGGTAAATGCATTGGGTGTGGCGAAATGATCGATACAGATAGATTGGGAATTGATCCTACGGCCGAACTGTGTATGGCTTGTGCAAAAAAAAGTAGTAAATAGTTTGGTGATCTAGAGCTCATGCTAATAAATACAGGAATTTCATTTGGATTGTTTGAAAATTTTCCTACTTGGATAAGCGCAATAATCATCGGGTGCTTGCTGGTTTATGCGGTAAAAATGCGGGAATTATGGGAGAGAGTAGGGTTGGGATTGATAATCTTGGGTGGGCTAGGTAATCTGGTACAGAGATATTTATATGGTGGGGTAGTGGATAATCTCAACTTTTTCGGAGTTCTGCAGAATAATGTTTGGGATTACTTGATTGTAGGGGGGCTCTGTGTGTACGTATATCATCTAGTCGGTCATAAAGTTGGTCATAAAGTTGGTCATACATCCTGACATATTTTTGTTAGTGTGAAGCTCACTTCAGGTAAAAATTTTCTCGTGATTTGAGTACTCGTCATTTTTCCTTGAAAGGTTCGACCCTGCACTGCGCAAAAACAGTCAGTCTATATGATGTTTTAAAGTCCAAAACTATCCCTGGTACAATATAGAGATGGAAATACCAATCATATTTGAAGATAGTGAGATTGTCGTGATAGATAAACCGGCGGGGATTGTCTGTAATCGTGCAGATACGCTAAAAGAGGAAACACTGCAAGATTGGTGGAAAGTAAGGTATGAACCTCAACTAAAAATTTATCAGTCTATGGAACCTGAAAATGAGGAAATCAAATATTTTGTAGAGAGACTTGGGTTAGTACATAGACTGGATAGAGAGACAAGCGGAGTCATGGTGATGGCTAAGACCCCACAAGCTTTTACTGAGCTCTTACGGCAATTTAAAGAGCGAGTAGTCCAGAAAGAGTACATAGCCCTCACACATGGATACTGGAGTGCTCTACAAGGTGAGATTAACTTGCCAATTGGGAGACGGAGGGATGATCGGAAGAAGTTTGGGGTGCGCGACGGTGGGCGAGAGAGTGTGACGGAGTATCAAGTGTTGGGTGAGTACTCTAGTTGGGAGTTCTCCAAAGATCTCAAAGTGGATGATCGTGGTTATGTAGGATTTTCGCTCGTCAAGTTTAGACCAAAGACCGGAAGAACTCATCAGATTCGGGTTCATGCGAAGCAAATGGGACATCCACTCGTGGGTGACTCAGATTATGCTGGGCGCAAGCGATCGAGAGAAGATCGTAAGTGGGCACAGAGAGTTATGTTGCAGGCCCAGAAGATAGAGTTTGAGCATCCGCGCAACGGCAAGCGGATTAGTTTTGAGTCAAACAGTGAAGAACTTAATTTGGTGCTTAAATTGCTTGTTCCAGTAAATATTAAGATTGTGAATGTGTGATAGAGATGTTTAATTGACAAGATGTGGGATAATTATAGGTATTATTAAGACAGGGAATAATTATGGGGATACAAAAAAATATCGAAGGCATTTTGATTAGGATGGATGGAGGAACTACAGGAATTGTCCGAAAAAAAGTTGAAGGTCAAATCAGTTGTGGGAATACAATAGATTTAGAGACTGAGAAGGGGCCGTTCGCTTATTTTAGACACGCTTTGTTTTGTAAAAGTAAATTTATGACTGAGGAGCCAGATTTACCCCAATCTAACTTACAATGTGTAGCGATGGGTGGTAAAGCGACTGCTTTGGCAAGGTAACTAGGGTTGATTTAAATAATGAGCATTGCGTCGCCAAAGGAAAAGAACCGGTATTTGTGAGCTATAGCTTCGGTGTAGGCGCGACCTAAGAGCGAATTCTCAAAATTGGTAAAATGCTCCTTCGAATTTGGGTAAGTACAAAAGGCGGATACGAGCATGAGAAGAGTGCTACCGGGTAAGTGAAAATTAGTGAGGAGCGCGTCGGTAATGCTGAATCGGTAGGGGGGGTAGATAAAAATGTCGGTGGAGTAGGAGCCTGGAGTAACCTCCTGGAATACAAGCGACTTATAACCCCGGGGGTTGTAAGTAGCATTGGATTCGAGCGCGCGCATGGTAGTAGTACCAATAGATAAAAGTTTTTGGGATTGCTTGAGAGTATTGATATTTTGTGCAGTAGAGGAATTGATCACATAAGGTTCACTATGCATATGATGATGAGAGATATCATCTTCTTTGACTGGCAGAAATGTTCCAAGGCCGACGTTGAGCGTAATTTCATTCCAGGAATATTTTTGTTTGATGGTGGCAAGGAGTGAGTTGGTGAAGTGGAGACCGGCAGTTGGGGCGGCAGCAGAAAAGCCATATTTGGCGTAGAGAGTTTGGTACTCAGCGTTGTTCCCTAGCATTTTTTTAATATAAGGTGGAGTTGGCATCGAGCCAATTTGTGAGAGGGTAGTTCGGAGGGTAGATTCTTCTAGATTGAACTTTATCGTTCTTTCGTAACTGGTAGGTTTTGTCTGTCCCGCGCTTGTGACGGTGAGATGGACAATTCCTACCAGGTCTGATCCCTCGAATTTCACGACATCACCCAATTTCAACCCTGGTTTTGAGATGCAGAGATAGCGAGAGTGACCTAGAGGCTTAGTCAGGAGGATCTCGACTTTTCCTCCGGTCGATTTGCGGCCAAGCAGTCTTGCGGGAAAGACCTTGGTGTTATTGGCTACAATAAAATAACTTTTTGGAATAAGCTGAGGTAAATCATAGATATGATGGTGAGTGATTGAGCCTGTGGTGCGGTTTATAAGCATGAGTTTGGCATGGTCACGAGGATCTATGGGCGATTGAGCTATAAGCGTGGGTGGAAGATGGTAGTCAAAACTGCTCAATTTCATAGTTGTTAGTATAGCTTATTTCAATCTGGGGAGATCATGTGTTACATTGGAGCAATGACAAGATTGGAACCACAGTATGGTTGGTTAAAGTGGGTTTTTGGGATTATTTTGCTTCTAATTATCCTGGGTTTGGGATTGCAAGAATGGAGAAGTTCACAAGTTATTGGTAAGTCAGAGTATCGTTTTAATCTGGCTGTGATTAAGCCAGATGTCGGAGTTACCTTCGTGTCTTTTGATCCAGCTGAGGAGAGTATCCTCTTGATGCCATTTCCAGATAATCTGGCAATCAATTCTCGTAGCAAGGGAGAATACTCAATTGCATCACTTTACAAATTAGGTTCCTACGACGGATCAGGAGGGATGTTCGCAAGACAAAAAATTCAAGGTTTTATGAGAGTGCCGGTTCCAGGTTTTATCGTGACCAATCTTCAAGAAGATAATCCACAAAACATGATAAAGAAAAGTCTTTGGAGACTATTGTTAGGAAAGATGGATAGTAGTCTTTCGCGGTTCGATGCAATTGCATTGTTGGTGAGAGCTAATCAATACTCCTGGAGAGAAATAAGTGAAGCAGAGTTGGTAAGAGCAGCGGTGATAGAAAAAAAAGACAAAGGTAACTATATTTATCACAGTAATCGTCTACAAGAATTTGTGGGATCGAGATTATTTGATTGGGGGATTGGGGCTGAGGGATTGACGGTGGCAATAGTGAATGCAAGTGGTGAGAATGGACTAGGAAGTGATCTAGCGGATTTTTTAAGTAATCTTGGGATAGATGTTGTGATGGTGAGATCAGCTCAGACAAGTGAGCTACTAGATGTAACTGAATGGCAAGTAAATACTAAAGAAGATGCGCAAGAACTATCTTATGTATTTAAGAATTTGTTTAGCTTTAATGATCCAAAAATAGAGAAGGTACCAGAAGAATTTCGGGCAAAAGTTGTAATCAAGGTAGGCAAGGACGCTAAAGAATTATTTTGAGTTAGCTCGAGCTTGAGATGTTTTGCTTAACATATTATTGCGCGAGAAACTGGCTGTTGACGTACCTTTTTTGGAGCGCTTTAATTCGCGGATAAAGATAGTGGCGGTGTTGTCGCTTGCACCTTTTAAGCAAGCGGAATAAGTATAGCCGTTCTTGAGCAATTCCTTGAGTTTGAGAGATAGATCATCGGGGAGGCAACCGATGCAGATATTATCCTCAGTCATAACCGCTACCAGCCTTGTTTTGGGAAGGAGATTTAGTTTCTGTTTGCAAGTTAGAGAGAGCAGAATATCTCTATTTGCTACTTTGATGAGTGAAGTGCTTTTGGTAATGCCAGGTAGTTCGATAAAATCTTCGTCTGATAATCCTACGCTAGCTAAATTATTTTTTTGATGGGGGAGTAACTTGAGATTTTTGGAGGCAATGGTGTCGTACTTGTCTAGTTTTAGTACCTGCTCGTAAGCTTCTTTGGCGGCTTCTTTTTGACCAAGTTCGGTATAGGCTCTACCTAAACGATTGAGTGCACCGATATTCTCAGGAGAGTCATTGAGGATCTCTAAATTGTACTCAACAGCAAGCTCCCAATCACCCTTTAACGCTGCTTTGATAGCCTTGTCATGTAGTTCGTGCATTGATCGCTCATTATCAGGATTTAGGTTATGTTTGTCAATGGGCATCAGATAAATAAATTGGTTTTGCCGTGCGTAAAGATGGTAAAATTGAGCCATGTCAGGACACAGCAAGTGGAGTACGATACGTCATAAAAAAGCAGCCAATGATGCGGTTAAAGGGAGTGTGTTTACCAAGATGGCCAAAGGAATAACTATTGCGGTAAAAAAAGGTGGTGGCGTTGGTGACCCGGAGAAAAATTTTGCTTTAAGATTGGCCGTAGATAAAGCCAGAAGTGTGAATATGCCGAAGGAGAATATCGATCGTGCGATAGACAAGGGCATGGGTAAAAATGGTGAAGAGTTAATCGAATTGGTGATTGAGGGATTTGGTCCTGATAATCTCTATGTGATAATCGAAGTACTTACTGACAGTCGAAATAGAGCTGTTGCTGAGGTCCGGACACTTATTGAAAAAAATGGGGGGAGAATGGGTGAGCCTGGGAGCGTAATGCATAGCTTTGATAAATGTGGGATTATTATTAGTCAAGATTCTATAAGTGAGCAAATGCAGTTGGAGATGATAGACTTAGGTGTGAGCGATGTAGTGTTTGACGAGAGTCGAGTCATAATCTATACAGTGCCAGAATCTATGCATGCAGTAGTGCAGTTTTTGAGGAAAAATAATGTGAATGTCGATGGATCTATCGGTTATCGTCCAAAAAATACAGTGGTGATTGATAAGCCTGAGAAAGCCTTGGGATTTTTAGAAGCAATATCACAGTATGATGATGTTCAGGAGGTATATGCCAATTTGGGATAGGAAGAAAACAGCCAAAATTACCATGCTGACTAAAAGACGTAAGTTCTTACTAGTTTCGATATTGTTGACAGTTGGGTTGTTAATAGTCCAGAGTTTACCAGTTGAGTCACGTTATAGCGCGATAGCTTATTTTGCGGTTGCAGCCTATCTTTTAACTGGCTGGTCATTACTTAAGGATTTAAGAGGGGTTAACTGGATAGTTAACTTGATTTTACCGACATTTTATCCGGTTTCGGTAGCTCTCTTTTATTTCTTGTTACCTCAAGCTCCGATCACTAGGACGGTCGTTGTAGTGTTGTTTGGGATATCGATGTATGCGCTACTTCTGACTGTGAATATCTTTGCGGTTGCCACTACACGTACCATCCAACTGTTGAGAGCAGCGAGGGCAGTTGGGTTTTTACTTTCAATCTTAACGAGCGCATTTTTGTTCCACGTAGTTTTATCTTTAAGACTCTCTGGCTGGATAGTGGGGCTCTTGGTTTTTGTAATCTCACTACCAATCTTGTGGCAGGGTGTTTGGTCATATGTTGCCTCAAGCACTGTCAAGAAAGAGTTCTACTATGGTTTAGTAGGGGCTGTGGCAATAGCGCAAATGGCTGTCGCGCTTTCGTTTTGGTTAATTAGTGTTCCACTAGCGAGCGTTGTACTAGCTATGGCTATGTATGTTGTATTGGGCTTGTTACAACACGATCTGGAAGGAAGGTTGTTTGTGCGCACCATCCAAGAGTACTTGGGATTTGCTGGAATTGTTTTTGTGGTTGTGGCAACGGCTGTAATTTATCGCTGGACTCAATAAAGTTAAGAGTATTTTTGGTGCTTGATGTGCGCGTCTCCCAGATTGCTTTTGCATCTGGAGACATTTCTCATGCACCAAAGTGAATAGTATTTTTGGTGCTTGATGTGCAGGGGAGGGGGGAGTCCTATAATATTCTGAGTTATCCTATAATAATTATAGGCTTTTCACGACATGTCCTATAATTTTTCACAAATGTGGATAAAAAGTATCCGATCATTGCAAGAGTTGATGATATAGTTTGATCGATTTTGACCCGCCTGCACCAGCTGTGCTGAAAGCACTGCGGGCAGGTATAGTTTGATTACTCCAGATGAGCATCTCTGGGTGGTGAGTGCTAAGGTCCCAGATGTAGATCTGGAGAGCAAGCTTGAGAGGGATAGGTATGGTGAATTAGCTACTTGAGATGAGAGATATGAATAGTGATTCAACTTAATAGAAGAATTGGAACTGATTAGTTGTTGCGAGAATTGTCCCTAAGGGTTCTGTACCCACAAAACGCCCTTTTGATGGATGGATGTCCAACTAGAAGTGGTTATGCACTACGTCGCACAATATACCTTTTATGACTAATAACCTTAATTCGATAGGGGGCAAGGTTTTTTATTATTTTGCAAGTTATAAATGCACAATTGTTTATTTGGAGCATTTACGTCGATTTTTAGTGTTTATTCTTCCCCTATTGTGTAATTGGGATCAATTATCGTCTTTCCGAATCAAACCCGTAAAAAATTCGTAAATTGAGCTATGTGATTGTTCGTGCGTTCATGATTCTGCCCGTAGAATCGATTCTGTGGCTTTGTGATCTGGTAGGAATGCAGTTTTTAGCGTATTTGGAGCTCGTAGTTGTATCCACTGGGATCCATGGAGGTTATGCAGTGACTGATGACGACTCCTTGTGTTTGGAGAGTTTTAAACGCTTTGCTATAGAATCCTACTGAATCTGTAGTACACTCATGAATTTGGAGAGTTTGGAAGTGTGAGCCTGGGTAGTTTTTTAAACTATCTATCACGAGTCTGAGCATCAATGTGCCGATCTGGTGATTCTCGTTGCGGTAATCAATATGAGTTTGGATTTCGAATTTAGGGTTATGGGTATTTTCAAGTTGCGCGATTCTAGAAGCGCCTATTTTTGAATTATCTATCCAGCCAGTTTCACCCAGGACTAGTCCAGTAGCTAGATCACAGACTTGTATGTGGAGCCCAGGTAATTTATGACCCTTTACTCGCTCTGATTGTCTGGTGATCCGTTCGTAGTACTTCATGACTGAGAATTATATACTGAAGCGTCAAGTTAGTAAGCCTTTATTTCAAAGCTGGTTGACAAGCTATATTTAATGTCGCACAATGATATTAGCAACTATGGTTTAGCTCCCCTGCCCTATGGAGTCAAATCACTTAAAACTATAGGATTGCTCAAATAACCACTATAGGGTTGGTAGTTACACGACTATCGTGTGCGGTGGGTGTGTATGTTTAAAATAGATCGATATATCCTTCCCAATTTTAATTCGAGGTATTTAGCAATCGAGGCTATATGAGTGCTAAGGGGTCAACTCCTACACTCCAGGCCTGCATCGAAGAGTACCTCGAGTACCTCACTATCGAGAGACAAGTCTCCCCTTTTACAATTCGTAATTATCGATTTTATCTTTTGAAGTTTGCTACTTGGTTAAATAAATATTATCCAGAGTCGGATTTGAGTGATGTAACCTCTAAGATGTTAAAAACATATCGTGTTTATCTTGCGCAGACTAAGGATGATAAAGGTCAGTACTTGGCACCAGTGACGCAAGGATATTATGTCATCGCTTTAAGGTCTATGCTCCGATACCTTATCAGGCAAGACTATGAAGTTGTCTCACCTGAGCGTCTCGAGCTACCTAGAGGGAAGGAACACTCGATTAAATTCTTGGACTATAAGCATGTCGAGGCAATGATTGAGAAAGTGGATGTCTCGAGTATTCAAGGATTGCGTGATCGAGTGTTAATGGAGACATTGTTTTCCACTGGCTTGCGGGTTTCGGAGCTTGTTTCTCTCAACAAGACTACAATCAACTTAGATACCAAGGAGTTTGGTGTAGTGGGTAAAGGCAAGAAAATTAGAGTAGTGTTTTTATCTGATCGAGCGGCAATGTGGATCGAGCGATACCTGCGTGAGCGCAATGATCACTATCATCCTGTTTTTATCCGTCACTCTGGGGCTAAGCCTGCGATTGATGATCCTAAGGCTGGTGAAAAACTCCGATTGAATGTGCGGACAGTACAGAGAATAATTGGTAAGTACGGACGACTCGCTCATTTGCCGTATACAATTACGCCACACGTAATGCGTCATAGTTTTGCAACAGATCTGATTTCACATGGCGCCGGTTTACGTGAAGTTCAAGAGATGTTGGGACACAAAAATATTGCGACAACTCAAATATATACTCACGTTACCAATCCCCAATTAAAGTCTGTGCATGAGAAGTATCATTCGGTAGGAAAAGTAGAATAAAACAATGCTTGAGTTATCACGCGGTATAATCAATGGGATGACACAAGTGGCGGTAGGTGCACAAATCTGGAATTTTAGTGAGGTCGGGAGTGGTAAGAGAGCACCCATTTTGATGCTTCATGGTTGGGGACGGAGCGGGAATGAATGGATTGGGATTGCCAGAGAATTGTCAGCATGGAGTGGGCGTAAAGTTTACGTGTTGGATCTACCCGGCTTTGGGGGGAGTAGTCTGCCAAATATCTCAAATATGTTGGAGTATTGCGAGCTAGTTGTAAAGTTTTGCGAATACATGGGAATCAAAAAAGTAGTGGTGATAGGGCATTCTTTGGGAGGGAGAGTAGGTACCCTGTTGGCATCCCTCCATCCTACTATGGTCGAAAAACTAATTCTAGTTGATCCAGCAGGTGTGAAGCCAAAGTCTCTTAAAAGAGTCTTGCTTAAAAATATTGCGAAGCTATTTAGTTGGTTACCAAGTAGGTGGCGTCATAAGG
>Ga0116204_1002194_pt1 | contig 10613 bp, 6 predicted proteins | sample LakKivwa52mmetaG_FD_94481 | JGI IMG/M metagenome (GOLD analysis project Ga0116204, IMG submission 94481) | Anoxic lake water microbial communities from Lake Kivu, Rwanda to study Microbial Dark Matter (Phase II) - Lake Kivu water 52m metaG | ecosystem: Environmental > Aquatic > Freshwater > Lake ... | reverse complement strand
GGTTTTGGCCTTGACTTTCACGAAGTAGGTATTATTTGCCAGGCTTTTACCATCTGCATCACGCCCATCCCACCAGATTTGATTGAACCCCTTTTTTCCCATGTCCTGGATGGTTCTGATCTTGCGTCCGGACATCGTGTAGATCGAGACTGTCACATCTGCCTCAACCGAAAGTATGAATGTGATGTAACCACTTCCAGACATAGGATTGGGATATGGCAAAAGTCGCTTGATCGAAAGTTCGGAACTCTTTTTGACAATGAAACTGGTATTTGCCACAGCGGGACGGTTAAAGTTATCGAAAACGAGCAGTTGCAGTTTGTGGATGCCTTCACTGAGATTTTGAAGGCGATAGCTGAGAGTTCCGGTAGTATGGGAATCCAGGTCATAGGAGAAATAACTGGTCACAGCCAGGGGTTGTGAGCTGTCGTTCAGGATGAGCAGTATGTTGTGTCCGGCACTACCGGTCAGGTTTATCCCGTTTGAATCAGAAATATGGGCAATAAGCAGGGGATTGGTGCCAACTGTATCACCTTCCCGGAAATCCAACGTACCCAGGAACAATTCAATCTGGGGTGCATCCGGATTATCGGTGGGGATGGTCTGGTCGCTGACCGTGACCGGGAAAGTATAATTGACATAGTCCTTCCCGATCGAGCCGGAATTGATGGACATATAACTTATCACAGAGCCGGTGGTTCCTGGATTGACATCATCGGGTACCACAACTCTTGTGCTATAGGCAGAATTGGTAACTGTGGACCTCCCGCGGAAGATTGGATTACCACGCTTGGTGACCACTGTCAAGGGTCGAAATACAACTGTTTGATCCGGATTGAAGAGCATCACCTCAGCAGTTCCGGATAGGCCGGAATCAGAGAAGCTTCCATCGATCTCGATCAACTGGCGTGAGAATAGATCTGTATTTTTGGGTAAATCACCGGGCTTGATATCAGATGCCTCGAACGCCTGTTGAGAATTCGATCCCGATCGGAAATCCAGCCCCGACATTCCTTTCTCAGACCTGGAATCCAATTCCGTCATTCCCGACCCCGATCGGGAATCCAGTCCCGTCATTCCCGACCCCGATCGGGAATCCATAAACAACCTATCCACACTGCCAATGCTCATTGAACTATCCCGGGCCGGAGGTGTTATACGCAAAAGCGGATCACCGAGCAGGACATAACGGCGGTTGTTATCCATGGCCTGAGAATAGACGGTCTTGGCATTCATCAGAGCTGCCCCAACAGGATTCCTGAGATTCACAGCTTGTTCCATAAAATAAACGAAGAGGATCTCGTTGCTGGTGGGACCTGTCTCACGGGTTCCTGCAATGGAGGCGACAGAGCCAAGATTGTCCATAAGGACAACTTTCTGTGCCAGGCTTTCAAAGCCCCAATAGTCGAAATGTCCAACTTTGCAGGAAGCAGCAATGAACAGGTTCAGCCGGTCTGGATTATTGAAGCGTCCCATATCCGTCGCACCATTAAAATAGTCCTCAGCTCCAAGCTTATCATAAGATCCATGACCAATGTAATACCAGATCAGGGTTCCGTCGTTTATCCGACTCATCATGGCATCCCGGGCTGTGGGCTTGTTCTGGAACTCGTCATACTCGTGCTCAATCCCCAAAACCAGATCGACATTCACACTGCGGTTGATGGCTATGTTTGTAGTCTGAGCACTTTCGGTGTGATAGTACTCTCCGGTTACAGTGACACCATTGGTGAGGTCATCTGCCACGATCAGCAGGGAATTTCTCCACCAACCGAAACTTGGATTCTGAACGTAATTATACATATTTGAGAGCATTGTGCCCAGTTCGGAGCTGTTGCGAACCGGATAGCGACCAACTGCAAGTTGAGGAGCAAAAGAGCTTGTTATCAGGGTAAAAAGATCATCTGCTGCATCACCATTCTGTTCATAAATGATAATTTTATTCTTATCGGCGGCCTGACCGGAATTGTTTCTCCAGTCGATTGTGCCCAGACCCAGCAAAGTAAGCGAGGAGATCCTGGGCGCAGGTTGGTTGTGATAGACCCAGCGCAAATACTGACGGACGGCAACGGGATCCGGATGTCCGCCATTGAATTGGTCAAAGATGTGCTGCTGATTCACAATCTTGCTTTTTACCCTGTATTGTTCCCAGTAGAAATCCGCCAGATCCTGGGCCTGACTGACAAACTCGGCTGGACATACAATCACGTTGTCGATCTGCTCGCTTTGAGTAAGATCGATTGGTGTGTAGCTTTGAATGACTGCAGGAGCAAATAAATCAGAAGGCTGAATAACCCAATAACTGTTGCCAGCCCCACCCGAGCCAATGAACTGAAAGCCATTGCTGTTGGTGGCATGGGTCAGGATTTTTACAGCAGAGAAACTCTCCGCCTGATAGACAGTTACGGCATTACTGCTCCCCGTGAAGCTATAGCGGATAGGGGCAAGATAGTCCACTGCAGGGGTTTTGACCTGATATTGCCTGTTGCGCTTGATCAGTTTTTTGTTATATGTGATTTCGTAAAAGTCAAAGAAATAGTTGATTGTCTGGCCCCTGAAAACTCGGAAGAGGATATCGTTTGTGCCTTCCTGGAACAGACTCGTCGTTCGGTTAAAGTTGTAGGTGCTGGTGCTGAACCAGGCCAGATCAGCCACCTGGTTCTCGTTGGGAAGTGTGTAGGGCTGGTTATTTATATAGAGGTTCATTCTGTGCCAGAGAGCTGAATTGATGTCCTCCTGCACCAGTGAGAAGCTCAGATTTGCAACCACAGTGGTATCGATATCTTCAATAACCTGAGTGACTTCGTAGTCAGCTGTGCTTTGGCCAAACCACCGTTGTGAATACCAGCCAAAACCAGTATTGAGGCGTCTGTGGCTTTCATTTTCCATTCTTAGGGTAATGGGATTTGAGGTTCTGGTGCTGCTATAGCTTGGGGCTGGAACAGTGGTCTGGATCCTTTTGACCGGAGCATCAAACTCCCCGGCAAAGGTCAGCCAGTAAACGACATTCCCGGAATAGGGATTGTGATACAGAGGGCCGGAATAGGTTTGATTCTTGTCAAAGCCACTGCGGTCAAGTCCATAGAACACAATATAATCCGTTGCATCAAAGCTACCGTCCTCTTCGCCGACCACCTGAATTGGAACTTCATAAAACTCCAGTCCGGTTTGGATAACACTGTTTGGCAAGGCAGAGCCACCGGTAGTAAACATCCTCAAAGTGCGGGGATCGAGATCATTGACCGGCAGGAACGATAGCTGGGAGGGGGTGATTTTGTGCATTCCGGTTTGGCTGGTCTCGACCCTGACCCAGTGGTCTGATCTGGAAAAATCGGCGAAGTTGATGGGAGATCTGAGCTCGGTTTGCCAGTATCTGGCATAATCAGGATTGATCAGGTTATTCATGAAGTCAGAACTTAGTGGGTCAGTTATCAAAGTTGATTCCAGGTTCTGATCCGGAACCCCGGTGATCGAGATGGAGATAATGGCATCACTTATTATCTCCAGGCTGCGTTCTCCATCATACTGAAATGGATTGATCAAAACTGGAACGAATTTGCTCAAACGAAAGGAGGTTTCTGGCAGGATGCGGATGAAGTTGTTTCGGGACCTGTATTTATCCTCATCGATTCGATAGGTATATTCGGTGAACTCATCAGAACCGGAAAAAAATGGTACCGGTTTGATTCTTTTGCTGAGTTCACGCCTCTGGCTACGTGAACTGAGGATATTGACAGTGACCTCTCCCCCGGCAGGAATACCAACTTTGATCTCATCATAGGGTAGGTTGGGTATTCCGGGCTCAATCGGGAAGCCCATCCCAGGTGCGCGGAGCTCTGTATAGTCATCTGCCTCAATAACATCGATGACAGTGGCTTTGTATTCCAGCACGATGTTATCTGGTCTGCTTTCCAGTATTGTAACCTTTGCCGTCATATCCATCCCAAAGATCAGGATCAGGATGGCAAAAGCAACGTAGCGACATATATTATTCATGCGTATCCCCAGTCTTGTTTTTGCTGGTTTGTTTATTGGCAGATGCGCTACTTGCGTTCGGCCTGTCAAACACGAGTTCAAAGATCATGATCAGGGCATAGAAGATCCCCATGAAGAAAAAGATGCCGAGCATCCCCTTCATCGTGATCGATATTGACTTGCCAAGATCCGGCCATTGGGCAGAATTTCCCAGCAGCAATAGGGTATGAGATAGGACGTGATTCATTTGCACACCTCATTTATGGGCAGGAGCGGTTATCATAACCGTCCAAAACTTGTTATAGGAATTGCTTTGTGTTTTATCCTTTTATTTCCGGGACAGCGTCCCGGATATTAATACTTAGTAATGATAGCTCCGGTTGGCTGCTATCATCATCGCCCGGTATATCTGTTCGATCAGGATCAGCCTGGTCATCTGATGCGTAAAGGTCATCCGGGACAAACCCAAGACCAAGTCTGCCCGGTTTTTTACTGCATCGCTGGTGCCATAAACACCTCCGATGCAAAAAACGATCCGCTTTGTAATATAAATATTAGTCAGGAATTCCGAAAACTCAAGTGAATTCTTCTGGATACCTGTTTCATCCAGGAGAACGAAAAAATCGGCTGGCTTGATCTGTTTCAGGATCGTTTCGGCCTCGCGTTCTTTAACAATAGTGATTGAGCCGGTTTCCTTCAGACCGGTATCCGGCAATTCATTCACTTCAAAATTCAAAAGTGGTTTCAATCGCTTCAGATATTCATCCATGGCCAGCCTTAGCCATGAATCCTGGGTCTTGCCGACAAACAGGATTCTGATCTTCATGCTGTATTCCTGTTACACAGGATTATACCTGATCAATAGCTCTGTAAATCCCAGTATCCACAGATTGAAAAGCTCTTAACTCCAAGCCCTTTTCCTATCTCTTTACGCAGACCAGTCCCATTGCCATACAAAGCATTTTGGTCTCGCCATCATCGGCCCGGGAAGGAATCAGGATAGGTGCCTTGGTTCCCATCACGACATGAGCCACCCGATATTTGCAATAATAGGTGAGAGCTTTGCCAAAGATGTTGCCGGATTCGATATTGGGAACGATCAGAATGTCTGCAAATCCCGCGACCGGAGAAACGATGCCTTTGATCTCTGCGGCCTTGGGGTCGATGGCATTGTCAAAAGCCAGGGGGCCATCGATCAAACAACCGGGGATCTGGCCACGATCGTTCATTTTGCTAATCATTGCTGCATCAATGGTGGAGGGGATCTTCTGATTCACTGCTTCGATAGCAGATAGCAATGCGACTCTGGGGTTGGGATTATTGAAAGCATGAGCCACTTCAACAGCATTTTTGATGATAGCGATCTTTTCGGACAGCTCTGGACAGATATTTATTCCGCCATCACTCATCAGTTTGAGGCCATCCGGATGTTCATAGGCCAAAACGTCAGATATAACGTCGCTGCTCCTAAGGCCTTTCTCTTTGTCCAAAACAGCTTTCAGAAGAACCGCAGTATCCGTCTTTCCTTTCAGGATAAGCTGTGCTTTCCCTTCCCGAACCAGCCGGACAGATTCCTCGGCTGCCTTTTTCAGGTCTTTGCCAGTATCAATGATCTCGAACGAATTCTTGTGTTGGGGAGATAGTTTTTCCAGCAGGGAAGAAATGGAAGATTTATCTCCCACCAGGATGCAATCTGCCAGGCCTTCCTGCTCGGCAAGAATGGCAGCATCCAAGACAGATTCGGTCTGGGCAGCAGCGATAACTACGCTGGATCTTTCTCCTCCCCTTACCTGGGCAAGAAGTTCTTCAAAGTTTTTAAACATTAGTTCTCCAATATCTTAATGATCTGAATGGTGGGTGTATTTTTCCAGAAAGTCATCAACGGCCGAGTTTTCTTCGGGCCGGATGATGGCCTGGATCTTTTGAATGGCTTCTTTTTGGATTTGACGCACTCTTTCTCTGGAAAGGCCGATTTCATCTGCAATCTGGGCAAAATTCATGCGCTCCTGCTGTTCATTCAGGCCGAAGTATTTCCGGATGATATTCTCTTCTCTGCGATCAAGAGTCTTTAGCGCATTTTCAAGTTTTTCCTGCATTCTTTCCCGGTAAAAAGCGGCTTGGGGGTCAATCATGCTCTTATCTTCAAGGATGTCCCCGGTTGAGTATTCCTGATACTCGCCTGTCTGTAAGACCTCATCCAGGGAAGTTGTTTCATAGAATTGTCCCTTCAGGTGATCAATCGATTTTTCGGTGATGTGAAGTTTCTCGCCAATCTCTTCATCCGAGGGCAGCTCACCCGTCTCAGAGAACATCCTCTCGGCTGTGGCTTTGATCCGGTTCTGGGAACTGGATTTACCTAGCGGAACCCGGATCAGAGAGCTTTTCTCGGACACGGCCAGCATGATCCTCTGCTTGATCCACCAGATGGCATAGGAGATGAGTTTTATGTCTTTGTCCGGTTCAAACTTCTCGATTGCTTTGATCAAACCGATGTTTCCCTCACTGATCAGCTCCGAGAGGGAAAGCCCTCTGTTTTGAAATCTGCTGGCAATTTTGACCACAAACTTCAAGTTTGACTGGATTAGTTTATTGATGGCGTTCGGATCTCCAGCCTGAGCTTTGAGTGCAAGTTCGTGTTCAACTTCGCGGCTTAGGGGTTCAAACTTGGATATCTCGTTCAGATAATTCTGCAACGCTTTATCCGAAAACACGTTTTCTGATCGGTTCTGTCTATTCATTGTCTGCTCAGTTAGTCCAGTGGCAAAACTTTGCGGGGATTGATTGCCTTCCCCTTGTAGCGGTATTCAAAATGGATATGAGGGCCGGTTGCATCTCCGGTTGAGCCGATCGTTGCAATCTGCTGACCCTTCTTTACAACATCATCTACACTAACAAGATTGGTTTCATTATGGGCATAGACAGTCATCACAAAATCCGGATGTTCGATCACGACTACGTTTCCATAAGCTCCCTGCCGGCCGGAATATACAACTGTCCCATCCAGAACTGCATAGATCGGAGTTCCGGGTTTTGCTGCTATATCTATCCCCTTGTGGGGCTTCCCACCCCGAATGCCATATTCTGATACAACCCTGCCCTCGACCGGCATGATGAGATCTGCTCTTATCCTATCCCGGGATAGCAGGTCATCGTCGGTCAGGTTTGCCTTGTTGATTGCACTCTGGCTGGTGGGAGAGTTTCGCCGGGGTGTCAGATAAAGCTTTTGCCCTATCTGGATATCATTACTGCTGAGGTTATTGAGTTTTTTAAGCTCGTCAACTGTCATCCCATTCTCGGTCGCTATCCGGAAGAGCGTGTCTTTCTTTTGCACAACATAGACCTTTTCGATCAGAATGGTATCCGGGACAGCTGGTTGGCTGATCCTGGCTGCGGGAACCTCTGCTGGTTTTTCTTCCTGAATTTGAGTTTCCAGGATGGATGGATCCTTGATAAGTATCCTGTCGCCGGGTCTGATCAGGACGTTCTCATCAGGAAAGTTGTTCCATTTCAGGATATCTTTGAGGGGAACCTTATTACTCAGGGAAATCCTGTATAAGTTGTCCTTGGGCTGGATGATATAATAGTAGTTCTCGGGGATTTCTTCCGGAGTTCGGATTGCTGTCTGTCCGGTGTCCGGATTTGGGTTTTGAGGGGGGCTTGTAGCCGGGGAAGCAACTGGCTTTTGCACTGATGTGGCGGCAGGGGTCTGAGCCGGCTTTGGAACGGGCTCGGAAGCAGGTTTGGGTTGTGGCAGTTCCTTTATTTTCAAGACCTGGCCGATAGACAGTTTATTGCTCTGCAAGCCATTGATCTCCATCAGTTTATCAACGCTTACTCCATAGGCTTTTCCCAGCTTGTAAAGGTTATCCCCAGCCCTCACGGTGTGCATCTGATAATTAGCAGCCATCAGGATCATGGGCAAGACCATGAAAGCAAGCAACCAAAGAATGATCCTAAAAGCGGATCGTGAAATCACTATATTCCTCTCCGACTGTGAGATCGGCAATCTCCAGGTTATCCACCCGGGCATTATGGTTTCCGCTACGCAGCAGTTCACACAGGGAATACAATTTATCTTTCTCTCCTGATACAACGATTTTCACATTTCCGTTACTGAGGTTGCGAACATAGCCTTTGAGCGCCAGGATCTTTGCTGATTCACGCACGTAGTATCTGTAACCGACACCCTGAACCCGTCCGGAAACAACTATCTCCCACACTGGCATACATCACCTCATTTTCGGTTTTTTTCTTGATAATTGTAACGGGTATATTTGTCAAGAAACTTTCTGAACACAGATCGTATATCCCTATCCTGTAACAAGAAACCTCCACGACATCGATGTTCCTTTTCGCTGGGACTTGACAAGATTTGGGGCTCAAAAATCCTCCTCTGCATGAAGCAGTATTATATAATTCATCTGCCCTACCTGATAGAAAAGGACTTTGTCTTTTACGGAGATGACATGGTCTCTGAGGGGTGCAGGGTTCTTGTCAATTTCAACCGTAAGGATCAGATCGGCATTTGCGGTTCTGTAGCCGGGACACCTGACCCCAAAATCAAGTATAAACCAATCATCGAGGTCATCGACCAAGTCCCGGTTTTGAGAAAGACCATGTTCCAACTGGCAAGGTGGATGGCGGGATATTATCATTTTTCATTGGGAAAAGCGCTGTTTGCCATGCTGCCTTCCTACCTTATTCCGGAAGTTTCCAATATCGTAACCCTTTGCGAAAATTCAGGATCCGCCTGCGATCCGGAATGTTCCGAAATTGTCTCGATACTCAAGCTTGAAAAGCAAATAACTATACTGGAACTGAGAAAGAGATTTCCAAACAAACCGGTGTATTCCATTCTGGAACGAGCCGAAAAAAATGGCACAATCGAACTTGGCAGGAAGATCAATGACCGGACAAAACCCAGAACCGTAAACTACCTGAAGCTTGAACGCAGCCCGGAAGAAGCTGATGCCTGCACCCCGAAGCAGCTATCTGCCTTTGAGCTGCTGCATAAAGCAGGGAAACCCATTCCGATGTCTCAGGTTTGTGAGGATATCTCATACAGCGTGATCAAGGCCCTGGTCAAAAAAGGAATAATTTCAATAAGTCCCCGCAAGATATCATCCAAAACTCTTTTCGATTTTGGAGCAAGCCAGCCCAAGCAGATCACTCTCACCGAGGAACAGCAGACATGCATCAAAGCCCTGAAAAGCGAGGCCGGAAAGTTCTCCGTCAATCTCGTATATGGTGTGACCGGCAGCGGAAAGACCGAGATCTATATCGAACTCATCAAACACTATCTCGCTGAGGGCAAAGGTATCATCTTCCTGATCCCGGAAATTGCCCTCACGCCTCAGATGGTGGAGCGTTTCTTCTCTGTCTTCGGGGGTGATATCGCCATCCTGCACAGCCAGTTAACCGACCGGGAACGCTTTGAACAATGGAAGCAGATTTCCGAAGGAAGATGCCACATTGCCCTTGGAGCCAGGAGCGCTATCTTTGCTCCGATGCCGGAACTGGGATTGATCATAGTTGATGAGGAACATGAACAAAGTTATAAGCAGGATCAATCACCGCGATATAATGCCCGGGACATGGCTATCTTGCGTTCGTCTATTGAGAACGCACAGGTGATCCTGGGCTCAGCAACCCCGTCCCTGGAGTCCTGGCATAATGTGAATATTGGTAAATACCAGCTTCAACTCATCCTGAACCGGCCCGTCAATATCAAACTACCCGAAGTGGAAATCCTCGATCTGAAAAACGAACCAGAGCCGGAATTACTTTCCTCTCACCTTTTGGAACGCATCTCCGAAACAATAGCAGAGAAAAAACAAGTGATCCTGTTCCAAAACCGGCGTGGTTATTCCTCCTTTTTCCTGTGCAACAAATGCGGAGAACTGATCAAGTGCAACAATTGCGAAATCAGCATGTATTATCACCGGGACCGGGAGGAACTGAACTGTCATTATTGCGGATGCGTGCTACCCGTTCCCAGACGCTGTCCCAAGTGTGGTCACTACTCCTTCAGCCATGGTGCAGCCGGAACTCAAAAGATCGAGGCAATGCTGAAGCTTCACTTTCCCAGTGCCAGAATCCTGCGCCTTGATTCCGATTCTGCCCGCAGCAAGGATATGTATAAACTGATGTATGACAGGATGAAGAACCGCGAGGCAGATATCCTTTTGGGAACTCAAATGATCAGCAAGGGGCTGGATTTTCCCAATGTAACCCTTGTGGGTGTGGTGCTTGCCGATGTTTCCCTGAATATTCCGGATTTCCGGGCAGCAGAGCGCACTTTCCAACTCCTCACCCAGGTCGCCGGACGCAGTGGCCGGGCCGAAACTGCAGGCAATGTCATCATCCAGACCTACAATCCGGATCACTATGCCATCCGCTATGCTCAGCAGCAGGACTTCGTCTCATTTGCCAAAGAAGAACTCACATATCGAAAACGCCTGAATTACCCCCCCTATTTCCGGGTGGCAAGAATTGTCTATCAATCCCGGGAACTCTCCCTGCTACAAAGGACGATGCTTGAGTTGGAATCTATTGTTAACAGAGAAATCGCCAAAGGCGACTCACTGGCTATTCTTGGGCCCTGTCCGGCTCCAATTCCAAAAACTGGAGGTCTGTGG
>Ga0116204_1002192_pt1 | contig 10619 bp, 9 predicted proteins | sample LakKivwa52mmetaG_FD_94481 | JGI IMG/M metagenome (GOLD analysis project Ga0116204, IMG submission 94481) | Anoxic lake water microbial communities from Lake Kivu, Rwanda to study Microbial Dark Matter (Phase II) - Lake Kivu water 52m metaG | ecosystem: Environmental > Aquatic > Freshwater > Lake ... | reverse complement strand
GGATGCCGCAAAAGAAAGTGAATAAGCTCGCGACTGGTAAAGGCGGTCGCCCCAATGATTCCAATTTTGAATTGCCCTGTCATGGCTGACAAATATAGAAAATAGAACTCTCACCTTGCCTTATCGCAGAGTAATACTCAAAAAGTTTGGTATAAAAATGTTGCCCCCGGGTAATTCAGAAGATTATAATCCCTTTACTTTCCCTTTTGAGCATGAGGTCAAAAAAATGAAAAGAGTTCTCCTTGCCCTTTTGGTCCTGGTTTGGCAAATAAGTCTGGCAGAAACCAAGCTACAAGGCAACATACAAATACAGACCAGTAAAACTCTTGAGGGTAAAAACAACGTGGATCAACTCTTTGGTCGGTCCAACCTTTATTGGAGTTTTATAGAGGATTCTTCGTTTTCGTCCTTAATTCATATTAGAGCCTACCCTTCGGGCTTTGGCTTCGAGCCTCAATTGGGAGCCATGTTTGAGGGGCCTCAAGGCCCCTTTGCAAGCCCGGCCATACCCAATCAAGCAGCGCCCGACACCCTTTCCGCCCTAATACAGATTTGGCAAGCCTGGGTAAGGTACCGTTTCCCCGAATTTGAAATACGGATTGGACGCATGGTCACCACAGGTAAGGAAAGCAAACACTTTGGTAACTACCTCGACCTTTCTCCTGGCGGCACCTATATGGCTGGCCGGGATGGTATTCACAATGCTCTTGAGTTTTTTAATATATATGGCCCTTTTACAACTCAGGCCCACTTGGGAGTAGGTGATGTACTGGGTAACCGTGGTTACTTAAGGCTTTCCGTTCAGTATCAGGCAACTCCCCAACTTCTCCTTTCTGCTGGTGAAAAAAGCAATATCTTTGACTTTATCCATTACGAAATCAATGATGAAAAAAACATCCTTATGAATACCCTTTCTTTTGGAGTGGGCTATCAAGCACATCAGGCTCTGCGCATGAGCCTTGAAACCGCCTCTATCTACTACCGCAGTGAGGACCTTAAATATCCCCTGCAATTCCCTGTCACCACAGCGCTCACTTTAGATACAAAATCTCTTTTTCCCAATTTGCCTGTGCATAAGGCCCTCGATTTAATGCGCTTTGAATTAGAATATCTCTACAATCGTAAAGACCAGAAAACTTCATATCAAAACATAGATGCTGATTTACTCTGGAATGTCCATTTTGAAAAAAGAATTTTCAAGCGGATGTTCCTTGAAGCCAGTATTTTTGCAGCACCCACTCACAAACATCCTTCCAACACCGGTGCGGGAATCCGTTTTAGTTCTGAAATTAATTAGGAGGAGGGGGGCACTGCGTCCCCCATCCTATTTGCTCGCTTACGAGTGCCTTCACTTACCTTCAGGCACTTTGCGTTTCGCTCCCAAATACCTTCCCCCAGCTAATTTGGCTGGGCTCACAGGTTATAATTAGGAGGAGGGGGCAGTTAAAAATCCCCTAAATTAACCAATACCTGTATATACGCCTGGTGGCTGCGTAGCTGGACTATATATACACCTGGTTTTTGCTTCTGACCACGGAGATTGTATCCATCCCAGTCAAGGCTGCCACTTTTTTCCCGGACATATAAATTTTTCACCACCTTATTTTTCAGGTTAAGTATTAAAAGCTTGGAACCCTTTACTTCCTTTAGGGCATAACGGATCTTTACCTTTTTTAAATTGGGATAAAACTGGGCTGCCAGTGCCAAATTTTCCTTACCCAGTACTATTTCGTCCTTTTGCTTATGTGTGTAGTTGGCAAACCACTTTTTGACACGCTTGAGCATAGCGGGATGCATCCGCATTTCACTGTTCCCTATCTTTTTGTACTTGTAGTAAGCGTGAGGGATTTTGCGTTTTTCGAGCAGAGAATCCAAACGACGGGCATAACTTAGAGGTGTTGATAGATCAGCGCTACCATGATGTATTTGATAGGGAATATTGATTTTTAAGGCTACAGAATCGCCTGGGGCAACTCCCTTCATTTTATTGGGCACAACACCACCGGCAGTATGTGCTGCTGCCCGCAAGCGACCGCCCATTTGTGCAGCAAAGGCAGTTGTTACAAAAGCCCCTCGCCCATGGCCAAAAGCAACAACCCGATTAGAGTCTATAAACGGTAGAGCTGTCATCAGTTCAAAAGTCTTTTTTAAGCGTGCCAGGTTAGCTTGGCTGGCCCCAAACTGTATACTTTGGCAGGGGCCCGGCAAGCCGCAGGGCACATGAGCGGCATGTGTAAAATTGACGGAAACAACTGCATAACCCCAGCTCAAAAATATCCTTCCCAGCTGCCTCCCATAAGACTTTGCATTTTTTCCCAATCCGTGATTGAGAAGGACCATGGGAAAGGGGCCTGTACCACGGGGTTTAAAAAAGGTACCTGACAGTTCGAAGGACTTTCCATCTTCCTCGACAGATGTATAGGTCCATTCTGATCCCACCTGGCTATTTTCAGGATCACCCATAATAACCAGGGGATAATAGGTAGAGTCTGGATAGGGATTTGCGGCGTTTTGTAAAAATTCTACAATTTTTCCCATCAGAGTATCGGCAATAAATTCAGGGCCCCCATGCTCTGCCTTAGGCAATAGAATCAAATTGCTGGTCACTCCCTTTTCAAGCAATTGCGAATCAAGCTCAACAGCCTGTGTATAGGGAACTATGGGATCAAGAATGCCATGTACACTAATAACCGGAGGATCACTTGGATCAATTGAGTAAATGGGGCTGGCTGATCGCGCTCGATCAGGACAACTCAGTACGGTACAACCCATAAGCTGCCCGGTTGAGGAGGAACTTCGAAAGTGGTTTGGGCCCAGGGTCATAAAGTTGGAATGGCCAAAATAATTGATGATGGCATGAATACGGGTAGAAAATTGGTGGTTCGCTAAGTTGGTATCCCGATCATCTAAAACACTTCGGGCCAAGCCTAACATAAGACTTAAGTGCCCCCCTGCCGAATTTCCCCAAGCAATAATTTGAGATGTATCGATCGCCAGGGAATCAGCCTGGGAACGCAGATATCTTACCGCAGCCTGTATATCTTCTAGTTGGGCAGGCCACCGCGCATTGAAACTGAGTCGGTATTCTATACTGGCCAGGGCATAACCCCAGCCTAGCATATGCAAGGGTATAGAAACTTCACCCTTATGGCCCATGCGCCAAGCTCCTCCGTGTATCCATAAAATAAGGGGGTAAGGACCTGGTGTGTTTTTGGGGTAGTAAATATCAAGAGCTAGAGATTTGTTTTCAACCACCTTGTAGATACGGTCTGGTATATCGGGTAAAACCACCTGACCCTGGACTTGGGGACATATAAACGAAAGTACACCGCAGGCAAACAGAAAAATATTGCTCAGGCAAGCGTTTATTGGCCCGTAAGTTCTGGTTGTTTTTAGGTGCTTAAGACTTAAGGAAGCCCCAGAGGCACTGAGAGGCACAGCGGAAAAACCCTTACTTCGGATAAAGCAAAACAGTTTGAGTTTGAGAGTATGAATGCGCAAGATTTTTGATTTCCCGGTTTTTTGGACAAAAAAAGGTTAAAACCCCAGGACACCATAAATTTAAGTTTTTTAATGTTCGACGGAAAAGAACCAATTTTTCTAAACTTAATTTTGACATGAATCCTAAAGAAAATGCAGCAATAAAAGCCCTCGAATGGGTAAAACAGGGTTACTCCCTGGGTTTGGGGACTGGTTCTACGGCCGACTATTTTGTGCGGGCCCTAACGCAGTTACCCTTTTTAAATACCCTTACACTGGTTACCAGCAGTTTTTCCACATCTGTCCTGGCCCGTTCTCTGGGCTTACTCATACAGCCCTTTGAAGCCATCACCCACCTTGATCTATACATCGATGGAGCTGATGAAATCGATCCCCGCCTCAATCTTATTAAAGGCCGTGGAGCCGCCATGCTTCAAGAAAAAATTCTGGCAACCGCAGCTAAAAGTTTTTTAGTCGTTGCCGATGAAAGTAAACTCGTCAATTCTCTTGGAACCCACTTTCCTGTTCCCGTCGAAGTTATTCCCATGGCTTACCGGCAAATTGAAAACACCCTGCAAAATTTGGGTGCCACCACCATGCTGCGCAAGGGTAGCGGAAAAGACGGGCCTATAATTACAGACTGCGGAAACTTTTTAATTGATGCCCGCTTTTCACCCACTCAAAATTTTGAATCTCTTTCCACTGCTATCAACCAAATTCCTGGAGTGGTAGGACATGGGATTTTTATTGGCCTCAGTAAAATGGCTATTTTAGGACACGACACCGGAGCCCGGGTTTTAGTCCCCAAAGAGTAAAAAATCAAAGCCCATCGCGCAGCAAGTCCTTGAGCTCACGCCTTTGCTCAGGGCTCAGCTCATTCTCAAGAATATTTTTAAGATCATCTGATTCATAAAGATCTTTAAGTTTTGTCATCACATCATCAGATTCAGGAGCCCGACTGTATTCAGGGGGAATCACAAAGAGTCCTGGTGGATAATTTTGTGGTTGAATTTTTGTAGCCTCCAAGGAGGTCACCAGTCCACCCTGATTGTGGGTGATTTTTAAAGGAAAGCCCTTATAACCTTTTTGCACCAAATAGGATAGAGCAGTATTGTATACTCCATACTTAGACACGGCTTCCTGAAAATCAGTCATAAAGTTAAATGTTTTGATATTTTCACAAAGCCAGATTTCTGTATTTTGGTTGTTTTCTTGCACTCGAAAGCCTTTTACGGGATACCCTAGGTGTACATCGTTTCCCAAAGGGAACAATTTGATGCGAGAAAGTATTTGTTGTGACCCTGTAGAAGTTTTGGAACTGGGTAAGGAACGGTACTGTATATAGGTCTTTTTTTTATGGTCAATCTGGTAAATAGTCCCCGGAGTATTCTGCAGGGCAAGATAATGGGAACTGATATTGAGATTGGCATCTTTCATGGATAAGTTGAGTTTGGCCAAGGCCCCAGCCTTCCCCAGCTTAACTTCAATAGCACCAAACCCCATGGCATTGTCTACATAGTAAACAATTTCACCCTGAGAAAATAAGCCTTTGGAAACTGTGGGTGGCGAGGGCGAATTGGCAAATCCAGAACCATAAAACAAAAGGCAGGCCAAAGTAGAGATCTTAAGGGGCAGGCGGGCAAGATGACTAAACTTTCTTACCCGATGATTGGAAAAAGAACATATTCCTTTTGATTTTAAGTTTAGACCTAACCCTTGAACTGTGACAAAAAAAGCTTTACGGAAAACCAATAAACAACTGTCCAGATTTCTGCGGGCTAGGTTGTCTGCCCCCACCTGTTTTTGCTTCATTAAAATTTTTTTATGCATAAGCTCCAAATTCCATTTTTTTTCACAGTTGCACAAGAACTCTGGATGTATATAAAGCGGTCTTACTCCTTAGCGCTTATTATAAAGCTGCACCTCAATTTATATGTTTTTTTTGGACTGACTGATTTCCTCACGCAAGGAGGTGGGGTCCCATCCACTGTTGCTATCTTTGAGACTTTGAGAGAGTTCTTCAGCAAGCATAACTTTTTCAAGATTGCTTATCTGCTCTCGAGCTTTTTTAATAAACTCTTTTTGATCATGCCGCACAAGTGCGAGCTGTTCAGAAATTTCACGGTCTCGCCTTTGGAATTTATTAACCATACGGTGGGCTTGGAAAGCGCGGTATCCTAAAATTTTAAGAGCATCTTCACCCATAAGCAAAGAGGACTCCCTAGTCTCAGGATAGGCCGGCCGGCCAATCATTTCTTCAAGCTCAAAGGTCTGCTGCATCTGTGTGGACCGTGCGAGAATTTTTAATTGGGGATAATGCTTGCGCACCGTTTCGACCAGATCACGGGTAGTATCGGGATTATCCAGAGCAATAATAAGAAGCTGAGCGTTTTCAATACCTGCTGCTTGTAACAAATCAAGCCGCGAGGCATCCCCATAAAACACATTCAAACCCAGACGCCGTAATAAATTAACCTGATCTGGATTTATATCTAGAACCGTGGGATAAATCCCATGAGCACGCAAAAGGCGCCCTATTACACTTCCATACCGGCCAAATCCGGCAATGATGACATGGGATGTTGTTGTGATTTCATCGGCTGGTTGAGTTTCCGGTCTCTTTACTCCAAAGCGAGTGAGAATCAGTTTTTCATTGATCAGCATAAGTAAAGGTGTCAGAGCCATGGAAAGCGCTACGGCCACTATAAAAGGCGCTGTTTCTTGGGGTGTCAGTATATGATGCTGAGTCGCAAAGGAAAAAAGCACAAAGGCGAATTCACCACCTTGCGCTAAAGAGAAGGCCAGCAAAAGATTATTGCTCGCACTCATTTTAAACAACTTTCCCATAACAAGTAAGACCGACAGTTTAATTAGAACTAGCAGGAGCACAAGCGTCAAGATAGAGAAAGGTTGATGATAGACCAGACTAAAATTGATGGAGGCACCCACCGAGATAAAAAACAAACCCAGCAAAAGACCTTTAAAAGGTTCTATATCACTTTCGAGTTCATGGCGGTATTAACTACCTGCCAGGACCACACCGGCCAGAAAGGTTCCCAAAGCCGGACTTAAACCAATACGGGTCATGAGCAAGGCAATCCCCACCACCAATAAAAGGCTGGTAGCTGTAAAAATTTCACGTAAACCTGACTTGGCAATGAGCCTGAGCAAAGGTCGAAGTATATATATACCAACTAGAATAATGAGTAAGAGGATTAAAAGTACAAAGGCTGTTTGCTGTAAGGCCGAAAAACCGTTAAGCCAGCCTGTAGACTGATGGCTAGTGTGCTCAGAGGCCTTTCCCGGCAGAGTGCTCAGCAAAGGTAAAAGCGCCAATAAGGGGATAACCGCTATATCTTGAAACAGTAAAATCGAAAAGGCATTTTGCCCTGCCTCTGTTTTTATTAAGCCTTTTTCGTGCAAGGTCTGTAAAACAATGGCTGTGGATAAAAACTTGATCGCCATGCATATTTAGGCCTGGGCTAAAGGTTCAAAAATGTCGAGCAGGTTAGTGGCAGTTTGATATTTTTCATACTCCCAGTTATCGTGTGAAAGATGAGTAAAAAATTTGTGCAGTTTTTTTGGTGTTCCACCAGAGCCTCAGGTGTAATAAGATGCGTACCCTGTATGGCATAGGGAGGCAAATACTGCATCTTACAAAGTTTCGCGGTATATTCCATGGGCAAGAAAAAATCCCTTAAGGTGTGGTTTAAAAATTTCCCGGGTAAATAGGCTTCCGCAGGCGCTCCTGTTGACAGGACATGCAGCCAGTACTTGCCTTGGAGTGCTGATCCTGTGCGTCCATAGGCCCAACCATGTTCAAGGACAAGATCTACCCACTCTTTAATGAGGGGAGGGACACTATACCAGTAAACCGGATGCTGGAACACAATGATATCATTTTGCAAAAGCATTTCCTGTTCTTGTTGTATATCAATACCAAAGTGGGGATAGGCCTGGTACAGATCGTGAAAAGTGACCTGCTCAAGTTGATCAATTCCTTTGATGAGTTGTTTATGTACACGGGACTTCTCCAAGGCAGGATAGGCAAACAGAATAAGGAGTTTCATAATGTTTGCAACGTAAATTTGTGGATCTTAGTTTCCAATCAGCCCGGGATGCCGCCAACCAAAGCTCCCTGCAGCTAAAAATTTCTCGAGGATTTAAAGGAGAGTCCTGCGCGCGCACACCCCCAGAAATGAACAAGTGCATTCAGGAGCAGGAAGCTTAAGATACTCTGGAAATTTCGGAAAAGACGGAGAAATTTTACAGTTAGACTTCTGCCAAGTAAGGCGCAGAAAAAGGCGTAAATCAAAAGCCGGCCCTTATCCGGGTAACTACTGAAGGTGTTTCTTTACCTGGAGAAATTTGGGCTCTCCCACAAGTTGCTGTAGGCAAGTTTCTGGAAGCAATTCCTTCTCCATTGGGCCTGGGGCAGGTACAACTTGCCGATGGTCAGCAGGTCTGCGGTTTTATTGCCGAAGGTATAGCAACCCAAAGCGGTAAAGATATATCGGATTTTGGCGGCTGGAAAAACTACCTTCAGAGTCTAAATCAATAAGCCCTATTTAATAAAGAGCCGAGCACCCCATACACCTTAGGCAACTACAGTTTCAGCCCAGATAAGCGCCTGTTTGGCAATCTTATCTAAAGGTAAGACTTTTTCAGCCGCTCCAATTTTATAGGCCTCGCCAGGCATTCCCCAGACGACACTGCTTTGTTGATCCTGAGCGACAGTATGTGCCCCAGCCTCTCTTAATTCCAGTAAGCCTCGTGCCCCATCTACTCCCATTCCAGTAAGGATAATACCCACAAAATCCTTTCCACCCCAGCGCGCGCCTGATTTAAATAAAATTTCAACACTGGGGCGCTGATGGAAAACCTGAGCATCTTGATTGGTAACCACAGTATATCCCTCTTTTGAGCGTTGTAAGGTGAGGTGATAATTTCCTGGAGCAATAAGGCAAAGCCCAGGCCCCACTCGGTCACCATTACGGGCCTCTCTCACTTCCATAGGGCAAGTAGTATTTAGTCTTGCAGCAAAAGAAGCTGTAAACTGTTCAGGCATATGCTGTACTACTACCAGTCCTGGGCAATCTGCCGGTAGACACTTCAAAAATATTTCAAGGGCCACCGTACCCCCTGTTGAGGCACCCACCAGCAGTATCTTTTGCTTTTGTATTGAATCCAGACTGGACAAAGATTTTAACCGGAAGTGTCCTTCCCTTGTTTTTTGACCCAGTCCTTTATTATTGGAATTTACAGAATCCGGAAAATCATGGTTTTGGTCAATATCCTTTGAAATACTTTGTTCAGTTTCAGAATTTCCTGTTTCCTGAAGGGCCGGATCAGAAAGAGAAATTCTCACTTCACTCAAATTCCTGTCAGTTTTCAGGTATTCAGACTGATGTATAGACTCAGGTGGATTTCCCATTGTCTTTACTACAGGCCGTTCAGGTTTATAGGTCTCGGATTCTGGCAGCCACAAGGCATCAGCCTGGTTGGCGAGGCTTGTAGGTTCAGCATTCTGGATAACTGGCTGCACAGATTCACTATCAGCCTGAGCGGCCATCCCCAGATGGAAAGGGGGTGTTGTGAACCGGACTGTCACAGCTTCTCTGATCAAATTTGATAAACTAAGAGATATATTGGCCATATCCTGTTTCGCCTCAGGTTTAGCGAAAACACCTACAGCCCCAAAGGCCAGAGCATCCAAAGCCTTTTGACTCCCTTGAGGGGATACAGCACTAAAAACTATAACCGGCAAGGGAAAATGCTGCATGAGAATTTTTAAAAAAGTAAGACCGTCCATCCGAGGCATTTCAATATCAAGAGTAATTACATCAGGGCGGAGTGCCAAAATTTTATCCCGGGCTATATATGCATCAGCAGCCGTTCCAATGACTTCAATATCAGAAAAAGAACGCAACTGCTGAGAAAGAACTTGTCTCCAGACAGCGGAATCGTCTACTATCAGCACTTTTATCATAAGAGCTCCAAAATTTGACCTTGACTTTCAATCCAGACCTGCCCAGATTTCATAGAGAGGAATAAACTGCGGGGAATATTACCTCCTACATGCTCGGCATGTATATCAACTTTGTTCTTGTAAAAAAGGGCATAAGCGATCTGTATATTTCGTAGTCCAATCTGAAAGAGATCCGAATTTTGACGGGTACCCGCCCCCCCTACCAAAGCCACTCGCATTCTGTCCTTGACCGCCCCCAGGTTATACAACTCCTGGAAAAATGCGGGTATACCAGTATCACCAAACATATAGGGATTTTTTTGGGCCTTGACAGGATCCGCTTCGGCTAAGGGCAACATATAATGTAAAATTCCACCCACTCCACTCCGCGGATCGTAAAGGGCAAGTCCAATACAGGAACCCAGAGCAAAGGTCACAATTTCGTCTGCGTCATTTTTCGAGAATTTCATATCTGCAACGCCTACTATATGACGCATCTGCTTTTATCCTTCAAGTTTATAGACACTGGGTTTAACTAGTTTTAAACCCTTTGAAATACCATTTAAACTTTCTGAATGTCCTGTAAAAAAATACCCCTTGGGCTTGAGCAGACGAGTCACTTGACTTACAACTTTTTGCCGGCCTTCCACATCAAAGTATATCATCACATTGCGACAAAAAATCGCATCAAAGGGACCAGTCATCGGATAAGGTGTTTCCATCAGATTAAGCCTGCTAAATACCAGATGCGTACGCAATTCTTCACTAGCCCGCCAGACATCTTGTTCAACTGTCCTTTCAAACCATCGATCGCGCCAACCAAGAGGTAAACTTACCAATTTATCAGCTGTATACATACCCTGATGACAGGCAGCTAACACCCGTGTACTGATATCGGTACACAGTATGCGCATATCTATACTTTGTCCAGCAAGGGCGTTAAGGCAGACCATAGCCAGAGTATAGGGTTCTTCACCTGTTGAGGCAGCCGCACACCAGATCCGCAGCCTTTTTTGGCCTTGGCCTATCCAAGTTTCTATCTGTTTACCCAAAAATTCAAAATGCGCTGGTTCCCGCCAAAAGCTTGTAAAATTGGTTGAAATGGCATCGATAAGTTTGATCAGTTCTTCACCTGTTCGATCAGCTTTTACAAAACCGAGGTAATCCCGGT
>Ga0116204_1002189_pt1 | contig 10637 bp, 9 predicted proteins | sample LakKivwa52mmetaG_FD_94481 | JGI IMG/M metagenome (GOLD analysis project Ga0116204, IMG submission 94481) | Anoxic lake water microbial communities from Lake Kivu, Rwanda to study Microbial Dark Matter (Phase II) - Lake Kivu water 52m metaG | ecosystem: Environmental > Aquatic > Freshwater > Lake ... | reverse complement strand
GCATCTGCTAGCGCAGCGGATGGGGATAGAGCAACAGCCGCATCGGCCCGGCCGAAGCTAAAAGAAGGGCCTACCGTACCAGACGAGGTACAGACACCGAGCGGGGTCTGGCCGGGATCAATCTGCAGGGCAAGCCTGCCGCTTAAGCTGGAGGCGCCGGCGAAGACGCCGACAGAAACCGGCTCGTTTACTTTAAGGAATAGATCACCGCCGTTTTCTACGATTACCTCTTCTGCCTCTTCAAGCAAGAAGTGGCCCACCTTTTCAGCTACCACCCCGGCTACTGCTGCCATGGGGCCCACTCCTGCACTGTTGGCGGCACGCACCATTTCGATCACAATGGGAGGGGCGCCGGGATCAACTAAGCATGGCTCAAGAGCAGACTGCAGGTAGGGATTTGAAGCCAGGTATTGTTCAAGAGGGCGACGGATTTTAAACACTGCCTTCTCGGTGGCGCTAACTAAATCTTCACTGTAGCTTCGCTGGTTAATGGCAATCCAGAGGTCTGTCTCTTTGACCTTCACGGTAAAGGAAATAAAGCGACCGCCGGGGGCTTCCCGGCGGTATAGCCTGAGGCTGCTGTTCATCTGCCGTTGGCGTTCTCCGCCAGGGCTTCCATGGCCCGGGCCGGGCAAGCCCGCAGGCAAAGTTCGCAAATAATACACTTATCTTCTTCAAAGCGCACAGTCATTGCAGGCCGCTCAAAGTTTAAAGAAGCGGTAGGGCAGATCACGGTACAGGCTCCGCAATGGGTGCAGCGCTCTTCGCTCCAGCTGATCTGCTGTTCAAGGTTTATAATTTTTAGTTCCTGCTTCTTCAGCCACTGCACAGCGCGGCGGTAATCAGCATCTTCACCACTGAGCTCCATCATCAGGCGCCCTTCCTTACGGGGGTTAATATCAGCCCGCAGGATATTAACCATCAGGTTATAATCCTTGATCAGGTGGTAGATTACCGGCTGTTCAACAACGTGGGGTGGAAAGCGCAAGACTATTTTCTTCCTGGTCATCTTTATCCCTCCTGCCCTTCTGGATCGCGATCCGGCATCGGTTTAAACTTGATGCCCGCCTCGACCGAGGGCAAAGCGGCGGCTGGAGAGGTGAGGCTAAAGCTGCCTTTTTCAATCCATGTTTTAAGGGTGGCGGCAATTTCACGCGCTCCAGCATAGCTGGAAAGTGAGGCAGTCGGCATCTGTTTGCCCTGAACCATAATCGTGCCGCTTCTTAGTTCAGCATAGCTGACATGGCCCAGGTTATCGCTCTCGCGGTTGGGATAGGCGTTGCTGTAATCAATTACTGGAGCCTGCAAATCGGCGTCGCTAACGGCGCAGTAGCCCATGATCTCTTCATTTAAGATCGGGATGGGCACACCCAAGCCTACCTGCAGGGTTGCCCCGTAGCCTAAGTAACTTAAGCCCCTTAACCAGCGCGGTTGCATCTGCTTTAAATCGCCGATCAGGGCCAGAGTTGCGGCGGGGAACCTGGGGGTGCCGTTTTCAAGGCGTTCAGCAGAAGGGTTATGCTGGGTGCCGTGCCAGGCCACATAGCCAATGCCACCGCCAAGAAAGATACGGGTACCGATGCCGATGGTCTTCAGCAGCGGATCGTTGAATAGCGGGCTGAGTTGACCGGCTGAGCTATAGTTGGCGTTACCTAGGTTCGACTTAAGGATGCCCATGTAAGTATAAATAGTCTTTTGCCCTAAGTTAACAGCCACGTTGTAGTTCTGGTAAGCGTTCCGTGGATTATAAAGAATAGCCTCATTAATTTCTTCAAGCCGAAATAGGGTTTCGTATTTCTTGCGGGGGTAGCAGTCTGTGCCGTAAGCTCTACCCTCTAAGTGAATCTCTTTACCGGCCACCAGGTCTTCGATCACGTGCCCACCGCCATAGCTAAAGTCGCCGGGATAGTTGCGGTTGGCGGGATCGTTTTTCGGCAGGGCGGTGGCCCCGATGTAGAGATCGACAGCAGCAATGCCGCTGTAGGCCTCAACCCCGTTTAGCGTAACTTCGTTCAGTTTGATCCGGGGTTTGGGGTGGCCGACATTTAAGAAGGCGCCGGAAGAACACATCGGGCCAAAGGTGCCGGTGGTAACTACATCAACCTGGCTGGCTGCTTCTTCGACCCCTTTTTCCCTGATCACTTCAATTATTTCTTCGGCCGTAAAAACCACTACTTTGCCGTATTTTATTTTTTCGTTTATTTCTTCAATGGTGCGGTTAACTTTCAACGGGCCGCCTCCTTACATTTTATTTTGAAGCGATTAGGGCGGCGAGGTCGACAACACGGCAGGAGTAAGCCCACTCGTTGTCATACCAGCCCAGCACCCGGGCCATATTGCCGCCGATCACCATGGTCGAAAGACCATCAACCACCGATGAGTAAGGATTACCCTTAAAGTCGGCGGATACCAGCGGCTCATTGCTGTAAGCGAAATATCTTGAACCGGAAGCCGCTTTTTTCAGGGCCTCGTTTATTTGCTCCACCGTTACATCTTTCTCCAGCACAGCGACAAAATCAACCAGCGATACGGTCGGAGTTGGCACCCTGATCGCCAGGCCATCAATTTTCCCTTTCAGTTCCGGGATTACCTCACAAACGGTCTTTGCTGCCCCGGTAGAGGTGGGAATCATCGATAAAGCAGCCGCCCTCGCCCGCCTTAGGTCGGAATGGGGAAAATCGAGCAGTTGCTGATCGTTGGTATAAGCATGGGTGGTGTTCATTAACCCTTTAACAATACCAAAATTTTCATGCAGCACCTTGGCAATCGGCGCCAGGGCGTTGGTTGTGCAGGAAGCGTTGGAGATGATGATATGTTTAGCCGGATCGTAGAGATGATCGTTTACACCGAGGACCATGACAATATCTACCTCACCAGGAGCAGTGATGATCACTCGCTTGGCCCCAGCGCTTAAGTGGGCTGAAGCTTTGGCTTTAGTGCGGAAAATACCCGTGGATTCCACGACCAGATCCACCCCGGCTTCTTTCCAGGGAATGTTCGCCGGTTCACGCTCCGAGGTAACCCGGATTCTCTCTCCGTTGATGATAAAGCCGTCGTCATCGCCTTTTATATCGGCGTCGAGAACACCAAAAGTGGAATCATATTTTAGCAGGTGGGCCAGGGTCACATTGTTGGCCAGGTCATTGACCGCCACCACTTTAACCTGATCCTGCTTCATCGCGACTCGCATGGTCAGCCTGCCGATGCGGCCGAAACCATTAATCCCAATTCTTAACATAGTATTACCTCCCTTATTCGGTGAACTCTTTCTTAACAGTATACCTTATTCAGCTTTGTTGATAAAGATCGGGTTTGAGTAGATCCAAGGGCGGGGCTGACCAATTAACGGTTTAAGAAAGACCTCCAGGCGGTAGATTCCGGGCATCTGAACCGGAAAGTGAAGGCAGCTGCCACTACCGGAATAGACTGCTTCACCATCCCTGATCAACCTGAAGAAAGCTCTTTTCACCGGGATCTCGGCCGCAAGGACAAGACCAGGGGCGTAAGCGAGTGTAGAGCCCATTAGGTAGCACTTTTCAGCGGAGGCGGCATAGAAGTTGAAACCACTGCCTTTAGCCAGGCTGTCAAAAGAGATATAACAACGTCCATCTTTGATGGCAGTTAAGATCTGGGTTTTTGCCACTTGAAAATCTTCAGCCAGTTCTTCTTCCAAAAGCAGGTAGGTGTTGATCGTGCCAAAAAGAAATTGATAGCTAAAGATCTGTAGTGTCAGAAAGCCTAAGTGGTAAATAAAGGCATGGGCATCAGTGCCGCCGATGCCGACCACCCGGTAGCCGGATCGGGTGTAGCAATCCCAGAGGGCCAACAGCTCCGGGGGCGCTCCCCTCATCGCCGCTTTGCGGTTAAAGAAAAAGAAGTAGATTGCCATTAGTAAAGAGGAGTGCAGGCCCCGCCAATGCGAAGAGTAGTTCCAGATCTCGAGCCCCGTAAAACCAAATACCGGCCAGTTAATCCAGGGATAGGCCTGGCCTTTTTCCAGGTAGGGTGAGCCTTTTTCAAAGGGGTGGGCAATAAAACCGAGCCCACCACCGGCGCGCACGAAATCGATCACTGTTTGCGGGTTTTCAGGGTCAGGGGCAGGGGGCTTAGGGAGGCCAAAGGCCAGGTAGTGGCTGTGCGGCCGATTGACCTCAATACCGACCAGGGTAACCACTTTGCTGTACAGGCCCTCTTCAGCAAGACCCTCAAGGGTTTCGTGATCAGTAATTATTACATAACTCAAACCAGCGCGCGCTGCAGCTATGGCTATCTGTTTTACACTGCCACTGCCATCGGAATAAGTGCTATGGATATGGATATTACCGGGGTAGGTGTATAGAGCCATATTGGCGTCAGTGCTGCCCTCCCGCTTGGTTGAAAACAGATCTTATTAAGTCGTCACTCAGAGCATAATGGGGCAGCCCCAAAACATTTTTGAAGACAGCCCCAAATAGTATATCCGACCCCGGCAGAAGCTTTTCGGCGGGAATTATCCTGCTATAGTATTGATCATCGTCATTAGGAAAACCATAGCCAGCAGAGCAACCGATTCAATAACCCCTAACACCAGAACGTAGTTGGTAAAGCCCTTTCCTGTCTCTGCAAAGGCATCAACAGCACTGGCACCCATCACGCCCTGTAAATAGGCCGACGTACCGATCGCCAGACCACCGAAGATACCGATCCCTAAGATTACGCCACTCTCTAAGAGATGCGCCGAGGCCACGATGTTATTCATTAGAATTAAACCGTAAAAAGTCTGGGAGAGCGGAAAACCAGTAAAAGCCAACAGCATGAACGAAGCCGGCTTATTTTGCATGAATGCCTTTTTCCACGCTCCAATAACGGCCTGCCCGGCCGCTCCAATACCGAGCGAAGTGCCAACAGCAGAAATTGCAAGCGCTGCACCGATACCCATTAATCCATACTCAACCATTTTATCAGGCTCCTTTTCAATAAGTCAGTTTATTTCGGCAAATAATTCCGATACTAAGAAAGATAACGGTCAAACTATTCGTACTGAAGCAGAGATGGCAGTTGGTTAGACCACATCTCTACGAAATCTGAATGGATTATACTCCTGGCCAGACCACTGGATACCCAGCCGGCCCGAAAACTCCAGCATATTTAAGCGAATTCCGTGCACCAGTACTCCCAGGCTGCTGAGAACAAAGTTAAAGGCATGTCCGATTAACAGGATCAGCACCCCAAAAATAAATGTATTGCCAGATAAAAGGTCTCCGGCCATGTTATTAAATGCTTTCGCAATTTCGGCTCCCGCCAGACCCATGGCAAAAAGCCTCACATACGATATGATATCGCCGAATGCCGAGATGGAACCGAGAATGGTGCTCGGTAAATTACCAAGACCACCAAGCAGTCCTTTGAAAAAGTTACCCCTTGGTTTTTGTGAGCCGAAGAGAACAATCAACGCTAACCCGGCAATAATCAGATTGACGCTGATATTCGCCACGAGACCTCCGGCACCAAGCGCCTGATCAAGGTTTAAACTCGCCACCATATCCAACACCAGGTAGAAAAGACCAAAGTTAATAAACATCCACCCTACCTGGCCTAAAGCTTCCAGGGAGTGTTGGGCCAGGGCCCGCAATAAATTCCAGACCTGAGCAACAGTAAGGTGGAAGATGGCGATGATGAAACACAAAAGCATGATCACATCCTGCCCTCTTAAATCCTTATAATATTCGCCGGCTGGGGTATAGAAACTAAAGCCCTCTGTTAGCTGGCGAATGACCAGTTTTTCCAGGAAAGTACCTTTGATCAATTCAGGACTGCCAAACCAGGAACCGGTGATGCTCCCCCAGATGACCGTGGCTAAACCAAGAATAGTAAAAAGCACCACAGCCAGCGGCGGTTTCTCTTTTTTGGATTTGTTATAGAAAACCACCATACTGAGTCCCGCAAGGAAAAAGATGCTGCCATAGGCGGCATCCCCGATAATCATGGCAAAAAACACGGTGAAAAAGAGAAGAAATATTAGGCTAATATCCAGCTCCTGATAACCCGGCACCGTACCCATGAATTTAAATACCGGTTCAACGATCTGCAACCACTTGGGATTACGGATCAGGGTGGGTGCCGATTCGAATGAATCGGGCGCTGTAATAGCCAAAGCAACTGAATTCAGCCGGGCCCAATCTTGAACAGTTTCTATCTCATCAGCGGGAAGATGTCCGACTAAGGACGTGAGATTCCCTTCATCTACAGTATTTGCTTTGGCTAGCCAATACTGCAGGTTAGAATCCAGCTCTTCCAGGTGAGCCTGAAGAGCGGGCCTGAGACCGGAATAATGCTGTGCCTTATTGTTAAGCTCTGCTATCTTCTTTTCTAATTGTTTTTTTTCAGCCTGCATCGCGCTTAGACTTTGCTGAGGAAGTTTAAACTCTTCATAACCTTCAAGTCTCACCTGTTCCCGGGTTACATGGGCAAATACCAGCTCTTTTTTGTTCTCTTTTAAAAGCAACACTTCGCCTTTGAGATCACCCAGATCAGCGCTCTTACCACCGGGAACGGTATAGATCTTGAGATGGTAACCTTTGTTCGCCATAAAGGCGAAGTCTGCAGGATCAAAATCTCCCCAGCTCTCCAAACCGGCAATCAGTTTTTCTAATGCGGCTTCCCGTTCCTTGGCAGCCTGAAGTTCATCTTTTAGCTTCAGCACTTCCTGTATTGCCTCAGAGGCCTTTAATGAAGAGGGAGTCAGGTCCTCCTCCCTGGTTTTGAATGGAGCTAAAATATTATGGACAGTCTCAGCCCTGTTTTTTCTGGCGAGGGCATCATCAACTTCCGGTGAGGAATATTGAAAGTCTTCAAGATGGACAAGGCCAAGATCGGCCAGCGCGTCCAGCGTTAACTCTTTATCTTTGGTCTGGACAACTATCGATACTTGTTTCATCTCTGCGATCATCGCCTAAGCCTCCCTCACCAGTTTATTTTTCGCTAACTTGCCCCGTACAACAGCCGCCGTCTGCTGATCGCCGAGGAAAATATTAATGCGGCGAATATTCTCCCTTGTGTCAGGGATCTTTACCTTTTCGAACAAGTTGACCCGCTGGGTGGTAATTCTTAGCTCTTCACCCAGAAGTTCTGCCTGTTTCATAATGATAGTAAGTTCCACTTCGGCAGAATAAAGCTCTTTCAGCTTTTGAACACCGGCATCCACCCAAAGCGGGTAGAACATCAGGTCATAGGGTCTGTTCTCATAAATGATCCGGTTAAACAGTGGAATGTCAACTCCCGCTATGTTAGCGGTGTCCAAATCCGTCTCTTTTACCTGTACCAGCTCGGCAATATTTAAATTTTCGCCAAAGACATGAACCCAACTCATCAGATCTGCATAAATAATTTCCCGCAGCCGGCTTTTTTCATTAATTTGCACTTCAACTTGTCGGATCTCCATCTGTAGCAGCTGCTTTTTCAAAACCAGTGTTGGTAAATAGCGCCTGAACCTTTTAAGCTGATCCTTTTGCTTTTTTAATTCATTTTTCGTATATTTAATTTTTGCCATAATCTACACCTTACTACGACAGTATTTTTCGATCAGCTCCGTCTTTAAGCCTGTTTCCTCCGGCGCAAAACAGCCGCCTAATATTTCCCATCCTTTGTCGAGGGCAGCTTCTAAGGGGATGTTGACGGAAAGATCCATCATCTCCTGTTCAAACAGCCGACCATAAGTTAAAAGTTTCTCGTCCCAGTCTGACATTTTAAAACCCATTGATTTCTTCTCCAGAGACTCCTTGTAGGCAGCGTACAGCTTAATCATGCCGTCCATAATGGCCCGGTGATCTTCACGGGTATCACCATTGACCAGCTGCTTTAACCTGGATAGCGACCCGAAAGGCTCGATGCGACCATTGCGCAGGTAAAACTGCCCTTCGGTAATGTAGCCCGTATTATCGGGTACAGGGTGGGTAACGTCATCGCCGGGCATGGTGGTAACACCCAGAACCGTAATTGAGCCTGACCCTTCAAAGTCAACCGCCTTTTCGTAGCGGGAGGCTAACTGGGTGTAAAGGTCTCCGGGATAGCCGCGGTTAGAGGGTACCTGCTCCATAGTAATGGCAATTTCCTTCAAGGCATCGGCAAAGTTGGTCATATCCGTCAGCAGAACCAGAACCCGCTTGTCCTGGATAGCGAAGTTTTCGGCCACCGCCAGGGCAATATCGGGCACCAGCAACGATTCAACAACAGGGTCGGACGCAGTGTGGACGAAAAAGACAGTTCTGGACATCACGCCGCCCTTTTCCAGGGTATCCTTGAAGAAAAGATAATCGTCGTATTTAAGGCCCATCCCACCGAGGACAATAATATCAACCTCAGCCTGCAGGGCTATCCGGGCCAAAAGTTCGTTATAAGGCTCTCCCGAAACTGAAAAGATTGGCAGTTTTTGTGACTCTACCAGCGAATTAAAAACATCAATCATGGGAATCCCTGTCCGGACCATGTTGCGCGGAATAATGCGCTTTGCGGGGTTAACGGAAGGACCACCTATTTCAACCATTGTATCCGCAAGCTCAGGCCCACCGTCGCGCGGCCGTCCTGAACCATCAAAAATTCGTCCTAAAAGATTAGCGGAAAAAGAAACTTTCATCGGTTCACCCATGAACCGGACTTCGTCACCGGTGGATACGCCCCGACCGCCATTGAAAACCTGCAGGGCAACTTCATCGCCTCTTAGGCGGATAACTTCCGCCATCGATGAGCCATACCTGCTTCCCACAACGGCAAGCTCCTTGTAGCGCACTCCAGTTGCCTTTACTGTAATAACGTTACCGGAGATCGATTCAATTTTACTGTATACTTTTTGCATTACTGGCCCCTCCTTGACTCGCCTGCCCAAAGACCTTCGGCATCTGCTTCAATTCCAATTTTCTGATCGGCCAGCAGTTCAGAGATGGTTTTCTCCAGGTTATAAAACTCCTCGCTCTGCCATTTTTTGCCATTATAATCCAGGAAGTTCTGCCGCACCCGGTTAAACCAGGAGCGGGCTTCCTCTTTGCCTGCAAAATCTAACCTGGCCGTCAGAATACCGATGAGAATATCGTAGATATGTAGTTGGCGCTCCGGCTCAACAGCAGCATCTACAGGATCAAACGAGTTCTGCTGGATATAGACATAATCCAGTAATTCTGATTTTAAATAGATGATGTAATCATCAAGTGAAGTTCCCTCTTCACCAACCACTTTCATCATTTGGCCAACTTCGTCGCCTTTAAAGAGAATGGCCCGTCCATACTCGGTTTTCTGGGGATCGATGATCCCCTTATATTTTGACCAGGATTCCAGAGGGTGGATGGCGGGATATTTACGGGCATCAGCTCGCTGCTGTGACAAACCGTGAAATGCGCCTACGACCTTTAAGGTGGCCTGGGTCACCGGCTCTTCAAAGTTACCACCGGCCGGAGAAACAGTGCCACCGATGGTCACCGAGCCGATATCGCCACTTTTAAGCCGAACAATCCCGGCCCGCTCGTAAAAAGCGGCAATCAGGGATTCCAGGTAAGCAGGAAAGGCTTCCTCCCCTGGAATTTCTTCCAGACGACCAGACATCTCGCGCATCGCCTGAGCCCACCTGGAGGTTGAATCTGCGAGCATTAAAACGTTCAGACCCATTCGCCGGTAGTATTCGGCCATGGTTACCGCCGTATAAACTGAAGCTTCACGGGCAGCAACCGGCATAGAAGAGGTATTGCAGATAATGATGGTTCTTTCCATTAAGGAACGGCCGGTTTTCGGGTCGATCAGTTCGGGAAACTCTTTCAAGGTCTCCACGACCTCACCGGCACGTTCTCCACAAGCAGCGATAATAATAATATCTGCATCAGCGTACCTGGAAGTGATCTGTTGCAGAACTGTTTTACCAGCGCCAAAAGGACCAGGGATGCAGTAAGTACCACCCTTGGCTACTGGTATAAAGGTGTCAATAATTCTTAGTTTTGTGATTAGCGTTTCTTCCGGTTTTAAGCGCTCCGCATAGCTTTTAATAGCCCTTTTTACCGGCCAGTTAAAAACCATAGTCAACTGATGGAGATCGCCTTTTTCATTTTTAGCCTCCGCCAGCACATCATTAAGGGTATACCTCCCAGCCGCAACAATGCTCTCTATAGTCAGCACACCCTCAACCTGAAAAGGGACCATGATCCAGTGGTTAAAAAGACCCTCTTTGACAAATCCAATCTGTTCGCCGGCTTCAACCCTGGCCCCGACTTTCACTGTTGGTGTAAAATCCCACACTTTTTTATGATCAAGTGCCGCCAGATAGACACCGCGGTCTAAAAAGAAGCCACACTGTTCCGCCAGTTCGGGTAAGGGGTTCTGCAATCCATCATAGATTTGCCCCAGTAAACCGGGACCCAGCTCTACGCTAAGTAGTTCACCGGTGAATTCAACGGTTTCCCCCACGCTAATCCCCGAAGTCATCTCAAAAACCTGGAGGTCAGCCACATTGCCCTTGATCCGAATGACCTCAGATTTTAATTTCTTATCCCCGGTACTGATGTAACAGACTTCGTTCATCGTGGCTTCGCCGGCATATTCCACAGAGACCATATTCCCACTAACTCCAATTACTCGGTTAATCTTCCTCACCCATTTCTATAAGGTAATTAGTATATTAT
>Ga0116204_1002186_pt1 | contig 10648 bp, 9 predicted proteins | sample LakKivwa52mmetaG_FD_94481 | JGI IMG/M metagenome (GOLD analysis project Ga0116204, IMG submission 94481) | Anoxic lake water microbial communities from Lake Kivu, Rwanda to study Microbial Dark Matter (Phase II) - Lake Kivu water 52m metaG | ecosystem: Environmental > Aquatic > Freshwater > Lake ... | reverse complement strand
CGTCAAGACATTTCCCGATAGTCCTCCAACACTGCAATACCTAGACCTCCTTCCCTAAGATCATGCTTAATCCAAAGCCTTAGTCAGGTCTTAATCCCCTCTTAATCAAGCGTTAATAATTAACGCTTGATTAAGAGGGGATTAAGAAGTGATTGACGCTTTTGAAGGGGTGAATATGGTATATTATGTTTGGTCTTGTCCTCGGGTTTTCGCTGTACTTATTGTTCATTGCCATACTTGCTGCCACTGTTTTACATTATTCCCCTAAGGGCTGTGAGTAAATTACCAGCTTACACCATATAATGCGCAACTTCGGTTTCAGATCAATTGTAGTACCCATACTCAAATCCAATGCCATCAAACATCTAACAGACAACACTTTACAAACAGGTAAGAAAAGAAGATCTTGACAGTTGAGCCCCTTCCAAAAGAATGGGCCCTGATACAAATGGTATGCTTATGAAGAATAGAACAAACGTCTTAATCGCAGCATTTCTGGGATTGCAGTTATTGATTTTCATTCCAGCAATTGCAGAAGCTGCTTCCGGATTAGGTAGCGACGAAATCAGTCAGGACAGAACTGAAATGGTGATTGATTCGCTTCACACTCAGGAACCGCCCGGGACCGAGACCATGGTGGCGACGTATTATTCACGTCGTTTTCATGGCCGAAAAACCGCCAGTGGCGAGATCTACAAACACGATGCATTCACTTGCGCTCATAAAACCCTCCCCTTTGGAACCTATTTGAAAGTAATCAATCCCCAAAACAACAAGAGCGTTGTAGTCAAAGTCAACGACCGAGGTCCGTTTACACGGGGGCGGCATCTTGATCTTTCCTATGCCGCTGCCAGAGAATTGGATATGCTGAGAGCTGGAGTAATCAAGACCGAAGTAATGGTACTTCCACCTGGTAGTCCCGAGATCGTCCTGGCTCCTGTAGTTGCAGTATCTGATTCGATCCGGGGTTGATCTAAAAATATCTTCATTTTATTGCAACAATATTTATTTACGGCAGAAAAACAATTCTGCGCGGTGGCTGTAGTATGAAATTCCCCATTCTTCTATCAAAACAGGTCAATAATGCTTTGTCCCAAAATAAACCTGTTCTTGCCCTGGAATCGACTGTCTTGACCCACGGTCTGCCATATCCCGAGAATCTGCAGGTATTATCACGGCTTGAACAGGTCGTCAGAGATCAGAACGTGGTTCCTGCCACCATAATCATGATCGAGGGTTCTGTTCACATTGGACTTGAAGATTCACAGATAGTTATGCTCGGTAATATGTTCCAGTCAAAAGCGCATTTCCACAAACTTGCAGAACGAGAGCTTACCTATGCTATAGCCAGTAAGCATAGCGGAGGTACAACTGTTTCTGCTACAATGCGATTGGCATATCTGGCCGGTATTGAAGTTTTTGCCACAGGAGGCATTGGTGGAGTTCACCGGGATTGGATTAGTTCGGCTGATATCTCTGCCGATTTGATAGCACTTTCCCACATACCGGTGGTTGTGATCTCAGCTGGATGCAAAGCGATTCTGGATATTCCTGCCACGATCGAAGCGCTTGAGACACTTGGAGTTCCTGTATTAGGCTGGCAGACAGACTGTTTTCCTGCTTTCTATTCCCGCAGCAGCGGGATAAAGATAACAAGGACAGATTCCATCGAGACTATCGCCAATAGCTATCTATATCAAAAAGAGATATATAACAGCAATTCCCGTCCTGGGTTGCTGATTGCCAATCCCATTCCAGAAGCAAATGAGATTCCGATTTCCGAAATCGAGCCAATCATAGCGGAAGGGATCGCCAAAGCCCACATGCAGAAGATCACAGGAAAGGAGCTAACACCTTTTTTACTTGACTTTCTGGCACGCCGTAGCAAAGGTGTCTCGGTATCAGCGAACCTTGCTCTGCTGGAAAACAATGCCCGGCTGGGAGCTGAAATAGCAAAAGCGATAAGTGAGAAAAGAACATGAAAATATACATCTCCATGGATATGGAAGGCATTCCGGGAACCATCAACTGGGAACATGAAAAGCGTGATCCTCTGGCAGTAAAAAAGTGCATCCGGGACCATATCGAGGATCTGATCCATGCCATCCGCTGCAGTAAACAGAATATGCTTATCACAAACATTCTAATTGCCGATTCTCACTCCAATGGCGAGAATCTGGATTATGACATCACAGCGCTTGACGACAGAATTGAATTGATCTCGGGTGGTCCTCGACCGTATTATATGATGCCGCTTCTGGATGAAAGTTTCGACATGGTATTTTTGGTCGGATACCATGCATCAACCGGAGCGATGGCTGCCAATATGGATCACACCTATTCCAACAGCAGAATCCAGAAAATATGGGTCAATAACCTGTTTATGAGCGAAGCCCTCATCAACGCTGCCTATGCCGGTTGCAAAGGAGTTCCGGTCACTCTTGTTTCCGGGGATCTTGCTCTGTGGCATGAGCTTGTCCGACCTGATGCCATGCCCTGGATTGAATACGTCACCACCAAAGAAGGCGTTTCCAAATTCGCAGCCAGGAACTATAACAAACTGAGAGTTCGTGCTGCTTTGCAGGAAGCAGTTATCAAAGCACTCAACGGAGATAAACAAGCCAGTATTTACCAGTTCCAGAGCCCATACACAGTGCGGATCGAATTCCACTCCACTGCCATGGCTGATATGGCCTGTATGATGCCTTATGTAAAGCGAATTGATGGTAAGACTGTGGAATACACCTGTGATAGCTATCCAATTCTGTTCGAGGCAATAATGGCACTGATTACTCTTGCTTATGGTGCTGGAATCTGATCTTTTATCACACAAATCAAGACTGCATACCGTATTTGTCCATCAGATTCCTGGATTCGGGGATCTGACATCTGACAAACTGGTCCAAGATTTCCCTTGTCAAAAATCATGCTATAATTAGAATGAACAGCGAGAGCATGTATCATTAAATTCAGAAAAATATAAATTTTGGATAGAAAAATGGAAGACCAAGCCAGAGTACCAAGAACCCTACCCGTCTTGCACATGCAGAATGTGGTGATGTTCCCCTTTCTGTTGATGCCCCTTGTGGTTTCGGATGAGGAATCCAAACTTGTTGTGGATTATGCCCTTTCGAATGACAAGTCGATGGCATTTTTTCTTGAGATCGAAAAATCCAAGCCCAGTGATATCGGTCTTGCAGAAATAGGTTCTGCGGTCACGATCCTGCGTATGCTACGCAACCAAGATGGATCTATAAGCTTGCTGTTGCAGGGAACTTCGAGAATAAAACTCCAGAAAGTTACCCAACGAGAGCCCTTCATCATGGTGGACGTCGAGGGAGTGGCAGAACAGGTCAATGAGGATGTTGAGATCCACGCCCTGAAGAAGATATCACTTGAACTTTTGGATAAAATATCACAGGAAAGCAACCTGCTGAACCGGGAGATGATATCCGGACTCAGCAATATCAAACAGGCCGGCAGGATCGCAGATATCATCGCCGGAAACATTGAACTCTCGACCGATGACAGACAAAATATCCTTGAACTCACTGATGTTAAACAAAGATACAAGTTCCTTAACGACTGCCTGGCAGAACTGATCCGGCAAATGCGCCTGGAAAACAGGATACGCAATAACATCCAGCTCGAAATGAGTGAGGATCAGCGCAAATACTATCTGCGGGAACAGATGGATGCCATCCGCAAAGAACTGGGTGAATCGGATGAGGTATCCAAAGAGATCCTCAAATGGCGAGAGCTCATCGAAAACAACAAGCTTCCTGATTATGTTAAAGAAGTTGCCTATGAAGAACTTGAACGGCTATCCACGATGCAACCCGCTGCCAGCGAGTATGGTGTTATCAGAAACTATCTGGATTGGATTGTCAACCTTCCCTGGAAGAAGCAGAGCAAGGACCGGCTTGATCTTAAACGGATCGAGAGAATATTGGCAAATGATCACTACGGACTTAACAAGCCTAAAGAAAGAATCCTGGAATTCATTGCCGTGAAGAAACTTAAAGGACAGCTCAAAGGACCTATTTTGTGTTTCATCGGCCCTCCCGGAACCGGTAAAACCTCAATCGGTAGGTCTGTTGCCAGTGCATTGAACCGGAAATTTATTTGCATGTCCCTGGGCGGTATCCACGACGAAGCCGAGATAAGAGGTCATAGAAGAACCTATATAGGTGCCATGCCTGGTAAGATTATAATGGAGATCAAGCGACAGGGAGTAGCAAATCCTGTGTTCATGCTAGATGAAATTGATAAACTTGGGCGTGATTTTCGGGGTGATCCTGCCTCCGCTCTCCTCGAAGTACTTGATCCTGAGCAGAATTCCACTTTTGTAGATAACTATCTAAACCTTCCCTTTGATCTATCGGAAGTGCTTTTCATCACAACCGCCAATTCACTTGATACCATTCCCCCGGCATTGCGGGACAGGATGGAAATTATCGAGTTTAGCAGCTACCTTGAGCATGACAAGATCGAGATAGCCAGAAATTACCTTATTCCCAAAGAGCTTGATGCCAATGGGTTGGATAAGAAGATCCTCAGATTTCAGAAGAGTGCGCTCCAGGAGATCATTCGGTACTATGTTCGGGAAGCAGGGGTCAGAAACCTGCAGCGTAAAATTGGATCCGTTTGCCGGAAGATCGCCAAGGAGGTGGCATCCGGACTTGAAAAAAATTACAACATCAGCAGCGATGGTGTTAAGGACTATTTAGGTCCCCGGAAATACACACATGACCTGGCAAACCGTAAACCGGAGATTGGAGTTACCACTGGTCTGGCATGGACAGCCTATGGTGGAGAACTTTTGATGTGTGAAGCGATCCGGATGCCCGGCAAAGGAAATATCATCCTCACCGGTCTTTTAGGAGAAGTTATGAAAGAATCCGGACGCATAGCACTGAGCCATCTCAAAGCCAATCATAACAAATACAGGATCAATCCCAAGGACTTTGAAAAATACGATATCCATGTCCATTTCCCCTCAGGTGCTATTCCCAAGGATGGACCTTCTGCCGGAGTAACCCTTGCAACATCGCTGGCGTCTCTCTTTACCCAACGCAAAGTCCGGAAGGATATTGCCATGACTGGAGAGGTCACCCTGCTCGGCAAAGTCTTGCCGATTGGAGGCCTTAAAGAAAAACTTCTCGCAGCCAAAAGAGCAGGAATCTTTAAAATTATTATCCCTTCAGAAAATAAGGAATCCATTAGTGATATCGATAAGGCGATCCTGGATGGGATGGAACTGAGTTTTGTCGATGATATAGGCCAGGTTCTGGAAAGAGTTCTCTTTCAGGAAAGGAAGGTCTCTTCTGAAAACGATGAGGCGAAAAAGCCGATTAGAATCAATCTTTCGAAACCGTCCAGAATTATGCCTGGAGCTGTTAAACAAAAGATAAAATGATATCACATTACGCGTCTTATATAAATTGTATGTTTGTTCGAAACTGATGTATTGCCATAATGGATAAATACCCGAATATCAACATTCTGCTCAATCTGGACAGCGTTTTCATCCCCAAAGCAGAATTTGTTCTCAGAACATATTGTTATATACTGCGCTTAAATCCACATTTTAGTTATGGTTCCCATTTTGAGGGGACGCATCTTTATTACGGAAAAGTCAGCAGATTTACGTATCCGATCAGCATTTATCACGATCCAGAAACAGCAGCATTTTTTGAAAGCAAAGAACTATACCCCCTTGATAAAGTGAACTTTTGTAAATACAAGGGCGAGCATATTCCATTTCTTTTTTCGCAAGGCGGAGCGATATTTTCCTTCTCTGAGGATCATTGCCAGATCAGAAAGGATATCATTGCCAGTGGGTTCTATTTTCTCACTTGTTGGAATGAATATCTGCTCACCTATCACGGATTACCCAAAGGACGAGTGGACTTCAAGCAATCCCTGCAATACAGATGGAGTTTCACAGAGATCCCGGTTGTCGATGTTTATTGTCAGATGCTGATCTATACAATGCAATTGTTTACCCCGGAGTTTATCCGGGATATTGGCTGGGGAGATGGTAAATATTTTGCTTTGTCCCTGTCACATGATATTGATTACTGGAATTTTTGGTCAAACAAAGCCATCCGGCAGGTATTGCTCTATAATTTGCGCTCATTTTTCGTCAGACCCTTCAATTCTGTTTACAAATCAATAGGACATATGCTTCACAAATACCTGTTCTACAACAACTTCCGGCAGCTCAGAAATATTGCTCGTAAAGAATCAGATATGGGAGTGTCATCCAGTTGGTTCTTGTTGTCAAGTGCCGAATTTGAGGATGAGAGGCAGAATTATATCAATGATATTGTTTACAGAGAACAGATAATCGATCTCCTTGGTGAAAAAGAAGTTGGCTTGCATGGCAGCCCAAACTCCGCATTTAACTCAGCAATATTGAAGCAGGAACTGGAAAAGCTTCGTGAGCTTGGCTTCGATCCCATTGGATTCCGAACCCATTACTTGAATTTTGATTATCAAACAAGTTTCACAATTCTCGAGGATGCTGGAATTAAATATGACAGCACTCTGGGATATTGGGAAAACATTGGTTTTAGAGCCGGCATTTCTTTCCCGTTCCATCCATTCAACATCAAAGAAAACAGACCATTCAGGATATTGGAAATCCCATTGATAATTATGGACACCACCCTGCATTCAAAGAAGGCTATGAATTTATCTTTGATCTCATCCGAAAGAGCGATCCGACGCTTGATCGATCTTGCAGCCAAATATCAATCTCATCTGTCTATCTTGTGGCATAACAATACATTTGATCCTGTGGATTATCCTGGATGGAGTTCTTTATATTGGAGAACCATTCGTTATGCCCTGAAAAAAAACGGTCTTGTTTGTGCCCTCAGCAAGATTTATAATGAATGGGTCAATATCAGTTACTAGGATACTATAATGTTCTTCACCATATTCTGGGCCGTATTTTTTATCTCTATAAAACTTATTGCTCTTATCATTCTGCCAGTGCTTTATGTTTTGAAAGTGTTGTTACCAAAACGAAACTATCACAGAATTGTTTATGAATGCGCGAGTTTTTGGGGACGTCTGGTGGTCCAGAGTACTGGCTCCAAGCTTCAAATCTCCGGCATGGAGAATATCCCAGATTGCAGAACCCTGTGCATTATTGCCAATCATCAAAGCTTTTTGGATATCCCCGTCCTGTTGGGATGGCTGAGGATACCCTTGGGCTTTATTGCCAAGATGGAACTTTTGAAAGTTCCTGTCATTAGCCACTGGATGAAAGAATTGAACTGCGTTTTTATCAACCGGAAAAATGCAAGATCAGCAATGACTTCCTTCAATGAAAGTGCAGAAACCATTAAAAGTGGAAACCCTATCGTCATTTTCCCAGAAGGAACCAGAAGTAAAAGCCCCAAAATGGGTCAGTTTCACACAGGTTCTCTGAAACTTGCTTATATTGCCAAAGCAAGCATCCTGCCTGTCTCCATCAATGGAACTTACAGAATCTGGGAAGAGAATTACAGAATCAGGAAATCAATTGTGAAACTCACCATACATCCTGTAATCTCTCCTGAGGATCAGATCTATCAGAACAAAGAACTCTTGCAAGAACATCTTTTTAACATTATCAGGTCTGCAAATGACTAACAGACTGTTAGTTCAATCCAACGGATCAAACAAGTTGCATTTCCATAATACAAGAAGCTTCTTTCAAACACCGAACCTTTTTTGTGTTATACTTGTGGTGATTCTTGTTTCCAATATAGGCTTTGCCTATGGTACTGCCTCTGCTTGGGGAACGAGTACTAAGACAACATTTTCTTATGGTGTCAAATCGGGTCTTGCTGTCTCCCAGCACTATGGAACGCCCTCCGATGACCTAAGGTATGATGTGAAGACGATTCCGGTTTTGGGGTTTACGGGTGGAGTGTTTCTGGACATGAATATCCTTGATAACCTGTCTCTGGGATATGAATTGCTATATACCAGGAAGGGCTCGCAGGAAAAAATCACGATAAGAGAAATAGAAGAGGAACCTGGAATATTTACTCAATTAGAGAAACCCGCAAAAATGAACATTGAATATTTGCTGGATTATATTGAGCTCCCTGTCCTCATCAAGATCAAGGCCTTCGAGAACAATCGCTTAAAGATTTATCCAATAGTAGGGACTGCTGTATCCTTCAAAGTGGGAGGAAAGCGCACTCTTAATGGAAAATTTTTTCTCCCAGAGAGCGATGAGTCATTCACAGAATTTGTTATTAAGGAAGATTCAAATCTTTCGTCCGTGAACATGTTTGATTTTGGTTTTGTGTATGGGAGCGCAATAATCACGAAAACCATTCCGGAATTCGTAGTTGAATACAGATTCACACTTGGCTGGGATTATCTGCAGCTACCCACTTATGAACTCGCAGACCCAGATTTTGCCGAACTCAGGAATCAAACATATTCTCTGCTGCTCGGAGTCAAATTCTAAAAATGATAGGAATTGTTCAATTAGGATTAAAAGTAATTGACAGATTAAAGGTTCTTTATTACTTAGTCGAGTAGAGGATTTATTATGAAAAAAGTTACTTTAGCAACCGTGATTGTTACTGTGATAGTAACTATTTCTGCCAGTATAGGAAACATATTTTATACAGGTGTAACTACCACCGGAGATCAATCAGTACTTGTCCAGGCTGAGCAGCCCCTTGAAGTCCTTATAAAAAATTCGGGAGCTATAACTTCCTACCTAACCGGTTCATATTTTGACAATGCAGATTGGCAGACCACCTCGTATGAGCTGCCAGATTATCCCTATCTTGGCTTCCGCTTAAACCAAGCCCAGCAGATCATCAATCCTGTCTTCTGGAGCCAGAACACCAGTCCTGCCTTTGCAGATCTTACTTTGCTGGAAACAGATCCGGCCTCCGATCACCTGTTCAACCAGGTAAATTTGGATATACTTGGTGTTTATGCCAGTTTTTCTGATCAGAAACTGCATTTTGCAATCAAAAATAATGGCAATGGCTTCCCAACCGGTAGTGGTCTCACCTTTTATTCCTATATGGTTATTCTGGTCAATCCGGATGCTGATCCAGATGCTGATCCAATTGTCTTTGGACTGATGTACACAATCTCGATCCCGGGTGCCATTTCTCCCGGACTATACAAGATCACTGGAACCGGCACCTCAGATCTTGAAAACATTGGTTCGATCGAACACGTTATCGACAGTGATAATAACCTGCTTATATTGTCTTGCAACATCTCTGATCTGCTTGCGGATGCAGACTTTTCCTCATGGTTTGATCCTTCTGCCCCAAACCCCATGCTGATCGCTCAGGCAATAAGTTCCCGCATCACTTTGACCGGTGGAACTCAGACCTCAGATCAAACTGCAGGAACGAGAGTTATCATCAAATCACGAGAAATTCAAGCATCGAACCTCAATCCTCCTGCTCCTGATGATGCTCAGATTATGGCAGTTGATGATTCCCACTATGCCACTGTCTCCTATTCCGATCCTGATCATAACTTCCCATTGCAAGCAGATGTTTTCATCGACGAAACAGATCAATACCCCCTATCCCCCCAATTGCCTTATAATTATGATTCTGTAGTCTTGTTCAGTAGCCCATTATTTACTTTGCCTGATAACTGGGAAGTGATCAGATTCAGGTTTTCAGACGATGACAATTCTTTTACAGAAAGTTTTATATATAATGATGTTAACAATTCCGATGAAGCAATGCCTGCCCAGACTAACACCCTTACCTTATATCCCAATCCTTCCACAAACAAGATCTGGATAAAATCAAGCATCCCTTCAGGCGGATTTTATTTGCTTAATATTTATAACGTCCGTGGGCAACAGATATCCACCAGACCGCTTGTGTTTATACCAGACCACAAAGAATTGGAGTTCGATGCATCGAAGCTTGTCCCTGGTGTGTATTTTGTTACATTGCAATCAAATACAGGAAGGTTTCTCTCACATGCAAAGTTCGTCAAGAGATAGGTAAATGAGCAAATCCTTTCCCAGGAGAACCCCAGTATCCGAGACAATCAAGTCCCGATATGCCAAAGTCGTCATTGCTGCGGACATTCTGCTGATCTCATTCATTATCTTTGCAGCGGATTATCTGCTCGAAATAGAATACCATCTCGGGATCACGACGATATTGCACGTGGCAAACATTGCTGCCGGCGTGGTACTTTTGCGCAGGAAGGGTATATATCTGGCTTGTCTGATCACAGTTGTTTATCTCGCTTTTCGATATTATGTAAACGATTATGGGCTATACTATGTGATTGTTCAGGGTGTGGTTTTCATAGTTCTTTTCTATCTCATCCACCGCACCGTTCGAACTCTGGAAACCCTTAACAATCAAACCATGAATGACCTCCAGGAGCTCAAAAGAAAAGAGGCGATTATCCTGGAAAGCCAGAAGAACTTTCTCCGGCTCTTCAACAGCATCGAAGATGCATTATGGCTGGTTGAGAGGGACTGGAAGATATTTTATGTCAATCGCTCAGTTTGCAGTTCACATCCCCCCGTTTTTTAAACATGGTATAAGAAGTTGCTGATATTCCGCCCAAACTCCCTCAAAAGGTTTGATATCATACCTATTGATTTGAGAAAAGCACACTTTTACTACTT
>Ga0116204_1002185_pt1 | contig 10649 bp, 5 predicted proteins | sample LakKivwa52mmetaG_FD_94481 | JGI IMG/M metagenome (GOLD analysis project Ga0116204, IMG submission 94481) | Anoxic lake water microbial communities from Lake Kivu, Rwanda to study Microbial Dark Matter (Phase II) - Lake Kivu water 52m metaG | ecosystem: Environmental > Aquatic > Freshwater > Lake ... | reverse complement strand
TCTTTTTATATGCTTCAACCCCGGGCTGATCAAAAGGATTTACTCCGATAATATACCCACCAATAGCGCAGGCAAACTCAAAAAAATAAATTAAAGCACCCAAAGATTGTTCTGAAAGATCGGGAATACAAATACCTACAACCGGAACACCTCCTTCATAATGGGCAAGCATGGTTGCTTTTTCTGCCATGGTATTAATATCAGCTACTTTCACACCCCTGAGATAATCCAAACCATCTTCATTGTTTCCTGAATCAGGAAATTCAATGCTGCCAGGTTTATGATCCACGAGTAAAAACGTTTCGAAGATAATTCTCTGACCATCCTGAATATACTGACCCATTGAATGCAAATCTGTAGAATAAACTGTTCCAGCAGGAAATATACCCTTATGCTGTTTTCCGTCGCTTTCACCGAACAACTGCTTCCACCATTCAATAAAATATTGAAATTCGGGCTGAAATGAAGTCAATATTTCAACAGGTTTTTCTGTCCCAAGCACTGAGCGCAGAGCTGCATACTTCAATGCCGGATTCTTTTCAGGATCATTATTTGTGATACAAATCTGTTGCATCTTCTCAGCACCGGAAAGAAGTTGCTTCATATCAAATCCCGCAAGCATCAGCGGTACAATCCCAACGGGTGATAAAACGGAATATCTTCCGCCGATAGAATCTTCAATGACAAAGGAAGGCCATCCCGAAGCATCAGTTAAGGTTCTCAATGCCCCTTTTTCTTTATCAGTTATGGAAACAATCCTCTTGTCAGCTTCAACATGACCATACAGATTAATGAGGACCTGTCTCAGCATTCTGAATGCAAGAGCCGGTTCAAGTGTAGTCCCCGATTTTGAAATCACGATGACTCCGAAAGACGCAGATGATAAAAATTCAGTAAGGTCTTCCAGATACGATGCACTCATGTGATGACCGGCAAATATCAGTTCGGGCAATCCGTTTCTGTTGAACTTTTTACCCAAAGCCTCATAAACAGCTTTGGCACCAAGATATGAGCCGCCAATACCGATGACAACGATGTGAGAAATTCCCTTCTTCTGCCATTCAGCCTTGATTTTTTCAGCATTTTCCCAAAATAATTGATCATTCATCATTGCTGAAGGTAAATCAAGCCAACCGAGGAAATCATTTCCGGCACCTGATTTTTCAATTAAATGCTGATGTTGTGATGAAATATCTGCAGTGATTTTTGAGTATATTTCTTCAGATATAAACCCTTTAAGATAAGAATCATTAATCGAGATGTTCATAATACAATTTTTTTGCGAATTTACAATATTTCTGTTAAAATCATATGCTGTTCAGATGAGCAGATTCAATTTGAATAATATGATACTCTGTATACAAACCACATAAAAAAAGCAGAGATGCTTGCTAAAACACCTCTGCTGATTGCTAACCAATATATTAACCTAAAAATATAAAAGTCGAATTTTTTTACTCTGCAAATATACCCATGTTTAATCATGTATTTTGTTAATGCCTGTTAATTATTGTTAATAATTGTTAAGCAATAGCAAATGAAGTCGCTTCTAACGAACAATCAATATATCAGAAAAAAACAATTACATTTGTAAAAAATTGCACATTGATGTCACTGGGAATAAAAAAGAGATTTTCGCTTATACTGGTTATATTCAGTGCATTAACTATGATAGGGCTACTGCTTATCCAGTATTACTGGACAATCAATACAATCCAGGCCCGTGAAACGAATTTTGAGAGAAGTGTGCAGGAGGCCATGTCAAAAGTGATTTATCAGACAGAAAAGATTGAGATTGCCGAAAGGATAAAAGGCAAATATAAGTCCATCGGTAAAGGAACAGATTTATTCAATACAGTTGATTCAATCAACAAACTGTTGTTCAGGGAATTCGATGATATGTTGACTGATTCGATCATCAATGACAGCATTATCAATATTACAAAAGAAAGAATAAGCATTGAGATTTCCAGAGATAAATACGGGCAGCCGGTAACAAAAATTGACACTAGTTATATTGTTTACCAGAAATCACATAAAGAAAGCCAAAGTTTATCTCCTATTGTAGGTGAAATCACAGCTTCAGGCTCTGACATTATCCCGATCAGTCAGGAAGACGGAAGCATGGTTGATATGAATGTGGACAGTCTGATGCAGGAATTTGATAAATTTTTGAAACGCACATTCATTGTCAGTGATATTTTTGAAGACATGTTTAATCTGACTCATTTTCTTCCGATTGAACAAAGAGTAAAAACTGAGAAACTGGATTCGATGATTCATTTTGAGTTACGGAACAAAGGCATTGAATTGGAATATGAATTTGGTATTTACAGTGCCTTAAAAAAAGACCTTGTCTATCAGAAAACCGGAAAATATGCAGAAGAACTCATGAAGTCCGGTCAGACATTTCAATTGTTTCCAAGTGATTTTTTTTCAATCCCAAATTATCTGGTGATTTATTTTCCTGACAGACAGGCATTTCTCATGAAACAGATGAGGCTGACATTGTTGGTTTCTTTTTTTCTGATTGCAACAATTATCACCATATTTTTATATGTGCTGATCTCTTTTGTCAGACAAAAGAGATTATCCGAAGAACGGAATGATTTCATCAACAATATGACTCACGAATTTAAAACTCCCATTTCAACAATTTCTATTGCCTGCGAAGCCTTGAAAGATCCTTTTGTCAATCAGGATGCAAAGATGAGTGAAACGTATATTGACATCATCAACAAAGAAAACATGCGTCTTTCAACAATGGCCGAAAAAATACTTCAGACAGCTTTAATTGATCACGGACAACTCAAAATGAGCTCTGATGTTATCAACACAAAAAAAATCATACAAAGTGTCATTGAAAATTTTAATATTCAGATTGAACAGAAAGAGGGAAAAATTCATACTTTTTTTCTTGCATCCAACCATACCATCGCTGCAGATAAGGTTCACTTCACAAACATTATTTATAATCTTCTTGACAATGCCATAAAATTTACCGGAAATAAACCGGAAATTATCATCAAAACCTTTAATGAACGAACAAATCTGGTGATAGAAGTCATAGACAACGGCATCGGTATTCCAAAAAACGAACAGAAGAAAGTGTTTGAAAAACTCTATCGTATTTCAAGTGGTAATGTGCATAATGTCAAAGGTTTCGGCTTAGGTCTGAGTTACGTCAAAGCCATTGTTGAAATGCACAAAGGGAGAATTTCACTTGAAAGTGAACCCGGAAAAGGAACAACATTCAAATTATCATTTAAATGTATTGAAAACTATGCTGACTGAAAACAAACAATTGATTTTACTGGCTGAAGATGACCACCATCTCGGACAGGTCTTAAAGATTTATCTTGAAGCAAGAGGATTCAGTGTTATTCTTGCTACTGACGGCGAACAAGCAATGCATAAAATCCTCACCAACAACAATATCAGCATAGTCATTCTCGATGTGATGATGCCTAAAAAAGACGGATTTCAGGTAGCCAAAGAGATTAAAGCGCGAAAAAACAGTCTTCCCATCATTTTTACTACAGCAAAAACAATGCAGTCGGATATTCTTGAAGGCTTCAGACTCGGAGCTGATGATTATCTGACAAAGCCATTCACAATGGAAGAACTGATGGCCAGAATCAATGCAGTATTGTTACGTGCCTACAAAGGACAGGACAAATCAGAAAAAGAAGCCAATCACTTCACTCTGGGAAAATATCAATTTGACTATACCCGTCAATCTTTGAAAACTGAAAATTCGGAACAAAAACTGACTGCACGTGAAGCAGACCTGCTCAAATTACTCTGCAATCATACCAACCAGATTCTAGACAGGCGGGTTGCTCTCGAACTTATCTGGGGCGAAGATAACTATTTCCATTCCCGAAGCATGGATGTATATATTTCAAAACTCAGAAAATATTTCATCGAAGACCCTGATATCGAACTGATGAACATTCACGGTGTTGGTTTTAAATTTATTGTTCCTGACTCAAACTAAGTTCAGAAGTATTTTAACCTCAGTATAAAAGTAACATTTTCGATTCACATCCCTGAGATTCATTTATTTTTCTTGTGATTAATGATGTGTTCAAACGCACAAAATACCAAAATTAATATTACTTTTGCCCAAAACAAAATAGCATCATATTTATAAATGACAACTGTATGAATGATAAAAGTAGAAAATTGCTGAGCGAATTTCCTCCTGTAAGTAAAAAGGACTGGAAAGACCTCATCATCAAGGACCTGAAAGGAGGAGATTATAATAAGAAAATGCTCTGGAAAACACCTGAAGGCATTGAAATTGATCCATTTTTTACAAGTGAAGACCTTGAGAAAATTCAGTACATTAACGCAGCACCTGCTTCATTTCCATACGTCAGAGGCAATAAAGAAAAAGATAACGCATGGGAAATCTGCCAGCGGATTGTTGTTTCAGATATGCCAGAAGCCAATGCAAAAGCAAAGGAATTTATTGCAGGAGGTGTAACCGGAATTGAATTTAACCTTCAGTTTCATTGCGAACAGGAGGACATGAACCAATTACTCGAAGGCATTCAACTTGAAAAAACAGCACTTCACTTTAGTGGGGTGCACTCATATTCCATCCTGCTTGAATTATTGAAAGATTTCTGCGAGAACAATAATATTGATCGAAAGAAGGTCAGAGGCAGTTTTAACTTTGATTCATTTGCATATTATCTGACACATGGAGAATATTATAACAGTTGTACTGATAATCTCAGCGAACTGAAATGCTTATTTACAGAAACAGCCAAAGCCTTTCCTCATATTCATATACTCAACATCAATGGTAACCTTTATGCCAATGCCGGGGCAAGTGTTGCTCAGGAGCTTGCTTTTTCAGTTTCATCAGCGCATGAATATCTGGTAAAAATGCTCGAAATGAATCTGAAAGCTGAAGATGTCCTTCCACATGTCAAATTTACTTTTGCAACCGGTTCATCTTTTTTTCTTGAGATTGCAAAAATCAGGGTAGCAAGGATTTTATGGGGTATCATTGCCGGAAATTATGTTCCGGGAAGGGAACATCTTGCCCAAACAACCATACAATCAATATCATCAACAGAAAACAAGGCAATTTTTGATTCTCATAACAATATTCTCAGAACCACAACCGAAACAATGTCTGCCATCATCGGCGGAAGCAATATTATACACACACTCCCCTTTGATGACACATGGAAACCTTCTGACAGCTTTTCAGAACGCATTGCCCGGAACATACAGCATATTCTCAGAGAAGAATCATATCTTGATAAAGTAATTGACCCGTCAGCAGGCTCTTATTACATTGAAGAACTCACCGTATCAATTGCTCAGAAAGCATGGGAACTGTTTCTGGAGATTGAAAATATGGGAGGTTATATTCAGGCGATGGAAAAACAATACATTAAAACGTCTGTTGAGCACACTGCCGTTGAAAAATACAATCTCATTGCAGCTAGAAAGAAGAATATTCTTGGAGTTACATTGTATCCGAACCTGAATGAACGAATGGCTGACAAAATATCCAATCCAATGCCCGAAGTGACCGGAGAAAAGGGTTTAAAACCGTTCAGAGGTGCTCAGGCATTCGAAGAGCTGAGGCTTGCAACCGGGAATTATATTGTCAACGGTGGTATCAGACCCAAAGTGTATCTTGCTCAATACGGAAATCTTGCCATGCGCATTGCCAGAGCACAATTCATTACCAATTTCTTCGGAATTGCCGGTTTCGAAATCATTGAAGGTGAACCAATCAACAATATTGACTGGACAATCAATCAGATCAGAGAACTTAAAGCTGACATCGTTGCCATTTGCAGTTCCGATACCGAATATGACGAAGTTGCCCCGGAGCTTGCAAAAGCTGTGAAGAAAGCCGATAAAGACACAATTGTGATTATTGCAGGAAATCCTGCTGAACTGGCTGAGATGTTAAAACAAGCAGGTGTTGATGATTTCATACATGTCAAAACAAACGCACTTGAGTCTTTAAAGAATTATCAGCTAAAAATCGGAATACAACAGGGATAAATTCATTCAAAATATATTAAACCATTGAAAAAATAATTGTTTGATCATGAGAGCAAAATTTAACAAGATCGATTTCAAACATATCAAGCCGGAAAAGAATTTTACTGAATGGATGAAACAACATCCTGACCTTCCGGTATTTGAAACAGCCGAAAAAATAAATATTCAGAAAATATACGGGAAAGAGGATATTCATGACATGGAGCATCTGAACTATGCAGCAGGTCTCTCTCCTTTTCTTAGAGGGCCATACTCTTCCATGTATGTGAATAAACCCTGGACAATCAGACAATATGCAGGTTTTTCCACGGCCGAAGAATCCAATGCGTTTTACCGCAGAAATCTGGCTGCCGGACAAAAGGGACTTTCTGTTGCTTTTGACCTTGCAACACACAGAGGCTATGACTCTGACCATGAAAGAGTAGTGGGCGATGTTGGAAAAGCAGGCGTTGCCATTGACTCAATTCTTGACATGAAGATTCTTTTTGACCAGATTCCTCTGAATGAAATTTCGGTGTCAATGACCATGAACGGAGCAGTGTTGCCTGTTCTGGCATTTTACATTGTGACTGCACTCGAACAGGGCGCAACGTATGAGCAACTGAGCGGGACAATTCAGAATGATATTCTGAAGGAATTTATGGTGAGAAACACTTATATCTATCCTCCATCACCATCCATGAGAATTATTGCGGATATTTTTGAATTTACTTCCAAATATATGCCCAAATTCAACTCCATTTCCATCAGTGGATATCACATGCAGGAAGCAGGAGCCACAGCAGATATTGAAATGGCGTATACGCTGGCTGATGGGATGGAATACATCAGAACGGGTATTGCTGCGGGCATCCCTGTTGACAGTTTTGCTCCAAGATTGTCATTTTTCTGGGGTGTTGGGATGAATCATTTTATGGAAATTGCAAAACTTCGTGCAGCACGTATGCTGTGGGCAAAAATCGTCAATAAATTCAATCCGAAAAATCCCAAATCAATGGCATTGCGAACCCACTGCCAGACTTCGGGATGGAGCCTAACCGAGCAGGATCCGTTTAATAATGTCGCCCGTACATGTGTTGAAGCACTGGCGGCAGCTCTGGGACATACGCAATCACTCCATACAAATGCGCTGGATGAAGCCATTGCACTTCCATCAGATTTCTCAGCACGTATTGCAAGAAATACTCAGATATACCTGCAGGAAGAAACAGATATCTGCAAGGCAATTGACCCATGGGCAGGTTCATATTATGTGGAATATCTGACACATCAGCTTGCACATAATGCATGGAAACTCATTGAAGAGGTTGAAGAACTTGGAGGAATGGCGAAAGCAATTGAAACAGGCATTCCAAAAATGCGCATTGAAGAAGCATCAGCAAGAAAACAAGCCCGAATTGACAGCGGACGAGATAATATCATCGGTGTCAACAAATATAAACTCGAAAAAGAAGACCCGATTGAAATTCTTGAGGTTGACAATACAGCCGTTCGTGAAGCACAACTCAAACGTTTGGCAATACTCAGGGCAGAACGTGATTCTGATGAAGTGGAAATGAGACTGAAAGCCATAACTCATGCATGCGAAACAGGCAAAGGAAATCTGTTGGAACTATCAATCGAAGCGGCAAGAAAACGAGCCACTCTTGGCGAAATTTCAATGGCATGCGAAAAAGTTTACGGGAGGTATAAAGCTGTGATACGATCAATATCCGGAGTGTATTCATCTGAAACAGGTGACAATGAATCATTCAAAAAAGCCTGTGCAATGGCTGATCAATTTGCTGAACTGGAAGGACGCAGACCCAGAATTATGATTGCAAAAATGGGACAGGATGGGCACGACCGTGGTGCAAAAGTTGTTGCAACAGGATATGCCGACATGGGATTTGATGTTGACATCGGTCCGTTGTTTCAAACTCCTGAAGAAACTGCAAAACAGGCAGTGGAAAACGATGTGCACATCCTCGGGGTATCTTCTCTTGCTGCCGGACACAAAACGCTTGTACCACAAGTGATTGATGAAATGAAAAAACTCGGCCGCGAAGATATTATGGTCATTGTTGGCGGGGTTATTCCCCCTCAGGATTATGATTTTCTTTTCAGGGCAGGTGCTTCAGCAGTGTTTGGTCCGGGAACTGTTATCTCTGAAGCAGCAATCAAAATGCTTGAGATACTTATTGAAGCCAGATCATAATCAATAAACAGCTATTCTACTCTTTCATGTGAGTAAAACAACAACAATGCATAATATTAAGCATTATTTTACTGAACTCACTGAACAGCAATTTTCTAAACTGGAAATGCTAAATAGTTTGTATAGATTCTGGAATACAAAAATCAATTTGATATCGAGAAAAGATTTTGATAATTTTTACATCAATCATGTATTACACTCAATGTCACTACTGAAATATTTCTCATTTTTAAAAAATACATCTTTTCTTGATGTAGGCACAGGTGGGGGATTTCCGGGCATTCCCCTTGCTATTTGCCTTCCCGATTGTACATTTACACTGAATGATTCTATTGGTAAAAAAATGAAAGTTGTTGATGATATTGTTAAGCAACTTGATTTGAAAAACGTTGTCTGTGAAACGGGACGTGCTGAAGACATCAAAAAATCCTTTGATTTTATCACCGGCCGTGCTGTCACTGCATTACCCCCGTTTGTAGGCCTGATAAGAAAAAAAATCTCACCTGTGAACAAAAATGCATTTGCAAATGGCATTCTATATCTGAAAGGTGGAGATTTTGAGGATGAGTTAAAAACTCTAAATATGAAACATGATGTTTACAATCTTAAAGATCATTTTTCAGAGGAGTTTTTTGAAACGAAGAAACTGGTGTATCTTTGGTGATTGATTCTGTTGAGTAGTATAGAAAGTATAGGGATGTGGAGCTGAAGGTCATGGAGGATAGTTTGGATTGTAGTCTTAGTCTATGGTAAACCTTAACATAACATTCATAATTATTTGCAGACCAAAAAGGATTATTCAATGAGGTTAAGAAGATTCATTGTAACGATTTCCCTATATTTGCATCAAAAATAATTCATTATGAAACTTATTTATTTTTCAACTTTGCTTGTTTACATTTTGACCGGATGCAATGCATACGCGCAAACACCTGTTGTATCAACCCAATACGGACCGGTCAGTGGTCAAATGAATGATAGTGTTTATGAATTCCTTGGAATACCCTTTGCTTCGCCTCCCCTTGATACACTGAGATGGAAACCCACCCTCCCCCCTGAAACATGGACTGCTGTAAAACCATGTACAGAATTTGCCCCAAAATGTCCGCAGAAAAATTTCGCACAGTTTGATACAACATCTACCATCGAAGGAAATGAAGATTGCTTGTATCTGAACATCTGGTCACCAGATATTTCCGGTTCACTGCCCGTGATGGTATTTATTCACGGCGGTGGTAATCAGCTCGGTTCCCCAAGTGAATTTACCGGTGGCACATACATTTATTACGGAAAAAATATGGCTGAAAGAGGCGATGTTGTCATTGTGACAATACAATACAGACTCGGTCCTCTTGGTTTTCTTGTACATCCCGGACTTGAAGCCGAAAATCCTTCAAATACCTCCGGAAATTATGCAGTGATGGATCAGATCATGGCCTTGCAATGGGTACAACAAAACATTTCAGCTTTCGGCGGTAATCCCGCTAATGTCACAATTTTCGGCGAAAGTGCCGGTGGTGTCAATGTTGGGAATTTGCTTGTGGCACAACTTCCACACACCCTCTTTCATAAGGCAATCATACAGAGTGCTATTCCTATTCTTGGAAATTACAATACTGTAAAGAATGATTGCATTGCTTTTGTTGATCTTTTTTTTCCAAATGGCACCAATCAGGAAAAAATTGACTCAATGAGAATGCTCCATGCCGACAGTATTTCAAATAAACTCGTCAGCCCGATGGTTGGTGGAGTTACGCAGGCAAAGTGGAGACCGGTTATTGATAATCAGATTTTTATGGATTCTCCAATACAGATATTCCAATCAGGTGTGTATAATAACGTTCCCGTAATGCTGGGATCAAATGCTGATGAAATGAGCCTCTCTGCCCCTCAGGTCGTCACACCTGCGATGGTTACTGCTCTGATCAATTCTTCCATTCCTCTTGCACACAGACCACAGGCCCTGCTGTTGTACCCTCCCGGGAATAACAACACTCAGGCACGTGAATCATATGTTGGACTTCTTACGGATGCACAATTTACTTCAACTGCCCGACGAACAGCACAATGCATTGCACTCAACCAGTATGACCCTGTGTGGAGGTACTTTTTCACCTACATCCATTCATTACCTGCCCTTGCAACGTATGGCGCATACCATGGCATGGAACTTTTCTACGTTTTTAACACCTGGGAAAACGCTACTCTGGGTTCAGGAATTTTCTTCAAACCATCGGATGACAGTGTTCAGGTAAACATGCTGAAATACTGGACCAATTTTGCAAAAACAGGCGACCCAAACGGAGCAGGACTCGTACAATGGCCTGTTTTTCATCCATCAAATGATACCTATATTGAACTGAAAGCAACTCCTGACGGAACACTGGAAGGTCTCAGAACTGATAAAAGC
>Ga0116204_1002184_pt1 | contig 10649 bp, 10 predicted proteins | sample LakKivwa52mmetaG_FD_94481 | JGI IMG/M metagenome (GOLD analysis project Ga0116204, IMG submission 94481) | Anoxic lake water microbial communities from Lake Kivu, Rwanda to study Microbial Dark Matter (Phase II) - Lake Kivu water 52m metaG | ecosystem: Environmental > Aquatic > Freshwater > Lake... | reverse complement strand
GGCGATGTCGGCGGCCAGGTCGGCATCGGCCAGGGCCAGCGGTTTCAAGGGCTCGGGCAGCACGGCGGCGGCTTAAAAAGTGGATTCTCGCGTGAAGCGGCGCTGGTAAACTTCATTGGCCTAGTGTTATCAAAAGACATTCCACCAGGCAACTGCCGGAACCCGGGGTGCGAGGGGCAAGATATCGCCACCGCCATATAGCGGCAAGGCCCCATCAGCAAGATCGGGGTGTTCGCCCAGGAATGCCTCCAACCCCTTTAGCCGTGAGGCCGGCCCGATTCGGGTGTCAACAGATCCGGGAGCCAGTAGGCGGCGCTATCGGTGCAAAACCCCAGTCGCACAGGTCCTTTCGGGGTATCGGACACCAAGATTCCTTCGGACACCAGTTGGCTCACCACCTGTTGCGCCGTCCTTTGCCCAAGGCCGGTGATGCGGGCGGACTGCCCCCGGGCGAACTGGCCGGTAAAAAAGGCCTCCTTGAGCAAGTAAAAGGCCTCGGGTTTAATCCGTGAGGTCCCGGGGATCATTTTTTGATTGCGAAGTTCAATATAGCCTTTGAATCGGTCGACCATGCCGTCGATATCCAGCAGGCTTTCCATAAACGTGATCTGATCCAGACAGGTTTGCCCAAAAAACAGGCAGAATCGGTCGAGGCCACCCTGGGTCAATTGGCCGCGTCCGTCCAGGTCGCCCTGTCGGGGAGCTTCGGCGTCCGCCAGGAATTGGACATAGCGGTCGCGGTGCCGCGCAAACCCACGGCTGATTGTCCAAAGGCCGTAACTGTCCAGCCCGGCCAGGGCGAGATAGCCGTCGGTAAACAGGCGTGCCACCCGGCCGTTGCCGTCCAAAAACGGATGGATCCAGGCCAATCGGTGATGCGCGGCCGCCGCCGCCATCAACCGGTCGGTTCCGCTGAAGGCGGCCGGCGTGTAAACCTCAAAAAACCTTTCCATCAAGGCAGGGATATCTTCCGGGTCCGGCGGAATGTGCCGCCCCACCTTAACCATGGCAGACCGATACAGACCGGGAAAGACGTCACGCTCCTGGCCGGTATCCTCGTTGCGCACGATCCGCAGGTCTTTGGGGAGTCGTTCATAGAAAAGCCGATGAACCATGCATATGAACTCAGGGCCGCAAATCCTCACCTCGTTTAGATTTTCTCCGATCTGCCGTTGCACTTCAACATGGACCCGGGCCTCTATCTGACGATTGCGGACGGCTGGATCCGGGGAAAAGTCGTTTCTGATGGCGCGCTCGATATCGACCGGCCGGGTATAGTGACCTTCGATGAGGTTCGAGTAGTAGCTGTTGGTCAGCCGCAAGAATTCGACCATCGCCTTTTTGGTGATCGGATGCAGACGACTGCCCAGGGAAGCGGATTTTCTATAAACATTCAGGCAAAGATCGGAAAGGCCGCCATTGTTCGTGGGCAAATAGGGGGTAAATTTTTGGGACCGATGACTCATGCCGATCCTGATGCCGATCGCTGTAATTATAATTATTTAATAACATTGATATAATGGCATCAAAAGAAATGATCAAGGATTTTTTTTGCCGATCTTTACCATCACAGGCCAAACACCGGCGTGGGCCGGTCCTGGATGGCCACGTGGAGCCGGGCCCGGCAGGTCAGGGCCTGCCCCACTTCGGACAGGGCCGTTTGCGGGGTGTTGTTGACCTCGCTCAGATGGGCCAGGACCACGTGGCGCAAGCCCTCGTGCTGGAGTTCGGCCAGCAGGCAACGCGAATCGCGGTTGGAAAGATGGCCGCTGCGGCCGCTGATGCGCTGTTTCAGGGGCCAGGGATAAGGTCCTTGTTCGAGCATCACCGGATCATGGTTGGCTTCCAGCACGAGCAGGTCGCAGGCCTTGAGCTGGGTGCGCACCAGACCGGTGGCAATGCCCAGGTCCGTGGCGATGCCGATCTTGATTCCATCGCAGGTGACGACAAAACCGGCCGGATCCGCGGCATCGTGACTGGTGGCAAAGGGGTGGAAGCGCAAACGGCCCAGATCGAAACCGCGGCCGCATTCAAAGGCACATTGGGCATACAGCTTGCCCAGCCGGGCCGCGCTGAAGGTCGGCGAACTGGCCCACACCGGGATCCGGTGGCGCCGGGACAAGACCCCCACCCCCTGGATGTGGTCGTGGTGCTCGTGGGTGACGACAATGGCGTCGATGGGCCGATCCAGCCCGCAGGCCGCCAACCGGCGCTGGATTTCCACCCCGGAAAGGCCGGCATCGACGAGCACCGTGGTGGCACCGTCGGAAATCCAAACGGCATTGCCCCGGCTCCCGCTGGCCAGGACGCAGACTTGCAGCTTGGCATCATTCAATCGGACCGCTCCTTTGCCGTCTGGTTTTGTAATCGCCTTTGGTGCTCGCCATGCCTGCAAGGCGCCAAGCTGCTCGTTTTAAGCGAAGGAATCCTGTTTTTTCTTAACCTTAACCTCAACCTTAACCTTCTCAAGTCGTTCCCGTATGCCCGAACCCCCCATCTTGCCGGTTGGTTGACGGCAGATGGGCCACCAGGCGCACATCGGCCCGGTAGACCCGGCCGATGACCATCTGGGCGATGCGATCGCCCCGGTGGACGGTAAAAGCGGTTTTGCCCAGGTTGATCAGGGCCACCATCACTTCGCCCCGGTAATCGGCATCGATGGTCCCCGGGGTGTTGGCCAGGCTGATAGCGTGCTTGACGGCCAGGCCGCTGCGGGGTCGCAGTTGGGCTTCAAAGCCCGGGGGCAAAGCCATGGCCAGGCCGGTAGGCACCAGGGCCACATCGCCGGGGGCCAACACCAGGGGGCGGGGCAACGCGGCACGGATATCCATGCCCGCGGCCTGGTCGCTCATGTAGCAGGGCAGGGGAATGTCAACATCGGCCTCGGGCCGCAGCCGGATAAAATCGATGGACAGGTCAGCGGCCAAGGCGCTTTTCCACCGCGGTCATGTCGGGCAGCGGGCCAAGCAGGGTCAAGGCCATCTGGTCCCGGCCGAAAAGCCTTGCGGCCAGGTGCAAAATGTCGTCGGCGGTCACGGCCTCGATTCCCGCCACGATCCGGTCCAGGGGAATATGGGACCCGAAATGGATCTGCCCCTGGGCCAGGCGCACCATCTGGTTGTCGTTGCTCTCGGCGGCCAGCATCAGCCCGCCGATGGCAAATTGTTTGGCGTCGGCCAGTTCGGCGGCGCTCACTGGGTTCCGGGTGAGGATGTCGAGCTGGTCGAGCACCACGTCGATGACCGCCATGCATTGGCGCGGGTCCACCCCGGCATAGATCCCCAGGACCCCGGTATCCTCGTAGGAAGACAAAAAGGAGTACACCGCATAGGCCAGGCCCCGGCGTTCGCGCACCTGCTGGAAAAGCCGGCTGCTCATGTTGCCGCCCAGGACCGTGTTGAGCAGGGCCATGGCAAAACGGGCCGGGTCCGTGGTGGCAAGGCCCTGGCTGTTGAAACACAGGTGGACCTGCTCGAGGTCCTTGCCGTGACCTTGAACCTGAAAACAGGTGGCCGGGACCCGACGGTCCAGGGCGTGGGCACCGGCCGGCAGGGCGGCAAACACCGGCCCGGCCAGCTCCACGATCCGGTCGTGTTCGAGATTGCCGGCGGCGGCGATGACGATGCGCTCGGGCTGGTAGAAGCGATTGAAAAAACAGCGAATGGCCCCGGTGTCGAATCCGAGCAGGTTGGCAGGGGTTCCCAAAATCGAACGGCCCAGGGGATGGTCGGCCCAGAGATTGGCGCCGGCCAGCACATGGATGTACTCTTCCGGGCTGTCTTCCACCATGCCGATTTCCTGAAGGATCACGGCCCTTTCTTTTTCCAGCTCATCGCCGTCGAAAACCGAGTTGAGGAAGATGTCCGAGAGGATGTCCACCATGGTGGGCAGGTGGACATCCATGACCTTGGCATGGAAGCAGGTGTGCTCCAGGGAGGTGAAGGCGTTGGAGTGGCCGCCGATGGCATCGAACTGCTTGGCGATGTCAAAGGCACTGCGCCTGGCCGTGCCCTTGAAAATCATGTGCTCGATCAGATGGCTCAGCCCGCTTTCCGCCTCGTCTTCGTCCCGGGCCCCGGCACTGACCCACACCCCCATGGACACCGAACGCAGGTGGGGCATGGCCAGGGTGGTGATGCGCACCCCGTTGGCCAGCACCGTGGTTGCGGCGCTATCATCCATTTTCTTCTTCCAGCAGGGCCTTGTGGCTCAGCCGGATTTTACCGTCCCGGGTGACCTCGAGGATTTTTACCCGCAGCTTGTCACCTTCCTTGACCACTTCGGAGACCGATTTGACCCGCTTGAGGGAAAGCTGGGAGATGTGCACCAGTCCGTCGGTGCCGGGCATGATGTTCACAAAGGCCCCGAAATCGGCCACCTTGACCACGGTGCCCTCGTAGATGGCGCCCACCTCCGGTTCGGCGGTGATCTGCTCCACCACTTTCTTGGCCGCTTCGGCTTCCTCGTGGGACAAGGCCGCGATCTTGACCGTGCCGCTGTCGTCGATTTCGATGCGGGTGTTGGTTTCGGCCTGGATGGCACGGATCGTCTTGCCGCCGGCGCCGATGACCTCGCGGATCTTGTCCGGATTGATATGGATGGCGATGATCACCGGCGCGTAAGGGGAAATGGCCTCGCGCGGGGTGGTGATGGCCTCGAGCATCTTGTCCAGAATGTGGAGCCTGCCCTTGCGGGCCTGTTCCAGGGCCTTTTCCATCACATCGCGGCCCAGTTCAAGGATCTTGATGTCCATCTGCATCGCCGTGATGCCCTCGCGGGTCCCGGCCACTTTGAAATCCATGTCGCCGGTGTGGTCTTCGTCGCCCAAAATATCGGAGAGCACCGCCACGTTGTCGCCGTCTTTGACCAGACCCATGGCGATACCGGCCACCGGGGCCGTGATGGGCACACCGCCGTCCATCAGGGCCATGGTGCCGGCGCACACCGTGCCCATGGACGAAGACCCGTTGGATTCGAGCACCTCGGAGACCAGGCGGATCGTGTAGTCGAACTTGTCCTTGGCCGGGATGACCCGTTCCAGTGCCCGGGTGGACAGCCCCCCATGGCCGATGTCCCGGCGGCTGGGGCCGGCCAGGCGCTTGACCTCGCCCACCGAATAGGGCGGGAAGTTGTAGTGGAGCATGAAGGGCCGGAACTCTTCGCCGCTGAGGGTTTCCACCCGCTGCTCGTCCAGGGCCGATCCCAAGGTGAGCACGCCGAGCACCTGGGTTTCCCCACGGGTGAACAGGGCGCTGCCGTGGGGCCGGGGCAGCAGGCCGACTTCGCAGGTGATCGGACGCACCTGGTCAAAGGCCCGGCCGTCCATGCGCCGGCCCTCCTTGAGGATCAGGTCGCGGCAGATTTTCTTGTGCAGGCTGTCCAAAATGGCGTTGACCGCCGCCGGTGGGGCGGCATCATCTCCGGCCAACTGATCGATCACCGCCTGGCGGGCCTCGGCCAGGGCCTTGTGGCGTTCCATTTTCCCGGGCAGCAAGGTGGCGGCCTTGAGGGGCTCGCTTGCCATGGTGGTGATCTTGTCCACCAGGGCCGGATCCGGCTCGTGCTTGGTGAAGGGCCGTTTGACAATATCGCGGCCCTCCTTGAGCGCGATCTGCAGGTCGATCAGCGGCTGGATGGCGGCATGGCCGAAATACACGGCTTCCAGCATGTCCTTTTCGCTGACCACGTTGGCCCCGCCTTCCACCATGACCACACCGGTGCGCGAACCGGCCACGATGATATTGATGTCGCAGCTGTCCCATTCCTGGATCGTGGGGTTGGCCTTGAGCTTACCGTCGATGCGGCCCACCCGCACCGCGGCGATGGGACCGGCAAAGGGGATGTCGGACAGTTCCAGGGCCGCCGAGGCCCCGAGCATCGCCAGGGTGTCCGGGTCGTTTTCCTTGTCCATGGACAGCACCGTGGCAATGACCTGAATCTCGTGGCGCCAGCCTTTGGGGAAAAGGGGCCGGATCGGCCGGTCGATCAGCCGTGAGGTCAACGTCTCTTTTTCCGAGGGCCGGCCGATTTCGCGGCGGAAGTAGTTGCCGGGGATGCGGCCGGCCGCGTAGATCTTTTCCTGATATTCCACGGAAAGGGGCAAAAAATCCACATCCCGCTGGTCCTGGGCCGACACGACGGTGACCAGCACGATGGTGTCGCCATACTTGACGGTGACGCTGCCCGAGGCCTGTTTGGCCAGCTTGCCGGTTTGAACGATCAGCGGTTTACCGCTGATCTGTGCTCTGACTTCTTTTTCCATAATGGGTCTCCTGATAATTTCGCTGACGCGAAATTATTAAGCTGCTTGCGCAGCGATTTACAATGCCACCGGCACATCGCGGTTATCCTGTGGCGGGGCCATCCGGCTGTCGGATGCAACACAGGAAAAAAGCAAGCCAGCGCCTTTGCCTTCAGCGCCATGCAACGGTTAGCGCCTCAAACCGAGGGTCTCGATAATGGTGCGGTAGCGCTGGACATCTTTGTTCTTGACATAGTTGAGCAGGCGGCGGCGGCGGCCGACGAGCATCAACAGACCACGGCGGCTGTGGTGGTCTTTTTTGTGGGTTTTCAGATGTTCGGTCAAATAGGTGATGCGCTGGCTGAGCAGCCCCACCTGGACTTCCGGTGAACCGGTGTCGCTGTCGTGCAACTTGTACTGGTTGATCAGCATCTTTTTGTCTTCGGCTTTGAGAACCAATTTCATCCTCCTGTGATGGTTGAGAAAACATCCGCGCCGATCACGGCCATGTTGTGGTTGGCCTTGTCAAGCGCCAAAAACACCCCGATAGTCAAACACCGCATTGCCCGGTTGACGGTTCAGCACGGCCAACAGCCGGCCGCGCCGGTCCACGATCTTGACCGGGCCGTTGGCCACACCGGGCAGGGCGGCGGCATCGATGCGCCGGCCGTGGGCAATGGCGGCGGCCAGTTCACCATCGGCCCTGAAGGCCGGCATGTTGCGCAAGGCCTCGGCCATCCCGATGCGGCACTGGTCCAAGGTTCCGGCCTGGGCCCTGGCGCCGAGTTCCTCCAGGCCGAGGGCTTCTTCGGCGGAAAACCCGCTGGCGGCCAGGCGTCGCAGTTCGTGTAAATGTCCCCCGCACCCCAAGGCCCTGCCGATGTCATTGCACAGGGTGCGGATGTAGGTGCCGGCCGAGCAGGTCACCGTAAAGGCGACTTGTGGCAGGTCGATGGCCTTCACGGACAGGGCCGTGATGACCACCGGCCGGGCCGCTTTGACCACCGGTTGCCCCCGGCGGGCAAGTTTGTAAAGGGCCACCCCCTGGTGCTTGAGGGCCGAATAGGCCGGCGGCACCTGCTGCAATGTCCCTGTGAACCGGGCAAAAACCGCGTTGAGACCGGCCTCGTCCACCCCCTCCACCGGTTTGGCGGCGATCACCTGACCGGTGAGATCCTGGGTGTCGGTTTCAATTCCCAGAACCATCACGGCGGCGTAGGTTTTTTCCCCGCCGAGCAAAAAACCGGCCAACCGCGTGGCCCGGTCAAGACAGCAAACCATCACCCCGGTGGCAAAAGGGTCCAGGGTGCCGGCATGACCGGCCTTTTGGGCCTTGAACAGACCCTTGACCCTTGCCAGTGCCCGGGCCGAGCTTAAGCCGGCCGGCTTGTCCACCACCACGACCGACCCGGCATCCCTGTCGGCGGGCTTGCCCATGCCTGTCACCCCCAAAGCCCATCGGCCAGGCCGACCAGTCTGGCCTTGACCTGGGCAAGCCCTCCGTCGATGCTGAAGCCCGCGGCATTGGGATGGCCCCCACCGCCGAATTGGGTGGCGATAGCGCCCACGTCGGCCTCGCCATCGGCGCGCAGGCTCACGTGATAGCGGTCGGTATGCCCATCGGGGTCCTCGAGGATCAGGGCGGCCAGTTTGACGTCCTCGATGCGACGCGCATAGTTGACCAGGCCTTCGACGTCTTGGGCCTGGGTGCCGGTTTCCGCAAGCATGTCGCGGGTCAGGGTCATGATGGAAATCTTGCCGTCGCCGGCCAGCTCGATGGAATCCAGGGCCCGGTTGAGCAGCCTGATCCGGCCTAAAGAGTAAGTCCCGTAAACATGACGGGCCGCCTGCCCGGGATCCACGCCCAAAGCCACCATTTCCCCGCAGATGGCAAAGGCGGCCTGGTTGGTGTTGGAAAAGCGGAACGAGCCCGTATCCGTTAAAATCCCCGTGTAGATGGCCGTGGCCATGGCCTTGTCGATGGTCACCCCCATGGCCTTGATCAGGCGGTAGACCACTTCGGCGGTGGCGCAGGCCGCCGGATCGATCCAGCGCAGGTGGCCAAAACCGGTATTGGTCAGATGGTGGTCGAGGCAGATCAGCAACGGGGTTGCGCCGGCCAGGGCTGCTGCGCCGCCGCAGCGGCCAAAGGCCGAACAGTCCAACACGGCGGCGGTGTCGAAACGCCAGGGCGGCTCCACCCGATGGACGATGCGCTCCACGGCCGGCAAAAAGCGGTAGACCGCCGGAATGGGACTGCCAACGAACATGGTGACGGCCTTGCCCATGGTTTCCAGTGCCAGTCCCAGTGCCAGCAAGGAGCCGATGGCGTCTCCGTCCGGATTTTCGTGGGTGGACAAAAAAACCGCACGGCTTTGGCTTAGTGCCTCAATGATCCGATCCATTTTCCACGGCAATCGTTTTGAGCAAATGGTTGATCCGCTGCGCATAATCCAGGGAGCCGTCATAGGTGAAAACGATTTGGGGCATGGTGCGCAGACCCAAGCGGCCGGCCAGCTCGCGCCGGATAAACCCCTGGGCCTTGGCAAAACCTTCCATCGCATCGGCCTGGCCCTGGGGGCCGCCGGACACCACGAAAAAGATCCGTGCCAGCTTAAGATCGGCGGTGAGCTTGGCCCCGGTGACCGTCACCGTTTCCAGGCGCGGATCCTTGATCCGGCGGGCCAGCAGGTCGGCCAACGCTTCCACCATCAGGTGACCGACACGATCGGCACGGGCAAAGGGTCTCATAGGTGGATGATCTCCATTTCGGTGTCGATCACCTCGGCCAAGCCCATTTCCTCGACCAGGTTGAAGATCTTGTCGATTTTCGCATTGACCACGCCCCCGTCATTGCCAACGGCGGCAACGCCGATACGGGCCTGGTGCAGCACATCGTTGGCCCCCACTTCGGCGGCCGATACGTTGAAATGGCTGCGGATACGGCCGATGGCCGCTTTGACGACCTTACGCTTTTCCTTGAGGCTGTTGCAATCGTGAAGCCGCAACACCACCGTGCCCACACCAACCACCATAACCGTCACAAGACTCCTGAAACCAGACTGAAGGCTGAAGACTGAAGGCAGGGACATTTTTTCCTTCAGTCTAAACTGCTTCAGCCTAAACCCCTTATAAGGTCGGCTTGACCTCCTCGATGGTGTAACACTCCACCGTGTCGCCGACCTTGATATCGTTGTAGTTGTCGATGCCGATACCGCACTCGTAGCCGGCCACCACTTCCTTGGCGTCATCTTTGAAACGCTTGAGCGAACCGATGCGGCCCTCGTAAAACACCACTCCGTCGCGCAGCAGCCTTGCCCGCTGGTTTCGTTCCATCTTGCCGTCGGTGACATGGCTGCCGGCGATGGTGCCGATGCGCGGGATGTGAAACACCTGGCGCACATCGGCCCGGCCCAGCACATGCTCCACGAAACGCGAGGCCATCATGCCCAAAATGGCGTCCTGCACGTCCTTGATGGCATCGTAAATCACGTTGTAAAAACGCATGTCCACCCCTTCTTCGGTGGCCATGGTCTGGACCTTGGCATTGGGCCTGACGTTGAACCCGATGATGATGGCATTGGACACCGTGGCCAGGGACACGTCCGACTCGCTGATTGTGCCGGTGGCGCTGTGCACCACATTGATGCGCACTTCCTCGTTGGACAACTTGGTCAGGGCATCGTTGAGCGCCTCGATGGAGCCGTGGACATCGGCCTTGAGCACCAGGTTGAGTTCCTTGACCTCGCCTTGTTTCATCCGTTCAAACAGGCTTTCCAGGCTCACCCGGCTGGTCTTGGCCAGTTCCTTGGCCCGCTGTTTTTGCATGCGGTGCTCGCTGACCTGTTTGGCGTCCTTTTCATCGGCCAGGGCCACCAGTTCGTCGCCGGCGTTGGGCACCCCGGAAAGCCCGACGATTTCCACGGGCATGGCCGGTCCGGCCTCGGTGACGGCCTCGCCCCGGTCGTCGACCAGGGCGCGCAACCGGCCGTAGTGCATGCCGCAGACCACGGCGTCATGCACTTTCAAGGTGCCGTCCAGGATCAACACCGTGGCAACGGGGCCCCGGCCCGAATCCAGCTTGGCCTCCACCACCCTGCCCATGGCCGGCTTGTCGGGGTTGGCCTTGAGTTCCATCACTTCGGCCTGCAGCAGGATCATTTCCAGCAAGGTATCGATTCCCGTGCGTTGCTTGGCAGAGACCTTCACGTAGATCGTATCGCCACCCCATTCTTCGGGGTTGAGACCCAGATCGGCCAGTTGCCGCTGGACCCGGTCCGGATCGGCATTGGCCTTGTCGATTTTATTGACGGCAACGATGATCGGCACCCCGGCTGCCTTGGAATGGTTGATCGCTTCCACGGTCTGGGGCATGACCCCGTCGTCGGCCGCCACCACCAACACAACG
>Ga0116204_1002183_pt1 | contig 10649 bp, 7 predicted proteins | sample LakKivwa52mmetaG_FD_94481 | JGI IMG/M metagenome (GOLD analysis project Ga0116204, IMG submission 94481) | Anoxic lake water microbial communities from Lake Kivu, Rwanda to study Microbial Dark Matter (Phase II) - Lake Kivu water 52m metaG | ecosystem: Environmental > Aquatic > Freshwater > Lake ... | reverse complement strand
GGTTCATACACTTTACCTGCGAGGCAAGTTTTTCTAAAGTACTTCATGCCCTAGTTTCTCGCCAAAAAGTCATTCTTTTGATAGTACCCAGCTAACAAAACACTAACACATAGTTTCTGCCAAAAGACCCTGCTGTTTTCCAGTTATTAAGATTATAAAATATCAGATGCCGTTCATTGATATAGCCTCATTGTATAATAGAATTCATGTATGCAGGTATTGCGTAATTTATACTAGATCACTATATTTGAACATTTTTCAAAATCAAACCAAATCATGAAAAAAAAAGAAAGTAATGGCACCCCTAAGCCGGCTGCAAACTCAAAAAAAGCAGAATACGTTGTTGGTATCGGTGCCTCGGCAGGTGGGCTGGAAGCATTGCAGGACTTTTTCAAAGCTGCTCCTGCTGACAGCGGTTTAGGTTTTGTAGTAATACAACATCTTTCGCCCGACTATAAAAGCCTGATGGACGAACTACTGGCCCGATGTACCAACATGAAGATACTGAAAGCCGTTGATGGCATGCTGGTTGAAGCAAATAAAATATATCTGATTCCGCCCAGAAAAAATCTTTCCATATTTCATGGCAAGCTATTGCTCGAAGATCAGGGTAATCGAAGCGGATTGATATTACCGATTGATATTTTCTTCAGGTCGTTAGCCAAAGATTATGGCAAGAATGCTATTGCCATTGTACTTTCAGGAACAGGAAGCGATGGTACGTTGGGAACCAGAACGATAAAAGAGGCAGGTGGGATGGTAATGGCACAGGACGAACATACGGCAAAATTCGATGGCATGCCGCGCAGCTCAATTTCTACAGGCCTGGTTGATTATATTTTGCCACCTGGAAAAATGCCAGAGGAATTGGTAAACTACATTAAACACCCTTTTGTAGATCAATCACGACAAAACACCACCATTCTTACCAGCGACGAAGACAGCTTCACAAAGGTAATGATGATACTTCGCGACTATAGTGGGATTGACTTTTCCTATTACAAGGAAAACACTATTATCCGCCGCCTTGAGCGTCGCCTGAGCATCAACAGGTTTGAAAGACTGGAAGATTATCTTGGTTTTTTATCAGAGTCGGATAAGGAAAAAGACATTTTATACAGGGAATTGCTAATTGGTGTAACCAGATTTTTCCGAGATGAGGCTGCCTTTGCTGTCATTAAAGAGTCAATTCTGCCAAAACTGATTGATGCTGGTAAAAAACAATTGCGCATTTGGTCGGTAGGCTGCTCCACTGGTGAAGAGGTCTATTCGCTGGCAATGATGATCAACGAATATCTGGAAGAAAGACGCCATCATGCTGAAGTAAAAATCTTTGCGACGGATATTGACAAAAGATCGCTGGAACTGGCAGGTCAGGGATACTATCCCGAAAGCATTGTGAGCGATATTGAACCCATGCTTTTGGCAAAATACTTTATCCGGCGTGACAGTGGCTATCAGGTAGGTCAGACAATCAGACAGATGGCAATTTTTGCCACCCAGAATGTGCTGAAAGACCCACCATTTTCAAAACTGGATATGATCATCTGCCGGAACCTTTTCATCTATCTGAAATCGGAAAGCCAAACCAAGGTACTGAATACATTTTATATGGCTCTCAAACCCAGCGGTTATCTGTTTATGGGCAGTAGCGAAACTTTGGGAGTTCATTCTGAAGCATTTAATACTATCAGTAACAAGCATAAAATATACAGTAAAAAAGCGGGATACCCTATTACAGACATTTTTAAAGGCGGAATACCAGCTTTCAATCCAAAACTCCGTGAGCTTGACCTACCAAGAAATGTACCAAAGAAAAATCCACAAAAAGACCTGCTTACAGAGCTCATATTTGATTTGTTGCTACCCCCATCTATATTGATTGATGAACAAATGAATGTAATTCAGGTAATTAACGACATTAATCCATTTATTCAATTCAAATCAGGCCGATTCAGTCATAATATCTCGCGCTTGTTAACAAATGACCTTAATGTTATTATCAACAACATTTTCAGGCGCTTAAAAAAGGAAAAGGACAGAGTTGTATTTGAAAATGTCCGTTTTAACAAGGAGGATAATATTCTGAAAGTCAATATTGAAGGAATTTTGGTACATAAAGATGAACAACAATCACTATACCTTATTTCCTTTAAGGACGTTAAATCTTACAATAATCCAGGCAAATCAGATAGCGAAGTGGTGAATCTTGAAGCTCAATACCACGACCGGCTTTCAGAACTGCAAAATGAACTTCAGGTTACCAAGGAAAACCTTCAGGCCACAGTAGAAGAGCTTGAAACATCCAACGAAGAACTGCAGGCCTCCAACGAGGAATTGATAGCCTCCAACGAAGAGTTGCAAAGCACTAATGAAGAACTGCAATCGGTAAACGAAGAGCTTTACACTGTGAATTCTGAATATCAAAGCAAGATTGAAGAACTAACCCAGCTGAATTCCGACATCAATAACCTGCTTCATAATACCGAGATCGCAGCCCTGTACCTTGACAGAAAACTCTGCATCAGAAAATTCACCAACAGCTTCTCGCGATTGGCCAATATCCTTGATTATGATGTAGGCCGGCCAATTTTCCATATTGCCGCTTCCAGCTTGTATCCTGAATTTATCAATGATATTAAAACGGTTCAAGAAACTCTACAGTCAATTGAAAAAGAAGTACAGCATGAATCCGGAGAGCTGTTTTTATGCAGGGTGATTCCGTATCGAACCGATTATCAGGCTGTAGATGGAATATTGGTGACCATGGTTAATATCACCGTCCTGAAAAAAGAAAGAAGCAACTATGATCTGGCTAATAACCGCTTGCAAGCAGCGCTCGAGATGGGAAATATGGCTTGGTGGGAATGGGACTTTAAAAGTGGGGAGGTAAGCATGCACGAAAAAAAGGCAACCATGCTGGGTTATACAGTACAAGAGTTTCCGACCAATGTTTATAAAATATGTGAACTGATTCATCCCGATGATTACGAAGCCACCATGACAACCATGAGAGACTATATTGAAGGAAAAACCTTAATTTATGATGTAGTCTACCGGATCAAAGCAAAATCAGGCGACTACAAATATTATTACGATCGTGGAGGAATTGTTGAAAGAGATGCTAAAGGTAATCCATTAAAAATGATTGGATTAGTAATTGACGTTACCAAAATTGAAATACTTAAAAGACGTCTTGACAAGTAAAAATCTGTTAAAAAATGGACGAGATCGAAAGAAGACAGCTGATAAAACAGCAGATTGAAAAAGTGCTCAGCGAACAAAAACCCGCCAGAGACAGTAATTATACCAAATCGCTAAAGCAATTGATTGAAGAGCTTAATACCAACATATTTGAACTTCAGTTTCAAAATGAAGAGCTTAGCAATCTTGAAAACCGTGTGCGAAGATCAGAGAATGAGTATCGGCTTCTTTTTGAGGAGGCACCAACAGGGTATGCAATAATAGATGAAGACTTTCACGTATTAAAGTACAACAAGTCATTTCAGAAACTGACAGATATCAGTAGCACCCTTCAGAACAACGACTTCAGGTCGCTCATTCACCCTGATTATCAGGATGATTTTATTTTCTATATCAAACGATTCAATCAAAAGGATGATTTTACAGGGATAACCTTTAAGCTAAGAGCAGTACAAAAAGAAGCTACTTACGTGAAACTTAAGGCCACACTCAACACCAATAGTGATGAAAAGCAGTATCTTATCTCCATGATTGATATAACAGATCAGGTACGCGTGCAGTCGGAACTAAAAGAACTCAATGCAACCAAAGATAAGTTGTTCTCAATTATTGCACATGATCTTCGCAGCCCGTTTATGGCATTACTGGGAATCTCAGAAATCATGGTTGATAAAACTATGCAGCTAAGTATGGACGAAATGCTTCAGCTTGCAGGCAATATGAATCATTCGGCAATTTCAGCCTATAATTTACTCGAAAACCTGCTTGAATGGTCGCGCATCCAGCGCGATGTGATGATTCCTGAATTTCAGTTTTGTTTGTTAAGAAAGCTTGTTGAAGAGTGCACCTATTCTTTTAAAGATCTTGTTGCTTCCAAAAACCTGAGCTTTTCGATCAATATACCAGAAAAACTACTTGCCAAAGTTGATCAAAGAATGATGGAATCAGTTGTGCGAAATCTCGTAACCAATGCCATAAAGTTCACGCCGCGTGATGGAAGCATAACCGTTGATGGATATAAGGCAGAAGCCGGAAGAGTTATTCTGGCTGTGAAAGATACCGGTATTGGAATTCCTGATTCATTAATTGAAAATATTTTTGATGTGGATGATTCCAAATGCCGCAGGGGTACTGAAGGTGAAAAGAGTACAGGCTTGGGTTTAATCATCACCCGTGAACTGATTAGCCGCAACAATGGTAAAATTTGGGTAAACAGCATCGAAGGAAAAGGAAGCACTTTTTATCTTGAACTACCGGGCTATTAAAATTCAGGTTTTTGAGAACCCGATGTATCAATTGAGCTTTAAGCCGGAATAGATTGTAGCGATGCCAAAACTCAGGCGTCTTTCATGACATTGAACGAATCCGGCCTTTTGCAAATGGGCAATAAAAGCTGCCCCATCAGGAAAAGCCTCCACTGATTCAGGCAGGTAAGTATAGGCTGCACGATCTTTTGAAACAAGCTTTCCCATTAAGGGCAAAATATGTTTGAAATAAAACATATAAAGGTGCTTCACCGGAAAACGCCTGGGTTTACTAAATTCCAGCACAGCAATCATTCCACCGGGCGAAAGCACACGGTGCATTTCAGATAAACCCCTGTCCAGATCTTCAAAATTCCGGACACCAAAAGCAACCATACATGCATCAAAACATGCATCCGAAAATGGCAGATCCTCGCTATCAGCCCATTGAAGCTTAATACGCTCAGCAAGGTTTCGCTTCGATACCTTTTTCACACCCAGATCAAGCATCCCTTGTGAAATATCAATACCAACAACGGAAGCCTCTGAATGACGGGTGAGTGCAATTGCTAAATCAGCTGTTCCTGTAGCAACATCCAGAACTTTTTCCGGATGCCTTTCAGCAATTATTTTAACAAGTTTCTTACGCCAGCTGTGGTCAATTCCGGCCGACAGAAAATGATTCAGAAAGTCATACTTCCATGCAATATTGTCGAACATCTGTCTGACTTTCTCTTTTTTTCCGCTAGTTTGTGCCATATTCATTTTTTGGGTTCACAAGATACGTTGGGTTTTGCTGCTTGCAGCTGGTCACAACAACAGCTTAAACACTTCTTGCTTTAATTTTGTTTTATCTACCGGCACAACACCCACCTCTTCACACACCAAACCACCGGCCAAATTAGCAATAGCAGCCAACTCAGGCGCTTCAATTCCTGCTGCAAGGCAGAGTGCAGCCACGCTGATAACTGTATCACCGGCACCAGAAACATCAGCAATTCTTCTTATATGAGCCGGGAAACGATGCTCTATGCCTCCACTGTTTTCATCAGAAGAAACACGAATGAGTACACCTTTTTCCGACAGGGTAAGTAATACCAGCCGGGCATTAAGCTGTTGCTGTAACAGAGAAACAGCATCTGACACGGATGCCTCCTCACTGGGTTCAAAGGCAAGATTCAAGCCCTCCTTTAATTCCTTTAAATTGGGTTTAAACAAAGTAACACCACGATAAGCCATAAAGTGCTTCTTCTTTGGGTCAACTGCCACAGGGATGCCGTGTTTTTTGGCAAGTTGTATAATTTCAGTAATAAGCTTTTCAGTTAAAACACCCTTGTTGTAATCTTGCAGAATGATTGCATCAATTTGCTCATTTTCAACGATTAATTTTACTTTATTCAGGAGTTGATCTTCTTCAAATGGCACTAATTCATGGGTCACTTCTTCATCCACCCTGAGCATTTGAACATTGTTGCCAATTATTCTGAACTTTGTGGTTGTAATTCTCTGATTGCTTGTCAAAATTCCATGTATGGGCATCTGGCTTTCCTCAAGCATCCCAATAAACTCCTTGCCCCTGAGGTCGTTCCCTATCACCGAAACCAAAACAGGCTCGGCTCCCAATGCATGAAGGTTTAAGGCTACATTGGCAGCACCGCCCAAACGACTGGAACGACTCTTGACTGCGACAACAGGCACAGGAGCTTCTGGCGAAATCCTTTCAACCTTTCCAAAAAGATAGGCGTCGGTCATTACATCACCAACAACCATGATTCTTTTTAACGAGAATGATTCAAACAGTTTTTCAATTTTCTCTGGATCAAACATGCAGTGGTTTTTTCAGAAAACACATCTTATCCCCATTTATTGCCTTTATACAAAATGAATAGCTAGCCACTCAATCTGTAATTTTCAGCTTCATTGAAGCCTGGCCAAAGCTTGCTTTACACGCCTCACTGCTTCAGATATCTGAGCCTCGGTAGTGGCATAAGAAAACCTGATACATTCATCATTTCCAAAAGCATCGCCACTTACCAGAGCCACATGAGCTTCTGCCAAAAGGTATAAACACAGGTCGTAGCTGTTGCGAACCATGGTAACTCCGTCGGTTTTACCAAAGTAATAACTTACATCAGGAAACATATAAAATGCGCCACGCGGCATATTGGGCTTTACGCCTTGTATCTCGGATAAAAGATTGTATAAAAGATCGCGTCTGCGCTCAAATTGCCTTACCATTTCTTGCAATTCAGCTGAATCAGCCGGATTGGTGCTGACGGCTTTCAAGGCAGCGGCCTGCGAAATGGTACAACTTCCCGAAGTATACTGACCCTGAATGATATTGCATGCATCAGCAACCCATTGTGCAGCAGCCATATAGCCAACACGCCAGCCAGTCATGGCATAGCCCTTGGACAAGCCGTTGATAAGTATAACACGATCAAAAATCTCAGAAAACTGTGCGATACTCTGATGCTCCCCCTGAAAGCGAATGTACTCGTATATTTCGTCAGAAATAATCATCACTTCCGGATACTTTTCAAAAACCTCAGCAAATGCTTTCAGTTCTGCCCTGGTATAAACTGAACCGCTGGGATTACAAGGGCTGCTGAATATGAATGCCTTTGTATACGGCGTTATGGCCTCCTCAAGCTGCCTGGGGCTTATTTTAAAGTCTGTTTCAACGCTGCTTGGCACAATTACAGGAGTTCCGGAAGCCAGTTTCACCATTTCTGGATAAGATACCCAGAAAGGAGCAGGAATTATCACCTCGTCACCTTCGTTGATTAAACTGAAAAGTGCATTCATGATGCTTTGCTTGGCTCCGTTCGATACGATAATCTGTGAAGGCTTATAAGCCAGACCATTATCACGAATTAGTTTTTCTGAAATTGCTTTGCGCAATTCTGCGATGCCCGGCACGGGAGGATAATGTGTAAAGTTTTCCTGAATTGCCTGAATGGCAGCATCTTTTACGTCTGAAGGAGTATCAAAATCAGGCTCACCGATACTAAGCGTTATTACGTCGATTCCCTGCTCCTTTAATTCCCTGCTTTTTCGGGTCATTTCGAGTGTGGCCGATTCCGTAAGTGCCTTCACTCTGTTGGATAATGCCTTATGATTCACGTTTGTCAGTATTAATGTGCAAATGTAAAGAAATTCGTTTTGCTTTGTTGTGAATATATGAACAATGCAAAGGTTTTCATGGCAATACTTACAAGTTCACCTTTCATTGCTCAACACGTTTTAGTGTTACTTTAATCCAAAATAAGCCGTGAAATGGTTTCGAAAATTCTCCACCAGTTCAATCTTTTGTACTTTTGACAAAAATCCCGCTATGGAATTACTATTAATGGCAATGGCAATGCTGCTGCTTATAGGGTATGCTTTTACAACGGTATTGTTGATTAAAAGCAACCAACGTACATTAGCAAGCTTTTTAAACTCGTTTACGTCACATTTTCAAGCACTTATAAACGGACAGAATTCAATGAGCAAAACTGAAGGAATGAAAATACTTCTTCCTTTAAAAGTTCAGGCCAGTGAACGCTTGGTGCTTTTTCTGGAAAGAATGCAAGCTTCCGTGCTGATTAACAGATATATTTCCCTTTCCGAAGATGCTGATTCATTAGCCAGAATGATGATTTCAGGTATACGGGAAGAATTTGAACATAATTTATCCCAGCAGTTATTCGTATCCGATGTTGCATGGCAATTAACAAAAGCTGCAAAGGAAGAAATGGTGCAGGCTATTCATCTTGCGCTTGCTGCCCTGCCCGACAAAGCTCCTCCCTTTGATTTGGCAAAGGGTTTGTTGACCACCGAAATCAAAATGATTCAGAATGCAATTAACCAATTGAGGGACGACCTGAATAGGTTTGCATAAAAAAACCGGCCTCTCGGCCGGTCTTTATATTTTACCTGTTTATAAGTAGTTTTTGAGTTTGCTGCTGTTTACCGGCTGTTACTTTAACCATATACATACCTTCAGGCAACTGATTCACCGGTATGCTGATTTGAGAAAGGCCTGATCCCAGATTTCCATAATCACCATGCAGAACCCTGGCACCCACCATATTGTAAATTTCAACATTTGCTCTGCTTTCACGGTTTAAATCAATGGAAAGATTCAATGATTCTTTTGCGGGATTTGGAAACATTTCCAAAATGTTAAAGCTTTTCTGCTCCTCAACAGAAGTAACAACAGGCAAAGGAATCAGATCGCCTCCCGAGGCTAAGGCTACGTATAGACCAAATGGAGCTCCATTGTTGTTGACATTGGGATTCAGAAAACCTGAAGCAACAACTGTTAAGGCCTGCCCACCTAATTGCAATGTTTGCAAAGGAGCAGCAAAAGCTGCTACTGTAACAGTACCTGTTTCATCACGAACTGCTAAAACGTAATCAGCAACCGGCAGACTCAAATAGCCTGCAAAGCTGCCGTAGGCAAAATTATCAATGATGGTACCCGCTCCAACACCAATTTCAACAACATCCACAACAGGTGCATCGGTTGACCCATGAAACACAAGAACATCGGTAGTGTTCGGATTGGCTGCTGCCTCACGTCCTTCAGCCATAACATAGATATCGAATGGTTTGAAAGGATTATAGCCCTGATCAACTACTAAACCATTGGCAACCAAAACATAGGTGCCGCCTGAGGCGAGTGTGTAACTCTGTGACCATAAAGGATTGGAAGCAGAAGTGCTGCCGGGAGGCTGAACGGAAACTGTAAACGGAACACCGGCCGGAGCATCAATAAAAGGTGATGCTGTGCGGAACGCAAAGTTCTCGATCAGCTTTGTATCATTAAGCCATACATCCACTTGAGATGCCGCTGCATCGGCTGAATTGTGAATTACCTGAACACGGGCTTTGCTGAGAGGAAGCGGCACAAGTGCGCCTCCGCCAGGCAAGGCCACCCACAATCCAAATCCGGGACCATTGTTATTGGCTGCCGGATTTAAAAATCCTGAAGCGACAACTGTCAGCGCCTGACCTCCCAACCCCAGACTTGCCAATGGCGCATCATAAGCTGCTACCGTAACCGTACCCGTTTCATCTCGAACTGCTAAAACGTAATCAGCAACCGGCAGACTCAAATAGCCTGCAAAGCTGCCGTAGGCAAAATTATCAATGAGGGTACCCGCTCCAACACCAATTTCAACAACATCCACAACAGGTGCATCGGTTGACCCATGAAATACAAGAACATCGGTAGTGTTCGGATTGGCTGCTGCCTCACGTCCTTCAGCCATAACATAGATATCGAATGGTTTGAAAGGATTATAGCCCTGATCAACAACTAAACCATTGGCGACCAAAACATAGGTGCCGCCTGAGGCGAGTGTGTAACTCTGTGACCATAAAGGATTTGAAGCAGAAGTACTGCCGGGAGGCTGAACGGCAACTGTAAACGGAACGCCAGCTGGGGCATCAATAAAAGGTGATGCTGTGCGGAACGCAAAGTTCTCGATCAGCTTAGTATCATTCAACCACACATCCACCACAGATGCAGCTGCATCGGCTGAATTGTGAATTACCTGAACACGGGCTGTTGGTGATGGAGTGTAAACTGGTAGCTCAACAAGCGCTCCTCCTGAGGCTAGAGCAACATATAAACCAAATGGTGCTCCGTTGCTATTTGCCGATGGATTCAAAAATCCTGATGCAAGAACTGTAATCGCGCTTGTCCCTGAAGGCTAAGTGTTGTCAATGGTGCTGAATAAGAAGCTACAGTTACTGAACCCGTTTCATCTCTTACCTCGAGAACATAATTTGATGTCGGCAATTCAAGATAACCCGCGATATTGCCATAAATCAAATTATTTACAATCTGACCAGCGCCAATACCAGTTTCATAAATGTCAACTGTAGGAGCATCGGTAGCGCCATGTGATACCAAAACATCGGTATTTCCTGGCTGAGAGGCGGACTCACGTCCAATTGGATAAACTTTCACATCGAATGCAGGTGATGGATTGTAGCCGGATGTGCTGGTAATGCCTTCAGCAATAATAACATAGGTTTGATTCGCAGTCAGCGACACTTGTTTTATTTTGAAGGACTGTGTCCAGCTTGTGCTGTTTGCTGGCGCAATGCCGATATTAAGAAGTACACCAGCGGGTGCATCTATAAATGGTGTAGCTGTTCTGAATGCAAAGTTTTCGAATAGCTTGGTATCATTCAACCATACAT
>Ga0116204_1002182_pt1 | contig 10652 bp, 8 predicted proteins | sample LakKivwa52mmetaG_FD_94481 | JGI IMG/M metagenome (GOLD analysis project Ga0116204, IMG submission 94481) | Anoxic lake water microbial communities from Lake Kivu, Rwanda to study Microbial Dark Matter (Phase II) - Lake Kivu water 52m metaG | ecosystem: Environmental > Aquatic > Freshwater > Lake ... | reverse complement strand
GCATGTTTGCAATTGCCATCGCATTTACCAACATTGAGCCATTGACTCGCGGCGTCATATTTGGTATCGCCGTTTTAATGTTCATGTTAACATGCTTGCTGACAATGCCGATGTATCCCAGGCATAATCGGCTGGATGTGCGATCGGCAAAGTTATCCTGCGGCAATCGCGGATATACGGTGCGCATCATAGGAGAAGCAAGCCCCATATACATGGGAGTATAGTCATTGATTAATTAGATTTGCCTCAGCAGATGATTATTTTTTGTGGCTATGATGTGAAAAATATAAATTGAATTTAAATATACAATAATATAAGTACACTTGAATATACTGATTATTATGACCGATAAATCTTTGGCTGAATTATTAACCAAATACAAAAATGGTCCAAGTGATGGTATGGAATTGGAAATCAGGTTCAAAGGCATTGATCGCCAGATTTTTCAACAGTTGTATGCAAAATTCAGTGAACATACCGCGCCGGCGTTTGAATTTACTATAAACACCATTGCAAATGACGCGAATGAGAAATCGCGCGGTTCAACATCTTCGCTAATTCGGCGCCTCACCTTTGAAAAGGGTATTAAGATCGCCGACGAATACATGCAAAAAACACCACTAGTGCGCCCAGTTAAATTCTCGGAATTCCTGAAATATACTGTGAGTTTAGCACAAGAAGCCAAAACAAAACCATTCACGCCCAGCAGTGTGTCCACGGTGCGAATTAAATCGCGGGCCATGTTTACTATTGGCAAATGGCGTTATGATATGACGGCCGTGAAAACAGATACACTAGGTGGTATTGGCTTAAAACTCAAGGATATTGTAGGCAAATATTTCACGATCAGCACTACTCCATCTGAATACATCAAAAACCTGGACTTTGATTATTTTGATACACTTGAAGTCGAAGCTGAACTTCGGCCCGGCGAACCCGCGGCCCAAGAGGATATTTCCGCATGTGTATCCATGTTATTCGAGAAAATTGATCCCAAATTTGCTGTCGCAGTGCAGTATCAAAATGAAATATATCACATTGCCACGCGGCTCTATGACAACAAGTACATGCAAGAACAGTTCAAGTCGCGCCATGGTTTCAAGAAACTTGGCAACGCCGCAATTGCACTTGACAAAAATACTTATTATGAATTTTACCCGCCGGTTGGTTATTACTTAACCGAAAAGGCCGACGGGGTGCGAACAATGATAAGCATACATGGCGCCATCTGCGCGATTATCACCTCGGCCGATTGTAAAATCATTGCAATCACCAACGCCAATCCTGAAAATGCGCGCGAAGTCGTCTTGGACTGTGAAATGGTCGGTGAGCCGCCAGTTTACTATGTATTTGATTGCATGGTATGGGGTAATCCAACCGGCACATTTGCAGAGCGAATCGAGGTGTTTGAGCCCGCAATTGAGTATGCGCGCAAGGTAAGCGGATTGGACATCGTTGCAAAGAAATTTGTGAAAATCGGCGCCGATTTAAAGGCCGCGTTTACATCTGTGTATGAGGCCAAACACAAATATCAAATCGACGGATTAATCTTAACTGAGCCTGACAAGCGCTATATTGAAACCAAAAACTACAAATGGAAGTCATATGATCATAATACAATTGACTTCTTGGCCATAAAATGTCCAAGCAAGATAATGGGCGTAAAACCATTTGTTGAAATCGGCAATCATGATCTTTACATACTGTTTGTGGGTATAGATTATCAATATCGTGAAAAACTCGGCCTGGGATTTGTACAAGGATACAAACAAATGACCGCGGGTATGCTTGAAGGCGGCAACTATATACCAATACAGTTTTCCCCCTCGGCCAACCCGCTTGCATTTATATATTACCATGCAAGTAATGATAATACCACTAACGCTACATCATTAGATGGCAAAATTGTGGAACTGCGCCGTAATGCGGATAATACGCGATGGGAATTTCTGCGCATACGAGAAGATCGTAAAATGGAGCGCGGCTATTACGGAAACGACTATAGAATCGCGGAGTTAACGTACATGAATTATATTGATAAATTCGAGTTAAGTGCATTATGGCAAGAAAATATCGGTTATTTCAAGAAAACCGCATCAACTATACATACCGCGCCCAATAGATTCAAGCGATTTGTTATAAGTGATTTGCTTAAACAGCAACTCGGCGGCGCAAATTGGATAATTGACGAGGCGTCTGGGCGCGGGGCTGATATTCATAGATATCAAGAAATAGGTGTCCAAAACGCACTTTTCATTGAAATTGACCCTACGGCAATCGCGGAGTTAATTCGCCGAAAATTTGAATATGCGAATAGGGGCGCGAGACCACAGCGCAAAATTACTGGTGCTTATGATTCAATTCGCGGCGTTGACATATCAAAAATCATCGACAAGGGAAATAAAAATTTCACTTGTAATGTAATGGTCGGCGACTTGAAAACAGACGCGAGTGTGCTATTGTCCCGAATAGCAGATTTCGGCATAGTAAATGGCACAATTAATGGCATTGTTTGCAACTTCGCATTTCATTATATGTGTGACACTGTAGAACACATTCGCAATTTACTACAATTAAATGCCACTTTATTGGCGCAGGGCGGCTTGTTCATATTAACTGTAATGAACGGCGCCAAGGTACATGAACTGTTGGCCGCGGGCGACTATAAATGTTATCAAGACGACGTACTAAAATATTCAATCAAGAAATTATATAAATCAGATAAACTCACCAGCGCCGGGCAAATGATTAGTGTGTTAATGCCATTCTCTGATAATCATTATGACGAGCCTTTATGCAACATTGACTTTGTAATCAGTGAGGCGGCAAAACTGGGCTTTGAACATGAATTCAATGAATCGTTTGCATCATATTTTGATAAGTTTAGCGGTGCCGATAAACTGCTCAGTGAATCGTTAACTGAAGACGATCGCAAATATATCGATCTTTATCATTTCATTACATTGCGGTTAGTTAAAAAATCCAAAAAATAAACTCATTACACGATTATAAAATATTCACTATCATTTTATTTTTTTTATATATAGAAATGGATCCTATTAATTTGTTGATATTGTTTTTATGTTTTGTTGTCATTGTGTTAGCGATTATGTATCGACAAACATTATTTGCGCAAATGGGTGCTATTGCCGCCGCGGTACCCATCGCGGTAGCTTCGCCTGCAAAAGTAGTTGAATTGACGCCGCCCGCACTAGAATCGTCCCAAAATATATATGAATACTCTCCATACTCTACAAGCCCATACTCTCCATCATATCAAGATATTCCTGCATATGACGGGGAATATGAATCAAGTGAGTTATCAAAAAATGGCGGTGGGTTTTTTGCCAAGATAATTGATCGCCACGCCGATGATAAATTTATTGAGTTGGCAAAAGAGCCCGAGATTGAATCACTGTTTGCGAAGGGTGCCGATACATCTAAACTCAAAGTTACAAAGGAAGGGCTTTATTCAATTACAACGCCGCGATTGGCCCAAATGATCGTGAATATCATCGAGAGCGAATACGGCCGCATTAATGATGCCATTATCACCGATGCAACAGCCGGCATGGGCGGCGATACCATTACATTTGCAAAACACGGGGCGCGCGTTAATGCCGTGGAAAAATCCGCCGATAACTTTGCCGCATTATCATCCAATGTCAGCGCATATGGCGTTGAGGCCGCGGTAAATTTGCTGAATCAAGATTACATTGAAATAATGGATGACTTGGAACAGGACATTGTATTTGCCGACCCGCCATGGACCGGTTGTGATTACAAAAATATCGAGTGTTTGCCGCTATCATTGAGCGGTATTGACATTGGCGATGTCGTTGTCAAACTCGCCGGCAAGTGTAAAATGGTCGTGCTTAAAGTGCCGAATAATTTCGCCTTCGACGCATTTATGTTGAAGCACCCCGGGGCAAAAATACACGATTTACAAAAATTCAAGCTAATCACGGTTAAATTTTCATAATTTTTATGATTCATAGAAATATAAATGATTCATAGAAACATAAATGAGTAACTCTAATTGCGAAAAAATAACGTGTGGCGCGCTTAAGAGTCCCGATGATTCGCGCGATTGGTCATACGAGGCGTTGGCGCGCGGGTCTGAAGACACTCTGCCTGAAGAGTTCAGTTATATGGGATCACCAGTGCGCGATCAGGGCGCCGAAAAGCTTTGTGCAGCGTTTGCCGGCGCGGCCATCAAAGAAATTCACTGCAGGCAAGATGGCGTTGATATAACCCTATCACCTCATTTCATATATCATCATCGCATCAACAAGGGCACTAATGGCATGTACGGGCGAAATGTATTTCAAATACTGAATAAAATTGGCACGGTGCCTGCCGAAATGATTACAGATGATATTGAAAATATGAGCACGTATCGGTATAATAAACTTGTGCGACACGCCAAAAAGTATCGCATTGACCATTATGCAAGAGTGAGCACGATCCGCGGCCTTAAACGCGCCATAATCGAGGCCGGGCCGTGTTATTTATCACTGCCGCTCTGCAAACAACGGCCTTATTTTTGGCGCCCAGAAAACGGTGAAATTGTTAGCGAGGGGCATGCCACAGTAGTTATTGGATACGACAGAGAGGGATTTATTTTGAGAAATTCATGGGGCGAAGATTGGAACGGCGACGGTCATGTTGTTTTTCCCTATGCTGATTGGGGATGTCATATCGAATGTTGGGTTGTTATCAACGGCGATTCGTCAAAAAAAACAAATGAATGTACAATCTTGTAGGAATTTACTATATTAGGCGCGTATGTTATGAATATGTGACTAGATGCAATATTATCAGTGATAGTATATTCATACAACACTGTACATGCATACGTGTTGATTGTTTGGGCGTTTATCAATGATGCAATGATATGATGATGCAATGATAATTGAGATATCAATGAACCAAATATTTACAAACTAACTGAGATGCCAACTTCGTCTTCTCGTTGCGGCAACGACAGTTCGCGCGTAGTGAACTTAAATGTTTTATCAGACTCGGCAACAGTGCAAATTTTATTTGCGATAATTTCAGTAACTTTTACAATATTTGATGGCAAAATGCCCGATACGCTAAAATTATCGCAATGTGCACCAAGTGCGCGAATCTCGCGAATTATACCGCCGATATTTTTACTGGTTTCAATGATCAATACAGGCTGATATCTCGCGCCGTTTAAAACCATAACACTGTCAGGGCGATTGTTTGTTGGATTTGCATAAACGCAATATTCACCCTCGCCAAAGACACTGTTTGAAACAAAAACGACAATAAACATGACTTTGTATGGTAATAATTATTGTTGAATGGAGCCGATTAAAACTAATCAATAAATACTTATTAATAAGCACTATAATATGTTTACTTATATGAAATTCAATTTTATTAATAAGGCCCGTATTTGGCCCAGGTACTCTTCAAGCGTGCCCTCATTGTGAATAGTGTGGTCCCACTCAAATGCGTCTAGATCGTGCTCTGAAATATCATCCGAGGCGATCTGATCATGTTTGACTATATTGACCAATACAGTATTTATATTCACGTCATTGCTAGATGCAGTAATACCTCTCAATACGCTCGCTTCATTCTTGAATCGCAAATCGGCAACCATATTTACATATCCGGGCATTATTCTCCCCGCGAGTTTATTGGCCCAAATATCCGGATCGTCTTGCCGGCCGCGGGCGCCTATAAAGCGCAATAATTCGCGCACTTTTGCTGGTTTCTCGGGCCCAAATTTCGCCAATATCTGTTTTGCGGCGTTGGTTACATCGTTCACAAACATTGGCGTATAGGCCGCGGTATCCCATTCGGCGCCGGTAATAAGCGCGTTGTGTATCGTATAGATATCCGCGGCAAATCTATCAACACGTACCTTGACGCCAGATGCTTCTAGTATTTTGGCAATCTCAGCACATGCTGTATCTTTACCAACTCGATCGCGATGTCCAAATGCAATTATCATTTATTAATACCTATGATTTCCTAATTTATAAATTCATTTTTTGTGAAAAAAATAACTGATAATATTTAATCCCAGGTTCTGATTTCCATTTTTGTTCTGGCGCGCTGGGGCAAACCATCAACTGACTTTTCATCAAAGTATACAATGAGCATTTTGCCCAAATAATTGTTCTCAAAATGCGTTTTACCATTTTCTTCAATGATAGTCATTTTTTTGGCCAGTGTGATTCGCTCAGGTAGTTCCATCGCGGGGGTCACGGGGAATTTTACCGCGGGATTGTTAGGCATACTACATACTATCATTAGCGCCTCGCTTGCTTTGCCTTTAGTGCCAGTTTCCCAGCCCACAATTGGATATTCGGCGTCAAGCGTAGGTTTGTATTTCAATAATCTATTACTGTGATGTTCATTATATGAATACATATACGGCAAGTCGTGCCGAATCATAACGCCCTCGTAGCCCAACCCCAAAGCCTCTTTGTATTTGGCCTCATAAGTGTCCTTGGTGACCAGGGCGGTTTCGGCGAGTTTTACAAACTTTAAATCAGGATAATTTTTGAATATTTCCTGCAAAATTGCATATCGCGCCGAATATATCAACATTGGCTGACTTGGTATGAAACAATCATATATCATGTAATCAATGCGAATGTCATCGGGTTTGTCAGCAGTGCGCGCATAGCCCGATATATTTTGCAGTGCCATACCGTGTTGATACATTTCGCCATCTAAATATAATTTTGTGTCGGCGTCCCAATATTGCTTTAATACGGGCAATAACTCATTTTTGATGTATTGAAAGCCAGGATAGGCCAATTTGCGGCGACTATACATAATTACACGACCGCCCTCATCATTGCGCTCAAATGTAGAAACGCATCGGACGCCATTATACTTGTATTGTACATACTTTGGCGCATTCCAATCAAAGTTAACTTGATCTTGAAATCGCTGCGCCAACATCGGCGGGTATTTTTCAACTTGATTGGTGTTGGGTTGATTATTAACTTCGCCAGTTGTCGATTTGCGCAATTGTTTGTTGTGCATTCCGAGCGCGTCTCTGAGGGCCTGGCATAATACATTTGTCGCATTGGCGCGGCCGAGGTTTTTACCTGCGGCGATAACCGTCGGGACAACATCGCGCGTTTTGCCGCCGACAACGCCCGATTCAACGCGAATAACGGCATTTATATTGGCATCCATAGGCTTGTTGTTGAAATATTCATCTTTGATTTCAATGTTGGCACCTGCCGACTTCAATGAAACTAATATTCGCCATTCGGTTTGCGCGCCGCGCGAGTTCTTGCTCATGATTTTAGGAAACATGAATATAGTACGTTCCGGGTTTAATTCGCCGGGTATATCCTTTCGCCAATCTTTGATTGTAATTGCAGTACCAGACATAGTTATTTTGCTCGCGACACGCAAGTATGTATTTAGTATGACTAGTTTCTAAATTTCAATTTTCAAAAAATATACTGATGTATTCGTTCACATAATTGTGATGATTTAATTATAATACATAATCTAAATATGATGATTATACTCTAATACAATCTTCTTGGTAACCATATCCGTTCATGCCAACAAGTTCGCATTTTTCGGGCGATGGTACTGCATCCGTTGGCAGTCTCATAACTTCATTATACAACAGATTAATTGTTGTTCTTTCTGACGGTATTTTGCAACAAAGTATGTCAGATCTTAGTTTCTTTTCGCCGCAATTGGCGGGGCCACAAGATAATTTGTAATCTGGATCGCAAGGATTTCTGTTTTGCTCAAAAGCCTCGTCTGGTTGTGTTAAAAACGGCTCGGCTGATGCGCCGCGGGTGAAATTGGGTCTGCCATACAGTTTGGTATATGCAGCGCCAACTCGTTCGCGTTCGGCCCAATATTGTGCATCAGCATCAAATGGCACTGGAGTAACGGGCCCCATATAAGGTTTTATTGTGGCCTGATTAACGCCAGTAATACGCGATCTATTGGCGCCAAAATCGGCCGAGTATGTGGCGATCACTGGATCCTTGGAATAATCAATTTCTGGTCGCAAATCGTTGTACTTTATACAATGTTCATTTGATGGATTAATATGCACTTGCGCGACGTGCCCGACTTGGCCATCTAGCGGCATGCCACCGCCTGCCTGCGAATTTGCGTCACCTATGAAATCAGTGTCAGGCGAATAAACAATACTGTCATAGTAATCGCCGCGGCCAGTTGAGTCGCACACTGATGTTTTATACCATGGGCGCGATAAAAACGTGTCTCGATTCAAGAATTTATTAATGAAACCGGTGATTTTGTCCTTGGCGCCAGTGAAACCCTCATTTAATCCTTGCATTATGGCGCTTGATGACGCCGTATTTGGGCATTTAGGGCAAACAATGGGATTTGGGCACATATCACAAGGTTGTAATTCGGCGCCGTCAAAATATGTGAATTGGTCATCGCTAACGATGGCGCCACCTCGCGGCCCGATGCCTGGCACAATTCCAACACCACTATAAATGCGCGTCATATTCTCGCGCGTAACACACCACACGACCAATAAAATGGCCACTACAATCAATAGACCAGTTAATAATTGCATTTATTATCACTTATATTTAACGTAAATTTAATTTACACGAATATAAATATTATTTGATATTCATTTATTCATCGTCGTTGAAGAATAAACTTACTGCGCCATTACATGTACTGAATTGACCAGAAGTAGACTTGCCTTCAATGGCACGCGATTTATCTGTATACATGGTTTCAACCATGTGCGAGCGATAATCAGTCACCAACTGCGTGCCGTCCTGTGTACTATAATTAACCCAATCCATGGTTTTTTGTATTTGAGGCATTACATCCTTGTTGATTTTATCAGAAACCACTTTTAATACTTTGTTTGCGGTGGCGACTGTTTGTTTGGTAATCATACCATTAATTTGGGCCTGCATATCCGGCGAAATTACTGTTAAAGTATGAGTTTCTTCGGCGGCGTCTTTTGCTTGCGTTTTTTGTTGTTCGGCAAGCCCTGCTATTTCCGCGCGTAGTTTGCGCGTCTCGGCATCAACATAGTTTTTGGTTAGCGTTTGCAGTTTGCGAAACGCGGCATCTAAATCTTCATTGATTTGACGTCGCATATCAATTAGATCGCTGTGAGTAATTGGGCGCGGTTGTGACATGAATAATAAATAATCTCAATTGAGTAGTATATTGATCTACTGATAAACTTATATAGATGCTATATATAAGCGTATTTAAATTGTTATAGTAAATTCCATTTATAGCCATATAATTATATAGCTACATTGAACATATAAAATTGATATTCTGAATTTGGTATTAGATACAGCTGAATTTAATTCATTCTAATGGCTACAACTTATCATTCGACTATCAAAAGCGTCACATTTGTGCTAGGCGGCACGGAAACCGCGCGGCGGGACTCTTACGTAGAAATACGTAATTCTGACCTGTTCCGCGGCGGCGTTCCATCACCTGGCGGAATGTTTGATGCTCATTTGGGCACGGTGGATTATGAATATACATGTCAAACATGTCATAACCCTAAAAAACACTGCCTTGGGCACGACGGGCATATCAATATGAGATATCCGGTTATTAACCCAATGGCAATGCGCGATTTGCCCAAATGGCTCAAGATCACTTGTTTTAAATGTGGTAAACCAGTTACCAAGACTTTGGATTACTTGAAGTTACCACGCGCCGGACGCCTTGCAGTTGCATACAAAGAGGCCGAGGATGCAAAATTGTGTAATCATTGCGGCGAAACCCACGGCATTGTGCGTAAAGACCCTAAACAGCCCCTGAGATACGTTGCAGAGTATTACAAAGATGACCGTAAATATGCCGAGCGGGTGCTATTCCCGCATGTCATGAAAGAGATACTTGGCAAAATCACCGATGAAACAGTGATTAACCTTGGCGGCGACCCTGTGTCACACCCGCGCAATTTCATACTTGACGCAATAAAAGTGCCCTCAGTGCTCACGCGGCCGGACGTCAAGAAAATTGGCGGCGGTAGATCTACTAATGATGATTTGACTACCATGTTACAGTTAATTGAAAAGTTAAATGAAACAATGCCAAATATTGTTGATGGAATTATTGATCTCAAGGCCGAGAAACATATCTATGATATGTGCACAGCCTACTATAATTTCATTAAAGGCGGCGCTGACACTAATTTCACATCGATCGGCACGCGGCTTAAAGGCAAACAAGGTAAATTTCGTAAGGCCATGTTGGGCAAACGAACGCGCAAGATGTGCCGAAGTACAATTACTGGCGATCCGCGGCTCAAAGTGGACGAAGTAGGCATACCGCTTGTATTTGCCAAAACAATTCAAATGAAAGAGATCGTACAAGATTTCAATCGCCAGCGTATGCTTTCATACATCGCAAATGGCGTAAATAGGTATCCGGGGTGCACAAAAATTGTGAAGAAGTCCACCGGCGCCGAATATCTTGTAAGTTCATTTGTGGAGAATGAACATGATCTTGAGAATGGTGATACTGTTCATCGCGATATTATTAACGGGGACATGGTATTCTTTAATCGACAACCGTCATTGAAAAATACTAACATTACTGCGCTCAAAGCGGTAATATGCGAAGATCCGCGAATTTTAACGTTACGAATGAAT
>Ga0116204_1002181_pt1 | contig 10656 bp, 7 predicted proteins | sample LakKivwa52mmetaG_FD_94481 | JGI IMG/M metagenome (GOLD analysis project Ga0116204, IMG submission 94481) | Anoxic lake water microbial communities from Lake Kivu, Rwanda to study Microbial Dark Matter (Phase II) - Lake Kivu water 52m metaG | ecosystem: Environmental > Aquatic > Freshwater > Lake ... | reverse complement strand
TTGCTTTCATATTGTGCAACCTTGACTTTGGCTGTGGTTTTCAACAGGGGCTAGTAAAAAAATTGGTTTTCATGAATTGAAAAGATTACCCAATTAAAGAATTTGCCCGGCCTGTTATGAACAGCTTCAGTTAGCAGGCAAAAAGAGGAATCAATAGCATTTTTCTTTAGCATTCCCTTGGCGCATTGCACTTCGAACTTCACCCTCTCCTTGTCCATCAATGTACTTTTCATATCGAACCTCATTTGAATATTTGAACAAAACATCTCTCTGCTGGCGTTCAATTGCTGCCAACTGAAAATGCTATCGTAGAAGGGAGATTGGTTCCTTGAGATCCATTTGGCAAAAGTTCTGAAGATTTGCTCTGTGACTTTGGATTCAGTCATGATGGAGAGGAATTCTTTCATTTCGCAAAGTTTCTGAAGCTCTTCAATTAACTCATGCTTTGCAGTGTCGGTATGCTCTCCTAAAAGCCTCCATTTGGAAATAAATTCCTTTTCCATAATATCGCAGAAAATCTTTGCACGCGAATAATCGTTTCCAGTGATTTGGAGCAAAGCAAGCTCGTAGGGGAAATTTGCGTTTAAGAATTCCCGATTTTTCTCTGATTTATCCGCAGCTTTTATTAATGGTGTGATTTTCAAGAGAAAATCGTTTGTGGTTTCATATATTGAGGAGGTAATGAGTAATTTCATGTCCTTTTTGGGGATAAGAGTAAAGTTGTTTGGCTCTTGAGAGAGAAGCAGCTGGCCTTGCTTTGGGAAAATATCGTTGCATAATTCGGTTCATTTCCCCAGTGACATTAAGCAGTCTTGCTGTTCATTTTGCAAATGGTTAAGAAGACGATTCTGCATTTCTTCATTGGCCTTTTGGAAGATTTGTTTCTCTTCCATTAATGCCGAAAGGCCATCAAAAGCTTCATTGAATTTGTTGGACATTTTCAAATCCAAGGTTTCTTTGACTCTCTTTTCCTTCAGGAAGCTTCCGAATAAGAAAGACAAGATCCCCTCCACCTGGTCATATTCCTTCAGTTGGGTGTACATATCAATAAGGTCCATATAGTACCAAAAATTGGAATTCCATATTTTTTGCTCACTTTCAAAATCATTGGGAAACATTTCAAGTTTCGGCCTCTTCTGAATGGGGCCTTGGATTCCCCCTTGGGTTTCTTCCAGACTTATGAGACTTTCTTCAAGAAGAAGGGCTGCAGTATGATAGGAAAAGCTCTTCAGGCCAGGAGTGGTAATAATATCATGCTTAAAAACAATCTGGCCCTTTTTTGTTAAATGAAGCATGGTTTGCTGGAGGGTGGAGATAAATTGATAATTGAATTTGGTGCTTTTGAGAAGCATTTCGCTGAGTTGGTTTTCTGCATTTTCCTTGAGACTGTCTTGGAGCTCCATTTGATGCAAGGAGGTGAACAATGTGATGAAAAATTGCCCGCAAATTTCGCTATCCTCTTGGCAAAGAGCAGCAAGGGGGTCTATAATTGCTTGAAATTTTATTTCGATATCGGGTAAATCCCCTTTCCTATATTTCCGGAGCATGACGAGCTCATTTTTCATCTCCTTCTCCTTTCGCTCCAAGAAAAGTAGCTTCTGCTTCACTCTTTTTTCGTCTTTTTTGGTGATTTTTTTCCCAAACTTTGAAGTATCTCGGAATCGAATTTTATTGTTTTCCTCAACAACTACTCTGGAAAATTCGATTAAGTTTGCGGCCATAAAGTTCGAGAAGCTTTTGTTCGTTTTCCTTCGCGGGGCAGGAGGAATAAATTTGTCTTCGTCCCTCTTTTCCGATTGTGCTGAGCTCTTGCTTCTCTACCACATTTCCATCTCGTAAAGAGAGGCCTGGGCTTGGCTTTGACTTTGGCTTGCGAAACCCAAGTATGGATGGCTCCCGCTCCCAATGCTTGGACTGATAGTGGCTCGAATCATTTGGCTTTTTTCGAAAGGGATTTGGCTGGGATCCTGAGAAAATTTCAGCTCTTCAGGTGTTTCTGGGATAATGGGGAGACTATCAGTAAGAGAGTAAATAGGGGTGAGAGGCTGGCTCTTATTATAGTGTTTGTAGTAATTTTTATTGCGGAAATCGATATCAATGAATTGGGCGAAATGTGTCAAAGGTTCATCAAAGATTTCTCTAGAGTAATCTGAGGAACTTTTTGCGAGTGAAAGCATGAGAGGGACACATAAATGAAGCCATTGTTGCTCATTTTCAGGCTGGTAGTGGGATTCCATCAATTTGAGCATTCTTTTCATGGGATCAGTGAAGGAATCGAACATTTTATTCAGAGTATCAAGAATCTTTTTGTGAATGGAGGCGAAATTGCTGAAAAAGCCCTGAATGATTAAATTTTGAATGCAATTCTGCATTTTGGGGCTCTCGGAGAAATGATTTTTTTCAAAGAATTCAACTATTAAGCTAAAGAATTTAAAGGAGATGATTTCAGTGGGTTTATTGGAAAAAATTTTGCCCATATTTCCTTGAAGAAATAAGACCTGGAACAGAGCATCAATGGCAGGGTGCTTCATTAATTTTTCCAAGCAGAGGCAAAGGTCTAGGAATGACTCAAGATTCCCTTCGTCGTTGTCGTTCAAAATGCTATCATTTGGCTTGTAAACGGAATCTTGGATCCATTGGCACATGGTGTTGATATCACTCTCTATGGTGAGTTGCTTTTGTTTGGGGACCTTTTCGATATAGATCTTTAGTGTCAAGAGCAAAGTGCCGCGGGCTTTGTATTTTTGAGTTGAGATGATTCTGCAGACTTCATTGAAAAGCTCAGGATGATTTCGCAGCAATTCTGGGTATGAATAGACCACATAGTTGAGGTAGAGGCCGAATTTGTTTTTCTCCTTTGTTTTATTCATCATTTCTTTCAGCATGTCCGCGACTTTCTGCTCTAATTCCTTGCTTGGCTTGAACTTCAAAATTCTGCCCAGAACAGAGGCGCTCTCTTGCCCAAGTCGTTTAGAAGGCTCGTTGAGGATTTTCACGATATTCGCTTGAAGCTCTTTTTCTTCAAAGTACTTCGACTGGCTCTCTGGGCCCATTGAGAGGAATTCTTTGATATCTGTAGCTATCGCAATGTTGTTATCAATCGCGAATTGCAGGACAGTCAGCGCGGTTAATTTGCTTAAAATGCAGACCTCTTTTGCATTATCCTTGTACTTTTCCATTTTTTTGAGCTTTTCCTCCTCCAAGCTCAGCAATTTTGAAATGGTATTTTTTTCAATGAATATCATATGCTTCCACTTTTCCATTAATTCCTTCAGAATCGAGCAATTGCTTATCATGACTTTCGTGTCCTCATCTGGAAGGACTGTAATAATTCTATTAATTGCGCTGGAGAATATGGTCTTCTCATCAAGCTTTGGGTCCTTTTTTATTATTTCTGGGTGCCTTGTATGCCAGTTAATAATCGTTTTAGCAACATCACAGAGGAAGTAATGAAATCCTGTGCCCCCGCTATTTTTTTCCCCAAGATAGCTAACGAGAATAATATAGAACTGTGCAGCATATTGGTCGAATATCTCCTGCTTTTCCACAATTATTTTGAGTAAATAGATTCGTGTGCTTAGTGGGTATTGGGGCTCTTTGAATCTGACTGCTTCATAAAAGAGGACCATCCAATCAGGCATTTGGTTCGGCTCCTTATTTGGGATGTTGAGCACCATATGGGTGATCAAGTCCTGGATGACTTTCATTGAGGGGTGGGAGTTCAGGATATCTAGTTCAAATCCTTTCGGTTGGGGCAGATTCTCGTTGGCAAACCCTTGGGCTTTGGATTCAGCTTCGGATGAGATTTCTTCAGGAAGGATATGAAGGGCGTTTTCCCTTTGGGTATACATACTTTGGGAGAAAAATTGAATAAACATTTGCTTTTCTTGGCTTTGGCGGAATAATTCCTTCTCAAAAGCTTTTCGGTCGTATTTCTTTTGGAAATCGGTCCTTACTTCAAAATTGAAATTGAGGTCGTGTGAAAACAATAGATCCCAAAGTTTCTCATCTTTATCGATCTTTCGTTTAAAGAGAAGCTCTGCGAAAAGATGGGGCTTTGTTTGAGTAGTTTTAACTACTATTGCTAAGCAATTATAGGCTTGTGCGTAATAATTTCTTGAGAAAAATCAGTTAATGAATATTTTTCTTACCTCAATAATTCGGCGGTATTGAAGCCCTTCAAAGCTTTTATTTGCTCATCTCGATCGACTGGCTTGCTTTTCGCTGCGTCGGCGGCGAGAATAATCGATTGGGTAAGTTCATTCCCCTTGCATTCTTCCCCAAAGATTTTTTTGTGATATTGCTGAATTTGGGATCGAGTTGCTTCTGGTTTGCCTTGATCACTGAGTTGGTAGATTTTAGCGAAGAGTTCGAAGACGAAAGTTTTGATGTCAATCTCAAGACAGAGCAGTTCAAGATTCGCGATATCTGGAAACTTTTTTTTCATCATTGTTTCGAGGTTTTTAGCATTTTTAATAAAAAAGGTTCGCAACACGAAATTTTCGCAGTTGTCAAGCATGGGAAGAAGAAGCTTTCTGCCGAGGGCTGTTCTGGCGTTGTCGAATGGAGTGCTATCCAGCTCCTCATCAAGGAATTTGCCATAAAACGCATCAATTAGGTCCTGCTGTTTTTCCCCAGAATAGGATTTGAAGCTGGTAGCGAGGAACTCGTCAATGAATTTCTCGAATTTTTTTTCGAAAATGGACCCTTTTTCCTTGAGAAGAGGGAACAAGTATTCAATAAGCTCGAATTTCTGGCTCAATTCGATCATTTTCAAGCTAGCGTTGATGGTTTTCTTGAGGGAATTTTCCTCATTTGAGCCCTTAAGAATGTCTTTGGTTGAAAGCGGGAAGTATTTCATATGAGCCCTTCGCAACTTTTCTTTGAATTGGAACTCATAGTCTTTGTTTTTCTGCTCTTTTTCAACAATTCGGAGCCAAATTCCAAAGAGCGAAATTGCCTCGCAAATCACAGAATTTTCAAGCGTGGCTTCAAGATTTCGGCTTTTCCCTTTGAAAGCAATTGAGGGTTTTGAGGGCTCAAGACCTGCGATGATCAGACTATGCTCGTAGTCTTCGAAATCTCTGAAGGGGCGGATTTCGTTTGTGACCATGCACTTCTCTTGAAGGGAAATAAGGATTAGGGAATTCATCTGCAGTTCGAGCTCAAGAGATTCGATGTTAATTTTGCAGAAATCTAGTTTCTGGTCCTTGAAGTACTCGACCAAAATATTCAAAAAACACACAAATAGGTTTGGATCCTGCTTGCTCGCAAGGTTCTGAAGGATGGGAATTAGGAGGCGGAAAGTCTGAAGCTCCTTCTTGAATTCAATGATAATTTTCTTCCCGAAAATTTCTAAAGAAGATGTTGAAAAAGGGGGAAATTATTGGGTTTTACCGATATTTTGGGATAAATAATCAAGAAACTCCTTTTGGAATTTTTGAAAGATAGGAGAATCGGAGACAATTTGGCGAAAGACGAAGTCCTCAACAATAGAGCTTTGCTGGATTTTAATGCAGAATTGAATGATGATTTTTTGCTTTTCTTGCATCGTAGGGGAAAATTCTGGGGCTTTTTCTATTTGATTAATTCAATTTATGCAGGCCTTGAAAAATTTGTTTGAGTACTCCTCATTCTTGAAGTTTTTGAAAAAATGCTCAAAACCTTGCAAGCAAAGACTCAGGTCTTTATGGGTATAGGAGCTAACTTTCTGCAAAAACTCATTGAAAATATTTGCAGATTCCGAAAGTATCCATTTCTGTCCAACGATATTCAGGCTCTCTAGCATGTAGTTCTCGTAGAAATCGGCATCGGATTTGAACCCCTTCCACTTTTTCAGTGATTTAAGGAAAATGCATATTTGATCAAGCAAATTCTCCTCTTGCCTGAAAATCAAGGAATTTGAGAAAAATCGGCTTGGCTTGAGGATAACGGAGATAAAATAGGAAGCAATGTTGCGGAATTTGCAGGCTCTCTCAAAATACTCCAAAATAGCAGCGGAAATTAGGTCGTATTCCTGCGCGAAGTTGATGAATTCCATTGCAGATTGGAATGCCTCAAGCAGTCTTATGTACTTTTTCTCTTCAAAAATCAATGAACTCTGCGCCCCAAGGATTTTGGAGGAAATTTCTTTATTTGAGTCCATCGTGCTTAGGACCTGAAAGATTGTAGCGAGGTTTTCGAGCAAAACATGGAAATCGCGAATTTCCAACACTTCATTTTCTTTCTCATATTTATCGTCAAGTAATTGCTTAAATAAATAGAGGCTCGAGCTCTCCTTTTCGAACTCCTCCAGAAATTCGGTAGCTATATTGATTTTCAATGGATTCAGGTCTCTAAAGAGCTTGATTTCTTTTTTGCTGCCGTCGATGGATTTTTTCTTCAAATAGGAGTGGAAAGATGTTTCGGTTTTCTTCCATATCATATTTTTCACGATCTCGCTTCAGAGTGAATAGGAAAACTCCCTTGCGTCTTTCTCTCGCGATATTAGGTTTTCAAACCATTTCGATAATATATCCTCAAGGCTTCCTCTTTTTTTCGAAAAGTCCTTCATATAGCATATATTCTTCAGGACTAGATTCACTATTTCAGTCTTGACCTTAAAATATAGTTTTTTAGGGGAAAAAACAGAAAAAAATGTACATGGGAGAAATCCTTGTTTTCTTCTGCATTGAGTGTGGTGCCCTTCTTGGAAATGGATAAGCAACTATCAGCGAGATCAAAACAGTATTTTTCCCTTAAAAATTCTTCATTTGCTATGTGCTTGAGGATCTTTTTTAGGGTGATAAGGGCTCCGAGTCTTTTAAATGAATCTGGGTGTCCAGAGTAGTTTTGCAAACGCCGCACTACGATTTTGATATTCTCGTGCTCGGCCTTGAGCTCCTCAGGCTTTCGCTGCTTTATTGTGTATTTGATGAATTCTCCAATGCATTCGGCGCAATACTCGCGTAGGCTAGAGTTTTCTTTGGATGAGATTCCGTTGAATAAGGTATCAACTAGGGACCCCAGCTCCTTTGAGTTGATGTCTTTAAAATTCGCGAACCAACGTGCGATTTGCAAGCCAAGTTCTGTGAAAATCTTATAGCAAGGATTTGCGGGCTCAGAACCAACTATGTAAACTACTGGGAGTATATGGGAATAGATTTTTCCCCATTCATTCTTTAGCATCTTGCCTGAGTCATCTTCCCCACTTTTCCGATCCGAAAACCTTCTCAGGTTTTTTGAGCTGTGAGCGCTTTTCCCTATAGGTTTTGGTTAGCACTTTTCCGGAAAGATCTAATTACCTATCATATATATAATTATTGCGTGCATTAGCTCGCCTGAGATTAGTTTCACTTTGGGATTTGAGCTCGTCTTCAAAAGTTCTGCAACTCTTGAAAGAAAAAATTTTGGAAAAAGGGATTTGAAAGTGGGATTACCTCGGAAGGACTCGGGATAAATTAACGTCAATCTTTCTGTTGAAAAGCGGGAGAGGGAACTGAACGGAGGCTTGGTAATCCCAAACTATTTGCTCATTGGCTTTAGAATCCGATTCCTCAATAGTTTTCGCCAGATCTGCATCTGAATTCTTCATTGCAAATTTTGACTCGACAAGCAAGTGACTGTGCCCTCCTATCTCCCCAAGGAACTGAATTACTTTGGTTGTCAAATCCTCCTTTGTGAGTTTTGCTTCCCGCAGCGTCAGTTGAAACTCCGTGTACTTATCTAGCACTATATCTGCCTCTCTTTTCAAATATTCTACAAACAATTCATATCTTGAGGCTTTAGCAATGAGTTACCAGAAAGTCCAGGGATAACGAAGGCAAAGTATTTCGAGAGCAGGGAAAGGTCAATTTTCTTGATCAAACGATTGAGGCAGTCGACAGCGGCATGCCCAATATAGATATTATCATAGCCTTTTTGAATCGCTTTCCTCAGGGAAAAAATAAGCGCTTTTTTCAGCAGGAGTAGATCATCAGCAATCAAAATTGGAGAAGGGATGGAAAGCAGAACTTTGAGGCTTTCGTAGAGTAGCTCGTCCTGGAAAACAAAAATATTCTTTTAATGGGAAGAAATTTAATTACCTGGTATTCCTTTTGATTGTCATAGAGATTATGGTAAAAAAGCTTGAGGGTGACTAAAAACTTGCCCTTTTCTTCATTCATCTCCTCGCTTTGATCAAAGAAATTAAACTCTTCAGCAACCATGTTGATCATCTTGAAGAAAATATTGTTTTTTTAAATATCCGAATTGGCTACCCGCAGGAACTTCAAATTGGCCAGAGATCTGGGAAAGTTTCTCAATTTATTGATCACTGTGGAACTCAGCATGGGAATCCAGCCCAAGAAATGCTCCTTAATTTGATTTTTTTCGCATCCGTTGATAAATTCATCTGAGATAAAAAATCATGGGAAAAGGAAACAAGATAGTATACCTAATAAAAGGACCAATCGGTAATAAAATTGCTGATCGTTTTGATTGTTTGCTATGAATTCAACGGTCTTAACTTCAGAAAATTGCTCGGGAATTTCGCCCTCAAGCTCCATTTTTTCGGGCTTTTCTTCAGAAATGATTGTTTTGTAGCTTAAATCGATTGTGTCGATTATTGAGTTTATGTGGTCCCAGAAGATCAGATGGAAGTCCCGAAGAGTCGAAGCGGTCCATGATTCCCGAATGTTCACTAAGCCTTTTCAAAGCCCAGTAGCTGCCAATAATGAGAGGTTAGCTTTTTCTCCTGCATAAAACACCTCCTCTGGGACTTTAAGGCTTTCAATTAGCCCTTGGCTTACTATTGAAAGGAAAGATTTTTTTTTTCAAAATATGAAGGAATACTCAGTTTTCGCAGCCAAATCACATAAATTTCTTCATGGAAGCTGATTGCGCGAATTAAATTAACAATTGCTCTGTATAAGAAATATTTGTATTTTTCGAAAAAACGCTGAATTTCCCGAAAGCTGACCATGCATAGGGCGAAAATACTCTATTTCAAATCAAAATTGCCTTAAATAATGCGCAAATAAATTTACTGTGACTTCTTGCTCTCTGGGTCGCTTTAAGTTGTTGATTAACGTGGCGAAGCAATCAATAAAGGAAATGAGCTGCTTTTGATAGAAAAGCATTGTCTTGAAATTCAGCTCTTGGTCCATAGTTTCAGCATCTTCCTGCGCTTCCCCACCAAATACCCTGACCATTCAAATTGAATCCGCAAACCAAAAGAAAAGTATACTTGATGATTTTCCGATTATTGCAGAGTTCAATAACGCGTTGAAAGTATTTCTCCAGTTCCTCAGGGCCTTGAATCTCCTTGCTTGCTTTGGAAAAGATCCCAATTCCTTTAATTGCGACTATCAAGAGTATCATTTCTTTCTCTTTGCTGTCTTCTTTGAGCATGGCCTCGAGTTTCGAAAGGCAAAAATTGAAAATTGCCCTGTGTTCAACTTCTTCCTTTTCGAGTCCGTCAGAAATCTACGATTAATAATAGGAAGAAATAGTCTATAAAAATAGTAGTACCTGCTGGATAACTTGCTCAATTGTGTCTGAGGCAAGGATCTGAAGTTCTCGATTTTTATGGGTTGCGAGTTCGATTATTTGAGTGAATATCTCCTTTGAATCATTGATGATATACGCTTGGAATAAGTTCGATCGCTCTTTGAATAAATGCAGTGCAGCTATGTAAGATTAAGCAAAAAAAAATTTGGATATAGGTCAAATGCAAAAAAATTCCGAAATTAATAAATGGGGAAAAAATAGCAAATACCTTTGACTATTTTGTAATTGATAGTAACCGGGACAAGAGCAAGTTTGCTCAATTTATACAGCCCCTCGACTAAAGAAAAGCTGAAAATCAGGAAGTGATTCCCTTACGCTCCTCAATCTTCAAATAGTTTTCAACAAGGATATAGTTAAATGTTTTAAGCATTCCCTCGACTGCAGCAATGTCTGTGGGAGATGAGTGCGAAAGATCCTTAAAGAGTTTTTCATGAATTTCCCTCTTCAACTCGTCTTCCAAATCATTGGTTTTTGAGTACTTGTTGTAGATCAAGCCAATTAAAACTCAAATTGTGGCTTTTTCTATGATTAAACATAAAGAATAAAAAGATTAGTCTATACCCCCTGGGCCAGGTTTTTTATCTCGCAGAGTATCCAGCATGATTTCAGTGGTCTTTTTAGGGGGAATAATCTGCCGGATTTTATCTAAATCGTCTTGATCTGATTGCTTCAAAATTTGAATGATTGGGAGAAGTGCAGCTGCTTTGACAGCTTTTGAAATGTCTTTAGTAAACATTTTCATTGAGTGCTCCTTAAAAAAAGGTTTGAAAAAAACAAAGGAGGAAAAAATACTTTAATGCGCTCGAAATAATTCAGGAGAGTATTGAAGTACTTCTTAATGTATTTGGCGATCATTTCGAATATTTTCTTTCTGAGGTTGCTGCTGAAGCGATCCTTTTCAAATGAATTCTTGTCCAAATATTTGAATAGATCCCGTTCTTGGGTATTGAACAAAGTCGAATTGCAAAAAGCTGAAGACATCAAACTATGGAAAAAATAAAAGTACATCTTTGGGCTTCTGTCATTGTATCATCAAAAATGATTTGGGCAAACATGTTTAGGATTTCGTCGGATTCACTGAATTGCCCATCGGACAATTTCGCGATGCGTTCTTCTAAGGAAATTTCC
>Ga0116204_1002176_pt1 | contig 10676 bp, 8 predicted proteins | sample LakKivwa52mmetaG_FD_94481 | JGI IMG/M metagenome (GOLD analysis project Ga0116204, IMG submission 94481) | Anoxic lake water microbial communities from Lake Kivu, Rwanda to study Microbial Dark Matter (Phase II) - Lake Kivu water 52m metaG | ecosystem: Environmental > Aquatic > Freshwater > Lake ... | reverse complement strand
GTCTGTATATCTGGATGCATTCGATTTGGTTTCCATTGAAAATTTACAATTTATTACAAGAGAAATGTCAGATGAATATGCTCTGGTTGAATGTATTGCAAATATAAACGCATCAGAAGAGACTTCAGTGTACGTTTCTTTAATCACTCAGGACATTGAACCTGAAGATGTGGATTCACCGCCGCAGCCTCTGTATGAAGGTATAAATAAACTCAGATTTCTTATTAAAGTTGATCACCCGGAACTATGGTGGCCAAATGGAATGGGCGAGCAAAACAGATATTTCAGTGAACTCAGAATTTATAATGAGCAAGGCAAAATGTTGGACAGTCGAAGTGATTCATGGGGAATCCGGACAGCTGAACTTATACTTGATGAGGATGAAGCAGGGAGTCGTTTCTTATTTCGAATCAACGGAAAAGATGTTTTTGCCAAGGGAGCAAATTATATCCCTGCTGAGTTTTTTTATGAACAATCTTCCTGGGAAACTTATGAGTCATTGATCAGTATGGCTGCCCGGGATAATATGAACATGCTCAGAGTTTGGGGTGGCGGTATTTATGAAGATGATGCCTTTTATGAGCTTTGTGATATTTACGGGATTATGGTCTGGCAGGATTTTATGTTTGCATGTGCCATGTATCCGTTTGACAGTGTGTTTATTGAAAATGTTTCTGAAGAAGCAGCTTCGAATATCATTCGTTTACGAAATCATCCCGGTATTGTGCTGTGGTGCGGAAACAATGAATCTGATGAAGGTTGGCACAATTGGGGATGGCAAAAAAGTTTTGGTTTAAAGAAGGTTGATTCATTGGCAATTTATAAAGGGTATCAAACCCTCTTTGAAAATGTTTTGCCTGAAATTGTTGATTCTCTCGACGGAACACGATCATATTGGCCTTCTTCTCCTTCAACAGGATGGGGGCGAAAGGATGCTTACACAAAGGGAGATGTTCATTACTGGGGTGTATGGTGGGGCTTGAGACCTTTTGAATCGTATATTTCTCATACCGGAAGATTTGTCAGTGAATATGGCTTTCAGGGGATGCCACAGATGAATACTCTTGCAGAAATGGGTGTGAAAGAAGAGGATGGCTTGAATGACAAAGCATTGAAATCACATCAGAAACATCCGAGGGGTTTTCAAACCATCAATGATTACATGAATATGTATGCACAAGTTCCTGAAAATCTGAATGATTACAGGTATATGAGCCAGTACATTCAGTTTGAAGGAATGAAAACCGCCATCGAAGCTCACAGAAGAGCTATGCCGTATTGCATGGGTTCGTTGTATTGGCAGTTGAACGATTGCTGGCCGGTTGTGTCTTGGTCGGGTATTGACTATTACGGAAGAAAAAAAGCAATTCAGTATCATATTTCTGATTTGTATTCACCATTGATGATTTCAATGATTGTGGAAAACGGGTTGATACGTGTTTTTGGAATTTCTGATTATGACTCTTATGATAATGCAATTCTGAATGGAACAATCAGTGATTTTTCAGGGAAAAGTCTAACCCGTTTTTCTCAAAAAGTTAATTTGAGGTCAGGCCATTCAACAATGCTTCTGGAAGTTGAAACTGATCTTGTTCATTTTGATAAAGCAGCAGTGTATATTCATGCTGAAATATTTTTCAATGATGTGCTTCTAACTGAATCTGTTTTATATCCTGCAGCATTGAAGGATCAAAAACTTCCTGAATGCGAAATTCATACTGAATGTATTCTACATGAAAACAGTGTTCATCTCAAAATGACATCTCCATGTTTGTGTCGTTTTCTGGAACTCAGTTACAAAGGAGAAACAGAAGCATTTGACAATAATTATTTTGATTTACTTCCAGGCAAAATGGTTGAAGTTAAGTTGGAAAATATTGACACATCTGAATTCAATTGTGACGATATTATTTTTCGGATATTAAAATAACATAGAGTGAAGTGTTTGAAATTGGCAATATCTTTTTTTGACGTGTTCGGTTGTACTAATTTTTCACCACTAATGTACAAAAGAACAAATAGGAGTCTTTTCTAAGGAACTATATGATTTGCCCTATAGTTCGACTCAATTCAACAATCTCGTGCAAGTTCTTCCTATAGGTTTGCCTGTGTGGTTATGAGAATTGATATTTCCGAGGTAATTCTTTTTGCATATAACCCGGCAAAAAAATTAGCTTTAAATTCAAAAATATTCATTCAATTGACAAGATTATATCTGCCTGATAATTAAGATTATTGATGAATCAGTAAAATGTTATAAAGTAAATATTATCCGAGCGATCATCCTAATTCTGCTCTGCTTTTAGCAAGTTATGCTGTCTTAGGAAGTGGAAATTCTCAAATCCCGATTTCAATCTGAATCATCGCGTTCCAGAAACCTTCTTTTTTAGGAATATCTTCGTTATCTTTGATCAGCCTTGAAATATTAAGTTGAAGTTTTGTTTTGTGCCTGATGATGTATTTTGTAAATCCCAAAGTATAGACATTCTGAAGAGGCATGTTTAATCCGGCCATTGTTGATGAAGGATTCACATGTGAATATCTGCCTGCAATTTCAAGATTTTTCGGAAAGATGTAACTCAGTTGAGCATTCACTCCGCTGCCTGTGGGGACATAAACAACACTGTTATCTGCCAGATTCATGGTAACAGGTTGGTCGCAGTATCGAACTGCAAATTCAGTTGCCACACACCATCCGTTATATTTAAAAATCATATCAGCAAAAAGGCTTTCAATATCTCTTTGCTGAAAAAGTTCTGTACCTCTTTGCCCCGAATTCCTCAGTGCTTTCCTGTTGTATGAATAACTCCCTGCCAATGAAAGTTTTGGAGTTTTTTCACGCTCAAGATCACCTTCAAAATAGTCGCCTTTATTTGAGAAATTACCAAAAGGGAGTATTTCCAAACGACCGGTATATGCCAGTCCGTTGTCGGTTTTGATAATTCCTCTTCCGTCGCCGGTCGAAACAGATCCTTTCAATTCCCATGAAAATTTGTTTCCGATTGTATTGTTGTAATAGGCAAAAAATCCAAAATCCCTGTCAATATTGAAAGTTGCACTCACTAATGAACGGTCGGCAAACTGCTGGGATCCGCTTGATGTCACTCTTTGTCTGTTTCCTGGCAGTTTCCCTTGCCCCAGTCCGATATAAAAATGTTTATTGAATTTATAATACACCATTGCATCGCGAATCACGTTTGGAATATGCGTATTGTCCCAATCCTGATCGCCCCTTGAAAAAGAAAGCTGTAAATAATATGTGAGTTTCGTTTCACGAATAAAGCCATCAAAACGTAACCGCAACCGTTTCACTGTTGCTTCAAATTCTGTATCCTCCCAGCCTTCTTCAAATGTCATCCCGATTCTGTTTTGCATCCTGAAACGAATATTCATTCCGAACAATGAGTCGGGATGTAAAAAACCTACTCCATCTTCAAAATTGATAAACGCTTTCTCGTCAGTTTCTCTTTGTGCATAGGTTTGAGGTATAATTATAATTGAAAAAATAAAAATCAATAAAAAATGGAGTTTGAATTTTTTCATGTGTTTTTTTTGCAAATCTATAAATTTATGATAAAAAAATGGTATTGGATTTTGAAATCTTATGTAAATAGTGAAAATGAAAAGTCAATAAATGATTTTGATTTGAATCTGCACTGTACATTCACCTTTTTCGTAATTTCGCAATTGAATTTATAATCTGATGAAGATATTAAGAAAGCCTGATTGGTTGAGAATTAAATTTGGTGGCGGAGAAAACTACAAACAAGTGAAACATCTTGTGGAAGCCAATAATCTGCACACAATATGCAGTAGTGGAAAATGCCCGAATATGGGCGAGTGTTGGAATAAGGGAACAGCAACCCTGATGATTCTTGGCTATATCTGTACCCGTTCGTGTAAATTTTGTGCAACAAAAACCGGAAAACCCCTGCCTCCTGATCCTGATGAACCACAGAAGCTTGCGCAAACAGTGAGGCTGCTAAAATTAAAACATGTTGTTATCACTTCTGTTGACAGGGATGACTTGCCTGATCTGGGGGCATTGCACTGGACAAAAACGATTCAGCAAGTGAGAGACCATAACCCAAATACAATCATTGAAGTGCTTGTGCCTGATTTTCAGGCTAAAGAAGAGCTGCTGAACATGCTCGTTTTCTCAAAACCAGATATTATTTCACATAATATTGAAACTGTCAGAAGGTTAACATCTCAGATCAGAAGTAAAGCTGATTATGACAGCAGTTTGAACGTTCTCAGGTATTTCAGCAATGGAGGTCTTCTGACTAAATCAGGATTTATGCTTGGGTTTGGTGAAACACATGAAGAAATATTACAGACAATAAAGGATGTTTATGAAGCAGGTTGCCGAATTCTTACAATCGGACAGTATCTTCAGCCAACTGTGAATCATCTTCCGGTATACGAGTATATTCATCCTGATTCTTTTCAATTTTACAAAGATTTTGCTTTGAAGATCGGATTCAGTCAGGTCGAAAGTGCTCCGCTTGTCAGGTCTTCATATATGGCTGAACAGTCATTTGATGACTTACTTAAAAATGAAAAGAAACCTTCGTTTACAATTCAACATAGTGTTTCATTAAAAAATTATCATACTTTTCATATTGATGTCAATGCTGCTCATTTCATAATGGTCAGTGATAAGAATTATTTGAGAGAAATATTTTCAGGGAAGCAGCTAAATTTGCCTGTTTTTGTTTTGGGTGGCGGAAGTAACGTGATATTTAAGCAAGATTATCAGGGAACAGTTCTTCAAATGTGCACAAAGGGAAATGCCATGATTCGCCAACAGGGAAATGATGTGTTTATTCAGTCGGCAGCCGGTGAGGAATGGGATTCGCTTGTTGATTTGTGCTGTCGGAGTGGTTGGTACGGACTTGAAAATCTTTCACTGATTCCGGGAACCGTTGGAGCATCACCCGTTCAAAACATCGGTGCATTCGGCGTTGAAGCAGGGGATAGGATTCATAGTGTTGAAGTGTTTGATATGCAGAAAAATGAGTTTTTTGAATTCAGTGCTGAGGAATGTATTTTCGGTTACAGAAACAGTCGGTTTAAAACAGATTGGTTAAACCGGTTCATAATAACGGAAGTTGTATTTAAGCTAAGTCTGATTCCCATTGTCAATTTACAGTATGATGCGTTTCAAAAGCTGTTTGCTGGAAGATCTGATGTAACGCCTGCTGAATTGCGTGAAGCGGTGATTGAAATACGCAGAAGCAGATTGCCCGAAGCTGATGAAAAAGGAAATGCAGGGAGCTTTTTTAAAAATCCGGTGATACCAGTTTCTTTGTTTCATACGATCGCTCAGAATTATCCTGAAGTGGTTTCGTATCCTGTGGATGATCATTTTGTAAAACTGGCTGCTGCATGGCTGATTGAACATGCCGGCTGGAAAGGGAAAATTCATGGTAATGCAGGCGTTCACGACAAACAAGCCTTAGTGATTGTGAATAACGGAGGAGCAACATCTGAAGAAGTTCTTCAATTGTCTGAAATGATACAAAAATCAGTAAAAGATCTTTTTGGTGTCGAACTGGAAAGAGAAGTGCTTGTTGTATAAAAAATGCAGTAAAATTTATTGCTTGTCATATTTCATGATATCGTCTGAGAAATAAACCAGTTCAATTCCGGCCATCTTAAACATATCTTCACTTTCTGCTCCTGCATGATATTTTTTCTCACAAACAACCCTGACAATACCGCAGTTAATGATGAGCATTGCACAGGTTCTGCAGGGTGTCATTCTGCAATATAGTGTGGCCCCTTCCATTGATATCCCGAGGCGTGCTGCCTGTGTGATTGCATTTTGCTCAGCATGCACAGTTCTGACACAATGTGTTGTGGTTGTCCCGTCTTCGTGTATCATTTGCTTCAACTGGTGTCCAACATCATCACAATGGGGGAGACCTTTCGGAGAACCCACATACCCGGTAACAAGTATCTGTTTGTTTTTCACAATAACACAACCGCTTCTGCCCCTGTCGCAGGTAGCTCTTTTTGCAACCGTATCGGCAATTTCCATAAAGTACTCATCCCAGCTTGGCCTTTTGTATTTTTCCATTGTTTATTGATTGATGATGTTGAAAATCGTTTCTATTTGATGATGTAATTCTTCAAAACTACCGTCATTGTTTAGGTTGAAGTCGGCAAGATCCATGCATGCTCTGATGTTTTGAGCACTTGGCTCTGTTGATTGCATTTCTCTTTCTTCATTGTCAAGAAATTCTTCGTAGCTGATTCTGTCAGTTTCTGACCGGCGAAACACAACTCTGTTATATCGAACTTCAGGCGTTGCATCAACGGCTATCAGGATAAATTTGCCCAGTTTTCGCAGTCCTTCAATTTCCCCTGTGTTTCTGATGCTTTCGATAATGGTGTTGTTGCCTGAATGAGCTGCATCCAGATATAATTGTTCCACAATATAAGCGTTTCCATGAAATTTTCTCAGTTCATTGGCAACGGAAACCATGTTATCCCGGTTTTCTTCAAGTCCTCTGCTTCGGATAACTTTGAGAAGATACCCACGTACCGAATAATGAGAAAATCCTTTCTCATTCACAAGAAAATCAACGATTGTTCCTTTTCCTGCTCCCAAAGTTCCTGTGATTCCGATAATCAGCATACGAATATTAAAATTGATTGGTTTTTCTTAATTCATCAACCCAGCTATTGACTTTCTCAGGTTTGTGTGACATCAGTCTGCGGTGAAATTCATCAGGGTCTGATTCGATCACCAAAGCATTGAAATGCTCTTTCCTGAGAAATTTTTCATTGACCATATTTTGCAACATGCCAATCAGGTGATCATAATATCCATTTACATTCAGAATGCCAACTGGCTTATGGATTGTTTCCAGTTGCAATGCTGTGAATACCTCGAAAAACTCGTCCATTGTTCCTATTCCTCCAGGGAGAATAGCAAATGCATCCGAAAGTTTCATAAGTAATTCTTTGCGTTCAAACATATTGTCAACGATATACATATCTGTCAGTCCGTTATGACAAACTTCCTTTTCATGAAGGAACCCGGGAGCGACCCCTGTAATGTTTCCTGACATGTTCAGTGCAGTTTCTGCAACAACGCCCATGATTCCGGTACTCCCAGCCCCGTAAACGATTCTGATATTGTCCTGAACGAGCAGCTTAATGTATTGTGAAGATACATTCTCATAATGAATGTCCCTGCCTTTGCTGCTTCCGCAGAAAATACCTACAGATTGTATCATGTGTCGTTTATTATGGGTTAGCCTTTATAGAAAGGAAGTTTAACAATGACAGCCTTATTCAGTTTTCCACGAATTTCAATATAGATTTCCATTCCGATTTTTGCATATCCGGAATCAATATATCCCATTCCGATTGCTTTCTGAACAGCTGCACCCATAGTTCCTGAAGTAACTTCACCGATGATATTTCCCTGAGCATCAGTGATGGGATAATGCTGACGGGGAATTGCCCTGTCAATCATTTCAAAACCGCGTAATGATTGTTTCGTTCCGTTTTGTTTTTGCTGAAGTAATTCATCATAATTGATAAAACGGTTTTGATCGTTGAATTTTGTAATCCACCCAAGACCAGCTTCAATGGGAGATGTGGTGTCGTTGATGTCATTGCCATACAGGCAGAATCCCATTTCCAGACGCAATGTATCTCTTGCTGCCAAACCAATAGGCTTTATATCAAATTCCTTTCCTGCCTGAAAAACAGCGTGCCATATTTTTTCTGCATCCTTGTTATCCATATAGATTTCACAACCACCTGATCCTGTATATCCTGTTGTGGAAAAAATGACTTCGGCACCTGCAATCTGAAATTTTTTAAAAGTATAATACTCCATATTTTCAACCGGAACCGGACAGATTTTTTGCATGGCTTTCAGTGCCAATGGTCCCTGAACAGCAAGTTGTGCAATTTCATCAGATGCATTATACAGGTCTTTTCCGATTTCAAGATTAAATTTCGGGGCATGTTTACATAACCAGTTCCAGTCTTTTTCAATATTTGATGCATTGACAACAAGCAAATACGTCTCTGTGTTTATCTGATATACCAGCAGATCATCAACAATACCACCGGTTTCATTTGGAAAACATGAATACTGAACTTTTCCGTCATAAAGTACACTCACATCATTGCTTGTGACATATTGTGTAAAAGCAAGTGCATTTGGACCCTTCACCCATATTTCTCCCATATGGGAAACATCAAAAACACCGACTGATGTTCTGACATGATTGTGCTCTGCATTCACTCCCTCGTATTGCAGAGGCATGTAATAGCCGGCAAAGGGAACCATTTTGGCACCCATTGCTTCATGAAATTTTGTAAAAGCTGTATGTTTCATTGTGAAATAATTTTGAAAATGATTATTGATTGTTGCAAAAGTAGTGTTTTTGTTTTATTTGTTCACTCAATTTTTTGAGAACTAAAGGTGTGTCTGAATTGTGAACACAAAATGGAATTCCAAAATTGATAAATGGGAAAAATGAACACTTAACTTAGATTATCCCAACGATCATTAAATCTCTGCAAGTAAATTTGCTTTCAAATACCTTAAAATACTTTGATTGTCAATGTTTTCCATACAATGAAAATGTCCTTTCGGGCATTTTTGATACCCCAGTTTTGAGCAGGGACGACATTTGAGGTTTTTCACTTCCACAATGTGAGGTTGAGGCTGAAAATGATCGGGCAGCAGTGGAGTCATGCCGAATTCCGGGATCGTGTTTCCCCAAAGCGATATGATAGGCTTTTTCATTGCAGCCGCAATATGCATCATGCCTGTATCATTGCTTATTGTGAATTTTGCTTTCTGAATGATTTGCGCGGATTGCAGAATGTCAGTTTTGCCGCAAGCATTTATGCAGGTGTTTTCCAGTTTTGCGGATATAATTTCTCCATTATTGCTGTCTTCTTCACCTCCAATAAGAATAACCGGCAGCGGAATGCTTTTGCATATTTCAACGATTTTCTCATTTGGGCATCGTTTTGTAAAATATGTGCCTCCGATTGAAAAAACATAATATTCATTGAACGTATTTGTAAATGATTTGACAAATTCTGGCAAAGCTGTTTTTCCTGCGAAGAGGTCCAAACCTGCTCCGTCATAGTTGATGTTCAGCTTGCGTAGGCTCTTCATGAGTCTTTGCACAATGTGAATTTTCGGAAGAATATTAATTTTTAATCTGACTTTAAGCCATTTGTGAATATTCAGTTTTTGAAATGTGACTGATGGAATTTTGAGTTTTGTTTTTAATCTGAATGTTCGCAGATTCCGATGCAGGTCAATGATCAATTCATAGTTTTCATTTTTCAGTGTTGTGATCACTTCATCAATGTCATTTTCAATAGTAATGCACTTATCAATATATGGATTGTGCATCAGAAGCTGTGAATATTTTGATTTTGTTAGATAATGGATTTCACAATCAGGAAGTTGTTTTTTTAAACATCTGACAACAGGCGTAGTGAGTATAATATCACCAATCGAACTGAAACGAACGATGAGAAACTTTCTGATGTAATCAGTATGAGAAGGCATTTTCAACAAAACCAGCGGATAAAGTGATTCAGTATCACTTGTTTGCTTTCCAGTGGAACTCGTAATCTTTATTATCAAGAGTGGTTGTGTACCAGAATTCTTTAGTTGTCAGTCTCCGGATATTAAATACAACGGTACTTTCAACATCAAGCAATTTATATGTAATGATCAGTGTTTCTTTTTTTTCACCCCATTCCCATCCTTTGGCAAGAATTGTCTGATTGATTGTTTCTTTTAAAGAGCCATAATCAATGAATAACATTGTATGCTTCGTCACCATTGAAAGATAGGTTGCTGTGATGTCAGTACCGTTTTCAATGACTTTATCAATAGTCCATTCTCTGGCAAGACGTTTGGTTTTTGAATTTAAAGAAAAGCCGGGTCCATCTTCATATTTTCCGCATGAAGTAGCAAGAATGACAATCATTGTGATAAAAACTAACTTTTTCATATTCCTTGATTTGAAATTATGTATGCAAACGTACAATTTTTTTTAATATAGTTTCATATTGAAGTAAAAAAACTTGTAGGTTTGCGAAAAAAATGACTTTCATTGATACTCATTCTCATATTTATGCCAAAGAATTTGATTCAGATATTGGTGCTGTTATAGAAAGAGCCCTGCAGTCGAAAGTGGAAAAGATTTTATTGCCTTCAATTGATAGTGATCGTTTCAAAACAATGTCGGATCTTGTTTCGGCATATCCGTCTGTTGTTTTTCCAATGATCGGTCTTCATCCCTCAAGTGTTAAAGATGATGTGCAGCAACAATTGCAACTTGTTCAGAATGAGTTAAAAACAGGTAAATATTGTGCTGTGGGAGAAGTTGGCATTGATCTGTATTGGGATAAAACTCGTCTCAGGGAGCAATGTGAAGCATTCGGGATACAGTTACAGCTTGCGATGGAATTTAGCCTGCCCGTTGTGATTCATCAGCGCGAATCTTTCGTTGAGATTATGGATATACTTGATCAGGCTGAATTCCGAGGTCTGAATGGAGTGTTTCATTGTTTTGCAGGTGATGTAGGCATGGCAAAAAAATGTATTGATCTCGGTTTTATTCTTGGAATAGGAGGTGTAGTGACTTATAAAAATTCATTGATGGCCGAAG
>Ga0116204_1002175_pt1 | contig 10678 bp, 12 predicted proteins | sample LakKivwa52mmetaG_FD_94481 | JGI IMG/M metagenome (GOLD analysis project Ga0116204, IMG submission 94481) | Anoxic lake water microbial communities from Lake Kivu, Rwanda to study Microbial Dark Matter (Phase II) - Lake Kivu water 52m metaG | ecosystem: Environmental > Aquatic > Freshwater > Lake... | reverse complement strand
GGGTAGATGCCGCCGAGCACGACCGGTACATCGGCCCAGACCCGCCGGATCGCGGCGATGGTTTCGGCCACTCCGCCGGCCCAGTAGGCCATGATGCCGGTGACCAGCACCAGATCGGGACGGGCCGTTTCCTTGAGCCGGGCCGCCAGCCATTGGGGTTTGATCCCGTAACGGGCATAGCGCCGGGCCACATCGCCGATCGGCGCCGGCGGCCGGATCGGGGTTTTCAGATAGGGTCCGCGGCCAAAATGTGCCTGGGGATCTGCGGCCGGGGCCAGGGGATGGAAACGGTCCAGGCAGTCGATGTAGGCCACCCCAAGACCCATGCGCCGCAAGATGGCCACCAGCCCCAGCAACCCGATAGGCCTTGCCCAAAAATCATAGGCGGCATAGTCGTGGATCCAGGGATTGATCGCCAGGATATGGGGAACGTCGCGTTTCAAAACGGAAAAAATGCGTCATTGAATCGATCCCCCGGAGCGCTCAATCCGGATCGGCGGGCGCGGCAGGGGGGGCTTGATTGTCTCCGGCAAAATACGCCATCGAGGTCTTTTTCAGTTCCTTGCGGCTGAACAGCAGGGCATAGTCGTCAACCCCGGTGCGCCGGGACAGGTCCGCGGCGATGGCCCGGCAGTCGATCTCGCTGCGGGCATGGATCATCGTGTACATGTTGTACTGCCATTGGGCAGTGACCCGGCGGTGATAACAGTGGGAAACATGGGGGGAGGCCGCCATCTGGCGACCGACGGCATCGATCCGGTGGTTTTCCACCTTCCAGGCCGTCATGGCATTGGCCTCGTAGCCGGACTGCTGGTGGCGCAAGGTGGCCCCGAAGCGCCGGATCACGCCCCGGGTCACCAGGCTGTGAAGGCAGTCCAGCAAGGCCTGTTCGGCGATGTTGAGGCTTTTGGCGATGGCGGTAAAGGGCCGGGCGGTAATCGGTAGATCCCCCTGGATCGAGGCGATCACTTTTTTTTCCAGTTCGCTGAGCATCGGCTTATTTGTCCGGAAACAAACGGCGGATGGCCGCCTCGGCGGCGCTGCAAACCCCGCGTTCGGTGATAAACCCCGTCACCAGCCGGGCCGGGGTCACGTCAAAGGCGTAATTGGCCGCCGGGCTGTCGGCCGGGGGCACCAGAACCCGCCGGGGGCCTTGGTCCCAGCCGTCCACCCAGCGCACCTCGTCGGGGTCGCGCTGCTCGATGGGGATCTCGTTGATCCCATCGCGCAGGTCCCAGTCAAAGGTGGAAGAGGGCAGGGCCACGTAAAAAGGGATCCCATTGTCCCGGGCCGCCAGGGCCTTGAGATAGGTGCCGATCTTGTTGGCCACATCACCGGTGATCGTGGTGCGGTCCGTGCCCACGATGACGATGTCCACCAGGCCGTGCTGCATGAGGTGTCCCCCGGCGTTGTCCGTGATCACCGTATGGGCCACCCCGTGGCGGCCCAGTTCCCAGGCGGTAAGCCGTGCCCCCTGGTTGAGGGGCCGGGTTTCGTCCACCCAGACGTGGACATCGATGCCGGCGTCAAAGGCCGCGTAAATCGGGGCCGTGGCCGTGCCATAGGCCACGCAGGCTAGCCAGCCGGCGTTGCAGTGGGTGAGCACATTGACCTTTTTCCCCTGCTTTTGCCGGCAAATGGCCTGGATCAATTCCAGGCCGTGCCGTCCGATGGCACGGCAGTTGGCCACCTCCTCGGCCTCGATGGTGCGGGCCGTGTCCAGGGCCGCGGCCAGCCGTTGTGCGTCGGTGCCGGCCGCAAGGCATGCCGCCAGGACCCGGTCCACAGCCCAGGCCAGGTTGACGGCGGTGGGCCGGGCCGCCTTGAGCCGGTCGGCCGCATCCGCCAGCCAGGCGTCGGTGAGGGGCCGGGGCCCTGAAACGGCCGCCAGGGCCATCCCGTACCCCCCGGTCACGCCGATCAGCGGGGCCCCGCGTACCAGCATGTCCCGGATGGCGGCAATGGCCTGATTTTCATCGGCCAGTTCCACCCACACCAGTTCATGGGGCAGGCGGCGCTGATCGATGATCCGCACCTTGCGGTTATCGGCGTCCATATAAATCGGTTGCAGGGCGGTTGACATGGCAAAATCCTTGGCGTCGCTGTTGCCCCAGGCATCTACACCAGAGCGTGGTTTTTGTCAAAATAGGCGTTTGGAAGCTTTGGCAAAGCCCTGCCACGTCCATGGCGTTTACAAGGTGACGCTGCCTGTGGTATCCAACCGCTCGGCTTTGGTCCGTCAGCATAGAAATTGTCGGCCTTTTGATCCGGTTTTTATGTCGATACCGACCCCGACCCCGAAATAACCGTTCGGTTCCGGTTTGTCCGGGCTGGGGTCCTATCGGCGCAAGCAATCCTTTTCCATTGGTGTTGTTGCCCTCAGCGAGGAATGAACCATGACCCAAATCGGCATTATCGGCGGATCGGGCCTGGACGATCGGCAGATCCTTCAGAACCCGGTTTTGCGCAGCGTGGAAACCCCCTACGGCCCTCCGTCCTCGCCGTTGACCTTCGGCCACATCAAGGGCCATCCAGTGGTGCTGGTGGACCGCCACGGCCGGGGCCACAAGCTCAGCCCCTCCCAGGTCAACTACCGGGCCAATCTATACGCCCTCAAAAGCCAGGGGGTCACCCATGTGCTGGCCACAACGGCCTGCGGGAGCCTGCGCGAAGAGATCCAGCGGGGCGATTTTGTCATTTTGGACCAGTTCATCGATTTTACCCGCCTGCGCAAGAACACGATTTACGAGTCCTTTGCCGAAGGCGCCCACCACACGGCCATGGCCGACCCCTTTGATCCGGGCCTGCGGCGCCTGCTCATCGACACGGCCCGGCAATTGGGTTTCGCCGTCCATCCCAAAGGCACGGTGGTGACCATCGAAGGCCCCCGCTTTTCCACCCGGGCCGAGTCCAACATGTTCCGCCTCTGGGGCGGGGACGTGATCAACATGTCGGTGGCCACCGAGGCCATTGTGGCCAACGAGATGCAGATTCCCTACGCCGCGGTGGCCATGTCAACCGATTACGATTGCTGGAAACAGGACGAGGCCCCGGTGTCCTGGGACCAGATCCTGGAAGTGTTCACCCGCAACGCCGATCGCGTCACCGAACTGCTGGCCGCAGCCATCCTTAACTTCACGTGAGGTAACCATGGACGCCATCAAAAATTCGATCCGCACCGTTCCCCATTGGCCCATCGAAGGGGTGATGTTCCGCGACATCACCACCTTGATGAAAGACCCGGAGGCCTTCAAGGCCACCTGCGACCAGTTTTATGAGCGCTACAAGGACATGGCCATCGACAAGGTCGTGGGCATCGACGCCCGGGGGTTTGTTTTCGGCGCGGTGCTGGCCTACCGGCTCAACGTGGGTTTTGTGCCGATTCGCAAAAAAGGCAAGCTGCCGCCCCGCACCATCAGCCAGGACTACAGCCTGGAGTACGGCACGGCCTCGGTGGAGATCAGCGAAAAGGCCATCGATTCCGGCGAGCGGGTCCTGATCGTCGATGATTTGATCGCCACCGGCGGCACGATCAGTGCGGCCATCAAGCTGGTGGAGCGCCTCGGGGGGCAGGTGATCGAGTGCGCCTTTATCGTGGAACTGCCCGACCTGAACGGTCGCAAGCTCATCGAGGACTACAAGATCTACACGATGGTGTCGTTCGAGGGAGAATAAAAAGATGCCCCCTTCAGATTTTGCCTCGGGCAGGACTTGCAAGCCATACCGGCAAAGTGCCACTTCGTAAATCCTGGATAGGCATCTTTTTATAAATCGCTATTTGCGTTGATAGATAGCTGATTAATAGGTGTTTTTCCCTCAACCTTTTCCCCATGGTGGCGATAGTATCGATAGGGCCGCTGGCTTGCCGCGGCCCTGCGATCGCACCAAACGCCGATACGGAGTGCCGCCATGGGCCTCAAGGAACACGAGTACATCCGCCAGACGCTGGAGCGTTACACGAACTGCCCCCTGGACCGGTTTTGTCCCCACATCCTCATCACCAATTTCCGCCAGTACATCCAGGCCTTTCGCCAGCGCACCGGCGGCGATTACCACGAGGGCAATTTCCGTATCGTCAACGCCCCGGAGCTGAACTGCACGATGATCGATTTTGGCATCGGCTCGCCCCAGGCGGCCCTGGTGATGAACTGCCTGGCCTACCTGGACAACCTGCGCAGCGTGATCATGCTGGGCATGTGCGGGGGGCTGGACGACATCCTTCAGATCGGCGACTTCATCGTGCCCTCGGCGGCGATCCGCGGGGACGGCACCAGCCGCCACTACCTGCCCCCGGAATTTCCCGCCCTGCCCGCCTCCTCGGTGAACCTTTACTGCATCGGGGCCGTGCGCAAGCTGGCGGCCCCGCCGCGCTGCGGCATCGTGTACACCACGGACCGGCGCCTCTGGGAGTTCGACGCGGAATTTGTCGCCTACCTGCGCCGCCAGCGCCTGCTGGCCATCGAGATGGAGCTGGCCACCCTGTTTTCCGTGGCCTACCGCTACGAGGTGCCCATCGGCTCGATCATGCTGGTGTCCGACATGCCCCTGCACAAGCGCGGCATCAAGGACAAGCGCCTGCACTGCCACGCCTACGACAAATGCATGCCCCTGCACCTGGACATGGCCATCGACGCGGTCAAAGCCCTGGAAGCCAACTGGCAGGATGTGTCCCACCGGCTGATCAGCGAATGGTAATTGGAAAATGCATACCGCGGCCCAAGGCCGCGGTATGCATTTTCCAATCAAAAAGAGAGTAGTTGCTTGGCGATTTCCCGGACCGCTTCCATCACTGTTGCACCATCAATGGAAAGCAGGCGCTGGTTTTCTACGAGCAGGCGTCCGGCCACGATCACGTGGGTCACATCGGCGCCGCGGGCGGCATAGACGAGGTGGGAGGCCGGATGGTACAGCGGGGTCAGGTGGGGCCTGGCCGTGCCGATGAGGATCAAATCGGCCTGCTTGCCCGTTTCCACCGACCCGATCTGATCGGCCAGGCCGATGGTGGCCGCCCCCTGGATGGTGGCCAGGCGGATCACCGTGGCCGCGTCCATCACCGTGGGGTCTAAACTGATGCCCTTGTGGATTTTGGCTGCAGTGTCCATTTCCCCGAAAAGATTCTGATCGTTGTTGCTGGCCGGCCCGTCCGTGCCAAGTCCCACGGCGATCCCGGCATTTAACATCGCCGGCACCGGGGCGATGCCCGCGCCCAGCTTGAGGCTGCTTTCCGGGCAGTGGGCCAGGCTGGCCCCGCTGGCAGCCAGGATGCCGATATCCGTTTCATCAGCCCAGATCCCATGCACGACCTGGGTGAACCGGTCCAAAACCCCCAAATCGGCAAGATACGCCACCGGGGTTTTTCCCTGATCGACCAGCATCTGCTCGCGCTCCTGGCGGGTTTCGGCCACATGGATCTGGAACAGCAGGCCACGGTCGTTGGCCGCCTGCTTGGCCGCCACCAGGGTTTTGGCCGAACAAGTGTAGGGCGAGTGGCAAAAAATCGCCGGGGCGATCAGGGGATGTCGGCCCAGCCACCGGTCCGCGTAGGCGGCGGCCTCGGCGACGTTGCCGGCCGGGTCGGGCACGCCCGGGGCCGGAAAATCGATCACGCCCTGGCCCAGCACGGCCCTCAAGCCGGTGGTGGCCAGGGCTTGGGCCACGGTGTCTTCCAGGAAATAGCCGTCGCAACAACAAGTTGTCCCTGACAAGAGCAGTTCAGCAGCGGCCAGCAAGGTGGCCGGCCCCACGGTCTCGGCCCTGATGTGCCGGGCCTCGGCCGGAAAGATGTGGTCGTTGAGCCACCGGTCTAGGGGCAGATCGTCGGCCAATCCCCGGAACAGGGTCATGGGCAGATGGGTGTGGGCGTTGACCAGGCCCGGCATGACGATGCCCCCGGCCGCATCGATGATCTTGGCGGCCCGGGGCATGGGACCTTGGACCGGCATCGGACCGACCGACACGATCCGATCCGCCCGGATGGCCACCATGGCCTCGGGGATGACGTCAAAGTCGCGATTGACGGTGACCACGGTGGCGTTGGTGATCAAAATGTCATAATGGATTGGGTCCATGTCGCCTTCCTTTTAACCCAACCCGAACGAGCCGGAACCAAAGTGTTTTGCTCGGTCTCGGTCTCGGGGTCGGTATCGGAATCGGTATCGAAATAAAAACCCGATGGAAAGACCCGGCCCCCGGCCCCGATGGGCTCCGAAAAATTTAATGACGTTTTGCATTCCACAATTTGGCATTTGGATGGTGACATTTGTCATTGCCTATCACCGGTCCATCCGCATGAGCACCTTGAGCGCAGCGGGCCGGGCCGCATGGTCAAACGCCTGCAGGGCCGCTTCGATGGGATAGCAGGCCGTGACCAGCCGTTCCAGGGGCAGGTCCGGATAATCGGCCAACAACTTGAGACCATCTTCGAACCGGCCGCAGCGCGATCCCACGACGGTGATTTCGTTGATCACCACCGGGGCCAGATCGATGGTAAACGGCGTTGCCACCGTGGTTTTGAGCACGATCTTGCCCCGTGGCCGGCAAAGACGGATCGCCGCGGCCAACCCCTGGTGCGAGCCGGTGGCCTCGATCACCAGATCGGCGCGTTCCGGCGCAGGGTCTTCTCCCGTTTGGGTTTTAATCTGGCGCCAGCGGGCCAAATCGAGCTTGGCCCGGTGGTGGCCGACCAGGGTGACAGTGGCGCCGGTGGTCGCCATCACCCATGCACACAAAATTCCCAGTTTGCCGTCACCGATCACCACCACCTTTTCGGCGTTTGCCATTGCCACCTGTTCCAAAATCGCGCAGGCCGCGGACAACGGCTCGACGAACACGGCCTTTTCGTCGGACACCCCTTCGGGCACGGCCAGCAGGTTGGCCTCAGGCAGCAGACAATAATCGGCCAGACAGCCATCGCGGCCCAAGATTCCCAGGACCGAACGGTTGGGGCAATGGCGGCCCAGACCCTGGCGGCAGGCGGGGCAGGTGCCGCAGGCGGCGTTGATTTCCCCGGCCACGCGCCTGCCTGTCCAGCGGTCGTCGACGCCGGCCACCGTGCCGATAAACTCGTGGCCCAGCACCCCGTTAAAGCCCATGTACCCCTTGACGATCTCCAGGTCGGTCCGGCAGATCCCGGCCAGGGTCACCCGGACCAGTGCCTGGCCGGCGCCAGGCACCGGCTCAGGGTAGTCGTCCCGGAAAGCAAGGGATTGGTCGAATACAACGGCGCGCATTGATCCTCCGGATTGGCGAATAGCTATGAGCTATCAGCTAATTTATCAAGCACATGTCCGATCACCGCGGCCAGGGCCGGCTGGGCCTGCCGGGCCGCGGCGATGACCTGTTCCACCGCGGTGGGCCGGGGACGGTCCGGGTCATGGACGTTGGTGATCACCGACAGACCCAGCAGTCGCAGTCCGGCATGCACCGCGGCGATGGCCTCGCAGACCGTGGAAAAGCCCACGGCGTCGGCCCCGATCGTGCGCAAGAACCTGACCTCTGCCGGGGTTTCCAAAGAAGGTCCGGCAAGTCCGGCATAGACTCCCTGACGCAACGAAACCGGCCCTTTCATGGCCGCTGCGGCCAGCTCCGGGCACCAGGTGCGGCTCATGTCTGGAAAGCGTGGCCCCCACCCCTCGTCGTTGGGTCCGGTCAGGGGACTTTGGCCGGTCAGGTTGATGTGATCTTCGATCACCATGATGGTTCCGGGCCTCAGTTGCGGATTGAGCCCGCCGGCGGCGTTGGTGAGGATCAGGACCTTGGCGCCCATGGCCTGGATCACCCGCACGGGAAAACTCACCTGGCGCGGGTCATAGCCCTCAAAAAGGTGAAAGCGGCCCTGGAAGGCCACCAGGGGACAGCCGTTCCAGCGGCCGGTCAGGGCTTGGCCGTGATGGCCCGGGGAAGTGGCTGTGGGAAAATGGGGGATGGCGGCATACGAAAAGCTCTTTTCCATCGCCATTTGCCCGAGGCTCTCCCCCAATCCGGTTCCGGTGATCAGACCGATCAGTGGCCTGGTCCCGTCCTTGTCCAGAAGCAAGTCGGCGGCCTGCTGGGCCGCAAGGCGATCGTGGGGCATGGGGTTCTCCGTACTGTTTTGGATGCCATGGCCAGCTTTTTTCATACGCCATCCGTCATCTTTTTGCGAGTCCCGGGTCACCAAAGGCCGAAAAGGGGTCCCCGGACGGCACCTACCGTTGAATTTATAAAGAATTTCCACCCGATGATTGACATTCAGCGATTCTTGTGACAGGTTGGTTTCCCAACAGCGGGATTGTGGGATCGGTGGACCCGGCGTGTGGCAACGATTGATCGACAGAATGTTTGCTAACTATGAAACTATATGAAATAAGAGAGATTTTAAAGGCTGAAACCCTTGTCGGGGAAGACGCTCTGGATTTGAACATCAATGCCGGCGGCGCCGCCGACCTCATGGACGATGTCCTGGCCGCGGTTGCCGAGGGCGGGGTCCTGCTCACCGGATTGACCACCGAGCATGCCATGCGCACCGCCCGCATCGCCGGCATCAAGGCCCTGGTGTTTGTAAGGGGCAAAAAGCCTTCCGACACCATCCTCGATCTGGCCCGGTCTTATAACTTGCCGGTATTGCTCACCGATTATTCGCTGTTCGTGTCCTGCGGCCGCCTCTACATGAACGGCTTGAGGGGCCTGGACGGCTCCTGGTAGGCCCTGTCGTCTTTTTTCCCATGAGGTCACCGTGATCAGCGAGCAAGGCATCGTCATGCGCAGCGGTGGTCCCACCGCCTGGGTCAAGGTGACCCCCGGTGTTTCCTGTGAATCCTGCGCCGCCAAAGGCTCCTGCCATGAACGGGCCGGGGATCGGGAAGTGGAGGCCATCAACGCCGTCGGCGCCAAGGCCGGGGACAAGGTGATGGTGGTCACCGACACCGGGCCTTATCTGAAAATGACGTTCGTGCTTTACATCGTGCCGGTGCTGGCCCTGCTGGCCGGGGTGGCCGTGGGCAGTTCCGTGGCCGGGCGCTTCGGATGGGACCAGAGTCTTTGCGCCGTGGTGGCCGGGCTGATCGCGGTGATTCCGGCGGTTTTTTTCGTCCGTTATCAAGGTGGTCGCATGGCCGGCGACAACCGCTACCGTCCCCGAATCAACCGCATCCTGGTGCGATGATCGATCCGCTATCCGCGCGATCCTATTTTTTCGACCAGGGTCTGCGTTTTGCCTGCCAGTGTTGCGGGGCCTGCTGTACCGGTGCCCCTGGGGTGGTGCGCGTTTCACCGGCCGAGGCTGCTGACATCGCCCGCCACCTGATGCTTGCCACAATCCCTCCGGACCAGCCCTACCTGCTGCCCTGGTCCGGCGGCTGGCGCCTCAACGAACAGGCCGACGGGCGTTGCGTGTTTTACGGTCAGGGCTGCAGCATCTACCCGGTTCGCCCGGCCCAGTGCCGCTGTTTCCCCTTCTGGTTGGCCAACCTCAGATCCGAGGACAACTGGCGCCGGTTGGCGCGTGAATGCCCAGGAATCGGCAAGGGGCCGCTGGTTGCCAGGCAGCGGATATTGGATCTGGTGCGAACCTCACCCCTTTAAAGCCTCGTTTGAAAAAGGCGTATGGCAACCTTCCGGCTCGTCCGGGTTGGGGTTTTTAGATGAGAATGTCGACAAAAAGGCCCTTGGCAGGGTGGGCCCCAACGATGCAGCCCTTGTCGTCATAGGCCAGATGCGGGCCCTTGAAAGTGGACCGACCGGTCTGGGGGTGCGCTCCGGAATGCGGCTGTTGCCTGACAGCGGCGCCGGCCCGCACGGCCCGAACCCCGGCCAGCGACCATGGGGTCGTTGGCCGCAGCGCGATAAGGCTGGTGGCGGTGTCGGCTGTCATGGGATGGCCCTCCGTCTTGATCGAAGCCGGACAGAATTTAGGTCGGTTTGAACAAAAGGTCAAGCGCCATCACGGATGTCCTTTTCCGTGGCCACCCCGTTTTTGCCACCGCGCTTGGCCTGGTAGAGGGCCTGGTCGGCCCGTTGGATCAGGGTCTGGACCGTATCGCCGCGATGCCAGGCCGCCACGCCCAGGCTCACCGTAAAAGTGATTTCAAGTCCCGGGACCACATCATCGAGCCCATAGCGGGCGTTGCAGATCGATTTGCGGATGCCGCGCGCTTTTTTTACGGCGTTGCGCAAAGAGGCCGCCGGCATCAGGATGACGAATTCGTCGCCGCCGTAGCGGGCCAGCGCATCGTTGCTGCGGATCTGTTTGCGGCATTTGTCCACGACCACCATGATGACGCGGTCTCCGGTGGTATGGCCATAGGTATCGTTGATGATTTTAAAATCGTCGATATCCACCATGATGACGGCAAAGGATGTGCCCATGACCGCGGCCTGTTCCACCAGGCGGTGGACCCGCTCATCGAAGCTGCGCCGGTTCAAGGCGCCGGTAAGCCCGTCTGTTTCCGAGTCGCTGCGAGCCCGCGCCAATTCGGCACTCAAGTGCTTGACCTGGGTGGAAAGGGCGTCCAGGTCGGTCCTGTCCTTGGCCTTTTTTTCTTCCAGGGTTTTGCGGATCTGCTCCACTTCGGTTTGCAACGCGTCCTTGAGGGCCCGGATATCGTCCAGCAGGCTGATCTGTTCGATTTTTTCGCTCTGCCGATAGACATTCTGGTAATAGAGGCGGTTGTCGGTATCCAGGGCGGTCAGCGCCTTGGTC
>Ga0116204_1002174_pt1 | contig 10683 bp, 7 predicted proteins | sample LakKivwa52mmetaG_FD_94481 | JGI IMG/M metagenome (GOLD analysis project Ga0116204, IMG submission 94481) | Anoxic lake water microbial communities from Lake Kivu, Rwanda to study Microbial Dark Matter (Phase II) - Lake Kivu water 52m metaG | ecosystem: Environmental > Aquatic > Freshwater > Lake ... | reverse complement strand
GTCATCGGCGTCGAGCGTTCGCTGGAGATCGCGGTCGCCCGCTTCGTGGTGGTTCACCAGTTTCCATACACCGAACCCGACCGCAGCCATGCTTGCAACGGCGACGATGGTGAGCAGGACCGAACCCATGCCTGCAGGGTAACGGCACGAATGGACCCGACATGGATGCGACGGAATGGAACGATGGCAACGACCCGAAGGGATGAGCGGATGCGATCCGAATGGCGCGAGTGAATCAGCGCGAGGAAAATCCGCTGCATACGCCGCGCCTGGTTCGCGGCTGTCTAGTGTGTCGCGCGAAGCGGCGCGTGTGCGCCGGTCCTTCGACGGAGCAGCACGAACAACGGCAAACAAGGGGGAATCACATGCGGCAGAACGACTCATGCAGGTGTGCGTCATCGCGCGCGGAGATCGAACAACTTCACGAACGCAAGCGCCGTGCGCGCGCCGCGGCGATTGACCGTCTGGTGGCGGATGCGCGGGACAAGGGTGGCTGCACGGACCGTATGTATTGGACCATTGTGCACGACTTTGAGCGAGCAGAGTGGACGACCAACTTGCAGCAGCTCGAGGAGATTGGCGTGTGTCCGCCTCCGCCAGGCGATGTGGGCGACACGGAGTTGTCGCTCGTGCTCTGGGAACTGATCGATGCTCTTGCGGGACTCGGCATCTACCTTCTTCATACGGACCATCTGACGGACCGCGAGCTCTACGATCGACTGATGCTGCATGTGCTGCGCGAGCAGGTGCGCGACCTTCCGCCCGACGCGAGCGTGCATGAGTACATCGATCTATCGCCGCTGTTGAAGCGTGGAGGTTCGGACAACGACGCGGACGAAACGCCACAGCCCGCTGCCGCGCCTTCATGGCACGACGCGATCCACACGCAGCCTTCGGTGGACGGACGCCGCGATCATCTGTTGCCGAGGCCACCCGCCAAAGGTGACTGACAGTGGGTTTTGAGGTGGTGCAGTCGACCAAAAGCAACTGGCGGGTCGGCGCCCGCTGAGGTGCGCCGACCCGCCTCGTTGGCCAACGGTTGTTTGTTGCGACACCACACCGCACCGATGGGCTTGGCACAACCGTCGGATTCCTCATCTCGCTCCGCAAGCGAAAGGCAGGATTTTTGGGCTAACCTTTTGGCTGATGTCACAGTTGCGCGCGTGCGAGCAAGTGGGTTGTAAATCGCAAGTGCGGTCGCAAGTGCAGTCGCAAGTGCGGCTTGCGCCCTTGGATAGGTGTCATGCCTGGCGCCGCCCGCTCCGCCATGTGTTGATTTTGCTTGCGGCCACTGGTGCGGCCACTGGGGCAGCCATTGGGGCGGCGTTGGTGCTGGCTGCGTGCTCGGGCGCACCCCGCAAGGTGACCGTTCCAGCGCCGCTCGTTGGAAAGTGGTTTGGCCAGAACGCGGGTGACGCGATCGAGTTCACCGACTCGGGCGTTTTTGTTCTTGAGCTCCGAGGGGTCGATCCGCTCATCGGTCGCTGTGTGTTCAAAGGAACGCGCATCACGCTTCGGTATCAACTCGGTTCCATCATCTGCCCGGAAGAGCCGGGCGAGTACACGCTCGAAGTAGATGGGCCATCGCTGAAGTTCATCGATGCGGTCGACACATGCAATTCCCGCAGGGATGCCTTCGCTCAGTCGTGGCGAAAGGGTGAGCAGGGATGATGGTTGTTGTTGCGGCGATCGCGGCGGCACTATCCGTCTCGGCATTTGGTCCGCCTGTGCGCGGCGCCGCCGTGCCCGCGGGCGCGCTCGACTGTTTTGGTGAGGCGGGCGAGCAGCGGATTGTGCGACTCGCGAGTGGGTCGGGTCAGGCGGATGAAGAGCTCAAGAGCGCTCGAGAAGAACTGGTGAAGATTGCCGCAGAAGTCCTGGCGAGTGGCGAGTCGACGCAGGGATCGGATGACAAACAGCCCAAGACAAAGGCAAGGGTCGGCAGTTCGTCCAAGCGGGGCTCAGCGCTCGGAGCTCTTCAGCCGAAGCTTGAGTCGCTCACGCAGTCGGCGGCCACGGTTCGCATTCTGCAATTGGTGGGCAGTGCGCCCGAAGCGGAGAGGACGAGTGTGGCGCAGGAGTATCTGACTCACTCCGCATTCGCGCGCGCTCTGGCATTGATCGTGGATCTCAGCAGCGAGGATGCGGGGAAGGTGCAGCGTGTGGCGCGACTGCTCATGCAAGAGCGTTCGAATGCGGTGGATGCGGCGCCCGAGCTCGCGGCGGCCGTCTCGGTGGTGTGTGATGCGCCCGTCGTGGCGCAGGTGAATGAGAATCTCGCGAGCGGGAGTGGAGCGCTTGCGGTGTTCGATCACTTCTGCCGCAACGAACGCAGCATGATCTTCGGGATCAAAGATGTGCCGAGCGAAGCATGGGTCTTTGTGGTGGATGTCGCGGCGCCCGAAGCGGAGATGCAGTGGGCCGTGCAGCAGTTTGCCAAGCAGCAAGACATCGGTGCGTTGTACGACCGAGTGGAGTATGACAACGACCATCTCGAGAAGGGCACGCCGAAGAAAGTCACGCAGGCAGGTTGGAATCTGCCGAACATACTCAGACATGGCGGCGTCTGTGCCGATCAGGCGTACTTCTGTGCAACCGTCAGCAAGTCGCTCGGCGCGCCTGCCGCGGTGACGGTTGGTCGCGATGGCAGTCTGAGCCACGCCTGGATCGGCTACGCGATGCGTGGGCGCGGCGGGCCGACATGGGCGGAGTGGGGGCGCTTCGGCGGATACGTGGGAGTTGAGGGGATGATCCTGCATCCGCAGACGGGGAAGTCCGTGTCGAGCACGCTGATGCCGATGCTGACCGAGTATGGACGAACGCCTGTCGCTTATCGAAGGCTTGTGGCTGGACTACGTATCGCTGCGGCCGAGTCGAAGTCTGTCGACGATGCACTCGAACTGGCGCGCATCGGGCTTCAGATCGGCGTCACGGATTCGCGAACCTGGGATGTCGTTGCACGCGCAGCTGCGACCGGCAAAATGAGCGAGGCACAGAAGAAACAGTGGTCGGACGATGTCATCACGCTGTGCCTCGACTCCTATCCCGAGTTTGCCTGGCGCATGATTGAGCCGATGATCACATCGATTCCCGATGCACAGGAACGCGTTCGCACGCTCGATCGGTTTGCAGGCGTCTTTTCAGATCGAGGGGACATCGTTGGACAGATCCTCATGCAGGAGGCTCGGCTGCTCGAGGCCGCGGGCGACTTCACGGCCGCAGGGCGCTGCTACGACCGAATCATCACGGACTACGCAAACGACGGACCGTTTGCGTTCGATGCGGCGCTTTCGGGCGCCAAAATCCTTCGCAATCAGGGCAACATGATGGGGCTCATCCAGTTCATACAGCGTGCGTTTCGAAACATGGAGCCGCCGAACGGGATCAGCTCGATCTTCGCGCGTCAAACAAACTGGTACCGCTGCGGATCGATGTTGGTCGATGCGCTCCGCGCCGCTGGCCAAGGCCAACAGGCGGATCTCATTCGTGCCCAGATGGACTCGGTGATGAAGTGACGCGTGGGCTTGCGCCGCCGCTTCCGCCGAGCGGGGCGTTGCCGCGCATCAATGAAGTCGCGCAGTGATGGCGGTAAGCATTCCATGGGGATGGTCACGCGGGGCTCGAAGCCCACGAGCCGCATGCAGTGCCGCCAGGGTGCACCGTGCGGCTGCACACGATCGCCGAATCGGCGATGCACGGCCACATGCGCCAGTTCATGGCAGAGCACTTCGCGAAGCAGCGCCTCACAACCGCTCTGCGCAAGTCCACAGTTCATCCGAATCAGTCCCTGCCTGCTGTAGGCGCGGCCAAGGCTACGAACCATCCGTCCACTCCAGCGAACGAGACACTCGTGCGCGAGTCGTTCATCTTGCCAGTGTTTGCACCACGAGATCGCATCGCCGCGCAGCGATTGGCAGAGGTCGGGCGGCCACGGCAGCGCAGCGGAAGCATCGACGGCACTTGCGGCGGTATGGTCCATCCGGCCGCGAGTGTAGATGTGCATCGTTTGCCGCCGTATCAAGCTGCGCGGCACACGCGTCGAGCGGGGTGCTATTGTTCCCTCCGTGGGCGATCAAAGCGGGTCTCGACCAAGTGCGTTTCAACTGCTCTTCGACGCGCGGCTGAACAAGGCGGGTGCGTTCACCGAGGATGAACGAACGGCGCTCGGGCTTGAGGGGCTGCTCCCCGATGCGGTGGAAACCCATCAACTGCAGCTCCTGCGTGCGCGCGCGCAGTTCGATGCGCAGCCCACCGACCTTGGGCGTTACCAGTTCATGTCAGCGCTGCATGACCGGCAAGAGCGCCTCTTCTTCGCGCTCATGCGCAGCGACTTCCAGCGCTTCATGCCGATTGTCTACACGCCGACGGTCGGGGAAGCGTGTCAGCGCTTTGGACACATCATGCGTCGACCGAAGGGCATGTACATCTCGGTCCGTCACCGCGGCCGTATTGCTCAAGTGCTCCGCAACTGGCCCGTTCGCGACATCCGCTTCATCGTGGTCACCGATGGTGAACGCATCCTTGGGCTGGGCGACCTCGGTGTATGCGGCATGCCGATTCCCATCGGCAAACTCGCGCTCTACACGGCCTGCGCTGGCGTTCCACCCGAGGCCGCATTGCCCGTGGTACTTGACATGGGTACGAACAACCAGTCGTTCCTCGAAGACCCGCTCTACCCAGGGCTTCGTCAACCGCGCGTCGCAGCGAGCGACGCACTTTCATTTGTCGACGAGTTCGTCGATGCCGTGCAGGAGGTGTTTCCGCGCTGCTGCATCCAGTTCGAGGACTTCACAAACCGCAATGCGATTCCCATGCTCGAGCGGTACCGAGACCGAGTGTGCATGTTCAACGACGACATCCAGGGGACCGCAGCCGTTGGCGTGGCGGGACTCTTCGGTGCATGCCGCATTGCACGCAGCGAGATGCGCGACCAGCGGCTGTTGTTCCTTGGTGCAGGGAACGCGGCTGTCGGCATCGCAGATCTGTTTGTGCGTCACCTCGAATCGATCGGTGTTTCGCAACGCGAGGCGCTCGCGCGCTGTCACTTCATGAACTCGCGCGGGCTCATTCACGCGGGCATGAATGGACTCCCCGACTACCTGCACAGGTATGCGCATCCGATTGCCGTTCCGGTGCCAGCGGGTACTCGCGGGAACGAACACTCGCCCATCACCCGACTGCTCGATGCAGTGGAGATCATCCGTCCGACGGCACTGATCGGCGTCTCGGCTGTCCCCAACACGTTCGACGAGGCGGTGATCCGATCGATGGCGCGCATCCATTCGCGGCCCATCATCTTTCCGCTGTCAAACCCGACATCCAAGTCCGAGTGCACTGCAGAGGAAGCGATCCGCTTCAGCGATGGCCGCGCCATCGTGGCCACTGGCAGCCCCTTCCCGCCCATGCACTTTCAGGGAAAGTTGTTCGTGCCAGGGCAGGGCAACAATGTCTACATCTACCCCGCAATCGGCATGGCGGTCTTCGCGACGCAGGCGCTGCGAGTGACCGACGAGATGTTTCTGCGTGCTGCGGAGTCCCTTGCGGCGCAGACCACAGATCAGGATCTCTCGGTGGGGCTGATCTTTCCGCCCATCGCATCCATCTTTGATACGAGCATCCGAATCGCGATCGACATCGCATCGTTGGTCTTCGATGCGGGGCTCGCCCGCGTCGATCGACCTGAAGACATCGACGCATTTGTACGCAGGCAGGTCTACGACCCGGACTTCTGATTGGTGCTCGGGGGCGGCGCAGGCGCTCGCGCGGGGGTCGGCGTTGGCGTGGTCGCGGGCGCATCTGCCGAGATGATCTTCGCGTACACCCAGAAGTCGCTGCTGCGCGTGTTTCCGCTCGGATCCCGCGCTGTCATCGAAATGGGCGCAAGGAGGATTCGCGCGCCGTCCGCCGTGTCCGCACCGACAGCCGTCGCTCCCGCACCAGCCGTCGCTCCCGCACTAGCCGTCGCAACCATGGACACCATCGCGCCGTCGCTGTCCGAGCGCTGCCCGGAAAACTTCACTTCGATGCGCGGGTCCTTCGATTGAACGCCGGTGACGATCCAGCCTTGCGCGCGTTTGAGTTCAAAGTCGAATGGCAGCGGCACCCCGACCTGCAGCAGGCCAAGATTGGCGCGGTACTCGGCGAAGGGAAGTTGCGGCGCGATCTTGGTGCACGAATGCCGCACGCGCATGTCGATCACGGGAGCAAGCGGGTGATCGGTCTCGATGATCAGGTAAGGCGGCATGCGCTCGCAGGGGATGCCTTGAAAGTCGTAGGCCACGTCGTAGGCGGTCAGCGGTTCGTCGATCGCCGGGTTCCACCCGATGAACTGCGGCGGTTTCCCCATGACCGAGAGCACTCGAAACGGTCGACCATCGGTGCACGACACCTTCATCTCGCCCACGAGCGGTGGCGGCGCAACTGAAGAGTTGCGCTGCGGGTCATCGAAGACATTGATGTAGGGCACGCGCTTGTTCTCGATCACATCGATGCAAGTGGACCGCACCGCATACGCGATCTCTCCCTGCATTTGCAGCGTGATCGGCGCACTGCGATCGGAAAAGGTCAGCGTCACTGCAGCTGTCTTGACGCCCGTTGAGGCAGCGACCTTCATCGTGAGTGGAATCTCGATGCTGCCTTTGGGTGGGATGACCTTTCCCGCCGCATCGACAGTCGTGCATGTGCAGGTCGGAACAACGGACGCGATTGTGATCGGCTTGTCAGTGATGTTCGAGAGACGAAAGGACCGCGTGACTGTGTCGCGCGGCTGCATCAGTCCGAGGCTGATGAACGGCGGGTCGACCAGAATGGTGGCGTTGGCGCTTTGGGCGAAGACGGGCTCGCTGCACCACAGACCGATCATCGCTGCCAATGCAAGGGCGCAAGCCGTGCGATGCCGCAGCGCGCAAGCAACTCGTCGAAGACTCATCATCGCGGCACTATAGGATCGCAAGCATGAAAGCCATCGTGATCGAGCGGCAAGGCAGCCCAGTCGCCGCGAATATCTCACTTGTCGACGGACGCGATCAACCGCAGCCGCGCGCGGGCGAAGCACTCATACGAACTGAGGCGTCGGCGCTGAACAGCCTGGATTTGTGGGTCGGGCGCGGTCTTCCTGGCATCGAGACGCGTTACCCGTTCTCGTCTGGGTCGGATGGAGCGGGCACGATCGTGTCGGTCGGGCAGGGTGTCGATCCCGCGTGGCAGGGGCGCCGTGTTCTCTTGAACGCAGCCGTTGTGCAGGAACTGCAGCCGCACCCGGACCGAGGGGAGGCAGGAGAGGACATCTCGATGATCGGCGAGCATGTCGAGGGCACGATGCGCGAGTTCTTCACGGCGCCAGTAACGAACCTGCTTCACATTGGTGATACGGATGCGGTGCAAGCGGCCGCATTCGGGCTCACGCACTTGACTGCCTGGCGAATGCTCATCACAAGGGCGCGGCTACGGGCCGGATCGACCGTGCTCGTGACCGGCATCGGCGGGGGCGTTGCGTTAGCCCTTCTCAACATCGCCAAGCACTTCGGTTGCAGAGTCGTGGTGACGAGTCGACATCAGAGCAAGCTCGATCGCGCCCTGGTCCTCGGCGCGGATCATGGGGTTCTCGATGATGGGTCTGATTGGTCGAAGGGAGTGCGCGCGTGGACTGGGCGGCGGGGGGTCGATGTGGTGGCTGACTCGGTTGGACAGGCAGTGCATTTGCACAGCATCAAAAGTCTTGCGCGCGGCGGCGTCTTTGTCACTTGTGGCGCGACCACGGGTGGCGATGCAACAACCGATCTGACACGAGTTTTCTGGAACCAATTGTCGATTTTGGGCTCCACGATGGGGGACATGTCCGAGTTCCGAGAGGTCACAGCCCTGCTGCAAAGCGGCGCAATCAAGCCAGTTGTGGATTCGGTTCACAGTCCTGCTGAAGCGAAAACGGCCTTCAAAAGGCTCGAGTCTTGGGAGCAGTTTGGCAAAGTTGTCATCGACTGGCGCTAAGAAACGATAGAAAGTCCGATAACAGGTGCATTGATCATTTTTGCGTAAATTCAAAACAAAATTAGCGCACTTCTTGAGTGGCTCTATGTTTCACCCGATGCTCGCGTTGCGTTTTAGTAAAGGCGGGCCTTGTGTGTTTCGTTGTTTAGATCAACTTCAATCACCTTCGTTCAGTTCGCAAACTTAGTCAAGGAGTTCAGATGAACATCACTGGAGTCTGTAAGACATCATTGGTTGCTGGCGTTTTCGCCGCGGCCTTCATCGCCGCCGGCGCGGCAGCGCAGGGCGCTGACGAGTGTTCGGGCGCAACAGCGCTGTCGAACGGCACGGCTGCACCATTTAGCACAACAACAGCCACCCCAAGCGCAGGCGCCGTTGATGACGCGCTTTGCGCGGGCACCTACCTGAACTGGCTCGCCACCCAGAATGATGTGTGGTTCAAGTACACGGCGCCAGAATCGGGTTTGCTTGAAGTCAACACTTGTCTCTCGGGCAGCTACGACACATCAGTCGTTGTGTACTCGGGAAGCTGCTCGGCATTGACGGCCATCGCGTGCAACGGCGACGGCACTGGATTGCAAGGCTGCCAAACCTATTACTCACGCATTGTCGACATTGCCGTGAGCGCAAATCAGACCGTTTTTATCCGCATCGGCGGCTATAACGGTGAAGTTGGCTCTGGTCAGGTTGTTGCCTTGTTTACCGCCACCTCTGCATCTTGCCTTGGCGCCGTGGGTGCGTGCAACGAAGCGCACGGTGGACTTGGTTGCGACAACGCGGCCTGCTGCCAAGCGGTGTGTGATTTCAACCCGATCTGCTGCGATGTCGGATGGGACGCGAACTGCGTGTCAAGCGCCATCGAGCAGTGCGGTTACTACTTCTGCCCACCTGCGACGGGGGCGCCTGTGAACAACTGCGCAACATCGGCGACCACCCTCTCGGGCAGCGTGGACAGCAATGTCAACTTCAACACCGCCAACGCAACGACGGACGGACCTGATCACGCGGGTGCAACCTGCGCCTCGGGCTCTGACATCATCGCCAGTGACATTTGGTGGAAGATCGTGCCTGAGCGGAATGGTGCCCTCAAGGTCTCCACATGCGGCTCGGTCAGCTTTGACAACAAGCTTGCCGTGTACAACTTGGGCACAGATCCAGCGGCGTTCGACTACAACGAACTCGCTGGAGCTCTCGTTGGCTGCAATGATGACGGTGTTGACTGCAACACGACATCCAACCCCCCAACCACCTACGCGTCCGAACTGTCGGTGAATGTTGTTGCTGGTCGCACCTACCTGATTCGCCTTGGCGCTTATGCCGATGGCGACACTGGTTCTGGTGTGATGCGCGTCACCGTTCCTGCAGCGTGCACGCTGCCCTCAGGCGGACCTGAAGGCGAGGAGTGCGGCAGTGACTCAAACGACGGCTGCAATGGCCCAACGGGTGGCTTTGGCAACCTGAACTTTGGTCAAACCATTCTTGGCAACTTCTGGGCCGACGCGGACACTCGTGACACGGACTTCTACCAGTTCCAAGTCACGGCTCCGACGCAGGTGACTGTGTCGGTCAAGTCGGCGAGTTTGGCCACGGTTCTGCTGCTCAAGGGTGACCTCAGCGTCGCCGAGTGCGCTGGTGTGCAAATCGTCGCAACGGGCGCTGGTAACTGCCCAACCTCGGCGTCATCGTGTCTCGCTCCAGGCGTCTATTACGCATTCGCGGCGATCGCTGGTTTCACTGGCGCTCCCTGCGGAAGCGGTGAGATCAATGATTACTCGATCGAGCTGAGCGGCGCTCCTGCAACCTGCCCCATCACCCTCTCGGGTGGCTTCGATGGCACAACCACGCAGCCGGGCGTTTGCGCGAATCCAGGTCCGACAACTGTGACGACATCTACCGCTGCAACATTCGGTGGACTCGTTGCCTGTGCAGCCGCCCCTGCGTTCCCGAACTGCTCGGGCGGTGGCACCGGTGCCAACAGCTTTGCGCGCTCGATTCCTGCCGGCCAGTTGACCGGCGAGATCAGCTGCATTGACCTTGGCGTGTTCTGTGTCGTTCGTGATGTGAACGCAGCGAACACCGCTTGCGTGACCTACATCAGCGACATCGCTTTGCCCGCCAAGGTTGGCATTTATGCCGACCTTGACGGCGGCGCTCCCCGGTTCAAGACCGTCGATGATGGCGCCGATGGCGGCGACCTCAAGGCGGTCTTCGTGCAGGATGTGCTGGTGCCAGGCGGTGCATACAAGGCAACCCTCAACTTTGAGGCTCCCGTGTGCGTCCAGGATTACGCCAACAATAACTTGGTCGTTATCATGGATGTTCCAGATATGATCGTGGGTCAGCCTGGTGTCCCTGCAGCGTCGGGTTACGGCCTTCGCGCTGCCGGCGCGGCTGTCACGGGTGAGGGCTCCAACACCTACCTGCGGCTTAGCTGTGCGGACGGTGCTGGTGCGTATGTGCTCGCGGAGTCGCTTGGTGCAACATTCACGGCCCAGTGGATCGTGAATGTCAACGGCACCAACGGCGCCTCTTGCAGCGCACCACCATGCCCTGCCGACTTCAACGGCGACGGCGTGCGCAACGGTACGGATCTCACTGTGATCCTCTCTGGTTGGGGAACCCCGGCCGGCGATGTGAACGGTGACGGCACCACCAACGGCACGGATCTCACGGTCCTGCTGAGCGGTTGGGGCACGT
>Ga0116204_1002172_pt1 | contig 10689 bp, 7 predicted proteins | sample LakKivwa52mmetaG_FD_94481 | JGI IMG/M metagenome (GOLD analysis project Ga0116204, IMG submission 94481) | Anoxic lake water microbial communities from Lake Kivu, Rwanda to study Microbial Dark Matter (Phase II) - Lake Kivu water 52m metaG | ecosystem: Environmental > Aquatic > Freshwater > Lake ... | reverse complement strand
TCCATGTTCCCAAGTTACAGAACTATTACCGGCCCATTGGTCAGTTCATCTGGATCAACTTCCTTCCCATGGGACTCTTAGGTCTGGCAGATCTTCTCCAGAGGAACAAGATTTCCACCGAGGTTGTCCACCTGGGAGTGGAGTGGATCGAAGACCCCCGCTTCTCGATTGTCGACTATATCAAAGAGAAGAGTCCCCGGATCGTTGCGCTTGATCTCCACTGGCACCATCAGAGTTATGATGTCCTTGAAGTGGCAGGAAAAGTGAAGCAGGCCTTCCCCTCCGTCTATGTTTTACTTGGAGGATTTACGGCAAGCCTCTTCCATGAGGAGATTCTGAGGAATTTTGATGGGGTCGATGGAGTGATCCGGGGAGAGGCGGAAACTCCCATCCTGGAATTAGCCCACGCCGTCCATCAGGGAGAAAAGGATCTCTTCTCCATTCCGAATCTCACCTGGAGAAGAAATGGAAGGATTATGATCAATCCTCTTTCTTATGTGGCCACTGAAGAGGATTTGAACCGGCTCTCTTTCACGAACTTCCCCCTGCTGAAAAATTATTCAACTTATATCCGTTACATCGGGCAACCCTTCTATGTGAAGGGCGTCTCAAGAGAGAAAAATTTCTGGATGTATTCCCTGAAATCGCGCATCTATCATCTCACCCTGGGCAGGGGTTGCCCTGTTCAATGCACCTGGTGCAGCGGCAACATTCCTTCTCAGAAGACGATTACCGGCCGGAAAAATGTCACCTACAGAGGGGTGGAGGAGGTTCTCCAGTCGATCAGGGAAGCCCTCTCTTTCGGATATGAGACCTTTCATATCTGTTTTGATCCATATCCCGGGAAACCGGAATACTTTCTAAACCTCTTCTCCCGTATCCGTGAGGAGAAGATCCGGATGGAATGTTTCTTCGAGTCGTTCGGATTGCCCACCCACGCTTTTATCCGATCTTTTAAAGAGACCTTTCCCGGGCCGAAGTCCCTTGTCGGCCTTTCACCGGATGTCGGATCGGATCGGCTGAGGAAGGTTCATAAGGGAAATGCCTATACGAACCGGGATCTAATGGAGTGCCTCGACCGGTTAAAGGACCATGAGGTTTTCTGCGACCTCTTCTTCACGATGGGCGTGCCCTTTGAGAAGGAGGAGGATCTCGAACAGACGATCCGGCTTCAGAAGGAGATCCGGAGCCGCTATCCCAATGTGAAGGGAATTCGCACTTTTACGATAGAGATGGAGCCGGGCTCTCCGTGGCATCTGGATCCGGAGACCTTCGGCGTGAAGACTTCCCTCTGGAATTTTATGGATTTCTATCATTACCATTCCGGCAGAGAGAACGCCTTTTCATCCCTCGGCTACTGGATTCCGGATTATTTTGAGGGTGTAAAGGATGGGAAGGAATTCGAGACAAAGCTGAATCAATTGAAATGCAGACAGTTCTGTTTCATCCATCCTAATGCGAGAAAATCATCGAGCCCCTTCTGGGGAAGAAGGCTCTGCGATCTTTCGAACCTCTATTGGAAGATGAAAGGGTTGATAGGGAAGGAGTAAATAACCAATAACCAATGACCAATAACCGGATAATAAACAATCACCAAAACAATAACTCCCCCTTTCCCCCTCTTAACATAAGAGGGGGAAAGGGGGTGTTATCAGTTATTAAAATTTCAAAACAGAAGGAGGAGCCTGCGATGAAGAAGATGGGTCTGATTTTTTGCGCTGTTCTGAGTCTTTCCGTATTATCTTTTCTACCGCTTCATGCCAGCGACATCGGCAAAGAGGTAAAGATCACCTATCTCGGCCATGCGGCCTTCAAGTTTGTCTCACCCAAAGGGGTGGTGATCTATGTCGATCCCTTTCTGAGCGGAAATCCAAAGACCCCGCCGGAACTGAAGGCTGTTGAGAAGGCGGATCTCATCCTTGTGACTCATGGGCATGGCGATCATGTAGGCGATACCCTGGCTATCGCAGAGAAGACGAATGCAAGGATCGTTGCCATACCTGAGCTGGGAAGATACCTGACCCGGAAGGGCGCCAAGAATGTCACAGGAATGAATAAAGGAGGGACGTTTACCTCTCACGGGGTTGCTATCACGATGGTCCATGCCCTTCACAGTTCGAGTGTGACCGAAGGGGATCAGGTCATCTACACAGGAGAGCCGGCAGGATTCGTCATTCGATTTGAAAACGGCTTCACCCTTTATCATGCAGGAGATACCGGTGTTTTCGGAGACATGAAGATTATCGGTGAGATTTATAAGCCGGAGCTCTCCATCCTTCCTATTGGAAGTCACTTCACCATGGACCCACGGGAAGCGGCCTATGGGGCAAAACTGCTCGGCTCGAAATATGTGATCCCCATTCATTACGGAACCTTTCCCATACTGACGGGCACGGTTGAGGATTTTCAAAAATGGATGAAAGAACTTCCCCAGACCAAAGTGCTGGTTGTAAAACCCGGTGAAACGGTTCAGTAATTGGCTTAACCCTTTCCATATTCCCTCTTGTAACCTCCTCCTAACCCCACCTCCCCTCCCCTTAAATTAAGGGGAGGCCGGGAGGGGTTAAGAGAGGAGAGGCATCAATTTCCAAAATATCCATTGAATCTGCCCAGAGAAATTTGGTAGACTACATTTTAACAATGAAGAAGAGAATCAAAGAGTTCATCAGCGATCTTCAGGATTTTTACCTCCTTTCCTATCATGGCTTCATGGGAGTGATGAGGCGTCCCTTCTATTTTAAGGATTTGATTGAGCAGATGGACTACGCTGGGTCAGGCTCCTTTTTCATCATCCTTCTCATCTCTCTCTTCATCGGAATGGCGCTCTCCCTTCAACTCTCTGCAGAGCTTTCAAGGCTTGGGATGAAGATGTATACGGGAAAGATCGTGGGGATCTCAATCATCAGGGAGATCGGTCCTGTGCTGACCGCGCTGGTCTTTGCAGGACGGGTGGGTTCGGGCATGGCCTCGGAATTAGGGTCGATGGTGCTCGGTCACCAGGTTGATACCCTACGGGTTTTCGGCGTCGATCCGGTGAAAAAGCTGGTCACTCCGAGGTTATTGAGCGCCGTCCTCATGTTGCCTGTCCTCACCCTCATTGGCGATTGCGTCTCCCTTTTCGGTGCCTATTATATTGCTGTTTTTGTAAGTTATCAGAGCGGAACTTTCTTCTGGAGCTCGATACGGGATATTCTGATCTACGAAAATGTGTTAGCGGGTTCGATCAAGCCCTTTATCTTCGGTTTTTTGATCGCCTGCATCAGTTGTTATATGGGACTCTCCACCAAAGGCGGCGCCATCGGCCTGAGGCGGACGACCACCCGGGCTGTGGTCATCTCATTCATCGCCATCATCGTCTCCGATTTCATCCTGACCAGAGTCTTGCTCTATGTTTTAGGGTTTAGCGTATGATCGAATTTGACCGGGTCTCCTTCTCTTATGGAAACCATCCCATCCTCAACGCTCTGAGCTTCTCTGTCCACGAGGACGAAAGAGTGGCCATCCTCGGAGGAAGCGGAGACGGAAAGACGACCGTCCTGAAACTGATCATCGGGCTTTTGAGGCCAGACTCCGGGAAGATCCTCATCGACGGGGAGGACATCACTGGAAAAACAGAGGAGGAACTGCGGGATATCCGGATCAAATTCAGCATGGTCTTTCAGGATGGAGCCCTCTTCGATTCCTTGAGCGTGAAAGAGAATGTGGCTTTTCCGCTCCGCGAATACACGGGAATGACCGAAGAGGAGATCGACCGGAAGGTGAGAGAGCTGCTGAGAAGGGTGGGGCTGGAAGAGGCGATCGGACAAATGCCCGAGGAGCTCAGCGGCGGGATGCATCGAAGGGTGGCCATCATGAGAGCGATGGCTGCCTTTGAGCCGAAGATGTTTCTCTATGACGAAGCCACCACCGGTCTCGATCCTGTCAGCGCGGATGTCATCTGTAAATTGATTCTTGACATCTCAGGGCAGGGAGGAGGATTTATCATTGTTACTCATAAGATGTTTGACGCCTTCAGATTGGCCAACCGGTTCATGTTTTTAAAGGGAGGCAGGATGATCTTCGATGGGGATAGAGAAACCCTGTTGGAGTCGACCCTTCCAGAGATACGGATCTTTCTCAGAGAACTGAGCGTCGATTCTAACAGATGAGCAGTCCACCTATGGAGGAAAGAGATGTTTGACATGAGGAAACAACTGAGGTGGTCGAAGTTAAAGGTGGGTATGGTGATCACGCTTGCCAATCTTGTGCTTCTGGTCGCCATCTTTTTTGCCGGAGGGATTGAAAAGATCTTCTCCCCGAAGATGGATCTGAAGATTCAGTTTCAGGATGTGAGGGGATTGCGGAAAGGGGCGCCGGTCTGGATCTTCGGGACGGAAGTGGGTTCTGTCAGGGAGATCCACCTGGATCGAACCCTTGGCGCGGTGGTGACGATCTCTCTTAATATGAGGGTCCAGGAGTTTCTTAAAAAAGATGCCAGGGCCAGCATTATGACCATGGGACTTTTAGGCGACAAATATATCGAACTCAGCACGGGCTCTCCAAAGGCGGAGCCGATCGAACGGGGAGAGATGCTCAAGGGGTCGGTTCCAGTCGAGATTTCAGAGATCATGGAGACCGCGGGAATCTCCATCGGAAAGGTAGGCGATGTCATCAATCGATTGGATAACCTGATTTTAAAAATAGATGAAGGAGAGGGAACGCTGGCAAAATTTCTCACCGATCCGTCCATCTACGACAACCTCAATCGAAGCGTCAAAACCTTATCCCTCACCCTCGAAGAGATCAAGGGCTCCAGGGGGACGCTCAAGATGCTTGTGGAGGACCCCTCCCTCTATCAGAAAATGGTCTCTGCGGTTTCCTCCATCGAGGAGTTTGCAAAGAAGACGAATGAATCCGTAGGAGAGATAACCCGAAAGGTGAACGAGAGCCAGGGAACACTTAAAAAACTGGTGGAGGACCCTTCCCTCTACGACAAAGCTCTGGCAACCGTTTCATCAATGGAACAGTTCAGCAAAAAATTGAACGATGAGACCGGCACCCTGAAAAGGCTAATTGAGGATCCTCAACTCTATGAGAATCTCAATGATGGGGCGGCCCGTCTCTCTTCCATTCTGAAAAGGATCGATCAGGGAGAAGGTCTGGCAGGATCATTGCTGAAAGATAAGGAGCTGATCAAAGAATTGGAGGAGACCCTCAATGAGTTCAGAGGGGCGGCAGGAGAGTTAAAAGAGTTGGTCAAAGATATCAAAACGAACCCGAAAAAATATTTGAAGTTCAGTATCTTCTGAGAAATGTTTCATGACGGATGCGTTACTCACGAACTATGAAAATATTCCGGGTGCTTGGGTTAAGGTTAAGGTGACGAAGCCCCTGCCTACCGGCAGGCAGGCGTTTCGGTTACTGGTTAAGGTTACGTGCAAAGAATTAAGAGACGATAAACGTAGCCTTTTATTAACGATACGGGCATCTTTACCGTTACCGTTGCAACGCCCCCTTTATTTTAAGGGGAAATTAATCCACCACCTCATAGACGGTCAGGGGCGAGGAATGGCCTTTGACGGTAACCTCTCCCAAAATTCGCAATGGATAAGGATGGGGATCGGGCAATTGACGGGCGACCTCATCCGAAATGAGCATCGAAACCTTTAGAGACTTCGTTAATTCTTCGAGGCGCTTCGCAAGGTTGACGGTGAGGCCCAGAACCGTGGAATCCATCCGTTCAGAGGAACCGATCGTTCCCAGAATAACCAGCCCGCAGTGCACGCCGATGCCGATCTGAATTACTTGATTCGAAGAAAATTCATTTCCTTCGTTAAAAGCGTTGACCGAGGCCAATATCTCCATGCCACAAGCCACAGCCCGCTGGGCCGAATCAGCCCCTTCAAAGATACACAAAACCGCATCTCCGAGAAACTTGTCGATCACCCCCTGCCTTGCATTTACCACATGAGCGATTTCCTCATAGAGCTGGTTGACAAGGGTGATCAGCTGGCCCGGGGGGAGACGTTCCGATAAGGCAGTAAATCCGTGAATATCGCAACAGAGAATGGTTGCCCATTGCTGATCAGCCTCTCCCGGGCGGATCGATCCAAGGCCACGGGATGCAATGCGGCGAAGATAAGCCGGAGGGACAAACTTTTCAAAGACATCCCTGGCTTCACGGATGGCCGATTCCAGGGATCGGAAGTGGAGGGCAACCGCAATGGTCAGAAAGATCGAGAGCCAAATCGAGGTGAACCATAAGATCTGACCCTCAATGGGAACAGAAAACCCGGCCGAGCGGAGGGCGTCGTGGAGTCCCCCCAGAAGCCAGAACGCCATTCCAATGGCAAAAGGAAGGAGATAGGCTGGTCTCTGAGCCTTTGTCCGCCACAATTTGTGAACCGTAAGCAGGAAATAAAACAGACAAATGAGAAGGGAGAAGGAATGGATCAGGGGCCTGAGAACCTTCGACTGAGGCCTCAGGATACCTGATGCAATCTCATGAGGGACAGGGGGACTTCCCATCAACCAGGGGCCCTGTCCCAGAAGAGCCAGACCAGCAAGGAGGATGCTTATCCCGATCATCGATCTGGAGAGCCATCCCAGCCGATCATTGGATAGGGAGGCATTGAACCAGGCCCAGCTTGCCGGCAGGAGGGCCAATGCGGCGAGGTCGATCCTGTATCCCATCAGGAGGGAGGCATGCGACTTCTGAAAGCCATAGATGACCCAGCCAAGAAAGAAGAAGGTGAAAAGTAGATAAAAAAGAAAGAGACTTCTAAGGGGACGGTAGGAATGGTAGAGGGCCAAGGTGACCAGGCATAAAATCGCCATGACCGCATTGGCGATCAAACCGATAAAGGGTCCGACACTGTAATGAGGAATGAGATTGGGTAACATTCGAACAAACCCCGTAATAGAATTTTTAACTCCTCAGTTTGGCATAGCCGGACCAAGCAATGTTTACAATTGAAAAAAACTGAAACCTGAGTTTAAGGTTCCGAAGGGGATCAGGCAACCAGGAAATCAGGGTGCAGGACGTCAGAACATCAGGGTATCAGAGAAAATCATAACAAAAAGAATGATTTATCCTGATGTCCTTGTATCCTGAAACCTGCAACCTGATACCCTGGTATTCTGATAACCATTTCATTTCTAAGCAATCAACGAGTAATAATCCTTCCCTTCTTTCTCTTTCACCCTGACCTTTCCCTCTTCCTTTAAAATCTCAAGGTGGCCGACGGCTTCGGAGATGCCCAGAAAGATCTCAAAGGGAGGAAGGCCCGGGAAAAGATCCATGGCGATCTCGTAGGGAGTTTTTTCTCCCCGGGCGAGAAAGGAAAAGACATAATCCATACGTTCCTGATGGTGTCCGGTGATCTTCCGGATCAGGCCCTTGGGATCGTCAACCTCTTCCCCGTGGCCCGGAAGGAGGAGGTTGACATCCAGCCCTTCAATCTTTTTCAGGGAAGAAAGATATTCCTTGAGGCTCGAGTAGCGAAGAGGCGATCTGCTGTCCGGGACACTTAAGACGGGATTAGGGGTGATCTCTTTTAGCAGATGGTCGCCTGTGAAGAGGGCCTTCTTTTCGGGCCAGTAGAAACAGATCAGTCCAGGGCTGTGGCCGGGACAATGGATTGTTCTCCATGTCATGGATGAGAAAGGAATGGTCTCTCCATCCCTCAGGAAGAATGCCTCATTCAAGGGATCGGCCATCTTCTGGACGGATTCCATAAAACGGATGGCCTCGTTGACCAGAGCTTCCGGAGCGCCATTCCTCAGGAGAATCGATTTCAGAGGACCAAAGGAGTGAATGACCGAGCGAATTCTTCCGTACTCTTTCGGATGAATATAGATGGGAGCGCCGGAAAGTGAGGATATTTTTTGGGCCTGCCCGTAATGATCGATATGACCGTGAGTGATCAGAATTCGCTCGACCGATGAAATAGGGAACCCTAACTCGCCCATCTCCTTTTTCAGCATCTCAAACGAGGCATCGGTCTTAATCCCCGTATCGATGAGGGTTTTTGGAGAATCGTCGATGAAGAAGACATTCGTGGTCTTCATGGGGAAAGGGATGGGAAGTTCGATCTTATAGACCTTTTCAAAAAAGTTACGGATCATCTCTTTCTCCCCTTTGCCCTTTCATGAGGATGTTTCAGCAGGGATGAACTTTCCAAATTTCTAAGGATCTCCGCCTCACTAAATTTTAAAGGCAATCCTATTCCCTTTTTCCGAGATTGTCAATTTTTTAGACACGATGAGTTGTTTTTCGGAGAAATCTGTGAGGAAACAATTTCCCTACGATCCTCCTTTTCCCCTTGAAACAGAGTGTTAGGGACTATTAGAAAATTTTACTTGACACCACAAAATATTGTGTTAACTTTTCTATTGTCACATAAATATTGTGCTTGCCTTGGGTAGGCAAAGAGGGGAGGGATGGGAGTGATTCATCTGACACAGAATTCGATCGCTGTGCTTGAGAAGCGATATTTGTTAAAGGATCTTCAGGGGAATATCATTGAAGGGCCTGAGAATCTCTTCCGACGGGTCGCCAGAAATATCGCTCAGGCAGACCGGCTTTATGATCCCTCCATTGATCTCACTTCCATTGAAACCAAGTTCTATAACCTGATGGCCTCACTTGACTTTCTCCCCAACTCGCCCACTCTGATGAATGCAGGCAGGGAACTCCAGCAACTCTCCGCCTGTTTTGTTCTGCCGGTAGGGGACTCGATGGAAGAGATCTTCGATGCCGTGAAACAGATGGCCCTGATTCAGAAGAGCGGAGGCGGAACGGGGTTTGCCTTCTCCAGACTCAGACCGAAGAATGATGTGGTGGGTTCCACCAAGGGGGTTTCGAGCGGTCCGGTCTCCTTTATGAGCGTCTTCGACAACGCCACGGAGGCGATCAAACAGGGTGGGACGCGAAGAGGCGCCAATATGGGGATCCTGCGCGTGGATCATCCCGACATTCTCGATTTTATTAAATGCAAGGATGAGGACCACCACTTCAACAATTTCAATATCTCCGTGGCCGCCACGAATGAATTCATGGAGGCCGTTGAAAAAGGTGAAAAATATCTCCTCCGAAATCCGAGGACGAAGGAGACGGTCGGTTTTCTTGATGCGAAAGAGGTCTTTGAGAAGATGGTCTATTATGCCTGGAAGAACGGGGATCCAGGGATCATCTTCATCGACCGGATCAATCAGTACAACCCCACTCCTCAGGTGGGAGAAATCGAGAGCAGTAATCCATGTGGAGAACAGCCGCTGCTTCCCTATGAATCCTGCAACCTCGGCTCCATCAACCTTGCCCATATGGTTAAAGATAGGGAGATCGACTGGGAGAGGCTGAGTTCGGTCACTGAAGGGGCGGTCCACTTTTTAGACAATGTGATCGACATGAACCGCTACACCCTTCCCCAGATTGAGGCCATGACCAAGGCCAACCGGAAGATCGGCCTGGGCGTGATGGGTTTTGCCGACCTTTTGATTCAATTAGGAATTCCCTACGATCATCCGAAGGCTTTTGAGATCGGAGAGAAGGTGATGGCATTCATCCATGAGCGAGGGTGGAAAGCCTCCAGGGAGTTGGCCCTGAAAAGGGGAGCGTTCCCCAATTTGCAGGGCAGCGCTTTGAAAGACCGATGGGATACAATGAGAAATGCGACGGTCACAACGATTGCTCCTACAGGGACGATCTCCATCATCGCGGGAGCGTCCTCCGGGATTGAACCCCTCTTTGCGCTGGCCTTTGTCCGTCATGTCCTGGATGGAAAAGAACTTCTGGAGATCAATCCATTTTTTGAGGCGATCGCTAAAGAAGAAGGATTCTATTCGGAAGAACTGACGAAGAGGATTGCTCAACTGGGCCATATCGAGGACCTTGAGGAGGTTCCGGAGAAGTTCAGACATCTCTTTGTCACGGCCCACGACATCTCTCCCGAAAACCATATCCGGATGCAGGCCGCCTTTCAGAAATATACGGACAATGCGGTCTCAAAGACCGTCAACTTTCCTCACGAGGCCGCAGTGGACGATGTGGCAAAAGTGTATGAGATGGCCTATCAGTTGGGTTGTAAAGGAGTGACGATTTACCGGGACAGGAGCCGGGAGAAGCAAGTCCTCTATAAGGGATTGGGCGCTTCGGAAGGAGATCGTACTGGGGTCAGAGAGGACCCTTCGAAAATGGAGAGGAAACCGAGGGCGCGCCGGGATGTGATCCATGGTTCCACCTGGAAGATCCGGACGGGTTGCGGGAACATCTATGTGACAGTCAACGAGGATGAGGACGGGCACCTTTTTGAGATCTTCAATCAGATAGGAAAGGCGGGGGGATGTGCGGCCTCCCAATCGGAGGCGCTCGGCCGCCTGGTCTCTCTTGCCTTTCGATCGAACATCGAACCGGAAGATATTATCCGGCAGTTAAAGGGAATCAGTTGCCATATGCCCGTCTGGCATCAAAACGGAAAGGTCCTCTCCTGCTCGGATGCTGTGGCCAAGGCGATCGAATGGCACATTCAAAAGATGAGGACACAAAGGGGCGGTGCCCTAGAGAAGGAGATATTGCCCAACCATCCTAAAGTCGGCATGATCCGAAACCAGGAAAGAAAAAATCCGACGCAGGGAATGAGTGGCGTTTTTCTGAGAGGGGCCTGCCCTGAGTGCGGAGGCCCGCTCATCTTCGAAGAAGGCTGTGTGAAG
>Ga0116204_1002166_pt1 | contig 10701 bp, 10 predicted proteins | sample LakKivwa52mmetaG_FD_94481 | JGI IMG/M metagenome (GOLD analysis project Ga0116204, IMG submission 94481) | Anoxic lake water microbial communities from Lake Kivu, Rwanda to study Microbial Dark Matter (Phase II) - Lake Kivu water 52m metaG | ecosystem: Environmental > Aquatic > Freshwater > Lake... | reverse complement strand
TGCGGGTGCTGTGGAGATCGTTGATGGAGGTGATTTTGCTGGTAGCATGGGGTATGAACGCAAGTTCTGCATCTGCCGGGGACATACCCCATCCGTCATCGGTAACGCGGATTGCAGTGACCGCATCTTTCGATGCCGTCAGGTCGATGGTGATCGACCCGGCACCGGCATCGATGGCGTTCTCGACCAGTTCCTTCACCACAGAGGCGGGGCGCTCGACCACTTCCCCGGCAGCGATCTGGCTGACAGTCGCCGGATCGAGGATATGGATCCGCTGCAATCCGGGTGGTTCCGGCATTACCGGTCCCCCTTCTCAAGGCTTTTTTTCAGTTCAGCAATCTTCGCCAGTGCCTGGAGCGGCGTCATGTCGTCCGGGTTCAGACGGGCAAGGGCCTGGAGCGCGGGGTGATCGGCCGGTGTGGAAGGTGCGCAGTCGTCTACCAGCAGGATCTGGGTATAGCGCTGAGGCCGGGTGGTGCCGGGAATCCCCCGCTGGATATCTTCCGAGAGGAGAGCATCCGCCCGTTCGGTCACCTTCCGGGGTATCCCCGCGAGCCGGGCAACATGGATACCGTAACTCTTGTCTGTTGCCCCGGGGATCAGTTTCCGTAAAAAGATGACCTCTTCGCTTGTCTCTTTCACGGCAAAATGGTAATTTTTTACCCGTTTAAGGTTTTCTTCCGCGGTGATCAGTTCGTGGAAATGGGTGGCAAACAGCGTCTTTGGACCGGCTGCTCCTTTCCCGTGCAGGTATTCGAGAACAGCGCGTGCAATGGAGCAGCCGTCGGCAGTGCTCGTACCCCTTCCGATCTCGTCGAGGATCACCAGGCTTTTTGGCGTGATGTTGTTGAGGATATTTGAGAGTTCGAGCATCTCGACAAAAAACGTGCTCTGTCCGCTCGCAAGGTCGTCGAACGCCCCGACCCGGGTGAAGATGCGATCGATAATCCCGATGCTCGCGTGGTGTGCCGGAACGAAACTTCCGGCCTGGGCCATGATGCAGATCAGGGCAGCGGCCCGCATGTACGTGGATTTTCCGGCCATGTTTGCACCGGTGATGATCAGGATCTGGGTCCGGCCTGATGAAAGGTCCACGTCATTCGGGACAAAACCCCCGGCCATGCCCTGTTCCACAACCGGGTGCCGGCAATCGCGGATAACGAGGGTATCGCCGGAATTCATCTGCGGGCGCACATAGTTCCGGCTGCAGGCAACTTCTGCCAGGCTGGCGGCAACATCGAGGGCGGCGATTGCCGCTGCGATGATCTGGAGTGCGGGCACAACGGTTCGGAGACTCTCGATAATGCCGGTATAGATTTCCCGTTCGAGTGCGAGCACTTTTTCATCAGCATTCGTGATGAGCGCTTCCTTCTCGCGCAGTTCCGGGAGGGTGTAGCGTTCGCCGGTTGCGGTTGTCTGTTTCCGTTCGTAATGGGGCGGGACGAGCGCAAGGTTGGGTTTCGTGATATCGATGTAATACCCGAAGATGCGGTTATACCCGATCTTGAGGGATTTGATCCCCGTCTTTTCCCGCTCCTGCTCCTGCAGCTGCACGATCCAGTCTTTCCCGGAGTGGAGGACGGTGTGGACAGCATCGAGTTCGTCTGAAAAACCCCTCCAGATAACACCGCCGTTGCGTGCGATCGCCGGCGGGTCCTCAACGATCGCGCGCCGGATAAGGGCAACGGTGTCCGGAAGGTCCTGCAGTTCCTCAAGCGCGCTGCCGAGGTCAGCGGGAAGTTCTTCCTTTTTCTCAGTTCTGACCGACTGTTTCAGGCCAGGGATGGCTGCAAGGGAATCTGCAAGGGCAAGCAGGTCCCGAGGTCCGGCATTCCCGTACGAGATCCGTGCTGCGATCCGTTCGATATCAGCAAATTTTTCCAGGTCAGACCGTACCGACAGGCGGATCGTGGTCCGGGTGGTGAAGTATTCAACGGTATCCAGCCGTGCATTGATCCGGCCGGTATCCAGGAGGGGCCGGGTCAGGTGCCGCGAAAGGAGCCGGCTGCCCATGGGTGTCCGGGTCACATCAAGGCATGTGAGGAGGGTAGCCCCCCGGGCACTCCCGCGGATGCTCTCCTTGACCTCGAGATTCCGCAGGGTTACTGCATCGAGCATCATTGACTGGGAGGAGGCACGGGTCGCGAGGCTGCGGATATGCGAAAGGGGCGACCCCTGGGTCTCCTGCGCGTACACGAGCGCTGCACCTGCAGCCCCGATAGCTGCTGGGTCGTCCTCGCAGCCGTACCCGGCAAGTGTTGCGACACCGAAATGGGTCGTGAGTGCTTTCCGGGCATAGCCCGCTGTGAATGTCTCGTCACGGAACCGGGAGACTACAACGCCCCGTTCGGAAAACCGCTGTACCACCGTTTCAGGAATGGTTGACGGGATGATGCATTCCCGGGGCCGGTACCGTGCGATTTCCGAGAGGAGGTTTGCAAGATTTGCATCATGTTCAATCACCGAAACGAAGAATTCGCCCGTGGTGATGTCGAGAAGGGCAATCCCCCACGCGTGCCCTTTTGCCTCCGGGCAGAGGGCCATGAGGTACGTTGCTGCTGCGGAAGGCAGCATGGTGGAGTCGATCACGGTTCCCGGGGTGATGATCCGGGTGATCTCCCGCTTCACGATACCTTTTGCCGTCTTCGGGTCTTCCACCTGATCGCAGATTGCCACCTTGTATCCTTTCCCGATCAGTTTTGCAATATAGCCGTCAACAGCATGGTAAGGGACACCGGCAAGGGGGATTCGGTTATCCCCGCTCTTTGAGCGTGAGGTGAGCACGATATCCAGTTCGCGTGCAACCAGCTCGGCATCGCTGTTGAAGGTCTCGTAAAAATCCCCGATCCGGAAGAAAAGGACGGTGTCCGGGTGCTTTGCCTTCAGCTCCTGGTACTGGCGCATAACCGGGGTGAGACGCTCTCCGGCATTGTTTCCGCGCTCTTTTTCCGGGCCGGTCTCTTGTGCCATAATGTGAAGAAAGGTAGCGTTTGGATCAGATAATACCCAGCTGATCGATCCTGCCGGACCTAAGAACGCTGCCTGTACCCGTACCAGACCAGGAGCGGCAGCGATGCACACAGCGCAACAATTCCGTACACGAGCCCCAGCATAAATCCGTACCCGAGCAGCCGGACAAGTTCATCAAGCAATGATACTGCCAGAGGAATCCCGCTCGCGGCAATGAGTATTCCCGCAAGACCCAGAAGAACACTCCCCGCTGCTGCATTTTTCATGTCCTGTGTGCTTGGCGCGACTGAAAGGACGATGCTGACGGTCAGGTACAGGTAGAGGAGGAACCAGCCGTTGAACCGCACGAGGAGGTTAACTGAAAACGAAAATAAAACCGCCGTCACGAGGCCTGAGAGGGCATCCGCGGGTTCGGGCAGGACGGGAAATGCCGGAAAGATACATCCAAGGTACGATCCAAAGACCCCGGTGACAACTGAAAGCACGAGCGGGAAGAGAAAGAGCGGAGCCGTACTGATGATCACGTCGCCGATATATGGCAGGCGGGGTCCGGAGTAGGTGACAGACCCCCCCTCGCGTGAGAACAGGACAATAGTACGGATCCGTGCACCGGTCAGGAGGCAGCCGATGATGTGGGAGCACTCATGCAGGACCACACCGGGCAGGCGGATGAAGAGATAGATCGCCCGGACCGGCATTGCAGCAGCCCAGAGGTGATCGAGTGCCCGGGAGAGAGCGATGACGATAACGCCGGTAATAACGAGGAAAAGGAAACTGCTGGCAGTCATAATCTCCGTTGCGTGCATGAAGATGGCCGGTACTCCTTCATATGTTTCGTGCCGGTTGGTACTTCTGAAAAGCTCATCAGCTCGTCTGACCTATCCGGGGATAGAGCCGGAAGGAGTGTTGTCATGCCACAAGAACGCATCCAGAAACAGAACCCGCCAAACCATCTAGCGGGCGAGAAAAGCCCGTACCTGCAGCAGCACGCCCATAATCCCGTTGACTGGTTCCCGTGGGGGAACGAAGCCTTCCGGCGTGCAGCAGAAGAACATAAGCCGGTTTTTCTCTCGATCGGGTATGCTACCTGCCACTGGTGTCATGTCATGGCCCGCGAATCCTTTGAGGATCCGGGGATCGCAGCGATCCTTAATTCCGGTTTCATCGCTGTCAAGGTCGACCGCGAGGAGCGACCGGATATCGACAGCGTTTACATGACCGCCTGCCAGCAGATGACCGGCCAGGGTGGGTGGCCCCTCACGATCATCATGACCCCGGAGAAAAAACCGTTCTTTGCCGGCACGTACTTTCCCCGGACAACCCGGGCCGGCATGACGGGACTGTCTGAACTGCTCAACACGGTGATCCGGTTGTGGCAGGAGCAGCGGGACATGCTGGTCTCCTCAGCAGAAGAACTGACCTTGCGTCTCGCTATGGATACCAGCGCACCTCCTGACAAAGAAAGAGCTGATCTTTCCCTCATCCGTGACGGGTATGATGAGCTTGTCCGGTCGTTCGATCCGGTAAACGGGGGATTCGGGAGGGCGCCGAAGTTACCGGCACCGGCCGTGCTGGTATTCCTCCTGCGCACCTGGAAACAGACGGGATCCGCACAGGCACTTCGCATGGCTGAAAAGACGCTTGAAGCGATACGTTCCGGGGGTATCCATGACCACCTCGGCGGCGGCTTTCACCGGTATTCCACGGATAAGGAATGGCTGGTCCCGCATTTTGAAAAGATGCTGTACGACCAGGCACTCCTCCTTATGGCGTTCACGGGAGCATGGCTGGCCACCAAAAAACCGGTTTACAAAAAGACCGCAGAAGCCATTATCGCATATGTGGCCCGCGACCTGTCCTCGCCGGAAGGTGCGTTTATCTCAGCAGAAGATGCTGACAGTCCCGGAGGGGAAGGGGCATTTATGTCTGGACCCGTAAAGAACTGGATGACCTGCTTGGGCCTTCAGACGGTTCGTTTGCCGCCCGGTTATTCGGGGTTGAAGAAGCCGGAAATTTCTTCTCGCCGGAATGCGGTCCCGGTAAAAATATCCTGCACCTGAACCCGGGAAAACCTCCGGTGAACGAGGATGATTCACGGATTATCCTGATACAGCAGAAGCTCCTGGCAGAACGGCAGAAGCGGCCCCGACCCCGTCGGGACGGGAAGATCCTTGCTGACTGGAACGGGCTGATGATCGCAGCGCTTGCCCGGTCATCCCGTGCTTTTGGCAATCCGGACTCCTTACGAATGGCGGAGACTGCAATGCACGTGATCCTCGACCATTTGCGGACGACCGAGGGGGGTCTGCTTCACCGTTATTGTGACGGTGAGGCAGCAATCCCGGCCTTTGCCGATGATTACGCGTTTGTCATCCGTGCACTCATCGAGCTCTACGAAGCCGGTTTCGACCCGGCCTGGCTCAGCGAAGCCCTCGCCCTCAGCCAGTACGCTTCCCGGCATTTCTCCGACCTGGGCGGGAGCGGTTTTTTTACCACGCCCGATGACGGCGAGATACTTATTGCCCGCAAAAAGGAGATCTATGACGGCGCACTTCCTTCCTGCAACTCGATGATGCTCACCAACCTCGTCCTGCTGGGACACCTTACCGGTGATCCCGTACATGAAGAACAGGCCGGACGTCTTGCGGGAATGGTCCGGCGTTCACCTTCCGCGCACAGCGCGTATCTCTGCGGCCTTGATTACCTGCTGGGGCCGGCCGCGGATGTGGTTATTGCGGGCAGGAAATCGGACAGGGAAGCCCAAAAGATGATCCGGTTCATTTACGGTAACTATTACCCGTCTGTGACCCTCCACTTCCGGACCCCGGAAATATCACCTGCCCTTGAAGCACTTGCGCCGTTTACCGGTACCATGACGGCTCCGGAAGGAAAAACCACGGCGTACGTCTGTTCCGGGAGGGCATGTTCAGCCCCGGTTACCGATCCTGAGGATCTGCCGGAGCTGCTCGAAAAAAAACGTGAAGACGTTATCAGAGGTTCTTGAGCGCCACAATATCCTTTACCCCGGCCAGTTTCCAGACCAGTGACCGCTCTTCCTCGGCAATGGCAAACGGCGCATCATTGGGGGAATGGCCGAGCGCTGCAAGGATGTTGCAGGAAAGGTTCCGTTCCACGATCAGGTCAACAAATTTTTCACGGATGAGCTTCTTCTCGATGGAGTCCTGCACTTCCTCAAGATACCCCTGGAGGGTAACGAACGTGTAGCTGGAGAGGTCCTTGGTATATTTCTCGATCTCCACGGATGCATACGGACTTTTCCGAAAATGCTCGATTTTCTTGCCGTATTTTGTCGAGAGGAAGTACAGGAACGACCCGTCGAAGACATACAGGAACGGGGCTATGTAGGGATATTTCTCTCCCTGGAATGCAATCCTGCAGACATACCCCCGTTCGATCAGCCGGTCATATTCTGCCTTGTCTGCCCGCGGGATTTTAATAATTTCCATAATCGTTCACACACCGTTCCCACCACAGAACTATAAACCTTTTCAATTGACGGCGGGAAAAACGAAGCATAGTCAGCGCACGACCGGGAAACCTGCCTGTTTCCATGCGGTCATGCCGCCGAGGACATTGGTGATATCGCGGTAACCGTGCTGTGCAAGGATACTTGCTGCGATACCCGCCTTGTAACCGGCATCGCAGAACACAAAGACCGGTCCGTCAGCAGGGATTTCTGCCAGGTGGCGGGGGAGTTCCCCGACATACACATGGTGTGAGTTGCGGATATACCCGATGGCGCGCCTGTTCCGGATATCCCTCACATCGAGGAGGAACGGGCTGCTGCGGGCTGCAATCTCAAGGTAAATATCCCCGTCTCTCCGGGGATCAATGACCGCAGCCTTTCCCGCATCGCCGATGATATACGAGTTATGTGCAAGACCTTCGGAAAATATCCTTTCAAATAGCATTTTACCTGCCCTCTGATGGAATTCAGCACCGGTTCGTAAAAAGGTTGGGACTGGCACTTATGGGAAACGGGGATTATTGTTCAGGTGAATACCGAAAGAGGAGGGGTGTGGTATCGCCCGATTCCTCCCTCTCCCGAATCCGCAGGACAAGCTCGTGCAGGCTCACCGGCCGGTACCCGATGACCTCCGCACTGACATTAATCCGCCGGTCCGTGAAGTTCATGTACGGGAAATTCCGGAGATCATTATTATGGTGATGACCGTGGATGACCCAGCCGTCGTATGAGGGCGGTGCGTCGGCCGGGTCGTGGACAAGGAAGAACTTCAGGTCTTCGAATTCGGTCTCGGCATGGGTGAACGTGCCGGGCTCCGGGTCATCGTGATTCCCGCGGATAAATACCATGTCCCCGCGGAGCCTTTTCCGGTACTGAGGTGCCGGGCCGGCATCCGGCCCGTACCGCAAGTCGCCAAGGTAATAAATGCGGGTCTTTGGGGAGATGGTGTAATTCCAGTTCTTGATCAGCACGTGGTCCATTTCCGTGCTGTCCTGGAAAACGAACGGGCGGGAGCAGTAACGGATGATATTGGCATGGCCAAGGTGCAGGTCCGCGATGACAAACACGTCATCTGCCCGGGCAGGTTCAGGGTCCCGGTATTCGAAACCTGCATGGTGACGGTACTGCCCGAGTGTCCTCTGCCACCGGGCCGTGCTGTGCCGGTGGTCCCCGAATATCCACCGTTTTTCCATGAGATCATATTCACCGAGGATTGTCATGTCCTGCATGACCGTGAGCCGGATGCCGGTCTCATCGAGCAGCACCGGGGGAATGCTGTGGACTGTTTTTTCAGCTGCCTCCTCTGTGACCGGATCCGGTGCAGCTCCTGAGAGAAATCTCTGGAGCAATGAAGGTTTTTTCTCCGGAACTTTTTTTTCGGGCGGTATTGTCTCCTGCTGCCCGGTGAGCATTGAATAGACTCCTGAAGCCAGGTCAGCATTGAGGCGGTTTGCTATCGTCACGTGGAACCATTTCTTCTCCGGCTCCGCATCATAGGGATTCTGGCTTGCTGTGATGGGAGAGAGCACCGCTGCAAGATCGCGGGTCAGCTGCCGGAGCGGTTCTGAAGCCAGTACCGGGAACGCGATTACGCTGCCATGCATGCCATCCCGTTTTTCCCATCCGTCGATGAGGAACGGTACCGGATCATAGCGGGCGGCAACATCCCCGATTACGTCCAGCACATCCCGGCTGCCGACACCCTCGTTCAGGATCATGGGACCAAACAGGGTGACGTGGGGGTGCGGTTCAAGAAAATCGCCAATCCCGGCAGTGCGGGCAATTTCATCCGTGATTTTCCTGATACGCCATTTGGTCCGGGAGAGCCGGATCTCAACAAGGTACGTGGAGTCCATGATGGTACCAAAGGGTTTCTTTTTCTGTTGGTGCTGAAAGGTTAAATTCATGAGGGGAAATATTCGGAAAAAATGGTATAAACAAAGGATCGGATTCTGATTAATTATATCAAGTACCTGCCATCAACAACCATCAGATACGGTGAAGAAAAGACAGATACATCTTTAAAATGACCCGTGAATATACAGTACCTGAAGGATTGAGTCCATGTCTGGTTGCAGTCATCAGTCTTCTGACGATTTTACCGGCCTTGAAGCGGCGATTGTCCTGATCGCGTTCGTTGTCGTTGCCTCGGTATTTGCCTACGTTATCCTTGGCGCCGGCTTCTTCACCACCCAGAAAGCCCAGGAGACGGTATACCGGAGCGTTGAACAGGCATCGACCAATGTCCAGATCGCGGGAAATGTGTACGGCATCCAGTCGGAGGGATCCACCGGCATCAATGAGATCCACTTTTCCCTGAAACTGACCTCCGGATCCCCCGGGGCTGACCTTTCCCGGATGCAGATCATCTTTTCGACCCCCTCTACCGACCCGGTGACCGTCTCTCACGGGCTCGTGGCTGACCGTTCGACCTTTACGTTAACAGCGAGCGGCATAACGCCGGTCACCATGGTGCAGGCGAATGAACAGGTCGAGGTAGTTTTCAAGGTCGCCCCTGTCCCGGCAAAATCCAGAATGACCATGGAAATCAGGCCGGCTGTTGGTGCCGTTGTACCCTATTCCGTGACTGCGCCAACGTTTATTTACCATACCAATATTCTCTGCTGATTTTTTTCCTGATACAAGGTTTTTTTAAAAACGTCATCCCCTTTGTCGGTACCGATATTCTCAAAGGGTTTCCATCTCATACAGGTACCTGTGAAAAAAACCAGCAATCATGTGCTTTCACCTGCCGGTGATCATGAACCTCGTCCACTAACAATGCCGGTATCCGCCGTCCTGTTTGACATGGATAACACGCTGTTCGACCTCGTGGGGGCACAAATGACAGCCTGTTCAGCAGTTACCCGGTCACTGGGAATATCCGGAACGGATCAGCTCTACCCGTATTTTCTCCGGCCTGTTCACGGGTATGAGTCCCACGGGAATATCCTGGATTTCCTGCAGGATCGCGGCATGGCCGGCCAGGAGTCCTATAACGCCGCGCGGCTCATCTACGAACAGGAAAAGATCCATGCCATCATACCATATCCCGGTGTTGTTGATGTCCTGAACCAGATCCGAAACCAGGGCCTTCCGATGGGGATCATCACGGACGCACATTCCCGCGACGCGGTAAAACGCCTTGAGAAAGCAGGCCTCCTCTCCTTTTTCTGCTGCATGGTCACCTACGACCTGGTGCAGGTCAAAAAACCGGCGCACGAGCCTTTTATCACGGCCCTTGAAATGCTGCAATCCCCGGCCAACGCCGTAATGCTGGTGGGGGACAGCCCCCGACGTGATATCGAACCTGCGAAGACCCTTGGTTTCCGGACGGTCTATGCCCAGTACGGTGACCGCTTCTCTGATGACCGGTCTCCGGTACAGGCGGATTATATCATTGATTCCCCTTCAGATATCCCCCTGATACTGTCCGGTTTTCCGGGTTAGTCCGGGGAACCACATCCGGTTACCCGGGCGCTGGCATACGCGGGAAGCTTTTTCCCGCAGCTGGAATTCCCGACAGGTTTTTTAGAAAAGTGACCGAAACCTAAAAGAGGCGGGGATAAAAAAATATACGATATGTTTGTCCCGCAACGGATCTTTTTCACCAAAGGTGTTGGTGTCCATAAAGATCGGCTGGCTTCATTCGAGCTTGCGCTCCGGAAGGCAGGAATCGAGAAGTGCAACCTCGTGTATGTTTCCAGCATTTTTCCGCCAAACTGCAGACAGATATCCAGAGCCGAAGGACTCAAGTGCCTCAAACCGGGCGGGATCACCTATTGTGTGATGGCCCGTAACGAAACGAATGAACCGAACCGGCTGGTCTCTGCTGCAATCGGCCTTGCCATGCCCAGTGATGCCGAAGAATACGGGTATCTTTCCGAGCACCACGCATATGGCGAGACCGAGAAGAAGACCGGTGAATATGCAGAAGACCTTGCAGCAACCATGCTTGCGACCACGCTCGGTATCGAGTTTGACGTGAATGCTGCGTGGTCGGAGCGTGAACAGACCTATAAGGCCAGCGGAAAGATCATCAAGACCAAGAATACCTGCCAGTCTGTCGAGGGCGACAAGAACGGCCTCTGGACAACCACGATTGCCGTTGCGGTATTTTTATAATTTTTGGTGATTGTAAAATATCAGCCCCCACAAATAAAAGGTGGGGCAGATGGATTTACCTGAACTAATCAAAACCTGTAAGACAGAACAACGAGCATTTGATTACCACTTTCGAGAGA
>Ga0116204_1002165_pt1 | contig 10705 bp, 10 predicted proteins | sample LakKivwa52mmetaG_FD_94481 | JGI IMG/M metagenome (GOLD analysis project Ga0116204, IMG submission 94481) | Anoxic lake water microbial communities from Lake Kivu, Rwanda to study Microbial Dark Matter (Phase II) - Lake Kivu water 52m metaG | ecosystem: Environmental > Aquatic > Freshwater > Lake... | reverse complement strand
TCGCCGTCGCTGACACTCCCCCCGCGCATCCCCGCCGCCGCACGCACGCGGCCAACCACCCTCCTCGCCGTGTCGCCTTCGGGCGGCCCGGCGAGGTTTTCATTCGGCCCGAGCCGAATCGCGCCCCGCGTGTGGGCTGCGGCATGCCTGTGCCGGGCGAGTTCTCGAGCCTGCGAACGCGGGGCGAAGCCCCGTGGAGCAGGCGAGAGCTGTCTGAGCCCCGGCACGGCTATGCCGCAGCCCCATTGCGTGGGGGTGTGCTTAGCCGCGCAGCGGCTATGCCGCAGCCCCATTGCGTGGGGATGTGCTTAGCCGCGCAGCGGTCAGCCTTTCGATACTGAGCACCCGCCGCGACGACCGAACCAGCGACTGCGTCTCTTTGCCACGAATCGGTAGATGGCATCGCGCAGACCGCGCGGGATGCACCGCGCGAAGCGCAGCAGTGACCATGGAAGCGGTAGTTGCGCGACGATCGCGAGAACGGCATCGGATCGCTCAAGCGCGCGTCCATCCGCGACGACGATGATGCTGTCGGGGGAAGCAGATGCGTTCACAGGATGTCCGATCTGTGCGCACTCGCGCTGCGCTTCTGCGGATGTGAGAGCGATCACACGCAGCGCGGCGCGGCGATCGCGTTTTATCAGGAAACGAGTGAGAGCGAAGCAGAGGTTGCAGCCCTCGTCGAAGAGGATGATGGTCTGTCGTTGCGGCGTGGCTGTTCCTCGGTGGTGGTCGAAGCCTAGTGCGCGATGAACGGCGAACGCAGTGCGGTGCTGCTTGGTGCGGCGAGGCTCACTAGCATGAGGTGCATGCAGCTGAGCGCTCGCCTGCGGGAACTGGTCGCGCAGGAACTGCCTGCACTTGTGGCGCTTCGCCGCGATCTCCACGCAAATCCTGAGATTGGCTACCGCGAAGTCAGAACGAGTGGCGTGATTCAGCGCGAGTTGAGTGCCGCTGGGATCCCCTTTCGAGCTGGGCTTGCGGGTGGAACGGGGGTTCTCGGATCGCTGGCGGGAGCTGACGCGCGAGCTGTGGCGCTGCGGGCGGATATCGATGCGTTGCCGCTGACCGAGGAGACAGGTGCGGCGTGGGCGAGCACAACACGCGGCGTGATGCATGCGTGCGGGCATGATGGGCACACTGCAATCTTGATCGGTGCGGCTCGCGTCCTTGCGCGGCTTGCACGCGAGACTCCCCTACCGCGCCCCGTGTCGTTCGTGTTTCAGCCGGCGGAGGAGAACGGAGGGGGCGGCCGTCGCATGGTCGACGATGGCGTTCTCGATGGGACGGTGATTGGTCCGAAGGTCGATCGCATCGTTGGACTGCACTGCTGGCCGTGGTTGCAGACGGGTCGCGTGGCACTCCGAGCAGGTCCGATGATGGCGAGTGCAGATGAGATCCGCATCACAGTTCGCGGGATCGGATCGCATGCGGCGCTGCCGCACACGGGTCGTGACAGTGTGCTCGCAGCGAGTGCGGTGGTGGTGGCGCTTCAGCAGATCGTGTCGCGCACGGTTGATCCGCTCGATGCAGCGGTGGTGAGCATTTGCGTGATCCGTGGTGGGCAAATCGGCAATGTGATCCCGGACACCGTCGATCTCGTTGGAACGATGCGTGCGTTGACAGCGACGATGCGCGGAGCGCTGCAAGAGCGCATCACTGCTGTCGCTTCACTGACGGCTCAGGCCTATGGATGCTCTGCGGATGTCTCGTTTGCCGCGGGCTACCCCGTGACGGTGAACGATCCAGCGTTGACGGCGTCGGTGCGCGAGCAGCTGGCGGCCGTCCACGGCGACTGCCGCGTGGAGGAGTTCCCCGCACCAGTCATGGGCGCGGAGGACTTCAGTTACTACGGGCAGCGAGTGCCCGCTTGCTTCTTCGTGCTTGGGACAGCGGTTGCCGACAAGCCGCTGCATCCGCTGCACTCGCCGCGCTTCGATTTCAACGATGCCGCGATCGAGACGGGGGTTCTCTCTATGTGCAGCGTGGCCCTCGGCGGGTGCGCCGAAGGCCACGACTGCTGAATCTTCCTACGGCGTGTGCCGTTCAGCGACGACGACGCGTCACCAATCCAGCCACCGCAAGCAGCGCGATCGCGCCTGGGGCGGGGATCAGGTTGCCGCTGATGGTGACATCGTCAAACCGAAGAGTGCCCCCGGCGTAGGTCGAAGTGGATTTAGAAGCCAAGTATCCGCTCGTACCGGGTGCGAAGGCGGCAAGAACGCGGAATCCGAAGTTGGCCGCGTTTGCGTAGGCAGCATCAAGCGTGACGGACCGTTGAAACCAAGCATCACCTGTGCCCGAGGCCGCAGGCGTAAATGTAAACACCTGAACTTCAGTCCAGTTTGTTCCATCTGCGGTGGCGAAGACCGCCACTGTGTTCGCGGAGGTGTTGCTGTGGCGCTGGTTCCATGACAGCGTGATGCTGTCGTAGTTCCCAGTGGATCCGCTGAACTGAACACCGCGCGTTCGATCGCCAGTCCCTTGAGCCGCATAGGTTGTTGTGTTCAGCCCGAAGGTGCCCGAGCCAGCGAAGCCAGTCGCGAAAGTACTCGTCGTACCTCCGACGAGCGAAGCAGTGCCCGATCCTTCGCTTGCACTCAGGCTCTGTGCCTCAAAGTTCCACTGAACAATCACCGCGCTCTGCGCAGTTGCGGCGATCAGTGCAGACAGGCTGACGGTAACGAGAGAACGATTCAAGAGGTTGCGAATGGTCATAGGGAGTTCCAAAAGGGGGGGGCAGGATGAGCGCACAAACACGACTGCCTCGAGCGCATCATCATTTCTGATGACACGAGAGACACCCCAATTCCCCCCGTCTCCACAACGGCACAATCATGCGCCACATTTGTGCACTCTGCATTTGCATTATGTTTAGATTGTGTTGGCATGATTGGCGTTCCGACATTCCTGAAGTAATTTGCAGGGGTGCGCTGCTCAATTCGACACTTCATCCTGATGTTCTTGGCAGCGGCAATGCCGCTGTGCTGCTGTCAGGTTGGCGCGCTTGCAAAGGCCTTTGCCTCGTCGGGGAGTGCTCGGGTCGTGGGTTCGTGCTGTGGCGAGTCGTGCTGCGAGTCCGAGCCAGCGACTTCGTTGGACATTGCCTTTGACTGCTGCGGTGGAGCTGACACTTCATCGCAGCACCATGACTGCGGTGGCGAGTGCTGCAAGCGTGTTGTGACGAAGTTGGCAGGTCCTGCTTGGACGGATGTCCACATGATTGCAGCCGAGTGCCAGCTCGCATCGACCGACGCACGAGGCAGCGCCTGCACATCCGTGCATGCGATCTCGGCGCAATGGGAAACAGGTCCGCCGCCGAGACCGAGTGGCCGCGAGGCACTCACGCTGCACGCAGTCTTGGTGATCTGAAACGCATCATGCATCACGTTGCCCACGGCAGGTGCCGTGCGGCTTTGGCATGACTTCGTTTCTGGAGATCACCTTGAACTCACAACACTTTCCCACGCGGCTTTGCCGACGATTCACCACCTGTGCGCTCATCGCTGCGCTCGGGGGATGCGCACAGACCCAGCCTTCCACACTCCAAGATGTGGCGCCCGAACTCGCGGCGCGCGTTCCAATCCCTGAAGATCAGTTGAACGCCGCACTTGCCACGAGTGGCCGCACGCCGACCGACTTCTGGGATGGCGCCTCGCCACTGTCGGCAGAGACTGCGGTGCGGTGCGCACTCAGTGAGAACCGCATGCTTCGTCGCACGCTTCTCGAAGCGGATCGCCGAGCCGCGCTGCTGTCCGATGCGCAGTTGCCGCCCAATCCAACGCTCAGTGCCGCAGTCGGCGCTCCGCTGAACATGGGCGTCATTCCAGTGCTTGCCATGATCGCGGGGCAAATCGACTGGCTGTGGAAGCGCGATGCAATCGTGGGCGAGGCGGACGCGCAGTTGCGTTCTGTCCTGCTCGAGTCGGCGACGATGGTGATGGCCACTGTGGTGGAAACACGGGCTGCCTATGTCGATGCGGCATCTGTCAGCGAACAGGCTGCGCTGGCAAGCCGAGATGAGCAGGTTGCACTTCGAGTGCTCGCAGCTGAGGAAGCGGCGCTCGCGACTGGACAGTCCACACCCGCGGGCGTGCTTCGTGCGCGGATGAACGCTGCCGAGGCATCCAACCGAGTCATGACCGCGGAGGTGTCACGCGTGGAGTCCATGACTCGCCTCTTGGAAGCGATCGGACGCGGCGACCACCATCTGAACTGGACACTTTCTGCCAAGGACACGGAAGCGGCCGTTGCCGAGTGCGCGCTGCCCGTCGTGCCCGCACCCAATGACGATGCGGAACTGACGCGTTTGGTGGACACGCACCGCTTCGATGTGCGCGCCGCATTGGCGCGGGCTGAAGGCGCGGATGCGCGTGCGCAGCTCGCCGCGACTGGCCGATTGCCTTCGCTCATGCTCGGTGGCGGATATGAGCGGGACATGGAGAGCGACAGCGCAGCGATGTTCATGCTGGAGTCGCGCATCCCTCTCTTCAATGACGGTCGGTTCCTGGTTGGAGCCGCCGAGGCAGATGCGGAGATTGCTCGGATCGATGCCGATCGCATTCGACAGCGTGCGGTGATCGATGCGCGTCGAGCTGCGATGGATGTGCGCGCCGCGGATCATCACGCTGAAGTGCTGCGCGAGCAGACACTCGGCGCGTTCACCGCACTTCGGTCGCTGCTCGCATCGGCCGTCGACGCGGGCGAGCGCCCAGCCGTGGACCTCTGGCGAGCCGAGCATCAGGAGAACCACATCCTGCTTCAGTTGGTGCAGGCGGAACGCGGTCGCGCGCTCGCTGCGTTGTCCTTCGAACGCGCACTCGCGGGTGGTCGTCTCCCCGTCATGGGCGGCGGCATGATGGCGCCGAGCCAAACTGGATCGATGTCGAATGCATCGTCAGCGATGACGCTCGACTTCACAGCACTGGAGGAGATCGAATGAGCAGCACGATTCCAAGGCCACCTACCCGCTGGGTCACGCGTGCGGCGATTCCCATCGGCATCGTCGCTCTCGCGTTGAGTGCCCTGCTGTGGACCGCGTGGGACTCGATCGTGCCGGCAGCTGTTGTGGATGTCGTTCCCGTGGCTGCTCGCACACGCGCAGCGACTGCAGCCGATGCCGCACCAAGCGCATCGAGTCGCGCGGCCGGCGCGCGAGATGGTGGCGCAGTGCAAGCGCCAGGCTGGATTGAACCGTCGCCGTTTGCGATCCTCGTTCCCGCGTTGACCCCCGGCATCGTGCGCACCGTTCATGCACTCGAAGGTGAACGCGTTCGTGCTGGCGATGTGCTGGTCGAACTCGTGGACGAACAGCAGCGGATTGATGTTCAGCGAGCGGAGGCGGAAGTGGCGGCTGCGCTCGCCATGCTGCGGGAAACGGAGGACGAGCACACCCGCAAGTCGAAGATGGTTGCGGCGGGTGCAGCGAGCGCTGGTGAAGTGAGCCGCCTTGCGCTGCGCGCCGATGCGCTGCGTGCCGCGCTTTCCGCGCGTGAGGCGGATGCCGCGCAGCGTGTCCTCGCCCGCGAGCGCACGAAGGTGCGTGCGCCCGTCGATGGAGTCGTGATGGTGCGAACGGTGGTGCCTGGCATGTCAGTCTCGGACATGCCCGATGCAAAGCCGCTGTTTGAGTTGTATGACCCTGCATCCCTGCAGATTCGCGCGGATGTTCCGCTCGCGGATGCGGGTCGCGTGGCCGTTGGGGATCGCGCGGAAGTCACTGCGGATGTACTGCCTGGGAAGACGATGGCGGGCGAAGTCATCCGCCTCGTGCATCAGGCGGACATTGCGAAGAACACGGTGCAGGCGAAGGTGCGAATCATCGACCCGCCTGCGCTCCTGAAGCCCGACATGTTGACGCGCGTACGGATCTTCCCGCAGAGGAGTTCACAGGGCGATCCGCAGGGTGCGGCCGAGAAAGTTTCGCTGTGGGTTCCAAGCGGCTGCCTGCAACGCCGCGCAGATCAGGATGAGATCCTCGTGGTGATCACCTCGCCGCGTGGCGGTTCGCGCGTGGATTCGCGCGCAGTGGAAACTGGCGCCGTGGACGCTGGATGGACGGAGATTCGAAGCGGCATCCGCGCGGGCGATCTTGCGGTGGCCGATCCTCGAACGGCCCCACCCGCGGGGAGCCGCGTGGTGGCTCGCGAGTCGTGGCGTGAGACGAAGGGAGGCGTGGATGGCGTCCATTGAATGCCGCGAACTGTGCCGCGACTATCGGCGTGGCGCCGAGATCATTCGCACGCTGCTCGATGTCGACCTCGACATCGCAGCTGGGAGTTTCGTGGCGCTGATGGGCCCCTCAGGGAGCGGCAAGACAACGCTCCTGAATCTCATCGCGGGAATCGATCGCCCCACCGCGGGGTCGATTCGTGTGGACGGCACCGACATCGCGCGCCTCTCACGCAGTGCGCTCGCCGAGTGGCGCAGTCGTCGGGTGGGTTACATCTTCCAGCTCTACAACCTCGTTCCAGTCCTCACTGCATATGAGAATGTGGAACTGCCTCTGCTGCTGCACTCCATCAGTGCACGCGAACGGCACGCGCGCGTCAGTGAGGCGCTCGACTTGGTCGGTCTTGCCGACCGCCACGCACATGCGCCGCGACAGTTGTCGGGCGGACAGGAGCAGCGCGTGGCAATCGCGCGAGCAATCGTGACTCGCCCGAGCGTGCTGCTCGCCGATGAGCCAACGGGCGATCTCGACCGCACCAATGCTGCACAGGTGATGAGCCTTCTTGCGCGATTGAACCGCGAGCGTGGACAAACGATCGTGATGGTGACGCATGATCCTGCGACCGCGGCATGCGCACACCGAACGGTGCGATTGGAAAAGGGGAAGCTCGTGGATGCCGCGCGCGAGGAGGTGCCGTCATGAGGACGCTGCGCGCGGCTTTCTCCTTCGCGTGGCGCGGCATGGTGCGGCGACCACTGCGCACTGGGCTCACGCTCGCGGGAATCGCGGTGGCAACCTTCCTGTTCACCTTCGTCGAGAGCATGCGCGATGGCGTGCATCGTGCGACGGAAGCTGGTGCTGGCGAGACGAAGCTGATCGTGTACCGCCTCAATCGGTACTGCCCGTTTGCAAGTCAACTTCCGCAGTCCTACGAACGAACGATCGAGCGAATCGAGGGTGTTCGCGCCGCCGTTCCCGTGAAGATCATCGTGAACAACTGCCGCGCATCGCTCGATGTCGTGACCTTTCGCGGGTTTCCTGACGAAGGCGCGCTCACTGGTCGCCTGAAGGATGTGCGCTGGACGAGCGGCAGCCTCGAGGATTGGCGTTCGCGCAGTGATGCTGTGGTGGTCGGATCAGGACTCGCCGAACGCCGCGGACTTCGGGCAGGTGACCGATTTGATGCTGCGGGTGTGCGCGCGTGGGTCGCGGGCACCTTTGAAAGCGATGATCCGCAGGACCGCAACTGTGCCTACGCGCATCTCGGATTCTTGCAGGAAACCGCGCAGCGCGGCGGGACGGGAGGAATCGTGACGCAGTTTGAGGTTGAGGTCGACAGCCCATCGCAGTTGCGCAGCGTTGCAGCGGCAATCGATGCACGCTTCGCGTCCGATCAGTTCCCCACATCCACGAAGCCTGAAAGTGCGTTCATCGCCAAAGCCGCGCGCGATGTGTTGCACATCGTGCAGTTTGCGAGCATCGTGGGCTGGGCGAGTCTCGCCGCTGTCTTCGCGCTCATCGCCAATGCCATCGTGCTGGCCGTTCGCGCGCGCGTGCGTGATCACGCGATTCTTCGCACGCTCGGCTGGACCGACTGGGGCATCGGCGCGCTCGTGGGATTGGAGGCGGTGCTGCTCGGTCTTGGCGGCGGTCTGTGCGGCGCGACGATTGCATGGATCATCCTCAAGACCGCGAAACTGACCTTTGGGATGGAGGGTGTCTCGATTGATGTTCTTCCCGATCCATTCGCGACCGCACTCGGCGTCCTGCTTGCTTCGCTGCTCGGACTTCTGGCTGGCGCGCTGCCTGCGTGGACTGCTGCGCGAAAAGAGATCGTGCTTGGTCTTCGGGGAACATGAGGAACGACCGATGAGGCTGATCCCGCTGCACTACGCCACTCGCAATCTTGGACGAAGTCCGCAGCGCCTTGTGCTGTCGGTGGGTGGCGCGCTGCTCGTGGCTCTGCTGTTGATGGCAGGCGCAGGCTTTGCACAAGGCATGCAACAGGCACTGCAAGCGAGTGGGCATGAGCGCAATGTGTTGTTGCTCGGCGCGGGCAGTGAGGAGAGTCTCGAGCGAAGCGAGATTCCGCGCTCGGTCGCGGACTCCGTCGGCGCAAGCGTGCGCGGTGTCGGAACCTGGGACGGTCGACTGCTCGCGAGCCCCGAGATTCATGTTGCACTGCCGCTGGGCGATGCATCTTCTGATGCCGACGCGGATGCAGGAAGTCGTACGGGACTGATCCGCGGCATCACGCCGATGGCGTTCCTGCTGCATTCACAGGTGCGCATGTTGGCCGGGCGCGCACCTGAGTCCGGAAGCAGCGAGGTGATCATCGGCGCGAGTGCCGCTCGCGCTGCTGGCATCGATCCTGCCGCCCTTGAGCGTGCGCTTGAAGAGAGCGAATCGTCTCCAGGCGCGCCGACATCTCGCACCATCACGGTGGATGGAAGCGCGATGCGAATCGTCGGACTCTTCCATGCGCCGGGAACGGTCTTGGATGGCGAAGTCTGGATGCCGATTGACGACCTCATCGTGCTCACCAAGCGCGAAACCGTTTCAGGTGTGGTTCTTGGTCTCGCGCCTGGGGCATCCATCTCGGATGCCGAAGTGTTCGCACAGCGGCGCATCGATCTCGAACTGAGCGCGATCCATGAGCCCGCGTACTACGCCGCGCAGAGTGCGTTCTACTTGCCGGTTCGAATCCTGGTGCTGGTCAGCGCGGGGCTCGTTGCGGCGGGCGCGCTCATCGGTGGACTGAATACTTTGTATGCGGCCTTCGCTTCGCGCATCCGTGAACTGGCGATGCTGCAGGTCATCGGTTTCAGCCGGAGCGCAGTGGTCATCAGCATGATGCAGGAATCGCTCATCGCATCGCTGTCCGGAGCGCTGATCGCTGTGGTGCTTGCGCTGCTCTTTGTCGATGGCATCGCAGTGCAGTTCTCGATGGGAGTCTTTGGAATCACCATCGACCAACGAATCATTGCGCTCGGCATTCTGTCAGGTGTCGTTGTGGGCATTGTCGGCACCATTGCGCCCGCGATCCGCTGCTTGTCGACGCCCCTTCCGCCCGCTCTGAAGTCCGATTGACCGCCCCCCGCCCACCACCATTACCCATTCGGAGAGACCATGCCAATCATGAATCCAGCACGCAACGCAAAACTTGTCCCCGCGCTCTGCCTCGTTGTCGGCGCCGCGCTCGCGCGGTGTTCGGAAGCGCCATCCAAACCTTCCACGGGCGCCACGCTCCCAGCGGGTTTTGTTTCGGTGGGATCAGCGGATGGTCTCGCCGTCAAGGCGGTGAAGGAACGCGCACGAACGGGCGATCGTGTGACGATCGTTGGGCGGATCGGCGGCAGCGTTCAGCCGTTCGTTGCAGACAGAGCCGTGTTCACCATCGTGGATCCTGCACTGCCCTCGTGTGCGGACGGGGGAGATTCGGATCATTGCGCGACACCTTGGGACTACTGCTGCGAGGATCGTTCAAGCCTGCGCTCGGCAACGGCGACGATCGAGATTGTTGATGCGGCGGGCGAACCGCTGCCGATCGGGCTTCGGAGCGTTCAAGGGCTTGAGCCGCTCGAGACCATTGCGGTCACTGGCTTGGTGGCCGACCGCAATGATCAAGGTCTGCTCATCGTGCGGGCCGAACGCATCGAACGAAAACAGAACGCCGCCGAATAGGCAGGCGCATCGGTCTGCAACAACCCTGCAATCACGAACCGCTGCAGCAGGATCCACCCGAGCGATCGATGCGGTTCCACGGCATCCATCCGATCAGTGATGCGAGCGCGCACGTGCCCGTCGCGCCCGCAAAGGCGAGCCCCGCACCGAAGAATGCGGGAATAGCGATGAATCGCGGATCGACGAACCAAGCGAGCGCGCTGCCCCCGAGAACGCATGCGCCGATCACCAGTTGCACCTGACGCATGATGCTGATCGCCGGCGCCTTCGTGCTGCATGTCACGGGAAGGCTCGCTGCCTTCCACGCTTCAATGCCGCCCGCGAGACTCACCACTTCAATGCCGCGATCAGCCAGTGTTGCGGCCATGCGACATGCGTCTGCTGAACGCCGCCCACTCTTGCAGTGCACGATGACACGCTGCCCTGACTTGATCCATGTCGCCAGCTGCCCGATATCGAATCGCGAAAGAGGCATCAGCCGCGATCCCTCGATGCGCTCACGCGCATGCTCGTCGGGTTCGCGCACATCGACCAGAATCGCCTGCCCCTGCTGAAGGCGACGCTGCGCGTCGTGCGGTGCGAGTTCGAGAACGCCGCCTGAATGCTTGCCAGGCGATGCTGCGGCGGCTGAAGGGGAAGAGTCTGAAGTGAACGACATTGAGATCCTCTTTACGTCAGAGTACTTCGCAGAAGGATGATTCCCGCCACGAGCAGCAGAACGACCGCAAATGCGCGCCGAAGTGGCACGGCTGGAATGCGACCACCGAGTGCGTAACCACCGATACTTGCGATGCACCCGATCACCGAGAACGCCCCGATCGTGTGCCAGTCGAGGGCATTGCGGCAGGC
>Ga0116204_1002163_pt1 | contig 10717 bp, 8 predicted proteins | sample LakKivwa52mmetaG_FD_94481 | JGI IMG/M metagenome (GOLD analysis project Ga0116204, IMG submission 94481) | Anoxic lake water microbial communities from Lake Kivu, Rwanda to study Microbial Dark Matter (Phase II) - Lake Kivu water 52m metaG | ecosystem: Environmental > Aquatic > Freshwater > Lake ... | reverse complement strand
TCTTCATTCTTAATAATACCAAAGTCTTTCCGGCACTTCTCCTGGGTGAAAAAGAAAAAACCGGAGCAAAGATTACAGTATTCCTGCTTCGTGAATTGAATGCAGAAGCCCGGCTTTGGGATGTTCTGGTAGATCCTGCAAGAAAAATCAGGATAGGAAATAAACTGTATTTTGGCGAGGATGATGCTCTTGTAGCGGAGGTAATTGATAATACAACATCCCGTGGACGCACATTGCGGTTTTTATTCGACGGGTCATATGATGAGTTTAAGCGAACAATCGAATCGCTGGGCAAAACGCCCCTTCCTGAAGAACTGCAGCGAATGAGGGAAATTGAGCCGGAAGACAAGGAGCGTTATCAAACCATTTATGCTAAAAACGAGGGCGCGGTTGCAGCCCCGTCTGCAGGACTGCACTTCAGTCGGGAGATCATGAAACGTCTTGAATTGCAGGGTGTTACTTTTGCTGAAGTAACGCTTCATGCCGGACTTGGAAACTTCAGGGCTATTGATGTGGAAGATCTGACGAAGTACAAAATGGACTCGGAAGAACTTATCATTGAAGACGGGACTACCTTGATTGTCAATAAAGCAAAGGAAAACAGGAAAAAAGTCTGCGTGGTTGGCACCACTACCATGAAAGCCGTTGAGTCGTCGGTGGCAATCTCGGGCAACCTGAATCCATACCGTGGCTGGAGCAATAAATTCATTTTTCCTCCGTACGAATTTAACATTGCCAACTGCATGGTGACAAATTTACACCTGCCTCAATCGCCCATGATGATGATGGTTGCCGCTTTTGCCGGCTATGACCTGCTGATGAAGGCTTACAAGGAGGCCGTCCACCAAAAGTACCGCTTCTTCACCTATGGGGATGCTATGCTGGTAGTGTAATTTCATTTCGGATGTTCAGCAATGATGAGTATGCTATTATTGTTGCGGGCGGTACAGGCAGTCGTATGGGGAATAGATCCCCCAAACAATTCCTGTTACTCTCCGGAAAACCTTTGCTGATCCATTCTATTCAAGCTTTTCTTGATTACAATCCCCGTATTCAATTAGTTGTTGCATTACACCAGGATTATTTTGAAACCTGGAAGAAGATATGTATTGAACATAATTTTCACCTTTCTCACCGGTTTGTTCCCGGGGGTGAAACCCGGTACCATTCAGTTAAAAATGCCTTGAATATCATTGCCGGAGAAGGATTTGTTGCAGTACATGACGGCGCCCGGCCTGTTATTTCGAAAGAGTTGATTTCTCTCACTTTCAGGAAAGCTCGGGAATATTCAAATGCAATTCCCGCAATACCGGTTAATGAAACGGTCAGAACCATTGAATCTGGGCACCCCAGACTTGTTGACCGCAATAATTTAAGGATTATCCAAACACCACAGGTTTTTGAAATAGGATTGCTCAGGAGGGCATATCAGCAGAAATACCTGCCTTCATTTACCGATGATGCTTCTTTATTGGAGGCTCAGGGGATCAACCTTCATCTGGTTGAAGGAGATTTTCGTAACATTAAACTAACCTACCCCTGCGATATAGACATTGCTGAGTCCTACCTGAAGTCCTGGAATGACAGGATATAAAAAAGGTGTGAGCTAAACCGGATTAAGTCCTTCCATTTACTTTCTTATACCTGGATTGAACCTTCGGCCTTTCCACCGAAAGGCCACCAGATTGCCGGCAAGCCCAATGCAACTGGTATAGATAGAATTAACTAATTCAAGTACCGGTAGCAGCCAGATTAACTGCATTCGCTGAAAAAAGCGGGTGGTCGTGATTATGGAAGGCAGGTCGATGAGCATCTTAAAAGCAAGTAATACCAGTGCAATCCATCTTGCCATATAGGAGAACATACCGGCAATCAGGGAAATGAATATGACAAGGTTAATAAGATATACCAGAGCTGATACAGAAAGTAAAAACCAATCGTTATACCCTCTTGTTTTAGAAACCCATCGTAACCGTTGAGAGACAAACCCTTTCAGCGTTGATTCCGGATCGGTGGTTACTATGGCCTTCGCCGATTTCAGGTAATAAATGGATGTTTTACCAAATTTTCTTTTTATGCCCGATAAAAGGAACATGTCATCCCCTGAAGCGAAAGAGCTGTTCTCCCTATAACCGCCACAGGCATCGTATGCCTTTCTGTTAAAGGTCAGATTGGCTCCATTGGCAAGGAGAGGGTTTTCCATTCCGGCGCTTCCGGCGGTTGTAAATTGAAGACTCATAAACTCAAGCTCCTGCAGCCAGCCACATAGGGTATTGCTTTTTGAATACCTGACGGGACCAAGAATCATTTGGGGATGGACCTGCTCATAACAGGATGCTATGCTTCTGATCCATGCAGGTCCTGCCCGGCAATCCGCATCAGTCGTAATGATCAGTTCTCCCATTGCTGCTGATACACCCATGTGGAGAGCATTCTTCTTCCCGGAAGTTGCTCCCGTAACTCGAATAACACGCATTTTGTATTTCATCTCCGGAATGAAAGAATCTGCTAAAATAGCGGTCTGATCTTCTGAATGATCATCAATCACAATGATTTCCAGCAAATCCATGGGATAATCCTGGTGTTGGATATCCTCTAACAACAGGGATATATTTTCCTGTTCATTCCGGGCAGGGATCAGCAGGCTTATGGTCGTGAGTGGCTTATCAGATAAAGGACACCCGGATCGTAGTTTCATCCAGCCGGATAAGAGCCATCCAATCAAAAGAGCATATAGCAACAGTATGAACAAGATAGCGATCATTCCTGATATTTCCTGAAAAACCTGAGTTTAAAAACAAAAGGCACTCCGATGATTGCCGGCAGGGCAAGATTAATGAACCAAAGCATACCTGCAGCAAGAACGATTCCCATCGACTCTGCTTCGGATGCTGCAGCACCTCTTGATTGTTCAAAAAACATCCCGATAAAGAATAAACTGACACTTCCCCTCACACCCAGTTCCGACAGGGCAAAAGTAGGTATAATGGCCAATGTCAGAAAAATGACAGGAATCAGGAATGCCGCAGTTGCATAAGGCAATGAAATACCGAACAACTGTAAAACAATGAAAAACTGAGCACTGAAAACCAGGTACCTGAAAAGACTTAGTATCAGTAACCGGATGAGTTCTTTCCGGGGCATTTCGCTCGTTGGTTGCAGGATTTTTGTCCATCGGCCAAACCTTTTGTTGAATCGTTGGTCCAGGTAAGCAATAATAGGGGGAATATTGAAATACATGATCAGAATGACAAAATCGAGCAAGAGAATTCCGGAATAAATACCAGCTTTTGCCCATTCAGGAACTGCGTATATTGCAGGGAGGAAATAGATGAATGCCACAACTAATCCGATGGAACCAAGCAGTATGGTGATCAGGAGCTGACTGAAACTTCCAATAATGGTCAGGATGACTGCTGTTAACGGGTTACTATTTCTGAGGATGAAAGCTCTTCCGATAAATTCTCCAGTGCGGTTTGGGGTGAAAATACTTACGGTCACGCCGGTAAGTACCGACTGAAGGGATTTGAGAAACGAAACCCGTTCAATCCTGTTCACCAATCCTTGCCACTTAATGGATTCAATTGACCAATTCAGGATCATCAGGAGGGTTAGCAATCCAATTCCGGAATAAAAGCCGTCATTTGAGATAAACCTATGCAGAGAATCGACAAGTTCACCGGCTTTTCCCGTAGCAAATACTTTCCAATAAATAAATCCCAGGGATAATACAACGATGATCGACCTGATGAAAAGATTTAGAGTTTTATGTACTTTTGAGTTCTTCAAGGTTGTATGTTAAGGGATGGATTATATTGTCTTGTAAATCAGCATCATTTTGTCTTCAGAACGCATCATACTAGGAATCGACCCGGGTACCAATATCATGGGTTTTGGATTAATACTCGATAAAGGTAAAAAAATTGAACTGATTGCTCTTGATGTGATTAAACTCGATCATCTTGAATCACATCCCCTGAAGCTGAAGTCTATTTTTGAGAAGGTACTGACCCTTATCGATAATTTTCATCCCGACGAGGTGGCGATTGAGGCTCCTTTCTTTGGGAAGAATGTTCAGAGTATGCTAAAGCTTGGGCGTGCCCAGGGCGTGGCAATGGCAGCTGCACTTTATAGAAACATACCCATTTTTGAGTATTCTCCAAGAAAGGTAAAGCAATCGATAACTGGTAGAGGCAATGCCTCCAAGGAACAGGTATCGGCAATGCTTAACCGTCTATTCCTAATTGAGGAACAACCCAAGTACTTTGATGCAACCGATGCTGTTGCCGTAGCTTGTTGTCACTATTTCCAGCGTTCGCCGGGAGCTGAAAAGAAAAGTTATAGCGGATGGTCTGCTTTTGTGAAAAGCAATCCGGAAAAGATAAAGGGAAGAAATCGATAGTGAATTATGGGAGTCAAAGATTGAAGGATGCAACTGTATTCACAGTTCATTTTTAATGTTTAACAATCGCTGAAAGGAGAATATTTCCCAGACCTTTTGGCAAATCATTTTCCGTTTTTATACAACAATGTGTTTGTCAACCCCCAATGCGTCGTTTAGTTTAATGATTTCTATTATAGCCGGAAACTACATCAGTTTTTGATACGCCTGCCACCAGCGATCAGGTATTTCATTGGTGCAGGCAATCTGGTAGTCAGTGTAGGAGCATGGTACAATGAAATGATCCCGGAATTTTTCTTTTTGATTGTCAGGGCATTTAACTTCCATCCACCAGCGATCTGTAAGCTTGCTCTTATAGAACAGGATGCCATCATTCTGATTTGGAAGCTGAACATTGTACCTGATGAAACTATCAGGATCATCTTGCGGATTATCTTTCTGGCGATGGTAATATCCATCAATGAAATACCAGATCATTTGGGCAAGCAACTGAGCCGTTTGCCCGGCAGTGTCGAAGGATGGATTCATTTCAAAGAATCCCATGCAACTCAACTTGTTACTTAGTCCTGCATAGTATGCGAGCTGGCATGCCTGTTCCCCGTAGAAACCATTTGGTGAAGCATTGGCATTGCCGGGAGCATCCGATTGCCGGATTGCAGAAATATCGAATGAAACCATGTCAGCATTGCGCAGGATAGGTTCCAAATCCTGAATGTTGGACTGTGCAATGCCAAGCCGGCAGGTATCAAAATAAAGTTCCCTCATCAGATCAAGTGCACCTCGATCCACGAGGCAACTCTGATATCCGATATTGGCATAGTTGAACAGGTAGTTGGGCTTATGCAGGATAATATGGCTCATGTAGGATCTTGAATTAAGGGGACCTTCGGTTTCTCCTATATCAAGCAGATTGTCGATAACCGTAAGATTGATGATCCTGTCCATATCCTTGTAAGCCTGGTAGGCAGCATAGGTGAGGTCTTGCCCACCACCGATAATGATAGGGGTCACCTTATTCCTGATCAGAAAGCTGATGAGAGTGGATACGGCAAAATAGGTGTCCTCCGGTGTGTTACCCCTCCGGATGTTACCAAGGTCAGTGATCTTAAGGTCATAGTCACCGGGGAATAGTTTGTAAAGATATGGACGGATGGCATCGGCAGCTAAAGAACATCCTTCGTTCATCACTGCATTACGGTCTTCATCAATGCCGATAATAGCCAGGTCAATTGATTCAAGAGAGGGGAACACAGCTTCCTCTGAATAGATGGAAACAATTTCACCGAGTCGCTTGCCGGGCAGGTTCCTGAATACCGGGCCAGCATATCCCTGAACGGGTTTGAAATAAATAGCCAGATCAGTCATAAAGAATACGATAAAATCATTTTACCTATGAAAGGGTCAACTTTTTTTGGTTTTACGGGCGGCGCCTTTTTTCTTATTGGTTGATTCAGACTCTTTTGAAATCTTAAGGCAATCATCAAGGGTAAGACTACCCGGATCTTTACCTTTGGGTATCCTAAAGTTTTCTTTACCAATTGACAGGTAGGGCCCGTATCTTCCGTTAAGCACTCTGACATCGGGGCGTTCAGCGAATTCGCGGATTGTGCGGTTGGCCTCTCCGACACGCTTTTCTTCGATAATGGAAACAGCCTCATCAACAGTGATTGTGGCAGGATCCTGATTTTTTTTCAAAGAATAGAATTTCTTTTTATGCAACACATACGGCCCGAACCTGCCCAATCCGATCACCATATCTTCACCTTCATATTCTCCGATGGATCGCGGGAATTCAAATAGCTTCAGAGCCTCTTCCAGTGAGATATTCTCGATCGATTGTCCCTTCCTCAATCCTGCAAACCGGGGCTTTTCGTCTGAATCACTGTCACCGATCTGAGCCATTGATCCGAATCGTCCTATTTTTACATAAACGTTTTTACCGCTTGCGGGATCAATCCCAAGGAGTTTTTCGCCTTTAGCTTTCTCCCGACTTTCTAAAGTTTCAAGTACTTTTTGATGAAATGGTCCGTAAAAATCGCTGATGATCTTATTCCAGACCTTAAGTCCTTCAGCGATTTCATCAAATTCCTTTTCCACCGAAGCGGTAAAATTGTAATCCAGGATATCATTAAAGGATTGAAGCAGGAAACGGGTAACAAGCTCGCCAATATCCGTAGGGAACAGCTTGTTTTTTTCATAACCGGTTTTCTCTGATTTACTATGCGACTGGATTTTTCCTGCTTTGAGTGAGAGGACTTCATAATTGCGCATAATACCCTCTTTGTCCTCTTTGATAACGTATTCCCTTTTCTGGATCGTTGAGATGGTTGGAGCATAGGTAGAGGGTCTACCAATACCTAATTCTTCCATCTTTTTCACCAGGCTGGCTTCGTTATACCGAAAAGGGGGCTGGGCAAACTTCTGCACAGCTATGATCTCTTCAGCATCAAGTGGCTGATCTTTTTTCAGCGGGGGCAAAATTCCCTCTTCCTGTTCGTTTTCATCATCTGATGATTCCATATAGACTTTAAGGAACCCGTCGAATTTGATCACTTCACCGGTAGCAACAAACTGTTCCTTGCTTGTAGAGATATCGATGTAAATATTCGTTTTTTCGAGCAGTGCGTCTGCCATTTGTGATGCTATCGTTCGCTTCCAAATCAGTTCATAGAGTCGTCGCTGCGCAGCATCACCTTCAATGGTTGGATGGTTCAGATAGGTTGGTCGTATGGCTTCATGAGCTTCCTGTGCGCCTTTGGTTTTCGTGGAATATTGCCGCGATTTATGGTATTCATTACCGAACATGTCGGTGACGGTATCACGGGCCATCCCTAAAGCCATCTGCGACAGGTGCACGGAATCGGTTCGCATGTAGGTAATCTTGCCGGCTTCGTACAATTGCTGTGCAACAGTCATGGTGCGGGAGACGGAAAAGCCCAATTTTCGGCTTGCTTCCTGCTGCAAGGTTGAGGTGGTAAATGGAGGCGCAGGGGTTCGCCTACCTGGTTTCGTCTCTATTTCTGCAACCTTGAATTTAGCGGAGGCACAGGTCTCAAGAAATGTCCTTGCCTCTTTGCTTCCTGGAAACCGTTTTGGTATCTCAGCCTTGACTTTTGCTTTACCAAATTCATTTTCGACATCAAAAGTACCGGTAACTTTATAGGAAAAGGTCGACTGAAATGACCTTATTTCCTCTTCTCTTTCAACGATAAGCCTTACAGCAACCGATTGCACGCGCCCAGCCGACAAGGATGGTTTCACTTTTTTCCAGAGAATCGGAGATAATTCAAAACCTACCAAACGATCAAGCACCCTGCGCGCCTGCTGTGCATCAACCAGGTTGAGGTCAATCTTTCTGGGATTTGAAATGGCTTCAGTTATAGCTGTTTTGGTAATCTCATGAAACACAATTCTCCTGGTTCGTTCCGGATCAAGTTTAAGCACCTCCGACAGATGCCAGGAAATGGCTTCCCCTTCACGATCTTCATCCGTTGCAAGCCAGATAAGATCTGAGTCTTCTGCAAGTTTTTTGAGTTCCCTGATGATCTTTTGCTTGTCAGGCATCACCTCATAAATCGGCTTAAAACCATTTTTTGTGTCGATGCTCAAATCCTTTGTGGCCAGGTCACGGATGTGGCCAAAGCTGGATTTCACCAGGAACTCCTTACCCAGGTACCCTTCAATGGTTTTTGCCTTGGCAGGGGACTCAACAATTACAAGATTCTTTCCCATTTTTCAATCTTTTTCCAGATAATCGATGCAAAGTAAAGCAATTAATTTACAAGAATTTGAATTATAACACCCATTCAGCGCATGATAGAGAAGCCATAAATCTGAAGGGTTTTACGTGGAATCATTATACATTATTATATTAACATCCTGAATAATAGGGCATTATATTCGATAAACCTTAAGGATAAAATCGTACCTTTGCGGGGCAAAAATAGGAAATTCCTTAATTGATCGTGGAGAAAAAGAAAGTTTATATTGAAACCTATGGATGTCAGATGAATTTCTCCGACAGTGAGATTGTGGGGGCTATTTTACAGGAGCATGATTATGAACCGACAATTGACATGAAGGCTGCAGATCTGATCCTCATGAATACCTGTTCAATCCGTGACAATGCTGAGCAACGTGTTCGCAAGCGCCTGAACGAGCTTCACTCACTGAAAAGAAAGAACAACTCCCTCAAGATTGGACTTCTCGGATGTATGGCTGAACGGTTAAAAGAGAAGTTGCTTGAAGAAGAAAAACACATTGATCTGATAGTAGGTCCCGATGGATATCGTTCACTTCCGCAACTGCTCGAACAGGTAGATTCCGGTCAGAAAGCAATCAACACCTTGCTTTCTGTTGATGAAACCTATGCAGATATCAATCCTGTCAGGCTGGGCAGTAATGGTGTAAATGCTTTTATCAGTATAATGAGAGGGTGTGAGAACTACTGTGCCTATTGTGTGGTTCCGTATACCCGTGGCAAGGAACGAAGCAGAAACCCAAACAGTATTGTCCGGGAAGCAAGCAGCCTGTATGAACAGGGGTTCAGGGAGATGACTTTATTGGGACAGAATGTCAATTCCTATCGTTGGGAAGAAAACGGGTTACCACTGGAGTTTCCCGGGCTACTGGAAGAGGTGGCCAGGGTAAACCCCTTGTTACGTGTCAGGTTTGCCACCTCGCATCCCAAGGACCTTTCGGATGATCTTCTGGTGGTAATGGCAACCTATCCCAACATATGCAAGTCCATTCACCTTCCTGTCCAGTCGGGCAGCAGCAGGGTGTTGAAGTTGATGCACAGGAATTATTCGCGCGAGTGGTATATGGAAAGGGTGGAGGCAATAAGGAGGTATATGCCTGGATGCACAATAACCACTGATATCATAGCAGGTTTTTGTGGGGAAACAGAGGGGGATCATCAGGAAACGTTATCTCTGATGCGATGGGCGGCCTTCGATTATGCATACATGTTCAAGTATTCGGAGCGACCGAACACGTTAGCAGCAAAAAAGTATTCTGATGATGTCGCAGAAGAGGTAAAAAGCCGTCGGCTTGAAGAAATAATAGCTCTACAGCAGGATTTATCACTCTCAGGCAACAGGAAAGATATTGGCAAGGATTTTGAAGTGTTGACCGAAGGTTTTTCGCGGCGTTCAATGGATGATCTTTATGGTAGAACCAGCCAGAACAAAGTTGTGGTTTTCGCGAAAGGATCGCATAAACCAGGCGATTATGTCAAGATCCGGATTAATGGTTGTAGCGGAGCAACCTTGAAAGGAATTTGTCTCTGACCATATTCAGTAACCAAAATTTGAAAGCAGAATGATTACTTTTGCAGGATTGATCAATAAATTAGTTGGTGCTGTTATCGGTAAGCAGTGCTAAAAGTATTATTTGTGATTCCGGGGAGTTAACAAACAAGTTTATATAACCAGCGATGATTAAAATGACAAGGCCTTTTATCTTCATTGTTCTGCTAAGTGGAGCAATGCTGATGTCGTGTGTTCCGCAGAAGAAGATTAAATACCTTCAGGATACGGAAGGCTCAAGCCCCCAGACGATTTATAATAATCTGATTAAAGAATACCGGGTTCAATCGGGTGATTATTTATACATCAGACTCTTTACAATGGATAGGGACGCTAATCAGATCTTTTCTGACATGAGTGGTGTAGCAGTTTATGGAAGCAGTACAGATCAGTTTATTTATTTAAACAGTTATCAGGTAAGTGATTCCGGCTATATTTCTTTTCCCCTGCTTGGGAAAGTGAAAGCTGCAGGATTGCTTGTTTCTGAAATAGAGACCGAGCTCCGTAATCTGATGCTGAAAGAAGTGAATAATCCAGGGGTAACTGTACGATTGGTAAACTACAAAGTCACTATCCTGGGAGAGGTAAAATCACCCGGCACCATCTTGGTTAACCAAAACCGGATTACCATTTTTCAGGCTATTTCACTTGCTGGTGACCTGACTACATATTCCAACCGAAACTCTGTAAAGTTGCTGAGAAAGCAAGGTGATAAAACTGCCATAATCAACATTGATTTATCAAAAAAGGACATACTCGGCTCTGAGTATTATTACTTATTGCCTGGAGACATATTATATATTGAGCCCCTTAAATACAAACAATATGCATTTGAATCATTTCCTTATGCACTGATACTCTCCAGTCTGTCAACAATGTTTGCTCTCATTACATTCTTCAAGATTTAATTCTTTCTAATCAGTACAACAATGGATTCATCCCCAATTTTTAATCCTGAATTAAAGCAAAAAGAGCAACCAATTGATTATAAAGCTCTATTTTATAG